>Ga0209648_10002307_pt1 | contig 15789 bp, 10 predicted proteins | sample GraSoi2013_115cm_FD_185830 | JGI IMG/M metagenome (GOLD analysis project Ga0209648, IMG submission 185830) | Grasslands soil microbial communities from the Angelo Coastal Reserve, California, USA - Sample 9_17_2013_115cm (SPAdes) (version 2) | ecosystem: Environmental > Terrestrial > Soil >...
TCGTTGATACGCTTACTGCGCATTACTGCATTGAAATAGGGAAGGTGAAACATCGTCCGCGCGGTGGCAACAGCAATGGGGTTACTGGCATCCAGACTGAAGAAGTAGACGCCAGGAATCCCGTGGAGGGTCACATAGGTACGAACATTTAGTTCGGTAAACCTGGACAGTTTAGATATGGGAGGAATCCAGCGAGGGCGAACATTACTCATATGAAAGGGTACTACACCAACCCAGCACTGTCCCTCATAGGCGTCGAGAGATAGTATGGATGGGACAAGTCGACGTAAAGCACCTGGTTCAATAGGCCAATGGGCGAAGAGCAATTCATGCCAGGTCTGTGTCATTATCCATGGTCCAGCAGGTAGCGGCCATGGGCGGTGGTTAACGGCTTTCAAAATTGCTTTTGTATCTAGCATTCACCTCTCCCAAATTCGTAGTTTCAAAACAAGCGTAATTTATCGTAGCATATTTTTTATGTGTCCTTCACCCATGCTTAGAAGGAAATATAAATGGAACAAGATCTCTTCAGTTGTAACTATTCAGGACTGCTCGCCGCCTGCGGCGGCTCACCCAGGGATGGAGTGGGTGCGGGCTTGGCCGCCGCAGGCGGCCAAGCCCGCACCCACTCCATCCTCCTGGCGAACTGCCGTAGGCAGTGAGGAGTCAAGCAGAGGGGAGACCTGAAGAGTTACAATCTGCCTAGCCTTGTCTGCAAGTTTGCTTCAAGAGGGAAGGTGATCGGTGTTTGTGTAGCGTGTTATCTTTTGAGAAGAGAATTGGTATGAATTTGTGGGAACAAAAATAGTGTATTCTTAAATTCTTGGAAGTTGTTCTAAATTAAATCACGAAGATCTCATTTCTCACCTGTACGTCTTGAGAGTGTTGGTGACTTCCTCACACTCAACTTTTTGTCGGAACTGGCACAACAACATTGTATCTTTTTAGCAAGCTATTGCGTAATATAAATGAGTCTCTGTGGGGATATACCCCAGTTCTCCCTACATGTCCCGTACATTGGACTCGAAATAGCGGATATCCCCCCACCCCTTGATATCCGCTATTAATTTGGTTCTTTTACGAAACACGCTTACACTGGAACCAATTCTATTTTCGTTTTTTAATCATCAATGCTATGTGAAGTTCAATCCGGACACATTTCGAGATGAACTCTTGCTCCTTGATGATTGACATCCAGTTTCAAAGCACGGGAGAATTGCGACCGGGCCTTCTTAAACTCCTGAAGACCGAGATAACCAAGGCCCATTATATAGAGACAGTGCACCTTGTTTCGTTTGTTCAAATCATCCTCAAATACAAGGAAGTCAGGTAGTGAAACGGCGAAATAGTCAATTTTCACGTTGTCGAACAGGTGCTGCTCCCCGTAATCGATTAGCTTATTGAAGCGGCGTTTGGCCTCCTTTGGGTTACCTAGCTTGAGCCAAGCTAACCCTTGATAGAAGATCATATCTGGTGGTTGGTCATTGTAAAATATTTCGCTGGCCGGTTCTTCGAGCCCCTGAGATGCAAGATAGAAATATTCTGTAGCCTTTTCAATTAAGCCCAGACGTTCATATGCGCATCCTAAATAGTAATGAATGTTGTTTTCCTGAGCGCCCGCCAATTTGCCTTCGCCGAGGTTTTCTGGATAGATCAGCGCCTTCATTAGCGTTTCGATAGCATCTTTGTCATGTTGAGCATGAAGATAATGTTTCCCTAACTCCACATGAGCGAAGACGTATTGGCCGGTTACTTTGCCTTCGCCGCCTTCCCATGGATGGAATTTGCGCTCTGAAAGCAGGGTAATCGCTTTTTCGTGCCGTTTTACCATGTTGAGCAGTGTGATGTATTCCAGATACAGATCATCGCGCGCAGAGAGCAGTTCCCAATGGTTCTCCAGGTTCGCCAGCCTTTTCTCGTAAGCGTATCCTAATTTCTTGTAGAGCTGGTCCAGTTCGTAAAATACCCGGGCATCGAGTGGATTGCAGGCAAAAGCTTTTTCGAGGGAGGTCAGCGTTTGATCTGCTCTGCCCAACGTATTGTAATATGCGAGCGCCAGATTGCGATGGACGGTTGCGAATGAGTCATTGGCTTCCTGCGACGCTTCCCAATGCTGGATTGCGTCGGCGTGGCGTTGCTTATCATACAGCAAATTACCGAGATAATAATGAGCCATTGCATCGCTTGGGTTGGTAGCAAGGGCGCTTTCTAGCACGACTAGATCATCCAAACTGTTTGGGAAACAATAGTCTGGTGTTGCGGCACTTCCTGCTTGTTTGTGAACCTGAACAAGGTCTGGGCGTCCTAGCTTTTCGTAAAGATAGCCCAGGTAGTAATGTAGCATCGGATAGACGTTTTGGTTCGTATCCAAAACCAGATGGTGCAGTACATCTACCCCTTCCTCGTACAGTCCGCAATGGAGGTAATCGACTGCCAAAGCGATATGGTTATGTACATCGTTTCTCATCATGCAGATCAATTCATTGCGGGCCGCTTCGTCCTGGTTATGTTCTCCTCTAGCCAGATGGAGCAAATACCGTTCATTGTACGCACCGAAATCAGCGATATCGAGTTGAATCGTTTCCGTAGCGATGTGCTCTGCCTCTTCTAGATGACCCAGTTTGCGCAGGAGCGCCACCTTGAGATTGCGGGCTTTATAATTCCTGGTATTGTGAACGAGTGACCTATCAACCAACTCTAGCGCCTCCATATACGCCTTCTTTTCGCAAGCGATCTGTGCAAGGGAGAAATACCCACTATCTTGCCAGGCGGCCGACCAGACGGCCTTATAGAATGCGGCGAAAGATTCTTCGAGGCGTCCCTGCATTTTCAATGTAATGCCCAGCTGATAGTACGCTTCGCTATCATAGGGGTTGGAATTGTGCTGCGTTAGGGTCGTGATAGCTTTGCGGAAATGTGCTTCGCTTTCTCGGAACAACCCTCTCCGCAGCAGAAGCGTCCCATAGGCGACATTAATCCGGATATCGCCTGGGTCGCGTTTTAAACCTTCGAGATAGTAAAGATCGGGTTTGAATGTCGCATGGCGGTACTGTTCAAGATGCAATCCAGCCAAGTACAAAGCCTCATTGTTTCTCAAATCTTCTGGCATGGGAAGTGGCTTGGCCGCTTCTGGCAACTTTTGGATCCCCGGCTGTTTGGGCTGGTAAGCGATCAGCAAGTTGCCGTTAGCATCTTTCGCTGTGGTGATCAGATCGTCAGCCTGATCTTCGGTATCCAGCGGTGCCACGGTGGCAAATGTTTGGGTCGGCGAAATCGTCACGGTTTCGTTGACATAGACCCGGCTTTTGCCTTTGAGTTCAATCACGGCGTTGACAAAGACAGACGTCGCATATACCTGCAAGGTCGCTGTATGATTTGCGACGTTGATGTCCAGATTCACTGCAGCGTCGGCGGAAGCGTTCTTCACGATCCCAATGTTTTTGTAGGGCATGAAATACTGCTTGAAGGATTTTTCCTCGTATGGCTGCAGCCAAGCAAAATCCGGCTGGTTATCTGTATACACACCAGTCATGAGTTCGATGTAAGGTCCGTTTTCGTCGGTCAAATTGCGGTCCCAGGCTTTCCCGAACTCGCCGTTGCCCCACGTCCACTGCTTTTTGCCTGGCGAGATGTGATGATTGGCGACATGCAGGATACCGGCTTGTGCGGAGTGGTCATATCCACCAACAAAGTTGTAGTCTGACTGGTAGGCCATATATGAGGTGGGCACCGGGATGTTTTTGTACTGCGAGATATCCACGCCAGCGGAATAATCCATTTTATAATACGTGCCCGTAGCAATCGGAAACCTGGATACGTCCCGTTTGCCATGATCGAAGACGGTATGCACGTCAGGCGGAAAGATTGACTGTGTATGGTCGTTGACGGAAACCGCCGGATTGGCCCACCATAGGAACGTCTGGGGCTCTGGCGTCCGATTATACAACTGTGCATGGATCTCCAGATAGGCCTTGCCTGGGTAGAGAGTGAAGCCTGCCGTCATTTTCGTGCCATACATCCGGTCGATTTCGCTGACCCAGACCGTTTTGCTGCCATTGATGTTATGCCCGATGCGGTACTCGACGGGCCCGAACGTATTTGGACGATGATGCTGCGGCCAGTTGAACTCGATCCCGCCGGAAATCCAGGGACCGGCAAGTCCAACCAGTGCTGGTTTGATTACACGGTTGTAGTAGACGAAATCGTAGCTGTTGGTTTTATCGAGTGCACGGTAGATGCGTCCGCCGAGTTCCGGGATAATCTCAATGTGTAGATACTCGTTCTCTAGAAAAATAAGGCGATACGATCGTGGTCTCTTCTCGTCCTGGATCTTGTCTATAACCGGGTATGGGTACACTCTTCCCGAACTGCCCTGATATACTCGTTTCTCCAAAAAGGGCGGATTTTTGTCCGGCTCCCCTGTACCGTAGGTCGGAATTTCGACGTCCTCTTCCCAAACACGAACCTGGAATTCTGCCAAAGGTTCGTCCATCTTTTTCATACTGCTTTCTTATATGTGTTCAAACATATACGTTGCGGTGAAAACGTCCGCACACCGCACGGGATCGCCCGTGTGTGGCCCTAGCCGGGCAAAGTACCGCCGAAGGGTATTGACAGGAGAAAGTTCCTTGACATCACCCCTTAACAGCCCCTGCGGTCAAGCCACTGACAAGTTGTTTCTGGAACACGGTGAACAGCACGACGATAGGCAGCGAGACAACCACGCTGGCTGCCATCATATCGGGCCAACGATCCTGGAACTCACCGATGTACGTCAGCACGAAACCGGGTGGGATCAAGCGCATATCGGGACTACTCGTCAAGGTCAAGGCATAGAGCAACTCGTTCCAGGAGTTGAGGAAGGCGAAGAAGCCCACTGCAACAACGCCCGGAATGATGATGGGCAGCACAATGGCCAGGAGCGTTCTCAATCGACTCGAGCCATCCACACGAGCAGCATCCTCTAAGTCGGTCGGCAGCGTGTCACAGAAGCCCTTCATCATCCAGATACTGAACGGCAGCGAGAAGGTTGTAAAGGACAACACCAAAGCCGGGTAGGTGTTGAGCATATGCAACTGGCGGAAGAGCGTATAGAGCGAGATCAGAATGGTCACATACGGGAACATCTGCGTCGCCAGAATGACAAGCAACAAGGTACGTGCTCCCCGGAAATGGAAGCGCGAGAGCACATAGCCCGCCGGAACTGCTGCGAGCAGCGTCAAGAGCATCGTGCAGACGCCAACAATCAGGCTGTTCTTGAAGTACGTCACGAAGCCCTGCTGGTCGGCGGGCAAGATCTGGTAACTATAGAGCGTTGGATGGTGTGGCCACCAGGTCGGCGGGTTCTGGAAAGCCTCCAACTGAGGCTTTATCGAAGTTGAAATCAGCCAGAACGTCGGGAAGAACGCATAGATGAGCAGCACGAAAAGGATGAGATACATCAAGACCCGCCCCCAACGGAAACGCCGTCTGGCCTTTGGGTGGCCACGCACAGGGATGGCCTCCTCCTGAGCGGTGGCAGTGGGTGGTACCAGGGTATTGGTTGCCAGGTCTTGCTTCGCAAGGCGTTTTGAAAGGTTCTTGCTCATCGGGTTTCCGTCCTCCCTTCCATAATGCGAATGTAGAAATAGGTGAAGGCCAGCAGCATTAAGAGCCAGAGGACGCCCATTGTGGCGGCATCACTGATACTTTCGTCAATAAAGCCGGTGCGATAGATATTGATAACGACGTTATTGGTGGCGTTGCCAGGACCGCCATTGGTCATGGCCCAGATGATGGCGAACTCGTTAAGACTCCAGATGAATTGCAGGGTAGTGGTAATCACGATGATGCCGCGCATCCCCGGTACTGTCACGTGCCAGAACCGACTCCAGGCACCCGCGCCATCGACAGTGGCCTGGTCGAGCAAGTCCTGGGGAATGGTTTGCAAACCGGCCAGCAGCATCAGCGTGAAGAAAGGAAACTTATTCCAGATAGCGGCAAAAATGGTGGCGATGATGGCCAGCTTGCCTTCGCCACCAAACCAGGCCAATGATTGCGGAAAGGGGCGCCAGCCAAAGAGATTGATGGACGTCAGCAGGTGATTGATAATGCCATACTGTGAATTGAACATGTAGAAGAAGAGGTAGGCTACCACCACATACGGAAGGACCCAGGGCACCAGTGCAAGACCGCGCCAGAGGAGTTGGAAGCGTAAGCGCTGGTTGAGCAGGAGTGCAAAGGCAAAGCCAATCACAAAGGCAATGACAGTCGAGATGACGCTAAAAAGGGCACTGAAGCTGACTGAGTGCCAGAAATCGAAGACGGGGTTGGTGAGAACTTTGGCGTAGTTCGCCAGCCAGATCCAGTGGTTGGCGAACGGGATGGCCAGGTTGAGCGATTGAAATGACAGCAACACCGTATTGACGAGCGGATAGTAAATAATACCGATCAGCAAAACAAGCGATGGCACTAACAAGACCACAATAAGCAGCGGGCCATTTAACCCCCGGCTGTAAAAGGGACTACGCTTGCGTGCAAAGAGCGTACCAGGCTGTTCGGCATTTGCAAGGGCCATGCTGTGTCCTTCCCCTCTAATGTAGAGCGCCTGGAACGTCCTTGACGTGTCCACGACGCATGAAACCGGAGCAGGTGGAGAGGGAACCAAGTTGCCCATCTGGTTCCCTCTCCACCTGCTCCTCTACTGCATTTGATCTCTCCATCATACCACGCCCGGTATGATGGGCGTGTCTTAGCCGTAGACCGTCTTGACTTCCTGGGTCAACTGCTGAAGAGTCGCTTTGACGGGGGCACCACCGGCGATTTCCTGTAAGGCGGTGACCACGAAGTTGGCCGCCGTGTCATACAGCGGGCTATAGGCCGGCGGACGCATCGTCGGGATGACACTGTTGATGAACGCCTGACTGATCGGATCTGAGAAGAGGTTGGCGTATGGTCCGCCAGTGACAACGTCGCTCTTGTGGGGAAAGATCCCTTCGGTGACCAGGTAGTTGGTGAGCACCTTCTTGTTCGAGGTCAGGTACTGGATGAACTTCCAGGCCAGGTCCTTGTTGCTCGCCTGTGATGACATGCCCAGGTTGTGAATGTCGGCGGCGGTGATCGGACCGCTCTGGCCGGGTCCCACCGGGGTTGTCGTGACGCCGAAATGCTGGTTCACGGCGGAGACCGTATTGAGGGCCGGATTGGTATTACCAAGGATACCTGTTAAGTAGGGACCATCCAGTTTGAAGGCAATCTTCCCATTAGCCATCAGTTCGCGCTCGGCTTTGATGGCCTGGTCAGGTGGGGTCCAGCGTTTCTTAACCATGTCCTGCAGCCATTGGAAGGCGGCAATCGTCCCATCATCAGCCCAGTTGATGGTGACATTCCCCTGGCTGTCTTCCACCATCGGGTTGCCGCCGAAGGTCCAGATCCAGGGCCAGAAGCCGACGAGGGCATACTCGGTCTTGGAAACATCGATGCCGATAGGATAGGCATCGGAAGGCAGTTTGGCGCGTAGGGTTGCCATCTGGCTATTCAGTTCATCCATTGTAGTGGGCGGCTTCGTGGGGTCCAGGCCTGCCTGGGTCATCAAGTCCTTGCTATACCAGAAGCCGTGGGGGGAGTTGCTAAAGGGGACGGCGTAGACATTGCCCTTGTAGGTACCCACCTCGAAGCTGTTGGGGAAGGCATCATTGCGCCAACTGCCAATGTAAGAGTTGAGGGGTTGCAGCGCGCCACTTCCGCCCAAGGCGTAAGGCCAGTTGCCACTTAGCTCCACTACGTCGGGCGGGTTACCGCCGTTAGTCATGGTGGTCAGTTCTTGCAGCACCTGGTCGAAGGGGATGGCAATGTTGTCAATGGTAACGTTGTTCTGAGTTTGGAAGTCCTGAATGGCCTGGTCAATTTGCTTTTTCGTCGCGGTCTCGGCAGATGCCCAATTGGCGTACTTGAGAGTGGTGGTGGTGGTACTGCTACTGCTACTGCTAGAGCCGCCACATGCTGCCAGGATGGACTCTATACCGCCGAAAGAAATGCCAAGTGCAAGCGCACGAACTATAAAATCGCGCCGACCGATTCTACCTCCGGTTAAGTCCTGTATGAGCCTGTTTGTGTCGTTCATTGACATTACTCCTATCGTTGTGAGGATGAGGATCTTGATAGATGATCCAAGTTTCAGGCTACTAATCGGTATTGCCAATCTAGAACTGGATGGAAATATTGTTTATGCTGGAAAGTAAGCACAACGGTTCCGTTCTAGATGTGCCTCCTGATCATTGGCCTTAGATTCTGAAGACACTGATGTAAACCATAATAACGTTTGCGTTCGATTGCGATATCTTACTCCTTTCACTTCTGGTCACTATTGTTGGCGTTTTGTACAGTGGTAACTACCGACTACTGACATATCAAGCAGATCACCTGGCTAACATAACTTCGAGGTCGTGTTCACGAAGGGCATTTAGTACTGCAGGGTCTGCAGAGCTATCTGTGATGAGAAGATCTATCTCATCAATGCTACAGAGCTTAGCCAGCTCTATTCCACCTACTTTAGAGCCGTCTGCGACTATGATACGCCTTCTAGCCGCTTGAAGCATGCGGCGTTTGATTTCCGCTTCAGGCAGGTTGATGTTCGTAATGCCTCCACTGGGATCAATCCCGTTGCAACCAAGAAAAACGGTATGAGCATTGATGCGTTCGAGCATCAGTCCACCTAACGGATCGACGAGCGAGTGTTGCATTGGACGTAGTGTTCCTCCCGTGACAACAACGGTAAAGCGAGGAATCGCCAACTCAAGCTCAATTGCAATATTGAGAGCATTTGTGAAAACAACCACATCATACAAGTCATCTCGTTTAGCGAGCGCACGTGCGACGGCCGTTGTGGTCGTTCCAACATCTAAAATAACTGTTTCTCCATGAGAGACGAGGCTGGCTGCTGCTCGTCCAATCATGGCTTTTTCTTCAACTCGCGCGCCTTGCATTTCTTCAAACGGACGCTCCGGATGAGGTAGCAATCGCGGCATCGCTCCACCTCGGATACGACGAATCTGACCACGCTCTGCCAAGGTATCCAGGTCGCCACGAACAGTGACTTCAGACACATGGAACCTTGCGCTGAGATCGCTTACCCGTACAAAATCCCTGGATCTAACGAAGGTAAGCATCTGTTCTCGCCGCATCTCTGCTGGCATGTCTCCATCACTTTTCAGCTCTACCATTACCTAATTGTCCTATGTTGAGAAGGCTGAACCAATGTTTCCTGCTATTGCTCTCGCTGGTCCTTCGTTCGAAAGCTTGATTGCAACTTTTTGATCTTACGAAAGCTCTACAGTATTCCGCTGCCCATGTGATTACTGGTCCGTAAGGACCAATCACCTTACACGAAAGAGCATAATCGATGAGTCTTTAATGGTTATTTTACACAAACTTACGTTAATTTGTCAATAGTTATGTTTTCAAAGGGTGGGCGTCATTTTTTGCAAGGGGGATAGCCAAGCGGGGAAAGGAGAGGTAAGATACGAGCAGCACCTCTGCGAGAAAACCCGAGGAGAGAAGATAGAGAAGAACGAGCAAGAAAAGAGCCAAGAGATTTTTGATGAGGTCATCACAGGGATGGCTGTACCATAAATAAACCCGAGAAATGTTTGTAATGACTTGTTTTTAGTTATTTTATCCTATAAAATCGTAATATGGAGATAAATCTCTGGCTTATCAAGTTGATTCGATGGAAATTGATCTCATGGAACAAACAGATCTCTAAACCGTCAGGGATAAGGCATTATATCTCGATTCTGTGCGTTGATTGACCTAGCATGATTTTCATACAGAGGAATTTATGGAACAGACGATTTGGAATCCTATTTTACGCCAGTACCTCATTAATGCGCCAAACCGAATGAATCGGCGTGAGGGTTCGAGTGCGTGCCCATTTTGTGAAGATATCACCAAGGGCAGAGTTGGGCCTGATACTCAGGTGTGGCTACACCCAAATGACTTTCCACCATTTCGGCCCCCGGTGGGCGAAGCCTACGTGGTCATTTATAACCGGGATCATAATCGCACGTTCGTCCAACTGACGGTTGATGAAGTCTACGCGGTCACTCTTTTGTGGCGTGAACTGTATCGTGACCTGGCTTCGCGCTATCCAACGGTCATGATCTTCGAGAATAGTGGCGAATCGATTGGACAGACACAACATCATCCCCATGGGCAGGCTTTTGGTGTTTCCCTCATTCCACCAACGCTGGAGCGCGAATTAGAAACTGTTGTGCTAGATGATAGGGAGGGACGTGGTTGTCCTTTTTGTCGCGTGCGCGCGGAACTCTCAGACAGTGCATACCAGGTAGGGGCGAACAGTACCTGGCAGGCTTTCTTGCCGCCCTACGTTCGATATCCGTATGAAACGCATTTCTATCCCCGGCGCCATGTAGCAAACCTTGCGGAAATGCAGGATGATGAGTTATGTGATTTAGCTGGACTGCTATTACAGGTTGTGCGTGGTTATAATGCACTGTATGATGGAGCTATGGCTCCTATGCCATATCTGCTGGGACTCCACCAACTTGCCGATACGCGTTTTCATTTGCATGTTGAGATATTGGCCATAGGCCGTGCGCCTGGCAAACTGAAATATGCAGCCTCCTCCGAATCTCTATGGGGGTTGTGGACAAACGATTCCTCTCCAGCGGAGAAGGCGCAGGAGTTACGCGAAGCAATCACAGGGATAAAAGAATGAACGAGAGTATCTTTATACCACAACCTGCTCAAGTAGCGCTGGAGAGATTTCCTATAGCCATGGATAATGAACCAGAGTATACAAGTGCGTTGGGAGCTGCCTGGGCTTCGGGGCGTGTAAACCTGATTGGTGAGCATACCGATTATAATGATGGATTTGTGTTACCGATAGCTGTGGACCGCGTGGTTGCATTTGCTGGCCGGGCGCGGGGTGATGGTATCGTGCGACTCTGGTCGAGTCAATTTGAGGAATATGCACAGTTTTCGTTAGAGGGAATGCCCGAGACGTTTGAGCAGCAAAGCAATACTTTGCCTCGCTGGGCACGTCATGTTCTGGCAGTAATAGCGGAATTGACGCGCGCGGGAGTGACACTTTGCGGGTTTGATGCTGTAATAAATGGAGATGTGCCTGTAGGTGGAGGTATGAGTTCATCGGCTGCTATAGAAGTGGCGGCAGCACAAGCATGTGTGCTTTTTTCAAATGGGCAATTCACTATTGGTGTTGAAGGGGCAACCTTTACTCCGATAGAAGTAGCTGCACTGTGCCAGCATGCGGAGTGGATTGCAACAGGCGTGCAGGTTGGTATCCTGGACCAAGCGGCATCTTGCCTGGGGAGGCCCGGGCAGGCTGTTCTGCTCGACTGTCGTTCACTGGAGTATCGATATTTGCCGTTTGATACGCAAGATCTATCGCTTGTAGTGATCGATACGAGCGTACGCCGTGAGCTGGCGGATTCAGCATATAACGAACGGCGCAGGCAGTGCGAAGAAGCGGCGCAGATGTTGCGTGATATTATTGTGCAGCACGAACCTGAGAACCAATCGGCACGTACTATACGGGCCCTACGCGATGTAACACAAGAGCAATTCGATCTTTACGGTGCTCAACTTCCTGCTGTATTGCGCAGGCGTGCGGGTTATATAATCGCTGAAGATGCTCGTGTGTTGCAGGCATCTAGACTACTGGAGGAGGGATCAATTGGGGAGGTAGGGCCGCTTCTCTGGGAGTCTCATGCTGGCTTACGCGATGAGTACGAGGTAAGCAGTGTCGAGCTGGATACGCTTGTGGAGATTGCACGGAAGGTTCCGGGTGTACTGGGAGCGCGCATGTTAGGTGGTGGTTTTGGAGGCTGCACTATTAACCTTGTCCGTAGCGAGGTCGTTGAGGCTTTGCGTTATATAGTTAATAAAGAGTATCCCGCTCGTACAGGAGGGCTGGAGGCGAGTATTGATATTTGTAAGGCTGCGGGTGGACCTGGATACAGATGGGTGTAGGCCGGATTACGCTCCAATCGATGTTGCAGTGGGATTATGTGCGGCTAAATTTCGCTCCTCTCCACCTGTGGTATTAGGGGGGCTGAGATGGAAAATAAGTTCATAGTTTCCTATACTAACATGGTCGCCATCTAGCAATTCGAATCCGTTGTCACCTTTGAGTTGCTGCCCGTTTACCTGGACACCGTTGGCGCTGCGCCTGTCGTAAAGAACATAGCGATCGTTTTCGAGTTTCAGTAGCGCATGGTGTCGTGAGGTCAAATCATCTCGATCTAGCAAGATATCGCTGGAGCCAGCGCGACCAATTGTCATTTCGTCACTTTGCAATTCAATCTCGTAAGGTTCCTGGCTGTATGGTGAGATGATAATGAGACGAGCAGCAACAACGGCTGGCTCAACCTGCATTTCGGATGGCTGCTCTTGAGTGCCCGGTAGCTGTTCAACGGGAGGTAACTCATTTTGAATAGGAGTCTCTGGCTCAGGAATAGGCACATTGCGGTCAGGCAGGGGTTGAGGTATGCCCGGTATGGGTTGAGGGCTAGGGTTCGGCATTGGCTGTGGCACACCTAGCTCTGGCTCAGGTGAGGGTTGAGGAATATGTGGTTCGGGTTCAGGCTGTGGCACACCCGGTACAGGCAAGGGTTGGGGAACATCGGGTTCAATATGCGGAGGTGGCTGAGGCGTCGGTTCGGAGAATGCTTGAGCCCTTGATGCCGCCTGGTCAGTTGGTTCTGATTCGAGTGCAAGCTGAGATTTAGATGGCAGGGTTGCCAGCAATGCGCTTGTAAATGCCAGTATAGAGGAATAGCGATCCTCGGGATAGACTGAGAGTGCTCGCAGTAGCATCCCGTCTTGCTCAACAGTGACCTCTGGACAGAGTGAGGAGAGGGGCGTGATAGTCTCTGTAAGTTTTAGATGTTCGATTTCTTCCGGTGAGCCTACATAGGGTAGATGTCCTGTTAGCCAGAAATAGAGTACGACTGCCAGAGCAAATTGGTCACTGGCCGGTATAACACGTTTGCCAAGCTGCTCAGGCGCAGCAGTAATTGGAAGGGGAGTACTTACTTGTTCACCAAAGCGGCGTACGAAATTTGTGAGGCCGACGTCAGCAAGAAGGAAAGGGGCGTAATCGGTTTCATTCTCCAGGTTGGGGCCGCGGAAGACCAGGATATTGGAAAAAGTAAGCGACCCATGTAAATATCCGCGATTGTGAATGTACTGAAGCACCTGTGCCAGTTGATGAGCATATTGTATGGCAATTGATACATCCATAGGTGTGGGAAACCACAATCTACCGCTGTTCCCCAGGAACGAGCCATTGCTGACGTAGCGACGTGCAACGTATAATGTTCCGTCAATCTCACCATAATCGAGCACAGATGCCAGGTAGGGGTGGTTGAGGATACTAATGCCCTGCATCTCGCGGAAAAACTGCCTCCGGGCTGCGTCAGGCAATGTGGACTTTGGGTGGATGAGTTTGAGTGTTACCTTACGCAGAAGCACAGTATCTTCGGCCTCATAGCTCTCTCCTGATACTCCACTACCTAACCGCTGTATAATATGATAACGTTCAAATAAACGATTTGTTTCCAATATTGACATAATACAACCTCACTTGTACTGGTATAGATACTGTTTAATGTGGATTAGTGTTGCCATCTCTAACAGCATCCTGCGAACTGATTGTTGTCTTTGATGGTTCATCCTGTACCGTGTTGGGTGCTACAGAATGAGCCATTTCTTCTGTATGTTCAATGCGTTCTGTGGCGGGCTCTGACTTCTGGTTTTGTATTTCAGTGGTTGACCGGGTGCCGCGCCTGGAGCGCCGTCGTAGAATAAATATGATATAAAGTAGCAGACAAAACGTGACCAAAAGAGCGGCGCCTAACCAGCCTAGTGTCCTGGCTATCTTTGCTACCGCTGCAAAGTTATCATGGAAGAAACGACCGGCGACAAAACCGAGAGTGCCAAAGATTGTTGCCCATAAGATTCCCCCGGCTGCATTATAAATGAGAAAGGTGCGCCAACGCATATGGTTGAGACCGGCCAGGAATGCAGCCCAGGCGCGGAGAACAGCGATAAAGCGGCCAAAAAAGACCGTCTTGTCTCCATGTTTTGCAAAGAATTTCTCTGCAAGATCAAGATGCTCTGGTTTAACGAAGAAATATTTGCCGAAACGCTCGACAAGGGCTCGACCTCCGGTACGCCCTATGTAGTAGCCGATATTGTCTCCCACAATTGCGCCAAATGCGGCGCATGCAATCACAACGGGGATTTGTAATTGGTGGTTCACAGCAGCGTAAAATGAGGCCAGGAGGAGCATCGTTTCGCCTGGGAAAGGGATGCCGGAACTTTCGATCATCACAAAGAGTGTTACTGCTGGATATCCTATTATGTTGAGAATGTTTTGTAGTGTTTCAGGTGAAATGAGTGCGGCTAATGGCTCACCGAACCAAGTGAGAGTTCTTATACGTAAGATCGGCAGCCAGCGCATTATTTGTTCCCTTCGAGGTAGTTGAGATTAACTTACTTTGATTAAGAATCAGGGATTGCCAGGCAATTATATGCCTATTCTATTGATGGCGCAACCCGGTTACATACTATAATTACGCAAGTTACGCACCAATTGCTATCTTGTTAGATGGAAGGTAACTATTCAGGACTCCCTGCTGCTTGACTCCTCGCCGCCTGCGGCGGCTGCACAGCCCACACTCACTCCCTACTTGGGTGAGCCGCCGCAGGCGGCGAGGAGTCCTGAATAGTTACGATGGAAGATTTTTTACAGGTTGCCATGCTATGAATGAAACCAGGAATGCGAGTAGCGGTGGCACAATTGTAATCAGGAATATGGGTCCTATCCAAATACCAAAGGGTGGATAGCCGTCTTTAAAAAGATAGGTTAAGAAGGCCGAGGCAGAGAAAGTCAATGTAAATGCCAGTAATGAGCGGCCGATGCGGCTCTGCGAAAGGGGTAAACTTACTACAACCAGTCCTACTAACCAGGTAATGTACCAGGAATAGAACCAGGGTGTTACGATGAGAAAGACTCCCAGGGTAGCGAGCGATGCAAGCACAAACGTACGTATGGTGGGAGCATACCAAAGCCATATGGCACTCATAATAAGTGCGCTTGCCACAATCACAATGTTGATATCATCCCAGGTTTTGCGGGCAGCAAAAATCTGAACGAGTTTGTAGCCTATGGTGTGAGGAGGTAGTGTATGGAAATGATTCCAGGCGAATAGTGCCCGCAAGATGGAATTTTCTTCATGGAGGGATGAGGGTAGTGAAGTGAAGCTGTTTTGAATGCTTTGAATGTTATGACCAATCCAAAGTGGCCCATAGAACGCAAGCGTGACTAAGCCGCTAGCAATGCTTGCCGTGCATATTATTAGAAAAGCTGACCGCCAGTAATGTGATACTGCCTCTCTAAATTGAAAGCCGGTTGATAGTCGAGGGCGAAGTGCTCTACAGGCCAGGAAAAGAATGAAGAGCACAATCAATGGCAGCGCAGAAAACTTTACCAATGCTGCTATGGTAAAGGCGACAATGGGAGGTAAGTAACCACGGGGATGCGTAAATTGACCCCTCTTTTCTGCTAGAACGCTTAATAGTACTCCCGCCAGCAGAAAAGTGACCATGAACACATCGTTGTGGCCGCCGAGGCTACTCTCCAATAAAACAAGCGGGTTCCATGCATAAAGCAGCGCACCGAGCGCTACTACCCGTGAAGATTGCCCGCTTGATCGCAAGATGGTTATTACCAGCCAGATATTCAAAAGATGGGCAGCCAGTGCA
>Ga0209648_10002309_pt1 | contig 15783 bp, 18 predicted proteins | sample GraSoi2013_115cm_FD_185830 | JGI IMG/M metagenome (GOLD analysis project Ga0209648, IMG submission 185830) | Grasslands soil microbial communities from the Angelo Coastal Reserve, California, USA - Sample 9_17_2013_115cm (SPAdes) (version 2) | ecosystem: Environmental > Terrestrial > Soil >...
CGTTGTTCGATCACCCGCGTACCGTACACCTGAGCCACGGCGGCCCCCAATTCACCTTTGCCATCGCGAATGATGGCCTGCAACCCGGCTTCTGGGCGCACGCCCCGTTCCCACAGCCGATCAAGCAAGCGTTGCCAATCGGGTTGGGTTTCCCCCTCGGCGAGTTCCCAATCGAGAATTTCGCGCCTGCCACTGCCATCGGCCCACAGTCCCAAAGCCACCAGCAGCACCATGCGCTTACCCTTGTGTTGCTGTCGCCGTCGCCCGCGACGATCGGTTTTCAGGGTGCCCGTCGGCACTTGGAGCCGCAGCCAAATGCCATCGAATTGGATCACCGCCGGCACTTGCGTAATGCGACCTTGGTGGGCTTGCGAGAGCAAAGGCGTAATCTGGTTGATGCGTTCGTTGAGCGTGCGCAACCCGATACTGCTGCCCACCGCCTCCCCCCAGCGCTCACATAAGTGTCGCAAACTTTCGCCCAATGCGCTGCCCAAGACGACATCCTGGTCCAGATCCAGCCAGAAGCGCTCATATTTCTCCAAGATCGTGAAATGGCAGATCACATCATGCCCACACTGCTGACATTCCAGCATCGGCACTCGCAACGCCTGGATGCTGCCCCAGCCCGTTTGCAGGCTGCGCCGATAATGGCCATCGCGCGTAAAGTGTTGCGCATCGCAGCAGCCACACTGCCCACACACCCAATCGACTTCCCGTGGCTGTCCGCTGATATGGCGCACCGCTCCTTTCTCGCGTCCCAACTTGGCGGTTACCTCGGCTTCCAGCAGCGCTTCTACTACGGCTTTGACCGCCGCTGTGGCTGCCCCTTTGGCTCGTTGGTAGACTTCTTCCAAGATGGCTTGCCGCTCGTCTTCTTCCAGTTTCCCTTGTCCAAAGTGTATAGTCATAGTGCTGATCCCTCCTGGTGGTTGAGCTTGGTCTTTTTCTTTACTCTACCACTTGGAGGGCCTCAGCTCCTTTTTCTGCCGCTTTTCCTCCTTTTTCTCTACCCTTAGAAAGAGATACGCTACCTCAGCTGCTAAGGTTAGACAGGCTCATCTCATGATCTCTGTTATACCGATGTAGGTCGTCCTGTGGGCCTCTATAGTCATGCAGGAACCAGCCAGTCCAGATACCAGGGGTAGGAGGGTCAGGGTTCTTGATCTTCTGGTCATCAAGCCCGAAGCTCTCTACAACATCAACGATGTCCATATCTACGCTGTTACCCCATGGGCCATCCTTGATAACTGCTATCCGTATTACCCTCAAAAAATTCAGAGCTATGTTCGTCTACAGCAGTTTTGCAGCGTGTTGACTATCCCCTATATCCCTTGTTTACTGCTTTCTTGTTTCTCCAACAGCGAGCACTACTCCACGTGTATTCTCATACATACCCGCTGTAGGAAGCATTAATAGCAGAAATCAATTAGTCGATGAACCGCAAAGCTGTGAGTTCATAGTGATGCCACCTTAAGTTAAGTATTGACAATAGGTATATAGTAGTCGAGGCAGCTCCCTAGATCAGTTGTAGCTAGTGACGTACGATGAGAGTCGTACGAAAGGAGCCTCATCATGAAAATTGCACGCGTCATTTGCTGTCTGTTCGTTCTTCTGTTGTCTCTCGTAGCCTTCGCTTTCACCACTAGCGCCCCAAGTGCTCATGCCGCATCTGGAACCACCTTCGTGTTTAGGTTCCATGGCCTGTCCGCCCAAGCTGACTTCGACAACTTGAGTCCCGATGGCTGTATCGACACCTTTGTATTCGTCGACGGCTCTCAAAACACCGTCCATAACCAAACAAGTAGTGAGGCCGACGTCGCTATCGGCCAGTTTGACAACTGCACGAACACGCAGTTACTGGGAGCTTCCGGCTTTACTCTCAACCCTAATTTCCAGATCGATAAGAAGCTTCTCTCGGCAAGCCTGAACACGACCATCTCAGTCACCGACTTTGTTTCCGGTAACACGTTCGACGTCTCCGTGAACCTGTCCTGGACATCCACCAGCGCCATTGGGCACGAAAATTCAAGCTTCCATCTCCACACAAAGAGCTTCACGGAAAACGGCCACTTCAACGCCGACTTCCGGGACGCTATCGCCTCAGGCACCGTCTCTGATGCGATGACTAACTTCACCCCATCTCCATCGGTTTTCGCCCAGACTATGTCGGCCAAGGAGGTCGATGTGACGATCACCCACCCGTAGCAGAGCAAAGGCCACGATTTATAGCAGAGCCGCCTCCATTAGAGCTGCTGGAGGCGGCTTCTGATCTACACATTGCTGTTATTCACCCAATTTCCATTGTCTAGCGCGTGAGATGCGTTGGAGTGCCTGAGCCAGTGCGCGTATACGTTACCCTCAATGCTTGCTCGTTTGGCCCGCAACTCAGTCAGAAAATAGCTAGCTATCATAACTTCTCGACCTGTTGAGCATCTGGTCTACGTTATAGCAAGCAGTGATCAGCGAGAGGTGAGTAAATGCTTGTGGATAGTTGCCCATACTCTAGAAACGTTTTACAACGCGCTACTGAAGTCGATAGGACAATAGGCAGGAGACGCTAGATTGTCCCCGATGATATATACGGTTAAAATAGAGTATAGCAACTAACGTAACGGTTGTGCAATCAGATGTGATTCGATGAAAAATGGCATCAACTTTCAACATTTTGCTTGCTGTGGCGATAGATGATCGCCTGCGACTCTGAGCACTTGGCCCGCAAAGGCGCTCTGCTCAGTGAACTGTAAGCACTTGCCTCCTGAATCCTGGATGACTTGCGCCGAGACATGCGTGGCCACATGCACCTGGCGTTTGATGCCGAGCTTCCGCACGTTGAGCGCGTTTTCGACCGGTTGCGCCTGGGCTTGCAAAAAGTCGAGCAGCCCAGCGAATGAAATTCGCCGCGAACAGGACGAACGCCTCCTGAAGAGCGATGGCCGGTTCGGAACGCACTTTGAGATGGTGCAAGGAGAACACCTGCTTGCTCTCTTTAATGCCAGCTTAAATCGTCTGCCTACCGTTGTACTGCTGGAACCACCCCGACAACTGCTCTGTCACCGGGTGCGAACCGAAATGAACCAAGGCACTCTGCTCCTGATTTCACGGCCTGTTCTGGAGACGACTTTGGCAAGCTTGGAGTGTATCTGGAGGTTCTGTCAGTGTATGTACACAAGTTGCCCGCGTCTCACCTTCTTCTCTCCTTGCTTACTGCATACCTTTACACAACATTCGTTATGATCGATCTTTTCATCCTTTGCCCAAAATGGCACCAACCCCCAGCGCATCAGTTCAACATGATTTTCTCCATCACTCACCACAACGGGCATATCCTCACTCGGAGCAGCATTATAGCGGGGTTTGAGCTCATAGCCAAAACGAGCCCCTTTGAAGCGTATTGGTATATCCTCCGGGTCTGGCAATGAGTAGCGGCCACACATGAAGCGATTGTAGCAAAAGTCAGTGAGAGGAGTGTAAGAAACCACTTTACAATCATCATCAGGCTCGATGATAGGGAGAACACGATACTTGATCGGGTCGCCATTGGAATGTGGAGGAGATAGAGGGGCTTGTACAGGCAATTGTTTTGCTATATAGTCACCTCACATTCATGCGTAGGCTATTGGAGAAAATAATTTATGAGTAGTGCAGTAAACAATCAAAACCTTAAAGACAATTTGGAGCTTTTGGCAAAGAAGGCATTTGCCCTGTACAATAGTGTAAATCATTACCCAGTTGCTAACGATCCCTTTCAAACGGTAGCAATCATTGTTCAGCTTGAAGCCGAATTAAAACAAATTGACGAGTTCCAAACCTGTGTAGACATTATGAACGCAGATGAAACCATTAGTCCACTGATGGGTAAAATGGTTGGAACAATCGTACGCCGGTCTACCACTGAGAGTGCCGACACGTGCGTTACGCGGTTTATAGAGCGTTTATATCATGCCTCACAAGAGAAAGCGTTTGACTCCGCTTTTTTCCATGACCAATACGAAACGTTTGAGGAACTGTTTTATTCTGATCAATTGCGGTTTCTGGACACTGTTAGACTGCATAATTTTGATTCAGAGGTAGATGAAATAGGTCTGGAAGATGGGCTGGCAATTAAAAAGCTTCCTCTGATACAGGACGACCGCACCACCATAGAAGAAGCGGAGTATAGACCTCATGTGCAATTTTCGAGGTCAGATTTTGTCATGGAGAGAAGATATATAAAGCCTAAGCTTGTGGGAAACAGTACGACTAAACCTTCCCCTGAGCAACTAACGAAGGAGCTGAACGAAAGTGATAATGTGTTCGACTTGGTAATCACGGCATTGAGAATTCTAAAGCCTTCCGCAGTGTATCGAGACCACTCCATCACAACCAAAACACTTACGTTTTTGCCGTATGGCGGGGGTGGGTCACGGTTTCCACTTGTTGAGAATATTGTACTGGGAAACAAATGCGTAGTATCTTCTGAAGAAGCAGCAGAGCTAAAAACGCTCTATGCGAAAATGAAACAAGCTAAGCATCAACCGTTCACTATTGCGTCCAACAGATTAGGTTTTGGTATGGAGCGAAGGTCAGATGAAGATCGCCTCTTAGACTATATGATTGGCTTGGAGTCGTTGTACTTGCCTGATGGAAATGACGAGTTAACGTTTAGACTCTCGCTCAGGGTAGCCTTTGTTACCAGGCAGGAAATGGCAGAGCGCAAACACATGTTCAAATTTATAAGGAAAATGTATGGAGTAAGAAGTAATATCGCCCACGGGGGGAAAAAGTATGAACTAACAAAAGAAGATATCTCTCAAATTGAGGAGGTATTGAGGAAATCCTTAAAAATATATCTTGATAAACCTGCCAATTTCTCAAGGGAGACACTAGACAATATCTATTTTGAGGGGTAAGCTCACCAGACAGCCTATCATCTCCTTAACCCCGGGAGCGGCACCGGCGATAAGCGAGCAGACAACGCAGTAACAACGACCTCAGAAGACTTCTTAGAAGACACGTTTTGTGAGCTGCAAGACCTATAAACAGGGAGTGAGCCTTTTGCGTATTGACGCATCTAGGCTGAGACTCATCCTGTGAGCGCCAGCGGCCCCAGGGAGTGAGCCTTTTTGATGTTTGCACAAGTAGAGTGAGACGTAACCGGGTTGCGTCAATTGGTGCCAAATGAGTACGAAGCTGCTCCCAGACTGACATCACTGGGCATCTTTCGCATGACGATAATAGCTGAGCTTAAGTCATTCTAGATATGTACTTCTGCAAAAGGCTCACTCCCTGTGCTCGGACGATAGCGTTTGAGCTTATCCCAGTCTAGACGCGCAACGTTGAAAAAGGCTCACTTCCTGATAAAAGTCTTGTATACAGTAGCGACCGATGTTATTATAACCTCGCTCATAGCAAAGGCTTGTTGACTATAGTAGCTAATGAGGTGTTGGTACAAGTTTATGGCAGATAAAACCGAAAAAGTCCCCTATGTTTATTGCTTCCTCGATACAAATATTCTGCTTGAATTTGAAACGTTTGATGACGTTGAGTGGCCGAAGGTGCTTCATGCAAAACAAGTATGCCTCGTGCTCGCTCCTGTCGTAATAAGCGAGTTAGACAAACATAAAACTGATTACAATAATGCCCGGCGTGAGAAGCGTGCGCGTATGCTGCTTCCCAAAATAACGAAGCTCACCGAAGGAGAGACAATCGCAGATGCGCTGCCACAAGTGCGGCACAACGTAACGCTTTTGGTACTTCCGAACGAACCCTTGATTGATTGGAAGGCAGAACATTTAGATCCATCGGTGAATGATGATAGGCTAATCGCAAGTATACTAGAATTTAGCCTCCAGTGTCCTTCAGAAAACGTGCTTCTTCTCTCTGATGATTCTGGTCCGCGTTTCAAAGCGAAGTCTCGCAATTTACCAATGCAAGCTCCGCCAGATAGGTTAAAGCGCCTTGTTGAACCTCCCTCTCCTGAAGAAGTAGAAAATCGAAAGTTGAAGCAGCAAATACAAGAGTTAACCGAGCGTATGCCTACATTGAGACTCGGGTTCTACGAACATGGACAAATCGTGGATGAGGTTATACGTCCAATGAGCACGGCATGGTTGTGGCAAACCCCTGAAGAGTACGTGCAAGAAGAGATTGATCAAAAGCGGGAAGATTTAGCCCACATCCTTGCGAAAGCGAACGATACTGTTCAAGAAGACGACGTTCAGGAATTCAGAGAGACATATGAGAAGTACCTTGCTAAGTTGGAACCTGCCCTTAAAATGCAGTTTATCAAAGACTATAGCCCCTATTGCAAGTTCCAGCTTACTGTAATTAATGAAGGTTCTGCGCCTGCGCGAGGGGTCGGTATAAGTATCCTCTTTCCCAAAGGAGCATCTGTTCTCACTACCTACGAACTGGACGACGATGTGGAAATAGGGGCTGAGATGCCTGCTGAACCTGCTCTTCCTGAATGGGCAAAGCCACCTGTGCCTGAGTGGATAAAAAAAATGCTGTCATCGTCGAGCCTACTAGCTACTATGTCTGCTACAAGCGCCTTGTCCAAAGGCATCTTAGGCAGTACAGTATATAAACCTGCTGGCTTCTATAAGAATACCTACTATATTTACAATTTTCCTTTTGACCGTAACACTTTTGAGCAGAGAACCGATAAACTAAGCCATCACGAGCAATTGCCTATCAAGCCTATGGCCGTATATTTACCACCGAGTACTAGGAAGGGGTTCTCGATAAAATATTCGGTTTATGCCGATGAACTCCTAGAGCCAGTCACAGGGGAGTTAAAAGTTAGATGGGAGCAAGGTGTAAATCACGGTTGTCAAGTAGGCACAGCTACGGTTTAAAAGATGGCATCAGGTGTTGGTTAAGTTGACAAAAACCATGACACAGATGTGACCCTGAGCCAGCGTTTCTCTGTTCCATGCATCTGCATTCCATCGCGCATGCTGCTCTGTTCCGTACGTGAGGAGCATCACACCACACGAAAATCACGTTTCATTTTCTCGTAGCAGGCCATGCTCGTCTCACCGTAGAGCCTGGTGTGAAAGGCAAAGGTCCCTCGCCAGTGATAGCCGAGCTTCTCGTACCACGCTAACAAGCTCAAATGCTTGTCGTAGGCATCCAGACGAATGGCCTCACATTCCTCAACACGTGCCATGCGCTCATACTCGTGCATACACCAGGTCCCAATGCCCAGCCCCTGAAACTCAGGCAACACAGCGAGCCGATTCGCATACAAGGCAGGTTCCCCAGCAGGATCCCATGCTTCCCACACGCCTGGGATCGTGTGATAGTATGTGGGAGGCTGTGTCCCGACGGTGAAAGTCGCGACGAGCTGCTTGTCGTTGTACACCGCATAGATCCTGCGCTCTTCTGCGGCTTTGCGCATCAACTCCAAGGGATACGGTGGATCCCAATGACTCAGCCCCAACCGCACCTTCATATCTTGCCCGCACTTGCTTAAGATCTCGTGCGGGGCTTCCACTTCGTCGGGACCCACTTGTCTTCGCTGCAGATTCATGTGGTGATACCCCCTTCCCTGGACGTCAAAGCGACGGGCTCTTTGCCGCGCATGCGGTACGAAGAGCCTCGCAGGTAAAACACCTCCCCATGATGCAACAAGCGGTCGATGATAGCCATCATTAACGCGGTGTCGCCCACCAGATCGCCCCAGGTTGCCAGGCTCTTGTTGGAGGTGATGACCGTCGCTCCCTTCTCATAGCGCCCAGCAACGATTTCATACAAGACGGGGCCGACTTGCGGGTCGACGGTCAAGTACCCAAACTCATCCAAAATGAGTAGATCACAGGTGATGAGCGGCTCAATCAGACGGGTCATCTCAGCACGCGTGGTGGCGACGACGACGGCGTTAGCCAGCCGTTGCGCTACCACAAACCGCACCGTGTAGCCCAGTTGCACCATCTTCGTGCCCAGGGCCACCGAGAGATGGGTTTTCCCTAACCCGCTTGGACCGATGAGCAGCAGCGAGCCAGCCGTGGTGATAAAGCTGCTATCAAAAAAGCGCATGAGCACCGCCCGCTTGAGTTCGGGCCGTAGCGAGAAGTCAAACTGTTCAATGGTGGCCGCGTAGGGAAACCCCGCCGCTTTCATCTTGCGCCGCAAGTGGTTCTCCTGGCGAGCCAGCAGTTCCTCGGTCACCAGTTGCTCCAGGAATTCTGCATACCCGAGTTCGCTGTGCACCGCCTGCTCAATCCAGCTGGCATAGACCTGGCGCATGCGTCCTAACTTGAGCGCAGCCAGTTTCTGATCCAGAGTTTCACTCATGCTCGTTCTCCTGCCAGCAGCATGCTGTCCCGATTGGCGACATATTGCTCATACTGAACCAGGTCTCGCTCCACCTCCTGCTGCGCTGGAGCAGCGAGCAAAGGAAGGTCTGTATCTGCTTGCGAAAGAGCGTTTAGTGCGGGAGCAGGCGGCAGCGTGAAGATCGCACGGACATACTCCGCGCCATACATCTGCTGCTCCGCTGCCAGTTCCAGCGCAGCCACGAAATCCGCCTTGCCTATCTCTTGCGCCAGGTCATACAGCGCAAGCATCTGGGGATTCATCTCAGCTCGCCGCTTGTGGCACAGTTGCTGGATGTAGGTCGAAACCTGTGGCGAGAGGCTGCACAACCAGTCACGGTAGACCATCACTCGTCCGCGCGGTTTGGTGGCAAACGCTGCCTCGAAATGCGTTGGGTCAATGACCCGCGCGTGCTGGGCAGGTAGCCGCACATGCGTAGCGACCCGCTCGTTGTCGGCAAACAGTTCGATACGGCTCGGGTGAATACGTGCGGTGAGGGCTCGCCCCATCAGGTGGGCTGGAACCGAATAGCGGTTGGTCTCAATGGCGACCAGTCCTTCACGGCTGACGACGACACAATCAAAGAAGCCGTAGTCAGAGGCTTGAGCAGGCAATGGTCCAAACTGGGGCTGCTCTTCCGCCAATAATACGGCGGGAGGCTCTCCCGTGGCATCACACGGGCGTTCGGTATTGACCGAGCGCAACCACTCGTTGCATTGCTGCGCCAGATCTGCGTCATCGTAGAAGCTTCGTCCAGGCAGGAAGTTCCCCTTCACAAATTTGACCAGGTTCTCGACGGCTCCCTTCTGGTTCCCTGAGGCCGGAGCACAGACATCGGGATGAAACTTGAACTCGACCGCCAGCCTCTGATACGCCGGATTCCAGATGGGCTGGTGGCCCTCATCGCGTCCCAGCACCGCCGTTTTCATGTTGTCAGTCACCACTGCCCACGGCACGCCCTCAATGGCCGTGAAACAGGCAATCAGGCAGCGCAGCAGCGTCTCTTCACGCATGTCGGTATGGAAACTGACATACATGTAGCGACTGTATTTGAGCCGAGCCGCAAAGAAGTAGCGCGTCTGGCCCTCCATCCCCACTTTCGTGAACGCGACATTACGCACTTCGCCCCAATCGATTTGCAAGAATTCACCAGGCACGCCCTCAAAACGCAGCGCCAGATTGCGTGGCGTCTGCTTGCGTGCGCGGCGCACTTTACGCACATAGTCGTAGAAAGCCGTCTCCCCGCCCGTGTAGGGATGTTCAGTATGCGCACGCGCTAGCTCAAGCATACGACTTACCGGCACGTTCTGGTCAAGCCACTCGGCAATCTGCGTCTCAAAGAGAGCGACGCGACTTTCGCGCTGGCGCGTTTTGGGCTTCTTGTCCACCTCTTCGCGTAAGACACGGGTGATGGTATCGCGATGGTGGCCGGTAAATTCGGCGATCTGGACATTGGTCCAGCCCTTCTGTTTCAGATAGTAAATCGTTGACCGTTCCATATAACGTAGCATCCTCTCTGCCTCCACAGATCATTTGATACTGTAGAGGATACTTCATTGATGCCTTATTTTAAACCGGAACGGTGCCGATCTTCTTCCCGTATTTTACAATCGGGCGACAGATGCTCGAAAATAGCTCTTGAGTGACGGAGAAAACTATAGGTCTACCTGCTTCTGAGTGCTCGTTTTACTTCAAACCTAATGCTTGCTTCATGCGCTCAATGTCCTCCTGACTATAGTAGAGTTTGCGCATATCGTCGGGGAAGCGTCTTGGTTGAATATCAAGGCGGGCAACGATCATTCGTATCTTGGCCACGGAAATATCTAACAATGCTGAAATTTCATCGATGGTCATATATCCATCACGAGGCATGGATGCTCTCCTCTGCTCTATTTGACTCTATTATAACCCATTTACAGATAAGAAGCAATATAGATTGGTATAAAGTGGTTATCAATCATATGCATCTCATTATCTTAACGAATATATCTTATTAACCTCTATCAAACCATTGACAATAAGGAAGAAATATGATATATAACCATTGCAAATCATTTTGCAACATATTAGCAAACTATTTTGAGGTATTGAGTAGGTTCTTGGATAGTTCTGGCTTGTGTCAGAGGCTTGAACTAGATAAGAAAGTGTCGTTGTAGAAAATCTTCGTAGGGCTTGGCTTGTAGTGTAGTATCGTAATGCGTTTGCTGGCATAACGTGGTCAGACGTTATACCAGCCTTGAGAACCGTCGTTACCGTTGAAGCACTCGCCCGGTTCTCACCGCATAGTATATGCGCCATGGAACCGGCGGTCAATCTAAACATGTGTTCTAGTAACACAGAAAGGACCGTCACTACGATGGCAAACTGCCAGCGGCAACAACCCTTTCTCGTCCTGATGGAAGACCCCATCATCCATACCACAGAACACCCCTTTTGTGGTGACCCGACCTGTGGCTGTCACGAGGACCCTGCGTTGATTTCCGAGGTGTATGATGCCGTCAAGCAAGGCCTCATCGCACCTGAAGAAGCCACGCTCATCATCCAGGGCAAAACCCTCTAGTGTGTGCATGGGGCAAGCAGGCTTTGCTGTGTGTTCTCTGTGCATACACTCCCGCATGGCCTGTGACTCCCCGTTCTCTCACCTGAAAGGAGTCTTCTTCCCATGACCACCACTTTTCCACTCCCACCCCAAGAGCAGCAGGACACTGTTCCAACTTCATGCGCTCGTCCTGCTTCTTCGTTTCCCGATCTCTCGACCCTCTCGACCTTGTGGGTACCGCTGCACGAAGTCAGGCAGCAATGGGCTGCCTTTGGCAAAGAGGCGCTCACCACCTCTGCACTTATGGCGACCAGTGCCGCCTTTGGGGGCCTCTATTGGGAAACCTATGCGCTTCAGCATTCCACGTGGGCCACCGACGAACGGGGGCGTGGGCGCTGGCACCAGGTTGTCTTCTGGCTAAGCCGAGCTGTGCAAGATCTGGATTGTGCGCTTGACCAGTGGCAGCAGGTGCTCAGTTGGCTCGACCTGGCAGGCAATGACCACCGGCAACAGGACCCGGAGAGTCTCCAGACCATCCGCACCTTGATGGCGCAGGTACAGTGGCACCAGGGCCGACGACGTGTCTTGCACCAGCAGGTGCTCAGTGAGTACATCGAAGCCAGGCGGCACAAGCAGCAGCAGTGGGCACAGCAGGACAGCTCCCTCTCTGAGGAACAAGAGCAGGAGGAGGTGTAGCTATGGCCGCCATCAAAGAACACATTGCGCAGCATACCCATTCCGAGATGATGGCGCAGCAACAGCCAGTAGCCGATGATCCGCTGGCTCCCACGCCTATCCGCTTTACTCACAGGCGGGATCCCTCCGGGGTCATCCACAAGCGTACGGTCAATGAACCCACAGCCGGCTGGCATCTGGAAGACGATGCCTCTGGTGAGGACGCCAGCCCACGCACCTCACCAGCACAGCAGCCCTCTCATATGTCTCGTCCTGCCCAGCAGGCGCAGATGACCCAGGCGTATCCGCCTGACTACGACGATGCTGACGATATGTCTACGGCGCACTCCCGCACCCCACGCAGCGGTATTCGCTACCAAAATATGCTGCCCAACCAGTACCGGGGGCAAGTGGTGCTCCCCACTCCCCCACAGCAGTTGCGCCGCCAGCGCCTCACCGGGCATGCTTCCGGTCAACAGCACCGTCTGTCCACACGACTGAGCAAGCCCTGGTCGCTCTACCTGGTGATCGGCATGCTTGCGATGGCTGCCCTGGCCGTCGGACTGAACAGCCTGGGGTCGTGGTGGCAACACGTGCAGGACCGCTGGACGTATGGCTACCCACGCATGTTCCAGACCGATGCCGTTGTTGGACACAATCATGACTCGAGAGCGCACCCCAGCCATTTTGTGGCAGTCAATCTCGCTGGACACATTGATGTGTTTGAACTGCCCGCAGGCGACCCGACCAAGGTGCGCGTCTTCCTCGGCCCAACCATCTCAGGAGACGGCGCAGACCAGGTGGTGGTGACGATCAGCTTTGCGGATAGCGATCATGATGGCACTCCCGACATGATTCTCCACTACGGCGATAGCGCGGAAGTTCTGTACAACAAGAGTGGCACGTTCCAGGTGTCAGGTGGGAAATCGTGAGCGCAAGCAAAGGAGTATCCTCTTATGCAACGTATCCTCCTCAGTTTGGCGCTGTTCGTACTCGCTCTGCTGATTACCTGGCTGATTGTGCTTGTCCTCAGCCTGATCCCCCAGTACGTGCTGCATTTCTGAGGCAGCAAGAAAGGACAGAGACTATGCAACCGATGCATGATGAGACACGCTCAACCAACAATGAGCGGCTACAGTACCAAACGCCCAGCACCGGACCGGATGCCAAAAAAGCCAGGCTGGAAGCAGTCCTTCCCACGGCCCTGGTTGGGCCAGCGCAAAAAGGGCGGGAACCATGCCCGATCGTCCTGCCGCACATCGCCATCGGAGTGTCAGTAGCCCCGAACGTTCCCGCGCTCCCGGCAGTCCTAGCAGTGGCAGCAGCACCTCTTGCAATAGAGCACAGGGCTACCCTGGTGCTCACTCCTGTCACCAATGAGGAGAAAGGAGAGGAAGCGGGAGCGCACGAGCAGCACCCTCAAGAAGAGGGAGGAGCACAAGAGCCGATAGCGCCACCAACGCCAACAGTGCCAGAACAGGAGCGCGGGTACCCGGTGATTACGACTCCCATCCCGACGCCAGGCGATCTCCACCACACGACCCCGTTTCCCTCATCACCTGTGCAGCACCAAGCACAACAGTGGAGTCCTCGTCATCAGAGGTTTTTCCTTGCAGGGCTGGGCAGCGGCCTCTTCCTGTACCTCCTCGCGCTTGTGCTCATTGCTGTGTTTGTCGCTCCTGTGGTGACCCTGGCAGCAACAGTGACGCTGGTGCCTGAGACAAAGACGCTCTCGACCATGCTTGCCGTCACGGCGCTGACGACCGGCACGCCTGAGCAGGCACGCAAGCAGGTTGCCGCACGCGTACTTGTCGTGAACAGCCTGACACAGCGCCAGACTGTTCCCACCACCGGGACCGGCCACGCGCCTGCCCGAGTAGGGGAGGGCACCGTGACGTTTTACAATGCTGCGCCCTATAGCCAAACAGTGGCAGCAGGCACCCTGCTCACCGGAGCTGATGGCGTTGAGGTCGTCACCGCTGCCCCGGCGGTCATCCCTGCCGGGAACCCCCCGATTGAGGGAGAGGTGACGGTTCCTGCCCATACCACAGCGATTGGGCCGCAGGGCAACATCGCCCCGCTCGATCTCAACGGCCTCTGCTGCATGGCTGGAGTATCGGTCAAGAACGCGGCTGCCTTTCATGACGGGCAGTACGCGTATGACTACCCGATGGTGATGCAAGCAGATATCGACCAGGTAGCAGGGTCGCTCCTGGCTGCGCTTACACCAGCGACCCAGGCCAGTCTGCAAGCAGAGATACACCCCAATGAACGCCTAGCTGGACCGGTAGGATGCCAGCCAGCGGTCACCCCCGATCACCTGGTCGGCAGTGACGCCTCTCAGGTGACCGTCAATGTCTCGGTCACCTACCATGCCGAAGTGTACGATCACGAGGCAGTGGTGCGACTGGTGACCAACGCACTCATGCAGCAAGCGACAACGACCTTGGGGACAGACTACTCCCTACGAGGAACAATCAGCACGACCATCACCCAGGCAGGAGCACCTCCGCATGCCAGGCCAGGGACTTTGACCCTGCTGGTCACCGGACAGGGAGTGTGGGTCTACCAGGTGAGTACGGCAGAACAGGCACGCCTCACGAGGCTCATTGCTGGGTTATCCAGGCAGCAAGCCATCCAGGTGTTGCAGCAGCAGGAACACGATCATCTCGCAGGTGTCCATATTCAGATCAGCGCGGTGTGGGCAAGTGGCACAACCCTCCCAGCTGACCCGGCACGTATTCATCTTCTGGCTATGATAGGAGGGTAAGCGGATGAAGCAGCGCGTCTTCCTTTGTAAGCACTGCCAACATGAGCTTCGTATGCCACGAGCAGGTATGAGCTTGCAGGAGGTCAAGTCCTGGTTCAGGTACTCCCGTTGTCCGGCATGTAAGCAAGAGCTACGTGTGGTCGAGCGAGTGCCTGAGCCCGTCATTCAAGCCTATGCCCAACCACCACTGTGGGCAGGGGAAAGCAAGGAGGAACAGCAGCATGCAACTGGTTGAGCAACATGTGATTGACCGCAAGGACCCGCGCTACAGCGTGATTGACGAAGCAGCATTTAAGTCTAAGAACCTGTACAATGCTGCTTTGTACGAGATACGGCAAGCATTCTTTCATGATGGGACACGCCTCAACTACACCGAGATGGACTGTCGTATGCAGTCGCATGAAGCGTACAAGGCGTTACCGGCAAAGGTCAGTCAACAAGTCCTGGTGCTCCTCGATAAGAATTGGACAGCGTTCTTCGAGGCGAGGGAAGCCTACGAGGAAGACCCTTCAAAGTTCACAGGACGCCCACGACTGCCCAAGTATAAGCATAAAACGGAAGGGCGCAACATCCTGGTGTACACGATCCAGGCGTTGAGCAAGCCAGGCATGAGGGATGGCCTTATTCGACCGTCCGGGTTGCCCATCACTATCGAAACCGAGCACACGGTTGTCGATCAGGTGCGCATCGTTCCCCGCAATGGCTACTACGTGGTTGAGGTGATTTACACCAAAGAGCCAATGCAGGCCAACGTTGATCCGTCCTTCTGTGTCGGGATTGATCTCGGGGTCACGAACTTAGCGGCGATAGCTTCAAACCGCGAGGGCTTTGTCCCTCGCCTGGTTAACGGTCGTCCGGTCAAAGCGTGGAACCAGTGGTACAATAAACGCATGAAAGAGCTAAAACTGTGCCTTCCCAAAACGGATCGAGAACGGGTGACGAAGCAAATGGAACGCATCACCAACACGCGCAACCGACAGATCAATCACTACCTGCATACGGCTAGCAAGCGCATTATTGACTTCCTGATGAAAGAGGGGGTAGGAACGGTCATCATCGGGAAGAACCCGTTGTGGAAGCAAGAAGCCAGTATGGGTAAGCGCAACAACCAGAACTTTGTGAGCATTCCGCATGCGCGCTTGATCGATATGCTGACCTACAAAGCGGCGTTAGTGGGCATCCAGGTCGAAGTCAGGGAAGAGAGCTATACCAGCAAAGCCAGCTTTCTGGACCTGGACCCGATTCCCGACTACAAACCCAATGATGAAGAAGAGCACGTCTTTAGCGGAAAGCGCATCGGGCGGAGAAACCGCCTGTATCGCACAAAAGATGGACGCACGATCTGTGCCGATGTGAACGGTGCGTACAACATTGTGCGTAAAAGGTGTGACCCGTTTAGCCGAAACCGCATAAACGCGGGGGATGGCTAACAGGGAGCAATCTCTGATAACTGATCTGTTGGTGGAAGGTGCAATTCCTTCCCTGGCGTGTAGGCGTCAGA
>Ga0209648_10002311_pt1 | contig 15782 bp, 16 predicted proteins | sample GraSoi2013_115cm_FD_185830 | JGI IMG/M metagenome (GOLD analysis project Ga0209648, IMG submission 185830) | Grasslands soil microbial communities from the Angelo Coastal Reserve, California, USA - Sample 9_17_2013_115cm (SPAdes) (version 2) | ecosystem: Environmental > Terrestrial > Soil >...
TCGATGGGCTCAAAACCGACGCGCTTGGCATGTTCCAGACGCTCTTTGTTCATGTCTCCGATCATGACCACGGCGGCTCCAAGGATCTGAGCCGATGCAGCCGCCGCTAAGCCCACTGGACCCGCGCCTGCCACGTAGACGGTTGAGCCCACACCGACTCCGGCAGTTACAGCTCCATGAAATCCTGTCGGCAAAATGTCGGAGAGCATGGTCAAGTCGAGAATCTTGGCGAGGGCCTGATCTTTGTCTGGGAATTTCAGCAGGTTGAAGTCGGCATAGGGCACCATCACAAACTTGGCCTGCCCTCCGATCCAACCACCCATATCCACGTAACCGTAAGCTCCCCCGGCCCGATCCCCGTTCACATTCAGGCAGACTCCCGTTTCTCCTTCGCGGCAGGTGCGGCAGCGTCCACACGCGACGTTGAAGGGAACAGAAACAATGTCACCGACCTTGAGATATTCGACGTCCTTGCCAATCTCGACGATTTCACCGGTGATCTCGTGACCGAGCACCATGCCGACGGGAGCGGTGGTGCGGCCACGAACCATGTGTTGATCGGAACCGCAGATATTTGAGGACACTATTTTCAGGATGACGCCGTGCTCAATCGGTTTGCCCGATGGGTTCTGAAACTTGGGGTAATCGATGGATTGGACCTGAACTTTTCCTGGGCCAAGAAATACTACGCCTTCATTATTTGCCATGATTTAGTTTGTTCCTCCTGGATGGTACGAGGTGCAATTGGTGAACCAAAGGTGTGACTTTGCGCGAGCGGACGAAGTCGAGCAGCTAGAAGAATTTACAGGCCGGTGCAGCAGGCCGACTCATGATTTGAGATGGGCAATGACTTGCGTTCGACACTCGTATGTCGAACGCCTGACGGCGAAGACAGACACAAGTATTGCGAAGCAACTCGGGCGCATGTCTCGGCACGCGGAATGCCGGTTGTGATGGGCGGACTTACCGCGTAAAATCCGCGCAACTCGCCCTGTGGAGGGAATCGTGATCGATCGCCGTGGATTTTTGTCTTCGTTCGCAGGTGTTGCCGGCGCCGCGGGTGCGCTCGGCTTGCCGCTGAAGCGGGACTGGCTTCTCGAACAGGAACTGCCAAAGTTGCCGGACAGCGCGCTTTATGGTTCGAACGAAGAAGCTTACTGGGCGGAGCTGCGCAAGCAGTTCCTGATTCCGGCGGATGAAGTTTATCTCAACAACGGCACGGTGGGATCGTGTCCCATGCCGGTGCTGCGCGCCGTTTTCGACGGCTACAACGATACCGAAAAGATGGCGCAGAGCGATCCGGAAGATTATCCGATCTGGGGTTACGGCGCGTGGAACGAGTTTCGTGACCCGCTGGCGGAGTTTGTCGGCTGCACGCGCGATGAGCTTGCGCTGGTGCGCAACGCGACGGAAGCGAACAGCTACATCGCCAACGGCCTGGATATGAAGCCGGGCGACGAAGTGCTGATGACCGACCAGGAGCATCCGGGAGGCGAGCAGCCGTGGAATCTGCGCGTGAAGAGATATGGAATCGTCGTGAAAAAAATTACCCTGCCAAAACCGGTGCCAAATGCGGCGGCGGTGCTGAATCTTTTCAATGATGCGATCACGCCGCGGACGCGTGTGCTGTTCTTCAGCCACATCACCACGGCCACGGGCGTGGTTCTGCCGGCCAAGGAACTGTGCGCGTTGGCGCGTTCGAAGGCGATTCTCTCCGCCGTGGACGGCGCACACGTCGTTGGAATGATGCGGCTGAACCTGCACGAGCTGGGCTGCGACATGTACACATCGAGCCCGCACAAGTGGCTGCAAGCGCCTAAAGGCAGCGGGTTTCTTTACGTCCGCGACGAGGTGATTGATCGCCTGTGGAACACCATCGTCACGGCCGGGTGGGATGAACCGAAGCTGCGCGCGGAGCGCTTCCAGCGCATTGGCAGCTCCAATGTGCCCGCGCTCTGGGGACTGCGCGCGGCGGTGCAACTGGCGAACCAGATCGGGATGGAGAGGATCGAACGGCGCCACCGGCAGATGGCGGACTACATTTTGAAAGAAGTGGTGCAGCGCGGGGCGGAGTCCTGGACTTCGCCCGATCGGGCGCTGCGTTGCGCAATTGCGTCGGTCAACGTGGCGCCGATTCAGATCATGGAGATCGAAAACTGGATGTGGAAGACCAAAAAGATCCGCATCCGAGGCGGGGGACCTTCGAAGATTCGGCTTTCGACGCCGTACTATTTGTTGCGGAAGGATGTGGAGCGCTTCTTGGCAGCATATGACGAGTATCGCAGTATGAAACGAGCTGTATAGGAATACTTTCCATCAGCGCGCGCCGATGACGGCGGAAACCCTCCCGATAGGAAGCTGGTTATCAAGGTTGACGATTTGGCAATGCCGGTAGACATTGCCCAAGTCTCCCTGGTGGCACTGCTCCATAATGGACCATCCCTGAAAGGGCCGAGGATACCGATGAGTCTAAGATGGAAACTACTGCCAGCTATTGCTGTCCTTCTTTTCGCGCACGTATATCCTGCGTCTCCGCAAGCCAATCCCGCGCCGAAGAGCGCCGCCTCCAAGGACAGCGTTCTTCCGAGCGTGGACGAGCTGGTCGAGAAATGTGCCAAGGGCAGTGGCGGGAAGGAAGCATGGGCCAAGCTCTCGACGCTGGTGCTGACCGGGACGATGGAAATTCCTTCAGTCGGAGTGACAGGAAGAGTCGAATTATTCGCCAAGGCTCCCAATAAATCATTTCACATCTTTTCGTTGGCTGACGGTAAGTTTGTTCAGAAGCAAGGATTCGACGGGCGAGTCGGGTGGAAATCCGATCCTCAGGCAGGCCTGAAGAGGTTGGAGGGAGCGGAACTGGAAGATGCCAGATTAGAGGGTATCTTCGATACGGACGTCCGATTGAAGGAGGTTTACCCCGACATGAAGGTTACCGGGCGGGCGAAGGTCGGTGATCGCGATGCCTATACCGTTCTGACGCATGGGCCTGGAGGAAAAACTGTCACTTTCTATTTTGACGCGCAAACTTGGCTGCGAATCGCGGAAGATTCGGAAGGCCCGGATGAAAATGGAAAGGTCGAGAAAACAAAGGTTGTGAACGAAGATTTCCGGGCTGTTGGCGGCGTTCAAATTCCGTTTCGAGTTCGAGTAACATCACCGTCCGTTGGTTTCGTCATCACCATCCAGGAAGTGAAACACAACGTGCCGGTGGACGATGCCATTTTTGCGATGCCCGCAGACGGTTCACCTTCGAAAAGTAATGCTGCGGGAGAGAGCAAATCGCAGGACGATTCCACTGCTTTCGATCCCGGCACCTTTTCCCACGACGTCTACACAAACCATTTTTGGGGATTCCGGTATGAAGCTCCCCACGGATGGACGGCCCACGGAGATGAAACGAAAAAGGAGATCATGGCTGTTGGAAAGTCCCTTGTCGACCAGAAGACGCTAACCGGCAAAGTGATTGCTAATCGTTCCGATGAGCGACTCCACCAATTGCTAACGCTCTTTCAATATCCGCTGGGCACGCCGGAGGTTGAAAACCAGTTGGTTCAGATCCTCGCAGAAGATGTTCGATTCGCCCCGGGAATACGCAGCGGCAGAGAGTATTTGCTCAACGTGGAACGCGCGCTAAAAGCGATGAAGACAAACCCGGAGTTTGACGAGGAACCGAAGGAAGTAACCTACGGTGGCCAGACCATGTATCGCTTGGATATCACAACGAAATCACCCACGAAAATCATCTATCAAAGCATGTTCGCAACAGTGTTGAAAGGTTACGGAATAAGTTTCGCCTTCACTAGTTACAGCCCAGAAGGAAAAGACAAATTGGTGAAGACTCTTGATTCTCTACGCTTTGAAGCTCCGGCAAACACCGCTGCATCTCATTGAGGCTTTCTTGACCCTGCGCGCAAGGGTCGAATACACTAGTAAATTCGAAATCAGCCGCTGAAGAGGCTAGTGGGCTGTTCTGCCATTGCGGGTGAAAGAGACTGCCCCGCGATCGCGTATTACAAAGGGGGATTGTTTTGCCAAAGCGCACATTTCAACCGCGCAAACGCCGACGCGCCAAGACGCACGGCTTCCGCGTACGCATGAAGACGAAGGGTGGCCGCAAGGTGCTGGCGGCGCGCCGCAAGAAGGGACGCCATCGGCTCACTCCCGAATAATTCGGGGAGCCCGTTGCCCGCGGCCGGTTCGAGTGTGCAAGGGAAAGCGTTTCCGCGCGAAGCGCGGCTGGTGCGGCGCGGAGAGTTTGATGCTGTCTACCGCGCCGGAAAGCGCCGTTCGAGTTCCCACTTCACAGTTTTCTTTCGCGCCAACGAACTGCCGCAAAGCCGTTTTGGCTTCAGCATCAAGAAGGCCCTGGGCGGCGCGGTATTGCGCAATCGTATCCGGCGGCGCCTGCGCGAGGTCGTGCGCTGCCACCGGCTGGAGATACCCGCAGGATGGGACATCGTCATACACCCGAAGAGTTCGGTGGCGCGCGCGCCGTTTGCGGCGCTGACGGCGGATTTGTTGCGCCTGCTGAAGAGCGCTTAGGGGCGCAGTTTAATGCGCCCTCTGTTGCGACAATGCACGCCGGCGATGAGGGCGGACTGAAGTCCGCCCCTACACAAATCGCCGCCGAACAAATCGAAGACCGATCTATTCCATTGCGCGCGGCGCTGCTCGCGCTGCGGTTCTACAAAGCGTATTTGTCGATCCTGTTCGCGGGAAGTTGCCGATTCGAACCGACGTGTTCGCGCTACGCCTACGAGGCGATTGAACGGTTTGGCGTGGCGCGCGGGGTTTGGCTGGGACTGAAGCGGCTGCTGCGCTGCCATCCGCTCTCGCGCAAATTTGGTTACGACCCGGTTCCGGAGAAATGGGAAGAGATGCCTACAAGTTCAGCCGTAACGAAAGTTCTGAAGACTGAGGCGCACTCATGAGCGCGCCGGGACAAAAGGACAAGTTCACGCCGGAGCTGCGGATTCTCGTGGCTTCACTGCTGTCGTTTGGGGTGATCATCCTCTGGGCAAAGTTCTTTGGCCCGAAGCCACCGGTCCAGCCGCCGCAATCCAATCGTCCGGCGGTGACTGCTCCCGCCACGCCGGGTCCGGCGACGGCGGCGGCGAATCCATCGCAAGCCACTGCGGCGCCGGCAACAATGGCAGCTGCGACGGCCGCAAGCGTCGCAGTAAAAAACGATTCGCAGGAACGCTGCATCGTCATCGAAAACAATCTCTACCGCGTGGAAATCTCGAATCGCGGCGCGGTAGTGAAGAGCTGGCAGCTCAAGAATTATAAGGATGATGCGAAGCCTCAGCAGGTGCTCGACGTCGTGCACCCGGATGCCTTGCAACAGACGGTTTGTGAGCGCACCGCTGCAAGCGGATGGCCTTTCTCCATCGTACTCGACGATGAGAAAAGGCAGAACGCGGCAAACACCGGGCTTTATCAGATTTCTTCCCCAGCAAGCACACTTCATGCTCCAGCCGATGCGGAATTTAGCTGGAGCGATGGCCAGCTGGAAGTCACCAAGCACTTCAAGTTTGATCACACTTATGTGGTCCGCGTAGAAACCTCCGTCAAGTTAAACGGCAATCCCATTAAAGCGGGGCTTGGATGGCTCGGCGGCTTCGGCGATTTGACGGTGACGAATCCCGCGCCGGTGGAAACGATCCAGACGTACTACAGCGAGGGCGGGAAAGTCTCGACCTACCTTCACAAGAAGCTGGACGGACTCGATAAGTGGGGGCCGGGCGTCTGGCAAGGTGGAAAAGATTTCGTTGGTATTGAGGATCGTTACTTCACGGCGGCATTTCTCCCCGCGAACGGCGCGGCACCTGGCACGCTTGAGACGCGCTATTGGAAAGCTTGGCGAACAGTGCAAGCGAGTGGTCAAGACACCGCGGAGCCGGTGCCGCAAGTGGCCGCGGCGACATCGACGCAGCCGCTGGCGTTGCGCGTATTTGTGGGCCCGAAAGATTACGACGACTTGAAGAAAATGAACCCGCCGCTGCACGGGCTGATCAATTTCGGCTTCCTGGAATTCATCGCCGAGCCTCTCTTCCATGGACTGAAGTGGCTGCACAACTACGTCCCCAATTGGGGATGGGCGATCGTTGTCCTCACGCTGGTCATCAATATGCTGCTGTTCCCACTGAGGATTTCGAGCTACAAGACGACGCTGAAAATGCAGCGCGTGGCGCCAGAAATCAAAGCGATCCAGGAAAAATACAAGAAATACTCGATGCGAGATCCGCGCAAGGCCGAGATGAACAAGGAAGTGATGGCCATCTACAGCCGCGAGGGCATCAACCCGGTGGGCGGCTGCTTCCAGATGTTCCTGCAAATGCCGGTGTGGTTCGGATTGAACACGGCGCTGCGTTATGCCATCGAGATGCGGCATGCGACCTGGCTCTGGGTGTTGGATCTATCGGCGAAAGATCCCTATTACATTCTTCCGGTGCTGATGGGTGTGTCCATGTATCTGGTTTCGAAGATGACGCCGATGACGGCGACGGACCCGCAGCAGCAGGCCATGATGAAGATCATGCCTATCACCATGGCCGGCATCTTCATGATTTCCCCGATTTCCAGCGGCCTGGCAGTATATATTCTCACCAGCAGCGTGGTCGGTATCGCGCAGCAGTGGTACCTGAACCGCACGCATCCGGTGCCCGCACCTGCCAAGCCCGTGCGCGGGAAGAAGTCTTAGGAAGACATCTCAGAGAGGTGGACGCGGTTCGCAGCATTCGAACGCCGATGGCTGAAGAACTTATCCGCGATGGGAAGTTGGACCGGCAAGCGGCGGCCGAGGCCCTGCGCCATTTTCTGGAGAATATCGTGCGTGTTTCCGGGCTCGAGCTGAAGGTGAACGTGCGCCCGGTTTCGGCTGAAGGCGAAGGTTTCGGAAGAGACGCGGAAGTGCTCGCCGATCTCGACGGCAAGGACAAAGAGATTCTCCTGGAGCGCGGCGCGGAAGTTTTGAAAGCGCTCGAACATCTCGCCTTCAGGGCGCTGCGGCTGGAACCTGCTTACCATGAAAAGATCCACATCGATTGCGGCGGCTACCGCGCGCTGCGGTTTGAAGAATTGCGCATGACGGCGCGCGTCGCCGCGGAACGCGTGCAGACTTCTCGCCAGCCATTCCGGCTGAATCCCATGTCCTCGCGCGAACGCCGCATCGTGCATCTGGCGTTGAAGGATATGACCGGAGTACGCACGGAAAGTGTCGGTGTGGGCGAAGAACGCCAGGTCGTCATCCATCCAGCGGAAAACAAACCTTCCCGGTAATTCCCTTCGCGGCAAGAAGTAATGACGGGCAGGAATGCCTGTCCTACCTCGTGGCCCAACCTTGCGACAGGACATTTTCGGCTGAGCCGAACCGCACGCGATAAGTGAAGGGCGCGGGCCGGTCGCGGCGCGTTTGGACAAAGCGTATATCGGAAATCTCAACCACGGCTACGTCGCCTTCCTTGTGGAAACGCGTCACGGGAAATCGTGAGAACCACAAAACCTTCTGGACTTCGGGCAAGCGTTTGGCAACCTCGATATACGAATTCGCCGGCGCGTCAGGGTAGTAGTGGTGCTCGAGCGCGAGTAATTCGCCATCTTTTACGGGCTTGTCGGCAAGATCCATGCGCAATTCGTAGACGCCGCGCGCCGTTCGAACCAGCCCGTCCCAGCGCCAGAGCGATGGCGGGAGCGGTAACGCGCCGATCGATTCGACCTGCAAATGGTCCAGTTCAGCAAACTTTTGAATGCGCGAGAGCGCGACGTGGTGCGCGTAGACCGTGCACGCCACATAGATCACCGCCGCGGCAAGGCCGGCGCGATTCCAAGTGTCGTGCTTGATCTTCACTCCCCAACCGAGGAGTGCGGGCAGGAGGAAGAGCACGGCAAAAAGAATGATGGCGCTCAATACGACTCGACCGGAAATCGGCGCGCCGACAATTTCACCAATTTTGGCGATGAGAAATGGCGCCGGCAGGAACACCATCCACATTCCAACGGCACGCCCCTTCACTTTTTCGGGATGGGCATACACCCAGGCGAGCAATTGCGGCACAAGAAAAATCGCGGTCAGCGTGAAATCCACAATGAAGACGAGGTCCCAGGCGGGGCGCGACCATTGCAACGGCGACCAGATCATCGTGCCAAAGGAGGTCACCAAGTCGAGCAGAATGTGGCTGAGGATGCCGACCGCGTAGATTGCGCTCAGCGCCGCGAAGGAGGGCGCCTCCCATTTTCGCCAGCTTGCGAACGCGCGCGTGATCCCCGCAAGGAGCAAGACCCACAGAGGAAGCATGACCAGCGAGTGCGTGATGCTGCGATGCCAGGTAACAACGAGAAGTTTATCGCTGGAGAAGAAATCCCGGATGACATCGGAATCGGGAAAAATGGCGCCGATCATCAGCGACCACGTGATGATGCGTCCGCGGTTCATCGGATGCGAGGCGAACATGTCCTCGCCGCGGAATACGGCTTTTCCTATCAATGCGCCGGCGATGCCGTGTGTGATCGTATCCATCGCTAGAGTCTATCTGATGCGCTCCGGACGCTACATTCTAACGGACGAACAGGAGCGGATTTGTTTTGGTGATGACTTTGCCGAGATGGCGCGCGGAAACCCCATGACTGCCGAGAGCCGAGATGGCGGCCTCGGCGGATTCGGGTGAGATGGCAATCAGCAGGCCGCCGGAAGTTTGCGGATCGAAGAGGAGGTCGCGGTATTCCTGCCGAACGCCTTCGGCGAAACGCACGCAATCGCCAATGAAATCGCGGTTATTCTTCAAGCCGCCGGGGAGAAATCCTTCGCGCGCGGCTTCCACCGCGCCGGGAAGATAAGAGATAGCCGAATGATCAATCTCGAGGGACACGGGCTCGATATTCCGCTGCGAATCGCCAAGCGCCATCTCGCGAGCGTGGCCCAGCAAACCGAATCCCGTAACGTCCGTCACTGCGTGAATGGGAGTTGCAGCTCCTGCCTTGTCCTGCGTTTCTTGCAGCGCTTCAGACGCCGCGCGATTCAAAACTCCCATCGAAGCAATAGCTGCCTGCAAGGACGCGGGCGCCGTGCGGCCCTTCTTCAACGCCGTCGAAAGCACGCCGGTTCCGAGGGCCTTGGTCAGCAGCAGAACGTCGCCCGTGCGCGCGCCGACATTTCGCCAAACTCGCTGCGGGTTGATGATGCCCGTCACCGCGTAGCCAAATTGAATATCGTCGTTTCGAATCGAGTGGCCGCCGATGACGCTGCACCCCGCTTCGGTCATTTTCGAAAGGCCGCCGCGAATAATCTGTTCGAGAATCTCGGGATCACCTTTGTCGGGGAAGCCCACGATCGAAAGTGCGGAAACCGGCTTGCCGCCCATGGCGTAAACATCGCTCAATGCATTCGCTGCGGCAATCTGTCCAAACGTATGCGGGTCATCAACGATGGGCGTGAAGAAATCGACTGTCTGGACCAATGCCATTTCAGGGCTGAGCAGATACACCCCGGCGTCGTCGTTGGTGTCAAAACCAACGAGCACGTTCGGATCAGTTGGCCGCGGCAAACGGCGCAAAACGGAATCCAGCAACCCTGGACTCAGCTTCGCCGCTCAACCCGCTGCCTTGACCATGGCCGTCAGTTTCACGGATTGGGTCAAGCCGCACCTCGCTGTAAAGCCCTTCGATTATAGCTAGGTGCTGCGGTTCGTGCTTGCGCACTATACGACTTGGTCGTGGGTCAGTTTCCAGTTTGCGTTTATCCGGCAGTCGCCAGCGAGTTTGTGTTGAAATGCTAGTTAGCCATATGTTGTCTTCAGACAAAACAGAAGACCAAGTATTGGGCTGCCTACTCGGTGGTGCGCTTGGTGATGCATGGGGTAGGCCGTGGGAGGGCCGCGTCGGTCCCGTGCATTTTGAGATGCCTTCCCGGTCAAAAGTGTCCGATGACACTCAACTTACGCTTGCAACCTGCGAGTCAATCATCGAGCATGGATGCGTCGATCCCCAACGCCTAGCCTCCCACTTTCTTGAATGGTTCGGGCAAGGACGGATATCCGGAATTGGGTCCAGCACCCTCAAGGCAATGCGAGATCTATCCGCAGGAGTGCATTGGGCACTTGCCGGAAGCCGTGGGGAGTACGCAGCCGGAAACGGGGCAGCGATGAGGATTGCCCCGCTCGCTTTTCTCCTTGATCCCTCCAAAGCGGGTGACCGCACCATCATCCGTGACGTTTGCCGAATCACTCATCATAACGATGAAGCGTATGTTGGCGCACTGGCAGTAGCGTTAGCGATTCGCTCAGTTCTCGCGGGCATCTGGTCGCAACAGCACAGCTTTCTAAGTGCAGTGGTCGACTCTCTACCTGACTCCGCTGTTCGCGACCGCATCGAGGAACTCATCCGGCTGCAAGTCGCACCCTCAGAGGTTGCCTCTCGTTTCGGTGCAAGCGGACATGTCGTGGCCACTGTCCCCTTGGCTCTGCAGTGCGCCCAGTACGTTGCCGAGGAGCCCCTTTCCGCCGTTCTGGCCCGCGCTATCGGCACGGGAGGCGATACGGACACGATCGCGTCACTCACTGGGCAACTTGCGGGCACGGTGGTTCGCACGACAGGTGTGTCATATGATCTCTTCGACGGTGTCGAAGACAGTGAGGAAATCTTTCAGATCGCCGGACAGTTCGCCAAGTTTGTCAGCTCGCGGGGAAAATGAAGTCCTAGCCGGCATTTCTCTTCATCATTGGGGCAACCTCTCGGTAGTCAATAATCGAAAACTCGCGTGCTCGCCGGTACTTTCGTCACTTGCGCGACGGATACGGAAAGTGTTCTCATTCGCGGATGCCCTGGGACATCTGGCTCATCTTTTTCGTGCTCGGCTTGATTCTGCCGTGGCGCGGACGAGTACGCATGAAGAAGTTGCTGGCGATGCCGTACGTCGGCACGATGCAGCGGCTCACCCTTTACGCTTCGACCATTGCCTTTCAATGGTTTGCCGTCGCGGTAGTGGCCTGGCGTGCATGGGCGCACGGATTCACGGCCTCCCAGTTTGGGTTGACGATCCATGACAGAACCAGGATTCTTGTTGCCTCGATTGTCGGCGCCGCGACGATTGCGGCTCTTCAGTGGCTGAATCTGCGGCGCGTGGGGAGAATTCCCGTCGAAGCGCGCGGCTCTCTTCAGGCCATCGCGGAACGGATCTTGCCGCAATCCACGGTGGAGTTGCTTCCCTATCTCGCGCTCGCGATTACGGCGGGACTCTGCGAGGAGTTCCTCTACCGCGGGTTCGCCATGGCGGTCCTCGTCCATGTAGGATTACAAGCTTGGGCGGTGGTGCTGCTTTCTTCCGTTCTCTTCGGGCTCGCACATAGTTACCAGGGACGCGGCGGAATTGTGATGACGCTGTTGATCGGCCTCATTCTGGGGACTAGCCGGATCGCCTACGATAGCCTGGTACCCGCGATCTTCTGGCATAGTGCTGTGGATGTGGTTGCCGGGACGGCGGGACCTCGATATCTGACAAGAAGCTTGGCGGCCGACGCGGGGAAAAGCCATTGAATAACAAAGAACAGTGATTTACTAATATGCCAACAACAACCCCAACCCCTCCGCCCACGACGGTCATCCAGCGCGCACTTGGCGAGTTTCAGATCGCTGCGAGCGACGAACAAGTGCTTCAGATTCAACAATATATAAAGATTCTATTGATGTGGAATGAGAAGGTGAACCTGACCGCGATCCGCGACCCTCTGGAGATACTTTATCGTCATATTTGCGAGAGTATGTATGCGGCCGGGGTCATACCTCTGAAAAGCGGTCGGCTCGCCGACGTCGGGTCTGGCGGCGGATTCCCGGGTTTGCCCCTGAAGATCATCCAGCCGGACTTACAAGTCTTTCTGGTTGAATCCAACATCAAAAAAGTCACATTTCTCGCGGAAGTCATTCGTGAATTAGGACTTAAAGACGCTCAGGTTCTGGCGCGGCGCTATGAAGAGCTGGGGGAGGAGGTCGCCCCCCTCGATTACGCCTGCTCGCGCGCGCTCGGCGAATTCCCCGCCTTTCTGGAGTGGGCGAGGTCGGAACAGATAGCAGCGAAACAAGTTATTCTTTGGATTGGGGCACGCGATCTCCCTGAGATTCAGAACATCCGCACCTGGGAGTGGGGCGAACCCATTCAGGTGCCCCAATCTTTGCGGCGGCTCCTCCTGGTGGGCACGAAAAGACCCTCAACTGTCGGCGTATCGACCTGAAAGCAAACGACTTCTTCTATTTTCTCGGAAATGTTTCGCAGGGATCACGTCGGGTTCGTCGAGGCGGATCGAAGTTCCACGTGGAACATACCTCTCTGCCTCGGGGTCCGATGTTCCACGTGGAACGGCTTTAAGACGCTGGAATGAGGATGTGGTCAGCATTCGTTCCACGTGGAACAAGCTCTAACCGTCTGTTCCCGCAGCGCGGCGGAATGTTCCACATGGAACAATCCGTCATCCAGGACGGATTTTCAGCCCCCTAGTGACGTTCCACGTGAAACATTCTAGAGAACCGGAAGAGGAACTAAGGATGGCGCGGACATGCGTTCCACGTGGAACAAGTTCTACCCGCCGGGGTGAGAGGAGTGTTCCACATGGAACAATCTGCCATCCTAAAAAGAATCCCTCTCCAAGAGTGTTGTTCCACGTGAAACATCTTGCATCCTGAGGCGGCGTTTGTTAGATTCTCGCTCGCGAGGAAGCATTTGGCCCGAATCATTGCAGTAGCGAACCAAAAAGGTGGGGTTGGAAAGACCACGTCGGCGGTGAATTTGGCCGCCTGCCTCGCTGCCGCTGAACAACCCACGCTCCTTGTCGATTGTGATTCCCAGGCAAACTCTACCGCAGCCATCGGCTTTCCAAAAGATCCTTCACGCAGAACGCTCTATCACGCGTTAATTCTGAACGAACCCTTCGACAAGATCATTCAAAAATCGCAGGTAGATGGCTTAGATGTCGTTCCCGCCGACAAAAACCTTGCTGGCGCGGCCGTTGAACTCGTGAGCGCGGAAAGCCGCGAGTATAAGCTGCAGGGTGCCCTCAAGCCCCTGCATGATAAATATCGCTTCATCATCCTGGATTGCCCTCCTGCCTTGGATTTGTTGACATTGAACGCCCTCGTGGCCGCAGGAGCTGTTCTGGTACCCATTCAGTGTGAGTACTTGGCGCTCGAGGGCGTTTCCGAATTGCTGGACACGCTCATGCGCATCCGGCGCACACTCAATCCGAGCCTCGAAATCGAAGGCATCCTGCTTACGATGTATGATGAACGCACGACGCTTTCGCGGCAGGTAGCCACGGATTTGCGCAGTTTCTTCGGAACGCAAGTCTTCCAAAGCGTGATTCCACGCAATGTGCGCCTGGCGGAAGCACCAAGTTTCGGAAAACCAATCATTTTTTACGACATTCATAGTAAGGGCGCTGAAGGCTACACGCAGCTCGCCCAGGAGGTCATTGCCAATGCCGAGAAACGCGCTGGGACGGGGGCTCGGAGCGCTCATTCGGGAGCCTGAGCCCAAGGCTTCGCCAGAACCCACTCCGATACAGCCTCATGCGACAACCGCCAGCGGCGCCGCTAGCGCACCGGCTCGCGAAGCCGCGCATCCTGGGCCTCAACAGGTTGACATCGACCTGATCGAGCCCAGCCCTTACCAGCCGCGCACGCGCTTCCGAGAAGAAGCTCTCGACGAACTGGCACGCTCGATTCAGGCCAGCGGCATCATCCAGCCCTTGGTCGTGCGACCGATCGGCTCGCGGTTTCAGCTGATTGCAGGCGAGCGCCGGTGGCGCGCAGCGCAGCGCGCCGGCTTGACGAAGGTTGCTGTAATCGTTCGCCAGGTGTCCGACGAACTTGCACTGGAGATGACGCTGGTTGAGAACATCCAGCGCGAAGATCTAAATGCCATTGAAGCCGCGCGTGCTTTTGAACGTTTGATGGACGAGTCGCAGTTAACCCAGGAAGCTGTCGCGGAGCGAACCGGCAAGGATCGCGCGACGGTAGCGAACTCAATTCGGCTTTTGAAGCTGGAGCCAACGATTCAAGATTGGATTGAAGAAGGAAAGCTGACGGCGGGGCACGGCCGCGCCTTGCTGGCGGTGCTGGATTCGCAACTACGGATGCGCTACGCCCAGCGTGCCGCGCGCGGAGGATTAACCGTCCGCCAGATCGAACGACTGGCATCGCGGCGTTCGCGCGGTGGGCATGCGCCCGTGGAAATTCATTTGGACGCGAACATCCGCTCGGCAATTGATGAGCTTCAACGCCACCTCGGTACCAAGGTACTTCTCCACCAGAAAACGAAAATCCGCCCGGGGCAGCTTGTGCTCGAGTATTATGACGACGCACAGCTCATGGGGATTTACGATCGATTGATGAAGTAGCTTCGCGGTCTTCGCGAATAAATACTGCCCCTTCGTTCAGTCGCTTCATTCGACAACTCGCTTGCTCAGTTGCGTTGACTTATCGGCGTGCGCCGCTAGAGTAGAACAGTCTCTATACGGGGGTCTTGACATGGCATGGAAGTGGCCCAGCGCAGCCAAGAGTGGCGCAAGCGAAGAATGGACAGGATTCATCGACCAGGGCGTAACGCTCGAAGGCACGCTGACTGTTACGGGTACGTTCCGCATCGACGGCAACGTGAAAGGCAACATCATCTCGGAGCAGACCGTGATCCTTGGCGAGGGCGCTAAGGTTGAAGGACAAATCGAGGGCAATCGCGTGGTGATCTCCGGCCGCTTCGATGGTGTGATTTTCGCGAAGGGACGCGTGGAGATCGAGGCCAAGGGGGTAGTAACTGGCGAGGTGCACGCTCCGTGCATGGTCATCGATCCGGGCGGCATTTTCGACGGCCGCTGCCACATGCTAGGGTCTTCCGAGACAGCTTCAACGGTGACGATCCCCATTCGTGCCGCCGGCAACGGCTGATGTTTTTCAAGTTTTCTGCTGCTCAACTGCAAGACTGCGCCTTCGGACTGCACAATGAAGCCTCGGCTTCGCTGCGCGTTCCAAACTCTCCCTGTTTCCCAGAATAGACCTTAGGACTTGATAGCGGGAACACAGCCAAGTCGCGTGTCTCCGATTGCGCTTCCTTCCAGGTTCCTGGATTTGTACTCTTACATTTAATAACCAATGCTTCAACATTAGGCGGCAGGCTGAGCTCCGGATGCGTTGCCGCAAGGATCAGAAGGTGCGCGCGAACCTCAGTCCGCTGTGGGTTTTCTTGGTGGATCTGCCCGCGAGTGGCGAGGAAAATACCAACATTGAGAAGAACCAGGGCGATGGAAATGACCGGCCAGCGGCGGCCCTCCATGTTTTCATGGCCCAACGGAATCAGCATCGGGCAACCCCTTTCGATCGGAAAAATAGGGAGGAATAGCTCTGCCGAGTGTAGGAGCCGAATCCGCCCCGATGTAACTGGTCGTTGGGACAGGGCATAGCCAAATGATAAACGCCGCCTGGATTGTCCAGGTTCTGCGTCTCGAAGCGGTGATGGCGAGGAAGTTGCGGCTGGCGAAGTTTTCGCTGCGCAAGACTTTCTGATGTCACTCAGTCCCTCCCACCTCTCCTTTGAGATGCACTGGTGACGCATCCGCGAGAAATAGTCTACCTAGGACATGGTATCTTTGACTGTGGCGCTGATAGACGCAGAATTTATCGCCAAAAAATGAAAGTAACCGCGTGCCTGAAATTGCCGTTCAGACTTTACTGAAATCCCCCACCGTTACGATTCGGGATACGCATTGCCAAGGCAGCTGCCGGCATCAGAGCGCAGAAGAGTGCAC
>Ga0209648_10002312_pt1 | contig 15779 bp, 14 predicted proteins | sample GraSoi2013_115cm_FD_185830 | JGI IMG/M metagenome (GOLD analysis project Ga0209648, IMG submission 185830) | Grasslands soil microbial communities from the Angelo Coastal Reserve, California, USA - Sample 9_17_2013_115cm (SPAdes) (version 2) | ecosystem: Environmental > Terrestrial > Soil >...
GGGGCTATCAGCCTCTTCTTTCCTTCGGGCAAGGCTTTAACTAGCTCCTGCCCGCGAAGCGTGATAATGCCGCGCCGTTGCGCTTCGGTAACGCTTGTCATCGTCGCAGTCGCATATGTCAAGCCACCACCGACATCACCGGAATACACGAGGCGGGTCCGCGGGAACCGGCTCGGGGGGCATGAACCACATCCGTTCGGGATCATGATCTTGAACTTAATCTTATAGAACGTGATAGCGAAATACTGGGTTAACACAATGATATTCACCAGTTTGCCGACCAAGAATTCGAAATTGGAAGGGGCGAGGTTGGTGGGGTGGCAGGCAACCGGGGATGGAGCCCGGGCGCGGGCGCGTTACTGGTTGCCTGGCCAGCGTGCGGATGACGCTGACGCTGCCTGTGACCATGATGTCGTGCGCCCGCTTGCGCCTGTGCACCTCTGTTGCCAGGTCGCCTTGCAGGACGGTGGAGTTCTGCCATCCGGCGCGGACGCGCCTAGCGTGGCATATACCGAATGCTATGGTGGCGGCCGGATCGTGGAAGATCGTCAGGAAGTCGATAAGTTGAAAGGTGTCCACCATCGCATGAAGGTGCTGCGCACTCCCGAGGATCGCTTCGCTGATCTGCCCGCTTTCGGCTATCCGCCGCGCTACGCCGAGGTCGACGGGCTCCGGGTGGCCTACGTGGAGGCCGGGCCGGCCGACGGCGAGCCTGTCTTGCTGCTGCATGGGGAGCCAAGCTGGTCGTTCCTCTACCGCAAGGTCTTGCCGGTGCTCGCGGACGCCGGGCTGCACGCCATCGCGGCGGACCTGGTCGGGTTCGGGCGCTCCGACAAGCCCGCCGAGATCAGCGACCACAGCTACGCGCGGCACGTGGAGTGGATCCGCGGGTTCGCGTTCGATCACCTCGACCTGCACGGACTGACCCTGGTGGGGCAGGACTGGGGAGGCCTGATCGGGCTGCGGCTGGTCGCCGAGCACCCGGACCGGTTCGCCCGGGTGGTAGCGGCCAACACCGGGCTGCCCACCGGTGACCAGCCGATGCCCGATGTCTGGCTGCGGTTCCGTGAGGTCGTCCGCACGGCGCCGACGCTGAACGTGTCCCGGCTCGTGCAGTCCGGCTGCCAGACGCCGCTGACCCCGGAGGTGCTGGCGGCCTACGAAGCTCCGTTTCCCGACCCGACGTTCGGCGCCGCCGTGCGGGCGATGCCGAACCTGGTGCCGACCACCCCGGACGACCCGGCGTCGGAGGCCAACCGGGCTGCCTGGCGGCGGCTATCCGCCTGGGACAAGCCGTTCCTGGTGGCCTTCAGTGACCGTGACCCGATCACCGGCGCGATGGCCCTGGTCCTGAAGCGCACCGTGCCGGGCGCGGCGGGCCTTGAGCACCCGGTCATCGAGGGAGCCGGTCACTTCCTGCAGGAGGACGCGGGGGAGCGACTGGGCAGCGTGATCGCGGAATTCGTCCGCGCGCATCCGACAAAAGGAGGCAACCGATGACCCAGGACGAGGCAGGCGTCGTCACCAAGCTCAGCCGCCGATCGGTAACCGACACCGTCTCGGAGTTCACCAGCATGATCGGCGCGAAGGGGATCCGGCTGTTCGCCGTCATCGACCAGCGCGCCGAGGCCCGGCAGGCCGGGCTCGACCTGCGGGACACCACGCTGGTTATCTTCGGCAACCCGGCGGCGGGCACGCCGGTGATGGCGGCGGCGCCGCTGTCCGCGCTCGACCTGCCGCTCAAGGTCCTGGTGTGGGATGACCAGGGGCAGACCAAGGTCTCGTACTACGCGCCGGAGGCGCTCGCGGCCCGGCACCATCTCAGCGCCGGACTAACCGCGAACCTGGCCGCCGTCGACGCGCTCACCGACGCCCTGGTGGCGTCGTAGCCGCCGGGCTCGACCTCAGCCGCCGGGCCCGTCCCGACGTAGATGTCCGGCTCTACGGGCCCAGCCTATGACACAAAGGACAATGAGGCTTGCGTGTCGCAAGTCTGAGATGCGGCCTGCGTCATAGTTATCGTCATGGCCGGCGCGGCCATGGGGCTCATGCTCGGCCAGGCCAACACCGACGCCGTGAACCGGGCGTCCCGGTTCTCCTACGGCGAGGCCACCGGTATCACCCAGACCGTCCGCAATTATGGCGCCAGCCTCGGGTTCGCCATCCTGGGCACGATCCTGATCACCGAGTTCCGGTCCGCTATCACCTCCTCGCTGACGGCCAGGGGCCTGCCGGGCCCGGCCGCGGCGGCAGAGGCGGCGAAGATCGCGCAACTGCAGGGCGGGAACGGCAACGTCGCCGCGATCCCGCAGTTCATCCGCGCCGACTTCGCCGGCGCCACCCGGGACGTGCTCTTCACGATGGCCGCGATCATGGCGGTGGCGGCGCTCGTGGCCCTGCGCGGGCTCAAGCGCGGTGTCCAGCAGGACGCGGAAACCGAGCAGGAGCCCGTCGGGGAGGATCCGGACGCCGATCTGTATCCCACCTCGCGCTAGACGTCGGTGTCCAGGGGTTCGGGCGCGGCCGGCAGCACCTGCTCGACGTAGGCCTTCGCGGCGGCCGTGGTGCCGACGTCGCGGCCCGCCGCCTCGGACATGTACCAGCGGTGCTCGAGCACCTCGTGGAAGATCTCCGCCGGGGGCAGCCGGCCGCGCAGGTCCTCGGGGATCGCCGCGATCACCGGGTCGTAGACCTCCTCCAGCCACCGGTTGGCCGCCACCACTTCGGATACCGGCCGGCCCTGCTTCTGCTCCAGCCAGGCCCGGAACCCCGCCATGTCGTTGAGCAGCCGGCGCGCCTGGTTCTCCCCGGCGCCGATCCCGGTACGCAGGAACAGCTGCCTGGCGTCGTGCCCGGATTCGGCCACCCGGGTCCTCACCCTCAGCTTGTTGCCATTGCCCGTGCTGATCAGCTCGACCTCGTCAGCGTCGAAGCCCAGCTCGTTGAGCCGGCGCAGCCGCTCGGCGATCCGGTACCGCTGCTCGTCAGGGCGCAGGATCTCCTCGCGGGTCAGCTCCTGCCACAGCGACTCGTACCGGCGCCCGAGCTCCTCGGCGATCTCCAGCGGTTCCACGCCGACCGGGAGCAGCTCGCCCGCCTGCAGGTCGAGCAGCTCGCCGTATACCCGCTCGATGGCCAGCTCGACGTCCCACTGGCGCTGCCCGTCGCTCAGCTCCGGGTGCTGCTCGCTGGTCTCCGCGTCGACCAGGTACGCCTCCAGCGTGCCCGCGTCGTGCCGGAACAGCGTGTTGGATAGCGAGCAGTCGCCCCAGAAGAAACCCGACAGGTGCAGCCGGACCAGCAGCTCCACCAGCGCGTCGAGCAGCCCGTCGGTGGGCTGCAGGCCCCGCGGGCTGGAGAAGACCGCCCGGTAGGTGGTCGCGTAGGACAGGAACTTGGTGACGAGGATCGCGTCGCCGTCTTCCTGCGCCGGGTTCGCCTGGTCCAGGCCGACCGCGATGCCGACCACATCGACCGCGGGGATGCTCAGCTCGCCCAGCGCCCGGAGCAGCCGGTACTCGCGCCGCGCCAGCCGCTCGCTGAGCTCCTTGAGCGCGTACAGGGTGCCGTCGTCGTAGACGAAGCGGACCACGTGCCGCGAGATGCCCCGCTGCCTGATCTCGACCAGCCGCTCGTCCTGCCAGTCGGCCAGCGGCTCGGACCACGGCAGGGTGAGCAGTCCGGCCGCGTGGTCGGCGGGGGGCGTGAAGACGAACTTCATAGCAACCATTTATCCCGAACGATCGTCCTGCGCGCCCTGGTCACCCCGCGTCTCGAGCTGGGCGGGCGACATGTTCGCCCCGCTGATGACGACGGCCACGTGCTCACCGGGCGCCGGCTTGTAGCCGCCGGTGAGCAGCGCCGCGATCCCGACCGAGGCGGCGGGCTCGACGGCGATCCTGGCCGCCTGCCACAGCGCCCGCTGGGCCGCCAGGATCGAGGGGTCATCGACCAGCACGACGTCCTCGACGTAGGCCTGGGTGATCGGGAACACCAGCTCACCCACACGCCGCGGAGCCAGGGCGTCGGCCGCGATGCCCTCGGCCGGCGCGTCGGCCGGCCTGCCCTCGGCCCGGGCCGTGGTCAGCGTCGGGGCGCCCTCCGGCTCGACCGCGATGACCCGGGTGTCGCCGCCGAACCAGGCGGCGATGCCGCCGATCAGGCCGCCGCCGCCGACCGGCACCAGCACGGTGTCAAGATCTGTGTTTTTCAGGTCGGGCGCGTCCAGGCCTGCCACCTGCCCGGCCAGCTCCAGGGCCAGCGTGCCCTGCCCGAGCAGGGTCTCCCGCTGATCGAAGGCGTGCACGCTCATCGCGCCCGAACTCCGCTCCCAGGCCTGCGCGGCGGCCAGCGCGTCCGCGTACCGCTCGCCGGTCACCACGAGCTCAGCGCCGAGCTGGCGGATACGCTCCACCTTGGCCGGGGCGGAGACCGTCGGCACGAAGATCCTGGCCGGCACGCCGAGCCGGTGCGCCGCGTAGGCGACGGCCACGCCGTGGTTGCCGCCGGAGGCCGCCACGACCCCCGCGGGCGGCACGTCCCGCAGCAGCAGGTTCGTGAACGCGCCGCGGGCCTTGAACGACCCGGAGCACTGCAGCTGCTCCAGCTTGAGCGTGACGGCCGGGTCGAGGTCGTTCAGGCTGAGCCGGACCACGGGGGTGCGCCGGATATACGGCCGGATGATGTCGTAGGTGCTGCGGATTTCGTCACGGGAGATCACGAGGGCAGACTAGCTGTCATGAGCGAGCACACGCACCACCACGACGAGGACTCGGCCTGCGCGGTGGCTCACAGCCCCGTCGCCCCCGCCGCCAGCTCCGCCCCGGCCGAGCGCATGCTGGTCGCCGTCTTCGCCTCGCCAGTGGCCGGCTACCTGCTCAGGTACGGTGCCGACATGGGGTTCCGCGGGCTGCTGCTCGAGCCCGACGAGGCGCGCGCGGCCGGCGCCGCCGCCCTCGGCTTCCCCCTGCTCACCGCGGTCCCCGACGACCTCGACGGCTCCGCGGACGTGGTCCTCACCGACCATCACCGGCCCGAGCTCGGCGTCATCCTCCGCGACGCGCTGGCCACCAAGGCGCGGTGGGTCGGGATCATGGGCAACCCGCATCACGTCGGGCCGCACGTGACCATGCTCACCGAACTCGGCGTCCCGCCGGAGGAGATCGCCCGCGTGCACCGGCCGATCGGGCTCAACATCGGCTCCCGCATCCCGCCCGAGATCGCCGTCGCCACGCTGGCCGGACTGCTCGCCGACCGCAACGGCCGTCCCGGGGGATTTGAATTCTGACCTAGCGGATCCTCCCGGCGGGCATATTCGCCCGCTATGCCCGGTTACAGCGAATAGCTAGGGTCAGTCAAGCGGGGGCGCTTGCCACGGGGAGGCAGGGTTGGCCGGGGCGTTCGTCCGGCACCGGGGTCTCATCGCGTTCGCGGCCGGGAGCGCGATGGCTGAGACCACGTTGCTCACATTCCTCGCGCCCAGCGCCCGGCCGCTCGCGCCGCAGGTCACCGCGCTCCCTCCGCTCGCGGCCTACCACGACCTGCGCTGGCTGTTCGCCTTCAACCAGTCGTGGCTCGGCTTCACCGGCGTGCTCCTGCTGATGGTGGTGGCCCGTTCCGCCGTCGACGCGATCCTGGTCATGCTGGCCTGGCCGCGCGAGGCGGACTACGGCATCCCGCGGCCGCGCTTCCTGGCCTCGCTGATGTCCTGCGCCGTGCTGACCGTGCTGGCCGGGCTGGTGATGTCGCCGGTGCTCACGCTGATGTTCGGGGTGGCCCTGCTGCCGTTCTCCTGGCCCTACCTGGCCGCGGTGCCGATCCTGCTCGGCACCGCGGTGGCGCTCAGCCAGGGCGGGATCGGCCAGGCCTGGTGGCGGCGGCTGCCGCCGGCCCGCACCGCGGGGTGGGTGATCGCCACCTTCGCCGTCCTGTCGCTGGCCTCGGTGCTGATGACGCGCCTGGACACGCCAGGCATCGTGGCGGTGGCCGGGCTGGCCGGGGTGGTCGACGCGCGGGCCTGGTACGGGCTGACCGCCGCCGCGGCGCGGGGCGCGGTGGAGAGGCAGCCGCACCCGTGGCAGTGGCGGGCCGCGCTGTGGCGGATCCGGCGGGCGCTGCGGCAGAGGATCGACTGGGTGCCGGTGGCGCCGCTGGCGGCGGTGCTGGTGCTCGCCGTCGTCGTGGGAATGGCCCGGCTGGCCTTCACCGGGACCGTGCGCTTCGCCTCCGGCGCAGGCGATGTGGTGGTCGGCGCGGTCACCGGGGACGACGGGCCGGCCCCGCCGAACAGCGGCGGCGGCGCCGGCAGCGCTCCCAGGGCCGTCGGCAAGCAGGCGAGCCCGGTCGACGGCGCCGTGCTCGTGGTGGCCGGCTTCGGGTCGACCTGCTGCCACGACGCGAACGCGCTGAGCGGCGCCGAACCCGGCATGCTCGTGCGCCAGTTCTCCTACCTGGGCCTGGACGCCGCCGGGCAGCCGATCCCGTACGGCCTGGCCGCGGGGAACCTGTCCCTCCAGGTGCTCGGCGACCGGATGGCGGACCAGGTGGACAGGCTGCACCAGCTGTCCGGCGGGCCGGTAGACGTGGTGGCCGAGAGCGAGGGCACCCTCGGCCTGTACGCGATGCTGGCCCGCCATCCGCACGTGCCGGTGCGTTCGGTGATCCTGCTCAGCCCGATCGTCGAGCCAGGCCAGCTCGGCCAGGCCGGGGGAACCGTGCCCGGCGCCGCGCTGACCACGCTGAACAACCTGGTCGGCGGCATGTCGCCGTACGGGCGCTCGGGCGCGCAGGCGCTGATCGACTCCGTCAGCGAGGTCGGCGCGAGCTACTTCGCCGAGGTCAGCCACGACCGCGGGCTGCCCTGGCTCGCGGTCGTGCCGCTCGCCGACGCGGTCACGCTGCCCGCCTGCCCCTGGCCGCAGAACATGGTCTTCATCGACGCCTTCCACGGCGGCCTGCTCGGCGACCGCTCGGTGCAACTGGTTGTCGAGGCGTTCCTGGCCACCGGCGGGGTCCCCGACCGCGACCTCGACGTGCTGGCCGACGGGTCGCAGCAACACCTGCGCAGCGCGGCCCGGGTCATCGCCGCCGCCGCCACCGCCTGGCGGATGCCGGACCTGCACCTGGCCTGCCCGCGCTCCTGAGCAGCGACCCGCTGGCGGACCGGGCCGCGGGTCCGCTACGCTATGCCCCGTGACACGATCAGCCAGGCTGCAGTGGTGGCGCCGCCCCTAGGCGGCGGCTGAATCGCGCATCGACAGAAGCGACCGCCCAGGAAATGGCGGCCGCTTTTCTGTTTCCTGGCCGCCTCCGGGGCCTGACACCTGAGGGGCCACCGTGGACGCCCAGCGCACCGAGATGACGACCCGCGACGGCGTGCGGATCACCCGCACCGCCGCGCCGTTCGACCCCGCCGAGCTCGGCCGGATCGCGGCGCTCGCCGACAAGCGCCGCGGCGGCGTGATGAGCTCGGGCATGGAGTACCCGGGTAGGTACAGCCGCTGGCACATGGCGTACGCGGACCCGTGCGCGGAGATCGTCGCGGTCGGCCGGCGGATCAGCGCGCGGGCCCTGAACGACCGTGGCCGCGTGCTGCTGCCGGTGCTGCGGGCGGCCTTGCACCGGGCGGGACCCTCGATCCGGCCTGTCGACGACGACACCGTGTTCATCGCCGAGGACGACAGGGAGTTCACCGAGGAGGAGCGCAGCCGCAGGCCGACCGTGTTCACGGCGCTCCGCGAGGTCACCGCGGCGCTCGCCTGCCAGGACCCGCACCTGGGCCTGTACGGGGCGTTCGGCTATGACCTGGCGTTCCAGTTCGAGCCGGTGCGGCTGCGCCTCGAGCGCCCGGCTACCCAGCGTGACCTGGTACTGCACCTGCCGGACGAGATCTGGGTCCTGGACCGCAAGCGCGAGGAGGCGGTCAGGTACTCCTACGACTTCGAGGTGGGCGGGGTGTCCACCGCCGGGCTTCCCCGCCAGACCGCGGGCACCGGCGGCGGGCGTGAAACCAGGCCCGTTCGGGATCAAGAACTGCCCCCGCAGCCGCGGCCGGGAAGCTACGCGCGGGTCGTGGAGGAGGCCAGGGAGCGGTTCGCCCGCGGCGACCTGTTCGAGGTCGTGCCCGGTCACGTGTTCCACGGCCGGTGCGCGTCGCCGGCCGCGTTCTACGAACTGCTGCGGCAGCGCAACCCGGCCCCGTACGAGTTCCTGTTCAACCTGGGCGAGGGCGAGTACCTGGTCGGCGCGTCGCCCGAGATGTACGTCCGGGTCACCGGCGACCGGGTGGAGACCTGCCCGATCGCGGGCACGATCGCGCGCGGCGAGGACACCCTGGAGGACGCCGCGAACATCGCCACCCTGCTCGGCTCGGCCAAGGAGGAGTCCGAGCTGACCATGTGCACCGACGTGGACCGCAACGACAAGGCGCGGGTCTGCGTGCCCGGCTCGGTCCGGGTTATCGGCCGGCGGCAGATCGAGATGTACAGCCGCCTGATCCACACCGTCGATCACATCGAGGGCAGGCTGCGGCCCGGGTTCGACGCGTTCGACGCGTTCCTCACCCACATGTGGGCGGTCACCGTGACCGGCGCCCCGAAGACCTGGGCCATGCAGTTCATCGAGGATCACGAGCAGACCCCGCGCCGCTGGTACGGCGGGGCGGTCGGCAAGATCGGTTTCGACGGGTCGATGAACACCGGGCTCACCCTGCGTACCGCGCACATCGCCGAGGGGATCGCCGCGGTGCGGGCCGGCGCGACGCTGCTATACGACTCGGTGCCGGAGGCCGAGGAGAAGGAGACCCAGATCAAGGCGCGCGCCCTGCTGGAGACGCTGGACGAGGCCAGCAGGATCGCCGCGGGCCAGGCCAAGGTCGTGGTCGCCGAGCACGCCATCCCGTCCTCGGCGTCGGGCGACTACGCGCCCCGTGTCTTGCTGGTCGACCACCAGGACTCGTTCGTGCACACGCTCGGCGACTACTTCAGGCAGCAGGGCGCCGAGGTGACCACGCTGCGGTTCGGGTTCCCGTCGGCGCTGCTCGACGCCTACGCGCCGGACCTGGTCGTCATGTCGCCGGGGCCGGGCCGCCCCGCCGACTTCGGCTGCGCGGCGCTGCTCGACGAGGTGTACGCGCGGGACCTGCCGGTGTTCGGCGTCTGCCTGGGCCTGCAGGCCATGGTGGAGCACGCGGGCGGCGCGCTGTCCCTGCTGCCCGAGCCCGCGCACGGCAAGCCGGGGCTGGTGCGGGTGTCCGGGGGGTCGCTGCTGGCCGGGCTGCCCGCCGAGTTCACCGCGGGCCGGTACCACAGCCTGTACGCGCCGGCCGGCGAGGTCCGCGGCGGGTTCGCCGTGACCGCCCGGCTCTGTTCGCCGGAGGGGGCAGACGGCGTCGTGATGGCGATCGAGGATCCGGCCGCGGCCCGGTGGGCCGTGCAGTTCCATCCCGAGTCGATCCTGACCGCCACCGGCCGGTCCGGCCACCAGATCATCGCCAACGTCCTCGGCCTGTGTCGTGCCCGGGAGAATGCCGGGGCCGCCATGTAGTGTGCTGTGCCATGAGGAGCGTGGAACCCGAGGTTTTCCTGGTCGCCCGGCCGCAGGTCGACTACGACGCGATGGCCGCCTACCTGCGCGAGGTGGGCGGTGAGAGCTGGCTGGAGCGGATCGACCGGGGTCAGCTCGAGGCGCAGGACCTGGCCGAGTTCGCGGGCAAGATGTGCTACCGCTCCTGGGAGCCTGGCCTCAACCCGAACGTCCGCAAGGTCCGCGACGACCAGGACGCGTACCTGCAGAACATCCTGCGGCAGCAGCACGGCTCTGTGCTCGAGCACGCCAGCTTCAGCTTTGTCTTGCATAACGTAAGCCGTGTTTTTTCTCACGAGGTCGTTAGGCACCGGCCGGGGACGGCGGTGTCGCAGGAGTCGCTGCGGTACGTGCGGCTGGACGAGCTGCCTTTCTGGTTCCCGGAGTGGGCCCGCGAGGACCCCGAGCTGATGAAGCGGGCCACCGCCCTGCTGACCGAGCTCGAGCAGTTCCAGCAGTGGATGGCAGGGCACTTCGGGCTGGACGAAGACAGCACCAAGATGCACGAGAAGAAGGCGAAGACCTCGTTCATGCGACGGTTCGCGCCCGAGGGCCTGGCCACCGGGCTGGTCTGGACGGCGAACATCCGCACCCTGCGGCACACCATCGAGGCGCGGACGGATCAGGGGGCCGAGGAGGAGATCCGCCTGGTGTTCGGCAAGATCGGCGAGCTGATGCGGGTGGAGGCGCCGGCCCTGTTCGGGGACTACACGGTGACCGACGACGGCACCTGGGTCCCCGGCTGGCGCAAGGTGTAGGGGCCCCCGGTGCCCGACGTGACGGTGGGTTCGACGAACGCGTACCTCGCGGTGCCGTTCGGCTCGGACGGCCCGTGGCCCGGCGTGGTGGTGATCCACGAGGCGTTCGGGCTGAACGCCGACACCCGCGGTCACGCGGACCGGCTGGCCGCGCTCGGCTACCTGGCCCTGGCGCCCGACCTGCTCGACGGCAAGCTGTGGCTGCGATGCATCCGGAGCATGTTCCGGCAGCTGCGGGCCGGATCGGGACCGGCCTTCGAGGTCCTGGACGCGTGCCGCGGCTGGCTGGCCGGGCGCGACGACTGCACGGGCAAGACCGGGGTGATCGGGTTCTGCCTGGGCGGCGGCTTCGCGCTGCTGTGCGCGCCGCGCGGGGAGTACGCCGCCGCGGCGGTCAACTACGGCGAGGTCCCGGCCGACGCCGATACCGTGCTCGCGGGCTCCTGCCCGGTCGTCGGCAGCTACGGCGGGCGGGACCCGATGGGCGCCGCGCATCCCCGGCGGCTTGAGGTCGCGCTGACCGCGCTGGACGTACCGCACGACGTGAAGGTGTACCCGGAGGCCGGGCACAGCTTCATGAGCCCCAAGCCCGCCGCGCTCGCGCCGCTGACCGCGCTGGCGCGGCTCACGTACGACAAAGCCGCGGCCGAGGATGCCTGGCAGCGCATCTTCGCGTTCTTCGGCACGTATCTGAAATAAGCACGTATCTGAAATAAGCAGGGTCCCGCGGGACTAGACGGCCTGGCTCGCCTGCGGGTCCAGGTCGTAGTGGATGAAACGGTTGGGCGTGCCGCGCTCCCGTAGCGCCCGGGCGGTCTTGATGATCATGTGATCGGGTCCGCTGATGTAGACGTCCCGTTTGGTCCAGGTGGCCTTGGCGGCCAGTTCAGGGATCGTGCCGTACATGACGTCGTGGTCGCGGGCCGGCTCGTCGGACACCGCCGGGATGACCTGCAGCCACGGATAGGCCCGTTCCATCTCCTGAAGGGCGGGCATGTCGTAGAGATCCTGGTGACGGCGCGCGCCGCAGTAGAACACGATCTCGCGGTGCCGGCCCGGCTCCTGGGCGCTGATCAGGGCCTCGATGATGGCCTTGATCGGCGCGAGCCCGGTGCCGCCCGCCAGGCACAGCACGTCCCGGCCCGACTCGGTGTCGGCGACCATGGCGCCGGCGGGCGCGCCCAGCACGAGCGGGTCCCCGGCCTTGACCTGGTGCACGAGCACCGGGCTGACCAGCCCGCCGGTGACCGCGCGCACGTGCAGGCGGAGCAGGCCGTCGGAACGCGGGGCGTTCGCGATCGAGTAGGTGCGCCACAGCCGGGGCCAGTGCGGCGTCTGGACGCTGATGTGCTGGCCGGGCCGGTAGTTCAGCGGCTGCTCGGGTTGCAGGGTCAGGACGGCGATGTCGGGCCCGCGCAATTCCATCCCGGTCACGGTGGCGATCCACCACGCGGGGGATTCGGCCGCGTCCTGGCTGGCGGCCTCGATCATGACGGTGGCCGCGTGGTTGAACGCGGTCTCCCAGGCGTGCTTCGCGGTCTCGTTCCAGCGCGGCGCGGCGAACCGCTGCAGCGTCGCGATCAGCGCGCGCCGCAGCACCTCGTAATGCCGCTCGCGGACACCGAATTTCCGGTGCGCGCGTCCGAGTTCCTGCAGGTAGGGAACGAGTTTGTCGCGCTCATCCTGACTATTCGCTGTCGCCGCGATCTGGCTGAGAGCGTGGAAGAAACGCCGCCGCTGCACGTCCATGGCAGCGGGGAACATGGCCCGGATTTCGGTGTCCATGGCAAAGAGTTGGGCGTAGAAGTACGTCATTGCCGCGTCAGCAGCGGGCTCCAGCAGCCAGAATGAGACCTGTGCAGGATTTCGGATGGCATCGCCAGGACGGCTAGGCGCCGGAACGCCTACATTCTGGCGTGCTGATTCGTCGCCCGCTGACATCACCACACTCACAGTGTCGCACCAGCAGCAGAGCGCTACCATCGATTTCCGGCAAGTCGGGTTTAACCGGCGCTGGAGATTTTCGCAGTGGACGGGCCTGACGTGGGTGTGATGGGCCATTATGGGCGTGGAACTTTAGGTGCAGGAGGACGGATGGGCCGGCCGATCATCGGCATCACCGGGGAGCTTGAAGCCGCTCGGTGGGGCAACTGGATTCGCGAGGCTGTGGTCTCGCCGGTGAGCTACACGCGAGCCGTCGAACGTGCCGGGGGGACTCCCGTCATCTTGCCGCCCGTTCCCGCGAGTTCCGTGCCGGTGCTGATCGCCGGGGTCCACGGCCTGGTGCTGACCGGCGGCCGTGACGTCGACCCGTCGCTGTACAACGAGGCGCCGCACGACCAGACCGACATCCCCGACCACCGCCGGGACAGGTTCGAGCTGATCCTCACCCGGGCGGCGATCGACGCCGACCTGCCGTTCCTGGCCGTCGGCCGGGGCATGCACATCCTCAACGTCGCCCGCGGCGGCACCGTGACCCAGCACCTGCCAGACCGTCTCGGCAACGAGAGCCACAAGCCCGACCCGGTCAAGATGACCATCCACGACCTGCAGATCAGCGGGACGAGCACCCTCGGGCGCGTGCTCGGCGAGGCCGCCCAGGTACCCGCGGCGCACCACCAGGGAATCAACCGGCTCGGGAGCGGGCTGCTCACCGTGGCGTGGACCACCGATCAGGTGGTGGAGGCGATCGAGTTGCAGGGCCACCGGTGGGGCGTGGGCGTGCAGTGGAACCCCGAGGACGGCGACGACCCCCGGCTGTTCGAGGCGCTGGTGAGCGTGGCCAGGTCCGCGGCGGCGCAGGCCGCCGCCCCGTCACAGCCCGAGCAGCCGGCCACGCGGTCCAAGCGCGCCGCCAAGCGGCACGCCGCCCGCTCCTCCTAAGCCTTTCTCTCCGCTGGCCCGGCTGCCGTGCACCCGGGGCCGCAGGGGCGAAGGGCGCCTTTCCAGCCGCGGGCGCGCAGGAGCGCGGCGACCTCGGCGGCGGCCCGGCACCGGTGCCCGGTGACGTCGGGCCAGCCATATCGGAGCGTTTCCGTCCCCTGCGCCCGGTTGGCGTTGTCGCGGCGGGTGTCGCGCCAGCGGCCCTCGGCCGGGTGGGCTGCGGCTCCGTCCAGTTCGACGCACACGCCGTAGTCCTCGTAGAGGTTGTCCAGGTAGCGGATACCGCTGCCGTGCCTGCGCCGTGCCTGCCGCCGCGCCGTGGGCAGCGCGTGGGAGCGCTCCACGCCGTAGACGTAGTTGCGCTCCAGCGGAGAGTGGACCCCGTCCGCGGCGTCCTGCAGGGCCGCCGCGGTCCACGCGCGCCAGCGCGTCCGCGTGCGCTGGGCCAGCGCCTTGGCGAGGAGTTCGGGCGTGGTGAGCCTGCGGCCGACGGCGGCCGAGATCCACCCGTAGGCGTCGTCGAAGGTCCGCGCCGCGCCGATCAGGTCGAGCACGGTGTCCTCCACCGACGTCCGTGGCAGATGCCACGGCGGCTGCCATTCCGCCACCAGGCACCGCGATCTGTGGATAACCACCCCCCGGATCTTCTGCCGAACCGGACGGCGCGTTGCCGGAACGCTGACGTGAATCCTTCCTATCGGCTTGTCGATCAAGCCATGAACTTCGGCCGCCGTCTCGTGGCTCAGTACCGCGCCGAGTCCCGCGCACAACACGGCGGCCCACAACTTCGCCTCCCTGGACAGGCCACCGGTGAATGTCGCGTAGACCCCACGGTGCAGACGCTGCCACGTGCCTTGACGAAGTCGCCGGTCGATGGTCTCTTCCCGGAAACCGGCGTCGACCGCCTGCTGGCGGGACACGACACCCGATTGGCCTTGGAGCTGGCTAAGCCAGCGCAGACTGCGTTCGTCTTCCACGCCTACTAGCGTGAGCCGCCCCAGCCGCGCGCGCCACATCACTCTCCAGCCTGTGGATAACTCGGCGTCTCATTATCGTGGACAGAAACCTGCGGAAAATGGGGGGTAACTGTCCACGATGATGAGTCTGCTTCCAGCCCAGCCATCCGATGGGCGGAAAGTGCGGGTTTGTCCGGGGGGCGCGGCGGGGCGCAGGGCCCGGGGCGCGGGACCGGGGCGCGGCGGGGCGGGGCGCGGGGACGGCGGAGCGGGGCTCAGAGGGGGGGCTCGTAGTTGCTGACCCAGTGGACCTGAAGCCAGGCCAGGAAGGTGGACCAGGCGCCGGTCACCTCGAGCAGGCCGACGCAGACCAGCATCGCGCCGCCGATCCTGGTAACCAGGCGGGCATGGCGCCGGAAGAACGCGAAGGCCCGCATCGCCGCCTGGAAGCCGAACGACACCAGCAGGAAGGGCACGCCCAGGCCGAGGGCGTAGACGAAGGCCAGCACGGCGCCGCGCGCGGCGGTGCCGCTGGAGGCGGATAGCGCCAGGACGGCGGTCAGCGTCGGGCCGATGCAGGGCGTCCAGCCGAGGCCGAACATCACCCCGAGCAGCGGCGCTCCGGCCAGGCCAGCCTTCGGCCGCGCGGAGGGCCGCACGATGCGGCCCGCGAACGAGAACCGGTCGAGGACCCCGGCGAACAGCAGCCCGAGCACGATGGTCAGCCCGCCGAGGATCTGCGTCAGCAGCCGGGCGTGCCCGGTTAGCAGGTGGCCGAGCCCGCCGAGGGCGGCGCCGTAGGCGACGAAGACAACGGAGAAGCCGAGCACGAACAGCGCCGTCCCGGCGACGACCCGCCCTCGCGGACTCCGGGGCGGCAGAGCCACTGAGATGGCGGGGAGAGGAGGAGCGGCCACCGCCACCCCCGACCCGTCGGGCGCCGTGACCGCCGCGGCCCGGGGGGACGGGGCGGCGGCAGGGGGTTCGCCTGCGCCGGCCATCCCGGTGACAAAGGACAGGTAGCCGGGCACCAGCGGCAGGCAGCACGGCGAGAGGAAGGTGACCGCCCCGGCCGCCGCGGCCACGGGCAGCGCCAGGAGCAGCGGGCCAGAGGCCACGAACTGGGTAACGCTCATCTCACCTCCGGCACGCGCGAAGGGCGGCGCCTTCTGACCGCTCTCGCGATCACTATGCCATGCCCGCTCACGCCGGTCGACGGCGCCCTACTACATCACGTAGTCGACGAAGAGGGCAGGGCGAAGACCAGGACGAGATAGGCCGCCAGCGACACCACGAACGCCAGGGCCATGCCGAGGGACGCCCCGGCCGCGCCGTTGCCGATGAATCCGATCCCGGCGAAGCCGGCCCCGAGGATGCCGAGCAGCCCCAGGGCGGACATCCAGACCGTCAGCCTGTGCCGCGCGCCGATCGCCCGGATCAGCTGGCCCACCGCGGCGATGACCAGCAGGAAGAAGAGGATCACGTGCAGGGCCAGCACCGGGCTGGAGAACATCCCGACGGACTTGGCCGCGGTCGGCGCGGTGCCGTACAGGTTGTAGATCATCCCCAGGATGAACTGGAGGATCAGCATGGTCACGAG
>Ga0209648_10002314_pt1 | contig 15777 bp, 13 predicted proteins | sample GraSoi2013_115cm_FD_185830 | JGI IMG/M metagenome (GOLD analysis project Ga0209648, IMG submission 185830) | Grasslands soil microbial communities from the Angelo Coastal Reserve, California, USA - Sample 9_17_2013_115cm (SPAdes) (version 2) | ecosystem: Environmental > Terrestrial > Soil >...
TGCTGATCGAAGCGGTGTATCCCGCGGTGCGCAAGGATCTCGCCCTGCGGCAGGACTATCAGCGATTGAAATTCCGGAGAGGACACGCGGTGGCCAAAGTAGCCATCGCGCGCAAGTTGGCTGTGCGCATGTACTGGATGCTGCGTAGTGGAGCAGCTTACGCACAGCTGGTTCGCAGGCAAGGCAGCCCGGGCCCCACCCTGGTGAACGCGAGTTCATCGCTAGGCTGATTGGGCGCCTTGCTCCCGCGAGCGATCGCGGCGTCTGAAAAACGAATCATGGTCTCCCCACCGGGGTGACCGAATAGATGGTTGGTGGAACCAGATTCCACCGCTGGATTCACGAAGCGAGCCTTGGTCAAAATGCAGGAAAGAGAAAAGATTCTTTCAGGGAAGAAGGAAAAAAACGAGCCCTCGCGGCGCACACAGTCTAGGTGTCTCTTGACAGAGCCGACGCCATCATAGAGGGTGGGGCGCCCTTAACGCCATGGGCCGACTGCGATTGACGTTGCCTGGACGGCTGACCTAAGATGCCTCCCCATCGGGTCTTTCAACACCTTTGCAATCGTCGGGACGTACAGGTCTTTTCCCCATTCCGTGATTTAGCAGGAGGGCACCGTGAATCGAGAAGGCGCGCTGAAGGTTGTATTGGTCGTAGTGGGATTGCTCTTTGTGGCTACTATTTATCCCTTGCTGATGTTCCTATGGCAACCGCATCCGTCGGAAGCCGCGCTGACGATGATGCTTAGCGTCTATGCCACGCTCGGGGTTTTCGTGCTCCTGGCAGCGCGTAACCCATCCGCGAATCGCAGCCTGATCGCGTTCACGGCATGGTCGAGCTTTGCTCATGCCGCCGTGATGGTGGTGCAGTCCTTCCAGATGCCGAGCGAACGCCTGCATCTCCTGATCGGCGTGGCTTTTCTTGCTGTCATCGGCCTAGCCCTGATCCTGCTCGCGCCGGTGAGGCCATCCATGCAGCCGGCATCGGCCGTCAGCGCCTAGGCTCGCATCAACACTCTGGAATTCCCCATGCGCTAACCTACGGAATCGAGAGGAGGTGCCGCAACCCTTCACGATTTTGGTGAAGGGTGCGGGTGTTGAATTTGATTCTGACCACCCTCTGTGTAATCTCCACCAATCCGCGCTAACCCCTCCCACCTCAACCTCTTTCCAATCTTCAACCTCGAGTACCTAACTTTTACGGTACCAGGCCATAATATACTTGACTTTTAACTATTCCGTGTTATAATAGAATATGGTCGCTTCGTCCCAGCCCCGCCAATCCCGTAACTCCCATCCTATCCGCGCCTTGCCCCTTCCGTCCTGCCGCCTCGTCTCTCACTCTACTGCTTCTAACCTCCTTTTTTCAGACGTTGTGATCGAAGCTACAACGCAATCATGGAGCGGAGATCCCGACGCGGCAGGAACGTTCCGACGTTTAGACTCCGTTCCCCTCTTCAATGACCACCGTCCACTGACCACTCCCCGCTCTTGCTTTAAGTCCTTTAGCTGCAACACTTATGGACCTCCCCGCAAGTGTTGCAAACAAAAGACTTACGCCCTAGCTAAGCCCTTTAGATGCAACACTTACAAAAAACATAGGGGGGTGGGGTTGTTATGGTTAACCAGGAACAGTTCCAACCTAACTTGTAGCTCACCGCTTTTTTCAGCCGCTTTGTCACAATGTTTTCTGCCGACCGTCGAAAGCGCCGCAACGTATGCCGTCTCTTGCGACAAACGTTCATCTCCAGCATCACACTCACGAACCAATCGGAAGGAGAAAATAGTGGCAAATAGGCTGGATGGCAAAGTGGCTGCAATTACTGGCGGAAGCCAGGGCATCGGGCTGGCCATCGCCCAGCGCTTCGCGCAGGAAGGCGCGGACGTGGCCTTTTGCTACCGCTCCAACAAACCGGGAGCCGAGGAAGTGGCGGCGGGCATTCGGAGGCTGGGGCGAAAAGCAGCGGGATTCCAATGCGACGTGGGCCGCGTTGCGGACGGCCGAAAATTCATCGCGGATACCGTGGCGCAATTCGGAAAGATCGACATCCTCGTGAACAACGCGGGACTCGAACGCCACGCGGATTTCTGGGACGCTACCGAAGAAGATTACGACGCGGTCCTGAACGTCAATTTGAAAGGAGTTTTCTTTATCACCCAGGCGTTCGTGAAGCATCGCATGCAGGCAAAAGCCGGCGGCAAGGTCATCAACATCAGCTCCGTTCACGAAGAGCTTCCCTTCCCGCATTTCACTTCCTATTGCGCCAGCAAAGGCGGCGTGAAAATGCTGACGCGCAACCTTTCGATCGAGCTTGCCCCGCTCGGCATCACCATTAACAACATCGCTCCGGGCGCTATCGAAACGCCGATCAACACAAAGTTGCTGAATGATCCCGCAAAGCTGAACGCCTTGTTGGGAAACATTCCGCTGAAGCGTCTCGGCAAGCCGGAAGACGTCGCTTCCATGGCCGTATTCCTGGCTTCGTCGGAATCCGACTATGCGACTGGAACGACGTTTTTCGTTGACGGCGGGCTGACTTGGAACTATCAGGAACAGTAGGAAAAAGGCCTGGCCTCAGCGTGGCCGATGAAACTCTTGAATGCGCTATCTCTCAAGCGCGGGTGAGCGTGGCCGCGCGCGCCGCTTCCAATAATTTTCTCGCGTTCTCCCGAATGTCGCCTTTGCCGAAGATGGCGTTGCCAGCAACCAGCAACTCCGCTCCCGCGCGCGCGATCTCGCCGACCGTATCGAGCGCCACGCCGCCATCCACTTCGATGCGAAAGGACAGGCCAAGCTCTTCGCGGACTTCCGCGAGCGTCTTGATCTTGCGGAGCGCGCCGGGAATAAATCTCTGCGCGCCGAATCCGGGGTTCACGGACATCACCAGAACGTGGTGCACCATGTCCAGCACTTCGTCCAGCGTGTGGACCGGAGTCGCAGGATTAATCACCACTGCCGGTTTGCAGCCATGCGATTCGATGAGCTGCAGTGTGCGATGAAGATGCACGCAGGCTTCCTGGTGCACGGAGATCCAACTGGCCCCCGCTTCGGCAAACGCGGGAATATAATTGTCGGGATTTTCGATCATCAGGTGACAATCGAGGATGGCGTTGGGAAGAGCCTTTCTTAGGGAAGCCACAACCAGCGGCCCAATCGTGATGTTCGGCACGAAGTGGCCGTCCATCACGTCAACATGAAGTACCGTGCCGCCGCCTTCGAGCGCCGCTTTCGCCTCTTCGCCCAGCCGCGCGAAGTTTGCGGAAAGAATTGAGGGTGCCAGTTCGATGGTCATGGGCAGCGGACCGCTCCTTCCCTTCCTCGGAGAAAACAGATTATACGCGGAACTTCCGCGATGCTTGCTGAAAAGTATCAGAACAAGAGAATTGCAACCGTGCATTGATCGGCGTAAATTTTGGAGGGGAGAGTTAAGTCAAAAATGCGTCTTTGGCAAGTTCGGCCCATTCTCTTTCTATGCGCAATCCTCGTTCTCATTCTATGCGGCGGACCCATCACTGCTGATTCGCCGGAAGTTCCCGTTGTTGACGCCGGCCTCGGTTCCTGCCGCGCAGATTTCATTGTGAAGGACGGCTCAGACAAACCCATTTTTAATGCCAAGATTAGCGTTACGATCAAGTACGGATTCTTGAACAAGCGCAAGTCGGAGCTCGAAATCGGCACCAACAGCGATGGCAAGGCCCGTATCAGCGGCTTGCCCGATTTGCCGAAGAAGCCGCTGGAATTTTCCATAAAGAGTGGCAACGTGTCGACGACCGTCACCGACGATCCCTCCACTAATTGTAACGCGGTCTTCAACGTCACTCTGACCGTTCACTAAAGGGCTGATTGTCCGCGTCTTCCGCAATCGCATTCCGTGAGATGGAGCTTCCACAACCTGGCTGGCGCACTTGCGTCTGAATCGAGGCGTCCGCAAAAGTCTTAAATGATTCCGGAATTCCACGGGAGGGTGCATCGCCGCTTGCTGCTCTCGCGCGCCACCTCGAGGAGGCGCATGACATCCAGGGACCACTCCGGCGTGACCGCCACCGCCGCTCGTCCGAGAATAGCGTCGCGCAGATTCGAATAATAATCGCGGTAGTCGCAGGAGGCCGAGGGAATGCTCCGATTTTCGAACGAATCGCCCGCCGGGACGGTCAAGACGCCCCAGTCTTCTTCCGTTTCATATCCCCAAGGCTTGTCCGCGGGAATACAGCCTCGGCGAAGATTCATTTCTTGCGGATCGAAGGTTTGTTTCACGAAACTGCCTTGGGTACCGAGCAGAACAAAACGTGGCCGCGGCGCCGCAGCGAGGATACTGGATCGAAGTGCCGCGCGCATACCGTTCGAATAGTGAAGCGTAATATCAAACGCATCGTCGGCGGCGGCGTTTTCGCGCTCGATTCGAACGTCGGCGGTCACGGCTTCCGGCAAACCAAAAAGAACCAAGGCGTGATCGATCAAATGCGGCGCGATGTCCAATAAGATTCCACTGCCGGGGCGCGCTGCCTCCCGCCATGCGCCGGGTTTGAGTTGCGGGCGGTAGCGGTCATAAGCCGTTTCAAACCGGACGATGCGGCCAAGAGTGCTAGCTTCTACAAGCTGTCGAATGGCTTGAAAGTCGCCGTCATAGCGCCGGTTCTGATAGACGGTGAGAAGTCGCTTTGTCTTCTTCGCCAGTCGCACGAGCAATTTGGCTTCTTCCAGAGTTGTCGTGAATGGTTTGTCGACGACCACGTCGCGCCCCGCCTCAAGGCATTGCCGCGCGGAGGGATAGTGCGTCTCGTTGGGAGTCGCGATCACAACGAGGCGAATCTCCTCAATCGAGAGCAATTCGTCAAGGCTGCGCACGATTCGAACGTCAGGATATTTTTCCGCGGCTTCGGAGCCGCTGCGTTGCACTATGGCGGCGAGATGCAAACCAGGCACAGCACGAATTACTGGCGCGTGAAAGGCGCGGCCAGCGAGACCGAATCCAACCAGCCCAACTTCAATCATGAGTATCCATCTTCCGAAAAGTGAACGCTAAAGAGTATCGAACTTTCGAATTTCAGGCAGAACGATTTTTCAGGAATGAGAAGTTGCTTGAAAGAACGGCGTCCTTCAGAATGACGGATCACTCATGACCGAACAAAATTCAGCCATCAAAGAAACCGAAGGGCACCGTAACCTGCTCGTTCTGCTCTTCGCGGGCTTTGTGCTGAGCGGAATCGCGACTACAGTCGTCGGCCCGATGTTGCCCATATTTATCCGCAGGTGGTCCCTCGATGACGGGCAGGCCGGTCTTTTCTCCACGATTCAGTTTCTGGCTGCATTGGGAGGCACTCTAGCGTCTAGCGCAATTGCCGCGTGGCGGGGATACCGCCCCGCTTTGGTTTTGGGCTATGCGTTCATGGGAGGAGGCCTTGCCAGCCTCAACGCAGACACCCACGCCGTTGCCCTGACGGCTACCGCGGCTTTCGGCTTGGGCTACGGGTTAATCACTCCGGGAACGAATTTGTTCGTTGCGGAATTGGGGGGAACAAAGAGCGCCTCGCTATTGAACCAGCTCAATTTTGCGTGGGGCGCAGGGGCGATGATTTGTTCTCCATTGATCGCTCTGGCGCTAAAACGCGATGGGCTGGGTATCCTGCTGGCGGGCAATGCAATCTTTGGCGGAATTCTCGTACTAGGCCTGTTGTTCGTTTCTTTCGGCGCGCAGAAACAGGTAAAGAATGCGAGTCCCGCTGAAGCGGAAGTTCCTGGAATCGGATTGGCAGTCACGATTACGATGGCCGCCATGTTTTTCATTTATGTCGCGATGGAAAACGGCATTGGCATCTGGTCCGCAGAGTACGCCAAACGGATTGCGAACGGCATCACAGGGATGACCACGCGAGCGCCGATGTTTTTCTATGCAGGGCTCACATCCGGCCGCGCGTACGCGCCCGTCGTTTTACGGCGGTTGTCAGAAAGAAAAATAGTGCTCGGCGCCCTGGGCCTGGCGGCAGCGGCAACGGCATCGCTGATCGCATCCAGGTCGCTAACCGCTGCCATCTTATCGGTCTTTCTGGCAGGCTTCGGGTGCGCGAGCGTCTACCCCATTTATATTGCATGGCTATCGAAGTGGTATGGCGCGAGCGCGAAGCACATCGGAGGCATCCTCTTCGCCTTTGCGTCACTCGGTGGAGCGGCAGGGCCGTGGCTGGTCGGATTTGTTTCCAAGCATGCGGCAAGTTTGCGCGTGGGATTGCTGGTGCCCTTGGTCAGCGCAATCACGATGATCTGCCTAGTGCTGCTGCTGCGCCGCCGAACAGCGGCGTGAGGTATTCTTAGCCCGTGCAGAATGCCGCATCCTCGCAACGGTCGCCTACGAACGGACTGCTCCTGGGGCTGGTGATCACCCTGGCCGCGGTGCTGGCTTACGCTTCCTACATCACCGTTCAGCTCACCGGTCTGCGAAAGCTTCAGAGCGAGATGGTGGACCGCAACCGGAAAGACTCGCTGCAATTGTTGCGCGTCCAGAACGATCTCAATTCCATCGCGCTGGCCATGCGCGACATGCTGGACACCACTGAACCCTATCCGCTTACTGCTTGGACGGCGCAATTCGAACGTATTCACCAAGACCTGGACACTGGTTTGAAATTGGAAGAAAACCTCGCCGGAGCGAACCGCACTCCGGATCAGCGACAGTACCTCTCTCAATCAGTGGCGCAATTCTGGGACGCTGTAAGCCGCATGTTCGCGCTGGCGCAGGGCGGCAAAGAGATGGAAGCGCGTGAGCAGATTCGGCTCTCGCTTCAGGCGCGCCAGCAGGCTCTCAGCACTGCGGTATCACGGTTACTCGTGGAAAACAACGAGGGCGAGGAGCAGGCCGCCGCCCGCATCGCCCGGATTTACGATGGTGTCCAGCGCCAGCTTTACACATTTCTCGCGGCAACGCTCATCGCCATTGTTATGACGAGCTTGTATCTGATTCGCAGTAATCGCCAGATTTTTGCGCGCCTGGCAGAACTTTCCGCGCAGCGCAGCGATTTGGCGCAAAAATTAATCTCGACACAAGAATCCACTCTTCGGCACATTTCCCGCGAACTCCACGACGAATTCGGCCAGGTCCTCACGGCGATCGGTTCGATGCTGGGCCGCGCGGGTAAGCACGCCCCGGAAGGTTCACCCCTGCGCGCGGATCTGAAAGAAGTGCAGGAGATCGCCCAATCGACACTGAACAATATCCGGACGCTCTCGCAAGCACTTCATCCGGTGCTACTCGAAGAGGCCGGGTTAGAGAGCACTCTCGACTGGTATATTTCCACGGTGGGGCGGCAGACGGGGCTCGCGCTACATTACGAGAAGACGGGACAGCCCTTTCCCGTAGAAACAAGCGCTGGGGTGCACATCTATCGTGTACTGCAGGAAGCGCTGAATAATGTCAGCCGGCATTCCGGGGCCAGCGACGCCTGGATCTGGCTGAGATTCTCGCAGGATTCGCTGGAGCTCGAAGTGGAGGATCACGGCAAGGGCTTCGTGGCTGAAAAGATACAGCGCGGCATCGGGTTGGTCGCCATGCGGGAACGCGCTGAATTAGTCGGCGGCACCCTGGCAATCTTGCCACGACCGCAAGGCGGGACAAAGGTCCGCCTCCAGATTCCCCGCGTCCAAGTGGATGCCAATGGCACATAAGATAACCGTTCTGCTGGCCGACGATCACGCGCTGGTACGCCGCGGATTCCGCCGCATGCTCGAAGACGACCCGGAAATCTCCGTGGTTGGAGAAGCCAGCGACGGTAAGGAAGCCGTTCGTCTGGCTTGCCAATTGCGCCCCAGGGTTACGGTGATGGATTGTGCGATGCCGGAACTCAGCGGCATCGAAGCGACGCGAAAGATCCTGGAGAAATTTCCTGAAGCAGGAATCCTGATGTTAAGCATGCATTCCGAAGAAACGCTGGTGACCCAGGCGCTGGAAGCGGGCGCGCGAGGCTACGTGCTGAAAAATGCCATGGACCTCGACCTCGTCAGCGCGGTGAAAAGCATCGCGGCTGGGATGACGGTGCTCGATCCGCAAATCTCCCGCCCGGACACGCTCAAAGGAGAGCGCGGCGGAGGATTGACGCCACGCGAACTGGAAATTCTGTCGCACATCGTAGCCGGAAAATCGAACAAGGAAATCGCAGCGGATTTGCGTCTCAGCGTGAATACCGTGGCGGTGCACCGCGCCAACATCATGGACACGCTCGGAATTCACAAGACGGCAGAGCTGGTGGTCTACGCGATTCGCAACGGGCTGGTGACCTTGCCTTGAACCGCAATGGGGCCATCAAATGAGAATATCAGTTCAACGCAAATACACATTCCGGCAGCGTTTTACAAGTGAAGCCATTTGGTGGGGCATACCTATGTTGTGTATGGAGCTGATTGGCGTACCGATATTCGGGTGGCCCATCGTGTTGATCCTGGCAGTGCCCGCGACACTGGCCGGTGTGCTTGCCGTGACCGCAATAGAGCATTTGTTGATTTCCGCTCTTTCAAAGAGAAATCTGCCGTGAACCGGCGAGACTTTCTTTTCACAACATTGGGAGCAGGCATAGTCACAGCGGCGGCACCCGCGCGCACTCGCGCGAATCCCGCTTCTTCCCTGGGATTCCGCCTGACCGATGTTACAGGCGCAGCCGGAATTCAGTTCCGGCACAACAGCGGTGCCTATGGCGGCAAATTGCTCCCGGAGACGCTGGGTTCGGGCTGCGCGTTTCTCGACTACGACAATGACGGCTGGCAAGACATCCTTCTCGTCAACGGCATGGACTGGTCCGGCCACAAAGGTCAGCGATCCACGCTGCGACTCTTCCGCAACAACCGCAACGGCACCTTCACGGACGTGACGCGCAGCGCGGGACTCGACCTCGAGATGTACGGGATGGGCGTGGCCGTCGGCGATTACAACAACGATGGTTTCCCCGACATTTTCATCACCTGCGTCGGCCAGAGCCGCCTGTTTCGCAACACCGGTAAAGGAACTTTCGTGGATGCCACGCGTTCGAGCGGCCTCTTTGGTCGTCAAGGCTTCAGCACTTCCGCGCTATGGTTTGATTATGACCGCGATGGATTGCTGGACCTTTTCGTCTGCAATTATGTGCGCTGGTCGCCCGAACACGATGTCTTCTGCAGCCTCGATGGTTCGCACAAATCGTATTGCACTCCCGAAGCCTATCGCGGTGATACCTGCTGGCTCTTTCACAATCGCGGCAACGGAACGTTCGAAGACGTCACCGCAACCAGTGGCATCTTTGACAGCAGCTCAAAATCTCTCGGCGTCGCCATGTTCGATTACGACCAGGACGGCTGGCCGGACCTTCTCGTCGCCAACGACACGCAACCCAATAAGTTGTACCGTAATTTGCGGGACGGCAAATTCAAGGATGTCGCGGTGGGGGCAGGCATGGCGTTCAGCACGGAAGGGAAAGCCCGCGCCGGCATGGGCATCGACACCGGAGATTTCGATGGCTCGGGCAAGCCCGGCGTGGCCATCACCAACTTCGACAACGAAATGATCGGCCTGTATCGCGCCACTGCCCCGGGAGTTTTTGACGACGTGTCCATTCCATCCGGCATCGGCGCGGCATCCAGGAACACTCTCGGATTTGGCTGTGTGTTCCTCGACGTCGATTTGGATGGCGCGCTGGACTTGGCGGTCGCCAATGGCCACATTGATGAGACCGTTCGAAACATCCGCGGCAACATCGGTTACACGCAACCGCCGCAACTTTTTCTGAATCTAGGCGGCGGAAAATTCCGCGACGTCGCCGGCCAAGCCGGCGGAGGCTTCGAATCTCCAAAGGTTGGCCGCGGCCTCGCCTGCGGCGACTTCGACCGTGACGGTGACCTGGACATCCTGATGACCACGAACAATGGGCCGGCGTACTTATACCGGAACGACCAAACCGGACAATCGAGGAGCATTCGCTTTCATCTAAAGGGTACAAAGTCGAATCGCGACGCCATCGGCGCCGCGGTCCGCATTTTCCACGAAGGGCAAACGCAATCCAGGATGGTTCGCGGCGGCTCCAGTTATCTTTCCCAATCGGAATTGCCGTTAACGTTTGGCCTCGGCTTGCGCGAAAAAATCGACCGCGTGGTGATTGACTGGCCCAGCGGACGCACCGAAGAGTATAAGGATCTGCGTGCCGGAAAATCGTACAACTGCATGGAAACCAAGGGGATAGATGCCGGGCCGGCCTTCTAATGCTTTTACATTATTGCCAGCCTCCTCGCGGGTCCATATAAGTGTGTCCACAAGCAATATCGCCTCCAGCCCTGCCGGATCCTGGCACGCTTCGGGGCACCCCAAACTGAATTGCGGCCGGATGTTTCCTAGACATTCGGCCGCCGTTTTAACAACCGCTAGCCGAGCGCCCGAGTGGAGATGATGCAAATTGATTTTCTAGAGCGGCGGTTATCGCGAATCCTGGTTGCGCTGACAGTCAGCGCGGTTTACCTGTACGGATATCCATCGGCCACGATTTTCTATTTCGTTGTGGATCTGTTTCACGTCGCGGTAGGAATCGTCTTCGCGATTCTCCTCATTTTTTACCTTGCACGCCTGCTCCCCCGCGAAGCACTACTGGCCCGTCTCGGATGGATCTCGCTGACTGCCGGAGCGCTTCTCGGAATCGTGTTGATTAAAATCGGCACACCCCTTCGTCTGAAGCTGTGGCTGTACGCCCATATTGCGCTGTGCGTTCTTGGCGCGCTTTTCCTGGCGACCTCCTGGCTCTTTTCAAAAGGATGGCTGGGTGACAGCCTTATCCGGCGCGGTTTGGGATTTGCCGCGCTTGCGCTCTTGACGGCGGGCATCGCGGCAGGAACATGGTGGACGCGCGAAGTCGCCTGGAAGAGCGCGAACCGCATCGCCAATCCACTAATGCCGCCGGAATCCATGGACCACGAAGGTGACGGCGCTCAGGGAAACTTTTTCCCCAGCTCCGCGCAAACCAAACACGGCGGCAACATTCCCTCCAAGTACTTCATGAAATCGGACGCCTGCCAGCGCTGCCATGCGGATATTTATAAGCAGTGGGACAGCTCGATGCACCATTTCTCTTCCTTCAACAACCAGTGGTATCGCAAGAGTGTCGAGTACATGCAGGACGTCGCCGGCGTGCGTGCGTCCAAGTGGTGTGCCGGGTGCCACGATCCCGCGCTGCTCTACAGCGGCCTGTTCGATACGCCCATCAAACAGATCGTGGACCGGCCGGAAGCTCGCGCCGGCCTGGGCTGCCTGATGTGCCACAGCATCGTGCAAGTGAAGAGCACGATGGGTCAGGGCGACTTTTTCCTGGAATACCCGAAGCTCCATGAACTCGCCGCCAGCGAAAATCCCTTCGTCCGCAAGCTGCACGACTTTGTGGTTCGCCTGAACCCGGAACCGCACCGCCGCACTTTTCTGAAACCATTCATGCGCGCGGACACCGCAGAGTTTTGTTCTTCCTGCCACAAGGTTCATCTGGACGTCCCGGTAAATCACTACCGGTGGATTCGCGGCTTCAATGAATACGACAACTGGCAGGCCAGCGGCGTTTCCGGCCAGGGTGCTCGCGCCTTCTACTATCCAAAGTCGCCGATGAATTGCGCCGACTGCCACATGCCACAGGTGCCTTCGAAAGATGATGGTAACGTCGATGGACTCGTGCATTCTCACCGCTTCCCCGGCGCGAACACTGCCGTGCCCACGGCGAATCAGGACCAGGCGCAATACGAGTTCGCCAAGACATTTTTACAAGATAAGCAATTGAGCGTCGATATTTTCGCGATTTCGCCGGCGAACAAAGAAGCGAATGCGCCGCAGCGGACCGAAATGGGGAAGCCGGAACTTTCGACGACTTTCGCGGTTGGCGAAGAATCTGATATTTCACTGCCCAAAGGCCCGGCCGGCGAAGTCCGCCCCATCACCGCTCCCATCGATCGCACCAACGCGGCCGTGCGGCGTGGCGATGACGCTCGTGTGGACGTGGTTGTGCGTACACGCAAGGTCGGGCACTTCTTCCCCGGCGGCACCGTGGACGCCTTCGATGTGTGGCTTGAGTTGCAAGCCACGGATGAAAAAGGCCAGACGATTTTCTGGAGTGGCAAAGTCGAAGACGACGGAAAAGGTCCGGTCGAACCTGGCGCGCACTTCTATCGCTCGCTTCAGATCGATGGCCACGGTAATCCCATCAACAAGCGCAACGCTTGGGCGACTCGTTCCGTTGTGTACGTCCATCTGATCCCTCCGGGCGCGGCGGACACCGCGCATTTTCGTCTCCACGTTCCTGACAACGCGGGCGACAAAATCACGCTTCATGCCAAACTGAACTATCGCAAGTTCAGTTGGTTCAATACGCATTTCTCGTTTGCCGGCGTCGAAGCCGATAAAACCACGCAAGGAAATCCAGGCATCACGCCCGCCACAGCCACAACAACCGCCACTACCACGCCGGATTACGATGACCGCAAATGGGCGTTCAGCGGTGACACCTCCAACGTGTCCGGCAACCTCAAGACCATCCCGGACCTTCCCATCACCACGATTGCCGAGGACACCAAGACGCTGCGCGTCCTCCCGCATAGCGCCCCCGCGCCTCAACCGAAGACGGCCAGCACTAAAGAAGACTGGACGCGTTGGAACGATTACGGCATCGGCCTCTTCTTGCAGGGCGATTTGAAAGCCGCGGCCGCGGCCTTTGAGAAAATCACCGAGGCCGACCCGAAGAATCCCGACGGCTGGACCAACATCGGCCGCGTTCTGGTGCAAGAGGGCGATACCGCTGGCGCGCGAAAAGTGCTGGAGAAATCCCTGGCCATCGACCCTCGTCTTGCGCGTACAAACTTTTTTTACGCGCGCGCCCTCAAGGAAGATGGCGATTACGACGGCGCGATCGCTCACTTGCGAACTGTCCTTGAGCAGTTCCCACGCGACCGTGTTGTGCGCAATGAGCTTGGCCGCGTTTTGTTTCTGCAGAAGCGCTACGCCGATGCGGTCAAAGAATTCGAACAGACACTTTCTATCGATCCTGAAGACCTGCAAGCGCATTACAATTTGATGCTCTGCTACAACGGCCTCGGTGACGACGCCAAAGCCAACGAACACAAAGTGCGATATCTGCGCTTCAAAGCCGATGAATCCGCCCAGGCCATTACCGGACCGTACCGCCAGACGCATCCTGAAGACAACATCGAACGCCAGGCGATTCACGAGCACGTCAGCGTCGCGCTCGCGCCTGCGTCTGCGCAGAACAAAAAGGCGATTGCGGCACGCGCGTCAACGCAGAGTGTAGCCGGTGAGCGTGCACGCCCGGGCGGTTCGCAATAATTCCCCGTAAGAATGCCGAGTCAAGGAGCTACGAAGTATGACCTGGATCAAGACCGTTCGAATGGAGGAAGACGAGCGCGTCAAGAGCGCGATCGAAGGGCAGCGCAAGCTCTATCCGATCGAGTACGCGACCCCCGTCCATCCTGTGAATGACGGCGAAACGTCTGGCATCGTAGCGTCTCATTCACTCATCCCGGACGCGCTCTTTCACGCTTTCAGCACGTTCGGCGCGCTGATGTCGCCGGATTTGCCGCTCACGCGCGCTCAGCACGAAATGATCACCACCGTGGTCTCGGTGACGAATCGTTGCCACTATTGAATCGAATCGCACGCAGAGTTTCTGCGTCGGGTCACACTGGATCAAGCGATGGTCGAAGCACTGCAGAATGACTACCGGACCGCGCTCATCAGCAAGCAGGATCGCACTATGCTCGACTACGTGGTGAAGCTCACAAAAGACGCGACCAGATGCAGCCCGCAAGATCACGACAAACTGCGCGCCGTTGGATTTGACGATCGTGGCATCCTGCAGATCACTCTGATCGCGTCCTGGTTTAACTACATCAATCGCGCCGCCGATGCCCTCGGTGTGGGCCGCGGCTGAAACCTGGGGGAATGGTGAAGCGTTCGCTCGCAACAATTCTAGTTCTTGTTCTCGCAATATTTCTCGTCGGAAAGACAGGAATCGGAGCAACGCCGGAAACCTCAACGATTCAGTTCCGCGACGTCACGCAATCCGCCGGAATTCATTTCGTTCATAACAATGGCGCCTTCGGGAAGAAATTCCTGCCCGAAACCATGGGCCCGGGTGTGGCTTTCATTGACTACGACAACGATGGCTGGCCGGACATTTTTCTCGTGAACGGCATGGACTGGCCCGGCCACGTTCAGAAGCACTCCACTCCCAAGCTCTATCGCAACAATCATGACGGCACCTTCGCCGACGTGACGCATAAGGCAGGACTCGACGTCGAAATGTTTGGAATGGGTGTGGCCGTGGGGGACTACGACAATGACGGCTACGACGATCTTTTCGTCACTGCGTACGGCCAGAGCCATCTTTTTCACAACAACAGCGACGGCACCTTCACGGATGTCACGCAAAAAGCCGGTTTGCTCGGTCCCAAGGAATTCAGCACCAGCGCCGCCTGGGTTGACTACGACAAAGACGGCCATCTCGACCTGGTCGTCGGCAATTATGTCCAGTGGACGCCGGAAACCGACCTGTACTGCACCCTCGACGGCAAAAGCAAATCGTACTGCACTCCGGAATCCTACAAAGGAACTTCCGTTCGTCTCTGGCACAATCGCGGCAACGGCACATTTGAAGACGTAACGCAAAAAGCCGGTCTCGGCGACCCCACGTCGAAGACTCTAGGTCTTGCCGTCCTCGATTTCGACAATGACGGCTGGCCCGATCTCTTGTTTTCGAACGATACTCAGCCCAACAAGCTGTATCGCAATAACGGCAACGGCACATTTACGGAGAAAGCCGTCGTCGCGGGAATCGCTTTCAGCGAAGACGGCGTGGCCCGTGCAGGCATGGGCGTGGACGCCGCCGACTACGATCACTCCGGCTTCCCGAGCCTGCTGATCACCAATTTTGCGAACCAGATGCTCTCGCTCTATCACAACGAGGGACAAGGGCTCTTTGTTGACGAAGCTCCGCGCTCGGAGATCGGCCGCGCTTCCCTGCTCACTCTCGGCTTCGGCTGTTTTTTCTTCGACTACGACCTCGACGGCTGGCCCGACGTTCTGGTTGCGAATGGACACATCGATGCCGATATTCAGCGCGTTCAGGCGAATGTGAAATACGCCATGCCGCCGCATCTGTTCCGGAATATCGGCAAGGGGAAATTCGAAGAAGTAACGAAGACAGTTGGGCAAGCCTTCGCTTCTCCCCGGGTGGGACGCGGCGCCGCGTACGCTGATTTCAACAACGACGGCCGCTTAGGTTTACTCCTCTCCACCAACGGCGGCCCGGTATATTTGTTTCGGAACGAAGTGATGGGCGCCGCCGCTTCGAACCGCAGTCTGCGCATCAAGCTGACCGGCACAAAATCCAACCGCAATGGCATCGGCGCGACCGTACGATTGAGCGCAGGCGGCGAAACGCAAACGCAGATGCTCCGCAGCGGTTCCAGCTATCTCTCCGCCAGCGAACTCGTCCTCACCTTTGGCCTCGCGCACAATGAAAAAGCCGACGCCATCGAAATTCGCTGGCCCAGCGGCCAAATCGATCGCCTTTCGAACGTCAACGCCGCCCAAACCATTACCATAACCGAAGGCAAAGGAATCACCGCCTCCCGCGCCTACGGCAAGAAAAACTAAGCGCTCCCGCGAAACCACCTAGGCTACAAACAAAACGCCCGGAATCGGCCGGGGCGTTTTATTGCATTGCAGAAATACTTCTAGAACAGGTTCCAGAGGAACTGGTTGTACACCTCGTGGTGGAACTG
>Ga0209648_10002315_pt1 | contig 15770 bp, 6 predicted proteins | sample GraSoi2013_115cm_FD_185830 | JGI IMG/M metagenome (GOLD analysis project Ga0209648, IMG submission 185830) | Grasslands soil microbial communities from the Angelo Coastal Reserve, California, USA - Sample 9_17_2013_115cm (SPAdes) (version 2) | ecosystem: Environmental > Terrestrial > Soil >...
GGGCTCGTTGGCCGAGGTGAACGGCGGGGCGATGGTGATCTCACCGCCGACCAGGGGCGTGCCGCCGCCGGTGCCGCCGTACTGCGCGCCGATCAGGGCGAGGTCGTGGTTCCAGTCCCAGTAGGTGCCGGGGTCCCAGTGCATGCCCGCCACGTACCTCTGCAGCGGGCCGGGCACGTCGTCGTGGCCGATGATGTGCTGGCGGTCCAGCGGGATGGCGAACCTGGCGGCCAGGTAGCGGACCAGGGCGGCGGAGGACTCGTACATCGACTCCGTGTACCAGCTTGCGCCCTGCAGCGCGAAGCCCTCGTGCTCGATGCCGATCGCGTGCATGTTGACGTACCAGTTGCCCGCGTGCCAGGCCACGTCCTTGGTCTGGACCATCTGCGTCACCTGGCCGGCGGAGGAGATCACGTAGTGGGCGCTCGCACCGGCCGTGGCGTTCTGGAAGGTCGCGATCGTGCCCTGGTAGCTCCCCTCGCTGTCGTGGATGACGACGTACTGGATCGCGTCGCCGTCCGCCGGGCGGTTCGCGTGGTCGTAGTTGCCGTACTTCGTCGGGTCCGTCGAGCTCGTCCGCGCGTAGGCGGCGGGGACGAAGCCGCAGGCCAGGCCCGACGGGCACTCGGGGGTGACACCGGCGGCCGGCGTGGCGGCAGGCAGGCCCAGGCTGCTCAGCTGGGTCCGCTGCGGCGTGACAGCAGGTGCGGCGGCCAGGGTGACCTGCTGGCCGTCCGCGGTGACCCGGGAGGCACCGGTGCGGATCGTGGCGTACACGCGATCCGCGAACAGCCGCGCGCCCGCGGCGTCCGTGGCCTGGCCGTACCTGGCCACGGCGCCATACCACCGGCCGGCACCGCGGGGCAGCGAGCCCACCAGAGCGCGCTCGTAGGAGGCGAGGAGGGCGGCGCCGCCGCGCACGCTCTGCCGCATGTCGCGGCGCAGCGCCGCGGCCGGGCTGCCGGTCAGCCGCGCCGCCGCCGCCAGCGTGTGCTCGGCCGGGCCGGTCGGGACCCAGGCCAGGTCGGCGAGAACGGCCGGGTCGGGTGTGGGCTGAGCCCGGCCGTCGCCGCGCAGGCCGAGTTCCCGCATCCGCGCCGCGGCCGACGGCTTCGCCACCTGGGCGGCGTCGAGCTGGGTCAGGCCCATCACGTTGTAGTTGCCGGTGAAGCTCGGCTGGCCGTGGTGGGACTCCCACAGCGTCTCGTGGTAGGACACCGCGAGCAGCACGCTGGCCGGCACGTGGAACTCCCGCGCCGCGGCGGCGAAGTCGTGCTGCAACGTATGCGAGGGGGGCAGCGCGGCCGATAGCGCCGAGTTCGCCGCGACCGTCCCGCCGCGGGTTGACTCGACCACCGCGACCGCGGCGACCAGCGCCACCGCGGCGGCCGCGGCGACTATCCCCAGCGGCAGTGACTTCGAACGGCCGTGTCTCGCCTTCAAACCGGCTTCCCTTCGCCCTGGTCCGTCACCGGGCTGGCCCGGTGACGGCCGCCTCGTCAGCTTTCTCCGCGCACGCCGCGGCGACCGCGAGGCCGACGAGCAACCCACGCCGGCGCGGCGGCCACGGCAAGACTAGACGTCACGGTGACAAGCGCCACGCCCTTTCGCGGCGTTACACCCGCCACGGGGCGGTCCGGGCGACGCTGCCGGGCGCCACCCAGGCGTGATCAAGCTCGCCAGCCCCTCCGCTGCGGCCGTGCGACACCGCGCGGCAGCCGTTCTGCAGTGTCAGCCCGGGGGCGACCCCGGACCCCCACGACACCGGCCAGGCCAGCGGCGCTCCTGCGGCAGCCGTTATGAAAATGATCCAGAACGGCTGCCGCAGGCGCGTCACATCGTTTCGTTGGCATCTGCGCACACGGTTACCTCTCGCGTGTGCTTGCCAGCCAATCGCGGTAATTTCGTTCTTGCTCTTCGACGGTGCCGAGATCGGCGGGGTCCGCGTCAGCGAAGATGTCGACAAGGTGTTCCCGCGCCACAGGCCGACCGGGTTCCAGGACGTACACGCGCCGCGCGCCACCCATGTCGCGGACCATGCCGCTGGGGAAGGTGTCACGGCGAGCGCCCTGCACGGCGATCAGCCAGCCGGACACCTCCAGTCGCCGCCGTACCGACGCCAGTGCCTCGAACAGGTCACGATCGGCCGCTTCCAGGTAGCCGTCCGGGCCATCCAGCGCGACCCAGTAACTGTTGCCGCGCCTTGCCCAGCGCAGCCGGCACTCCCGCCGTTCCTGACCGCGCACGAGCACTACTCGGCATTCACTGATGGAAGTATCACTGTCCATCACGAGGAATTCGTTAGGGCCCTGTGTAGTTGGGATTGAAGATCGGATTTCCGATTGGGACATCGCCGCCGAGTGCGTCCTTACCGAACTGTTGTGCACTCTTTATGAATTGCCTCGCGATCCCGCCTGGGAAGAGTATTTCTTCTTCACCGGTATTTGCGCCTCTGGGCAGCGCACCAGCTAGGTCTGATGCATTCATGTCAATTCCTCCCGGGGCATGGATCTCGTAGAACCATGGGTACTGCCCGAGACCCTGCGCGGAACGGGTTGTGCTGACATATGGTCCGTTGGGGTTGACATCGACATGGTCCTGCAGACTGTAGTTGCCGTTGACGTCCTTTGGCTGGAAGCCGTTTTGGAAGATCTCGCCGGAGGCCCTGTCGTCCGTACGGTAAAGCGGGGCGTTGTCGGCGCGGGTGACATAACCGCTCTCTGGGATCCGGTTGAGGTCGACGTTGGGGTTGGCCGCAGCCTCTGCCGGATTCGGGCCTGTACAGCTGTTGTGGACGAGGACGGGGGTGGTGCCCGCGAACACATAGTAGGTGTGGATGCCGGAGACGGTGAGGTTGTAGGCGGTCAGGTTCGCGCGGTAGTCGCGGACCTTGGTGATCGGCACGAGGTGGCCGGAGGGCTCGCGGAGCTTGTCACCGACGTGGAGCGCGTTCGCGTAGGTGAAGGCGCGCGTGGTGGCGTCCCAGAAGGGGTGGTGGCTGGTGGCGTTGAGCACGGCGCCGCCAAGCAGCACGATCGCCACCATCGAGTGCATGCCGGAGTGGGTGAGCACCTTGGTGACGCGGCGGTTCGCGCTGATGTTCATGTAGGGGTCGCCAGCCAGTACCTTCTGCCCCACCTTGACCTTGCTGATGGCCTCCTTCGTGCCGTTGGCGAGCAGGACCGCGGTCTTGCCAGTGAACGAGTTCGCGTCGCAGGAGACGGCCGGATCCTCGGTGCCGGCCGACGGTTCCGCGGCGGCGGGCTCCGGCTCGGCAGAGGTGACCCGGCCTGCGTCGCCGGCGGCGCTGTCGAGCGCGTTGCCGCCCGCGTCCGCCGCGGCGCTCGCGCCGTCGTCGAGAGCCGCGATGCCCAGCCGGGAGGCGACGGTCTTGAGCACCGGCCCGAGCAGCTTGCCGCCGAACACGCCGAGCAGGCTGCCGGCGGCACCGGCGACCGCGCCGATGCCGACCTGCAGCGCAAAGCCGCCGAGGGTCCACTTGCTCATCGGCGTGCTCATCGCGTAGTTGATCGCCCCGCCGACGGCGCCGGACAGGGCACCGCACGCCACCGCGCCGGGGATGGAGAGCGTGGCCCCGCTGACCGCCGTGATGGCGGCCTCGCAGCCGACGAACACGGCCGTGCTCGCGACGAACGAGACGATCGCCGCTGCGTGGTGCTGGACAAAGTGGGCCACGCTCTGAATCCCGTACTTCACCGCGTGGTAGGTCGCATAGACCACGTGCGTCCCGGTTTGCCAGATGGTGCGCGCCCCGTTATACACAGCGTGAGCGACCTGGTGCACCACGTAGTTGACCGCGTGCCACGTGTTATGCCAGGCGTCACTGACCCAGTGCGTCCACGTCGTGACGGTGTGGGATGTCCAGGAGACGAAGTTGGTCACCGCCTGGGTGGCCTGGTGGTACACGTACTGGAAACCCTGGGCGACGTGCTGCGCCGTGTTGGCGACCCAGCTTGTGGCGCGGTGGACCTGGGTTGTGGCCCAGTTCCAGGCGCTTGAGGCGGTGTTGGAGACCCAGCCGGTGAAGCCGTTCCACGCGTTGGACAGGTTGCTCCCCCACGAAGAGAGCGTGCTGCCGACGTTGCTGGCCACCTGCTGGGCGCCGCAGATCACGTTCCACCAGTCGCACGTGCCCAGCGGGTCGAACGCGGTGAGCGGGTTGTCCCCGCCGTAGGCGAAGGTGTTCGCGGCGGCCGGGTCCGGCACCGGGCTGTTGTTCGCGCCGTCGCGGCTGGTGAACTGGCCGGTGGCCGGGCTGTACCAGCGCGACGCCATGTTGACCTTGCCGGTGGCGGGGTCGGTCCAGCCCGACTGGTAGCCGAGGCTGCCGATCTGGCTCGCCGTGGCGGTGACGTTGCCGAGCGGGTCGTAGGAGGTGGACCCGGTGAGCGCGCTGCCGGTGGCGGTGAACTCGCCCACCACGTCCCTGTGCTGGTCGGTCAGGGCCAGCACCGAGGCACTGCCCTGCGCGATCCCGACCAGCCCGCCGGACGGGTCGCGGCTGTAGTGGTTCAGGCCGTCGGAAGCGACGTCGTTCGCCAGGCCGGAGTAGGCGAACGTGTGGCCCTGGCTGGTGACCACCCGGCCGAGCGCGTCGTAGCTGTAGGTTTGCGCGGCGTCGGTGGCGACCTGGTTGAAGGCGTCGGAGGTGGAGGTGGTGGTGCCGCCCGGCGAGGTGGTCGAGGCGACCGTGCCGCGGGCGGTGTAGGCGTAGCTGACGCCGCCGCCGGAGGTCAGCTCGTCACGGGCGTCGTAGGTGTAGGTCTGCGAGCCGGCCTGGGTCCTGTTGCCGTTGGCGTCGTAGCCGTAGCTGACCGTGGTGGTGCCGTTGTTCCACGACGTCAGCCGGTTCGCCTCGTCGTAGGTGTAGCTGTTGGCGCTCGATCCGGCGAGCCCGGACGTGGTCTTGGACGTCTCGTCGCCGTTGAGGTTGTAGCCGTAGCCGATCGACGCCTCGGTCGGCCCGGACGGCGACGTGAGCGTGTCGCCGGTGACCTGGTGCAGGCTGTTGTAGGTGAATGCCCGGGTGGCACCGCCGGTCCCGTAGCGGATCGAGGCGAGCTGCGAGGTGGTGCTGTAGCCGTACGCAAGCTGGGTGCCGGTGGCCGCGTCGGCCAGCGTGGCGAGCCGGCCGGCGTTGTCGTAGGCATAGGCCGTGGTGCCGGAGGCGTCGCTGCGCGAGGCCATCTGGCCGTCGGGGGTGTAGCTGAACGACGAGCTTCCTGACGGCCCGGACGCGGACAGCAGCAGCCCGCGGTCGTCGTAGCTGAACGTGTCGCTGCCGCCCGGTGCGCTGGCCGAGGTCAGCTCGCCCGCCGCGTTGTAGCCGAACGAGCGGGTGGCCGTCGGCGCCTCCGCGCCCGCCCCGGCCTGGCTGGTCAGGTGGCCGAGCACGTCGTAGCTGTCGGTCACGGTGACGCCGCCGGGCGCGGTCCGCTGCGTCGCCTGGCCGCCGGCGTTGTAGGCCGTGGTGAAGGTCCGGTCGCCGAGACCGGGATGGGCCGCGGTCGCGGGCACGATCGCCTGTTCGGGCAGGTTCCAGGTGTTGTAGGTGTAGATCGTGGCGTTGCCGTTGCCGTCGGTATAGCGGGTACGGTTGCCTGCCGCGTCGTAGCCGAATGACGTGGTGATCGAGGAGCTGGCGCTGACCGGCTGCACCTCCCGCGCGAGCAGCCCGGTCGCGTCGTAGGAGAACGTGGTGGTGTTACCCATCGCGTCCGTCTGTGACGTGGGCCGGCCGTTCGCGTCGTAGCCGGCCGACGTGGAGCGCAACGTGTGCCCCGCGGCGTCCTGGTCTGACCGGCCGGTCAGGTCGCCGGCCTCGTCGTAGACGGCGTGCTGGCTGGTGCCGTCGGGCAGCGTGGTGGCGACCTTGCGGCCGAGCAGGTCGTAGGCGTAGCTGGTGGTGTTGCCCGCCCCGTCCGTCACGCTCGTCTGCTCCCCGGCCGCGTCGTAGGTGTGGGAGGTCGTCACCCCGGCGGGCGTGGTCATGGCCGACAGCAACCCCGCGGCGTCGCCGTAGGCATACGTGGCGGTGTACGCGGCCGCGGACGGCTGCCGGACGATCTGCGTCGATGTCAGCTGCCGGCCCAGGTAGTCGTACGTCGCCTGGGTCTGCCCGCCGGCCGGGTCGGTGACCGAGAGCCGGTCGCCGCCCGTGTCGTAGGTGTAGTGAGTGAGCCCGCCGGCCGGGTCGGTGACCGTGGCGAGGTCACCGAGCTGGTCGTAGGCGGAGACCGTGGTGTTGCCCAGCGGGTCGGTCGCCGAGACGGCCTGGCCCAGGTTGTTGTACGCGCGTGTGCTCGTCGCCGTGATCGGGGTGGACGAGCCGGGCGGCCGGTAGGCGGGAAGGGTCTGCGACACCAGCCGCCCGTCCGCGTCGTACCCGGTGGTGGTCACGTTGCCGTTCGGGTCATCGGCGCTGACCCGGTCGCCGAACGTGTCGTACCCGTAGGTCGTCACGGGGTGGCTCGCCACCGGCGCGCCGCCGCCGGTCTCCGTGCTGACGGTGGGCGCGACGGTCTGCGCCAGCTTGCCTGCCTCGTCGTAGAGGTAGCCGGTCGTGTCGCCGCGGGGGCTGGTCATCGACGTGGGCAGCCCGCGCTGATCCAGCGCCCACGTGGTCGTCAGCGGCGTGGAGCCGAGCGCGCCGCCGGACCGGCCGCCGGTGAACAGGGACGCGTCGTCCGATGCGGACAGCGCCCGGTAGTAGAGCTGGACCGCCGCGATCTGGCCGTTGAAGTAGTTCCAGGTGTTGCCGGACGGCGCGGCGGGCCAGCCGGCGCTGCTGTACACGCCCGCGCCCACCATGTTCAGCGGGTCGATGTTGCTGATCTGGCCGGACAGCGTGCCGATCTGCGTGCCGTCGAGGTAGAGCGCCTGGGTGGTGCCGGCGCCGGCGAGCACCACGTGGTGCCACTTGCCGTCGTTGACGGCGCCGGGCGATGACATCCCGGGCACGTTGCCGCCCCAGAAGTGGCCGTGCAGCTTGCCGTCCGAGCCGACGTAGAGCACCGGCATCGCGCCGCTCGACGGGTTCGGCGTGCCGGGAGCCGAGTGCCCGGTACTGAACAGCGTCCCCGTCGACGTGGCGGTCGTCTCGAACCACATGCTGATCGACAGCGTGGTCTGCGAGCTGACCAGGTTGTCGGGCAGGCTGACCGCGGCGGCGCTCCCGTTGAAGATGGCGCCACCGGAGGACAGGCTCGCCGCGCCGTACAAGATCCCGGTCTGCCCGGCACCCGATGTGTCCGCCGCGTACGTCGGATTGCCGTAGGAGGCGGTCAGCGGCCACCAGCCGACCGGATGCCCGGCCGTGTCGTTGTGCACGGTCTGCGAGGTCATCCGTCCCAGCGGGTCGTAGCTGGCGTCGGACGAGGTGGTGGCGCCCGACTTGTCGGCGTGCGTCACGCTGAGCACGAAGTCGTCCGGGCTGTAGGCGTACGTGGTGGTCCGGTCGAGCCCCGACGGGTCGAGGGCCGAGGACGTGGTCCGGTCCGCGGCGTCCACGGTGTAGGCCGTCGTGGTCGCGGCGTTGTTGGTGACCCGCTGGACGAGGTTGTTCGCGCTGTCATAGGTGTTGGACTGCTGCACGAACGACCGCGCGGTCGCCGGGTCGGTGCGGGTGATGGACGCGAGCAGGCCGTTGTCGGTGTAGGTGTAGGCGGTCACCCGGCCCATCGAGTCGGTGACGGACGCGAGCCGGCCGGCCGGGTCGTAGGCGCGCGACTCCTCGGCCAGGCTCGCGGGCGGCGACGGGTTCGCGGGGTCTGCGGTGTAGCCGGCCAGCGTCGTGGTGAGCAGGTGGCCGTTGGGGGCGTAGGTGTAGTCGGTCTCGTTGCCCGCCGGATCGACTTCCTTGATCTTGTTGCCGTAGCTGTCGTAGCCGTACGTGGTGACGGCGCCAGCCGGGTCGGTGGCCGACGCGACCTCGTCGTAGGCGTTGTAGGAGCGGGTGGTGGTGCGCGCGGCGTCACCGCCGGTGAGGTCCGCCACGGTCACCGACGTCAGGTTGCCGTTCACGTCGTAGCTGTTCGTGGTGCGCGCGGTGTGCACCGCGCCGGTGACGTGGTCGGTCACGCCTGAGTCGGTCTGCGTCACCGGCCGGTTCTGGCCGTCATAGGTGTAGGTGGTGGTCAGGCCGCCCGGGTAGCTGTTCGAGACCACGGTCTTGGTGATCACCCGGCCGAGGCCGTCGTAGCTGTACCTGTTGACCTCACCCGATGGGTCGGTGACGTTGGCCGGGTCGCCGTTGTGGTCGTAGGCGATGGTCTCGGTGCCGCCGCCCGGCGATGTCGCCGACGCGAGCAGCCCGGCCGGCGCGTAGCCGCTGTCCGCAGCCGGGGTGGTGCTCGTGGTGTAGGTCTGCTTGGTGGTGCGGCCGTTCGGGAAGCCCGGCACCGGCGGCGTCGTCACCGCGAGCTGGTTGCCCGCGGAGTCGTAGCCGTAGCTGCTGAGGTACGTGTTGTCCGTGGCGCTGGCGGACCGGCCGTCCCGCATGGTCAGCACCAGGTCGTTGCGCGGGTCCGGGGACAGGTTCGTGGACGTGTCGTCGGGATAGTAGGTGTAGTACTCGGTCGAGCACCTGTTCGCCGCCTGGTTCTGGCAGGTGGTCTGCGACACCACGTTGCCGCGCACGTCGTGACCGGTGAGGCTGACGTCGCCGTTCGGGTCGGTCGTCGTGTACAGGTAGCCGGAGGTGTCGTACCCGTAACTGGTCTTGTTGCCCAGGCCGTCGGTCTGCGACAGCGCCCGGTTGCCGTTTCGCGGGTCGTAGGCGTAGGTGAGCGTCTTGCCGCTGGGATCGGTCACCTTGACCGTCTCGACCGGGGCCACACCGGAGGACGACTTGTAGGCCGCCCACTGCGTCGTGACCTGGGCCGAGCTGAGCTGCGAACGGTAGAAGGCGACCTCGCCGATCGAGCCGTTGAAGTAGTTCCACGCGTTGTTGTCCGGGGCGGCGGGCCAGCCGATGTTGCTGAACACCCCGGTACCGGCCATGTCGTACGGGTCGACGTTGTTGATCTGGCCGGACTGCGAGCCGAGTTGCCTGCCGTCGAGGTACAGGTACTGCGTGCTGCCGCTGCCCGCGAGCACCGCGTAGTGCCAGCTGCCGTCGTTGACCTTGCCGGGCGAGGAGATCCCGGTGTGGTTGCCGTCCCAGAAGTGGCCGTAGAGCTTGCCGTCGGATCCGACGTACAGAACGGGCATCGCACCGGTGGACGGGTTCGGCGTGCCGGGCACGGAGTGGCCGGTGCTGAACAGCATGCCGGCCGAACTCGAGGACGTCTTGAACCAGAGCCCCACCGACAGGGTGGTGGTCGAGCTGACCAGGTTGTCCGGCAGGCCGACGGACGAGCTCGTGCCGTTGAAGCCGGCCGCCGTCTCGTCCTGGAACGGCCCGCCCGCGCCGAGCGTCACGGCCGCGTACTGGCCGTACCCGCCGCGGACCTCGTCGTAGGCCTGCGTGGCGGAGCCGGTGTCGCCGAGCCGCCAGTACCCGGCGGGCGCGGCGCCGAGCACGGCGGACCTGAAGACCTGGGAGGAGCCGGTGACGCTGGGCGCGCCGACGCCCCAGGTGCCGCCGTGCTCGTCGGTGACCGACGTGACCCGGTCGGTGGTGGTGTCGTAGCTGACCTGCGCCGTCACGTTGCCCGCGGGCGCGGTCACCTTGCTCAGCAGGCTCGCCGCGCCGTGACCCGCCGCGTAGAGCGCCTGGATGCCGGGCGCGGTGAGGTAGTGGGTGAGGAAGGCGGCGTCGGAGATCTGACCGCTGAAGTAGTTCCAGACGTTGCCCGACGGCGCGGCGGGCCAGCCGTTGCTGTTGAACACCCCGGTGCCGATCATGTCGAGCGGGTCGACGTCGGCGACCTGGCCGGCCAGGGTGCCCACCTGGGTGCCGTCGAGGTAGAGCGCCTGCGTGTTGCCGGCCGACGTGACCACCGCGAAGTGCCAGGCGCCGTCGTTGACCTTGCCGGGCGAGGACATCCCCGGCACGTTGCCGTTCCAGAAGTGGCCGTAGAGCCTGCCGTCGGACCCGACGTACAGCACCGGCATCGCCGCGCCCGACGGGCTGGGCGTGCCCGGCGCGGAATGACCGGTGCTGAACAGCATCCCGGCCGAGGCGGACGTGGTCTTGAACCACAGGCCGACCGTGGCGTTGCTGGACTGGTACACCAGGTCGCTCGGCAGGTTCAGGTAGGACGACGTGCCGTTGAAGGAGGCCGAGGTGGCGGCGGACCCGGGCAGCGGGCCCGGCTGGCCCAGCGTCACGTTGGCGTACGTGCCGTTGTCGCTGCCCTCGTTGGCCGTCACCGAGCTGACCGCGGTCGTGCCCGAGGACTCGCCCATCCGCCAGTACGAATGCGGCCCGGTGTCCAGCATGGCCGTGGGGAAGTGCGAGCCTGCCGTGTAGGAGTAGGTGGTGCACGACGTGGATGAGGTGGGCGGGCAGGCCGAGGTCAGCTCGTCGCCGCCGTAGGAGTAGATCCACGTCAGCGCCGTGTTCCAGTCAGTTCCTGTCACCGGATCGGTGTACACGGTCGCCACGTGCGGATAGGCGGCACCCGAGGGCGTGGACCAGGTGAAGTGCAGCGCCCGCCCGGAGACGCCCGACGTCGCGGTCGTCAGCTGCCCGCCGCTGTAGGTGAACGTCTCGGTCCGGTGCAGGTAGTCGGCGATCGACGAGATCGCGAACACGGTGGGCGCCTGTGTGACCTGGCCGAACGTGTAGACCGTGTCGTTCTTGTCGGTGAGCGTGTATCCGGTGTGGTTGGGCAGCGCGGTCAGCGTGGCGAACCGGCCCTGCGGCGGCGCGAAGGTGCCGTTGCTGTTCTTACCGAACCCGACCTCCTGCCCGCCTGGGTAGGTGATGACAACGCTGGTGACGTTCCCGCCGGAGTCGTCGACCTCGGTGGCCTTCATGTCGTAGACCGACGACCAGCCCGCGCCGAACGCCCCTGACGTCCGCGGGTCCAGGCTGTTGTAGTCGCGCTGCACCGCCAGCGACGGCCCGGCGGTCTGCACGTCGGCGTCAGTGGCCGAGGTGGTGTAGTTGCCGATGCTCTGGTCGAAACCGCGCCCGCTCGCGTTCTGCGCCAGCGACGACGTGATGAGCGGCTGCGGCACCACCGTGCTCAGGTTGTTCGCCGTGACCGAGGTGCTGTAGTCGTAGCCGTCGTAGGCCTGGACCGACCAGTAGTAGGTCTGCGACCACGACAGCTTCCCCGCGGGGACCACCCAGTCACCGGAGGAGATGTTGCCCGAGCTCACGACCGTGGAACCGGTGGCCGTGTACACCGTGAAGTTGTACTTCATCGGACTTGGCCAGTTGTCCGGGTCGTGACCGGTGGCGATCAGTTCCGGGGTGAGCGTGGGCGAGTTGTAGTTGTCCGGCGGGTACTGCGAGTCGATCTGTGGCGGGATGTCCGGGGTGTAGTTCAGCTGCAGGTACGAACCGCTTCCACGACAGATCGCCGCTGTTCGACGCCGACAGCGCCAGGCCGTAGTCCGCGCCGCCGGTGGTCCACGAGTTGAACGTCGCGGTCCCCAGGCCCACCGTCATCCAGGTCCCGACCGTGTCGTTGCCGCTGGTGTTGGTGCATGCCGAGCCCGGGTTGGCGGTCACCGAGCCGATCGAGGACCCGAAGGACGGCCCCGGCCACGACTTGCTGCCGGTCACCGACCAGGACTGGGTGATCGGCGACACCTGGAAAGGCTCGGCGGTGCAGGTCGAGGCCCAGTAGTCGAACACGTGCAGGTACGCGGACGTGATCCGCTGGCCCGCCAGCGCGGATCCCAGGCCGGAGAAGGCGAGGAACGAGTTGGCCTTGTTGGCGCCGTTGTCGAAGGTGCCAATGTCCATGTCGTAGTAGGAGGAGTAGTCGCCGGTGTCCGGGTAGTAGACGTACGTGGTCCCCGACGCGGTGAAGTTCGGGTCCACGGTGACCGGGAACACCCGCGCCGGGTCGTGCAGCCACACCGGGTCCACGCTCATCCGCAGCGCCGGCCGGCCGCCGGAGGTGACAAGGCGGTAGGAGACGGCGGCCGACTCGACCGGCCCGCCCGAGCGCGGGTTCACGCTGGAGTCGCGCATGTACCCGCGGGGAACCCGGGCCATCACGGCGCCCGCGGGGCCGGTGAACTCGACCGACCCGTCGGCGGCGACGCGCGGGGACAGCCCGCTCGGCCGCAGCGGGAAGACCCACGACGCCGGCGCGGCCGCCGTCCGCAGAACCAGCGACTCCTTGAGGCCGCTGCCCACCGCCGAAAGCACCAGGTCCGTTCCTGGCAGCACTCCCGCGTACGTCGCGGTGGAACCGGAGATATTTACCCGAACGGCTGCCGCACCAGCCAGCCCATAGGACAGGTGCCCCTGGCCTGGGCCGAAACCGACCGAGACCAGATCCGGCGCGCTGGCGGCCGTCGCGACGTCCACGGAGAGCGAGTTGGCCGTCTCGTGGAACCTGCCGTCAGCCCCGCGCCGCAGTGCGGTCTCGATCGGCTGCCACGTGCCGTCCGCCGCGCGGTAGTTGACCGGCGTGGCGTACACCCGGCGGGTGTAGGTGCCGTCCGCGTTGCGGAACAGCGTCGACGTCGCCGACGATTTCGCCGGGACCCGCCTGCTCGTCAGCGGGTTGAAACTGCGGCTTCCGTCGCCGAAACCCGGCCCGCTGGGCGACGTCGTGGCGCCGCGGGCGTGCCGCCGGAACGGCGGAAGCTGCCCGGCGCCCGTGCCGGGCCGGCCGCCGGTGCCGCGCCCCGCCCGGGTCGCACTCGCGGGTACGACGTGTGCCTTGCCCCGCGCGGTTCCCGTTTCCTGTCTGGGCAGCGACAGCGGCGGCGGACCGCCGGCCAGCCAGGACCACACCCGCGACCACGAGATGCTGGCGGGCCGCGCCGCCGTGCCCGCCGGCGGAACGGCCACAAGCACCGCCATCGCGACGGCGGAAAGCACCGTCACGCCGTGCTGCGCGGCCCGCGCGGATCGGTGTAACCCCCGCGCCCGGCTCGTGTGCCGCCATGACCGCAGCGTCCGACCAGCCCGCATGACCGGCCCTCCATTCAGCCATTCAGCCATCCGGGCAGCCAGGCGGCGGGCCGCGACCCGTGTTCCGCCCGTGCCCGGTTCCGCCCGTGCCCGGTTCCGCCCGTGCCCGGTTCCGCCCGTGCCCGGTTCCGCCCGTGCCCGGTTCCGCCCGTGCCCGGTTCCGCCGTATCCGCGCGAAGCTTCCGTTGGTTCATTCCGTTGATGCCTGGCTCACGGCATCGGTGAGTGCCTCGCTCACCGCGGCCCTGACGTAGGCGGCGGACGGCGCGGCGATCTTGATGACAGGTGGTGCCCCCGCGCTGCCCCCGACCGTGATGAAGCGGACCCGCGGGAACCGCGCCGCGTCCGCCGCCACCGCGGCGGCCTGCGCCTGGCCCACCGCGAGCACCACGCCGCAGTGCCGCTGGAGCAGGCTGGCCAGGTACGGCAGCGCGTCCGCCTCGGTGGCCGGGCCAGCGACCGGCAGGTAAGAGACCCGCGCGCGGGTGGCGAGGGACGCGTCCTGCATTCCCGACCAGGCCGCCGCCGCAGGGCCTGCGGCGACGCCGCGGGCGTCGGTCAGCAGGCACGCGCTGAAGTTCAGGTACTGCCGGGTCGGGGCCGCGCCGCCGGGCAGGCCGGGCGACGGCCAGGTCAGCCACAGGGCCACGGCAACGGCCGCGGCGGCCGCGCTCGCCGCGGCCCACCAGAACCGGCGCAGCACGCCAAGCAGCGCAGCCAGCGCACGTGCCATCGGCTTCCTCAGCATTCTCGGCGGGGAGGACCACTCACGTGGTGAGACACTGGCGCTCAGGATCAGGGCACTCCATGCCTGGTGGGAAGGGGTTTCCTGTTGCCAAAACAGTTGGCAACACCCGATCCCGCACACCGGCACGGTCCCCTCGGCCCCTCGGCCCCCAGGGGGAACGCCGTATCGGCTCAGCCGCTCGTCCCCGGCCGATCGGCCAGCCGGTAGCTTGGGTTTTGCCGCACCTCGCGGCTACGCGCGGAACGCTGGCGGATCCGGCAGATCGCGGTCAGCCCGCGCGGCGCGGTGGGCGCGATGGAGAGGAGCTTGGCCATGCCAGACGAGACTCGCCACGAGTCCGCTGATCTTGAGGACTACGAGGTTAAGGACGCGTCGGACACGCTGGACGGAGACCTGGGGGACGACCCGCTCGACCGGGGGATCATCCCGCCGGAGCGGTGGTCGGCGGCGATGAGATTCGGCTCGACGGCCGCGGAGCAGGAGACGGGCGAGTCGCTCGATCAGCTGCTCGCCGAGGAGGAGCCGGACGTTGTTCCCGAGGTCGACGACGAGCGGCTGGAGGATATCGCCGACGACGAGGATGCGGGGGACGAGGACGTTGACGGGCTGCTGCTCGACGACGGCCCGGATCCCCGGGCCGGCCGGCTGGTGGCCGAGGACGAGGGAGCCCATTCCGCCGCCGAGGCCGATCTTGTCGCGCACGACGTCGGGATCGACGGCGGTGCGGCGACCGCGGAGGAGGCGGCGCTGCACGTGGTGGAGGACGACGACAACGACGTCCGCTCCGGCGACTGACCACCACCGCCAGTGCGGCCGGTATCCAGATCGAGGTGCCTGCTGACGGTGCGCAAGGATGCGAAGGCCTGGGGCGGTCGATGTGGGTGCTTGGCTTTCTACGAAGCTTCAGGCCAGGGCCCTCGTCGACAATGATCCACCATGGCGGCGACGGCCCCCGTGGCCGGCATACCGGCACCGTCCCATAGAGACACTGCTGTGTCTTACCCGGGTACCGGAGTAGGTGCGGCTGTTGTTGTCAATGGCAAGCCCATTCGTGGACCGGACGGCACCGATGCGCTGGACGGAGTGACGCCGGGTACCTGCTGATATGGCAGCGGTCGCCAGAATTCGCTCGAAGGCCCACGCCGCTCCCGGCGCTCCGCGTCGGGGTCATGCCAATGCGGCTGGCTGGGCCGGGCATCAGCCTCGGCCACGCTCGCCACCTAGTCGCCACTTGCGAGCGCATGCGCGGGCTGGCAGGCCCGGGTGGGTGCACTCGGCGCTTCCGCTAGACTGGCTCAGCCTACTAATAGTGGCCTCGTCCGTACGGTCTGCGCTCGCGAACTGTCCGGGCTGACCACAGGCGCGCGCTCGCTGACTGAACGCTGTTGCGCGGATGTAGGTCAAACCGCAGCGACCGCTAGCTAAAATAGAACAACCAGTAATCGCTAACCATACAGAACGATAAGTAATCGTGACCAACTTGGGGTTGATGAACTGTGTCAGCTGACTACAACTCAGCTAGCTACTTTCTGGAGCCTCTCGTCGCTCCGACGGGTTTTCGCGAATATGATGCCAGATGGGTCATCGAGCCAAGTGACCAGAATGGAAATATCACTCTCAATTATATGGGTCTACGGCATCTGGGCAACAGCCTTGGCCGGTTCATGCAGACGTCACTGGAAGCCGGGCGCCAGATCGTTGTCGGCCACGATTATCGCCGGTATTCGGAAAATGTGAAGAACGCCCTGGTCATCGGCTTGCTTCAGGCGGGTATGGATGTTACTGATATTGGCCTTACCACAACACCTGCCGCCTACTTTGCACAATTCGCGCTCAACATCCCGTGCGTCGCAACCGTTACCGCTAGTCACAATGACAACGGCTGGACCGGAATTAAAATGGGCCATCGCCTGGCCAGCACCTTCGGGCCCGAGGAAATGACGCTGTTTCGCG
>Ga0209648_10002317_pt1 | contig 15769 bp, 22 predicted proteins | sample GraSoi2013_115cm_FD_185830 | JGI IMG/M metagenome (GOLD analysis project Ga0209648, IMG submission 185830) | Grasslands soil microbial communities from the Angelo Coastal Reserve, California, USA - Sample 9_17_2013_115cm (SPAdes) (version 2) | ecosystem: Environmental > Terrestrial > Soil >...
AGCCACTATTCGAACCGTCTCGCGCGGCGAGCGCGGTGGCCGTTACTTCGTCTCCAGGCTTCAAGCCACCCCGATCCGCTCTGCTCATCCCTGCCCTGCGGAGAGCGCCTGCGCCTCCGAGTTCAAAGGCCCACTTTTGCACAGTGCCATTGGCGTCTTTCACGTTCAACGTGAGGTACGAATGCGGATTAATCCACTCGATCTTAGAGACAGTTCCCGCTACGGTCACTGTTTTATGAATATCAAACTGCGATTGCACCGAGTGGTGGGCTGATGCGGCTACGGCAAACATCAAGCCCATCAACAAAGCACAGCTCACCACGGAACCAAAACGCCTCATGTTGCCTCCTCGAATTCTCTGCGACGAGCGTGGTCTTTAGACGTTTGAGAGCCCATTCGCGTTCCCTGGCGGAATGGCCATCGGCTTCGGTTTGTGAATATGAAGCTCGGCTTTCGCCGTAACATAGCACAGGAAAATCGTGGCCTTCAACTGCGGGCGGCGCTCGTTCGGCCCAACATTTTTTGTATCAGGGTTATCAGCGGGGCCATCTCACCTGCCGGCGAGAAATTGAAAGCGTCAGCGGATCATGTTATCGTCGGCGCCAGAAATAGGCCTGCCAATACATTAAGGAGCCCGACATGAAGGCTATGCTCAAGGGTATTCTTCCGTTTGCGCCACTTTTGCTCCTGGGTCTCGCCGCCAATGTGCGGCCGGTCTTCGCACATCACGGATTTCAGGCGGAGTATGACGGTAGCAAGGTCCTCTACATCACCGGCACTCTTACGAAATTCGAATGGGAGAATCCCCACGCATATTTTTGGGTGGAGGCCAAGGATGACTCCGGAAAAGTGATCACCTGGGTTTTCGAAGGGGCTTCGCCCATCGCCGTCAAACGGACGGGAACCGTTCGCGCCGATTTCACCGCGAACGTCGGGAAGTCCGTCACCGTGAGAGCCATTCCCGGCAGGGACGGAACGACCAAGGGCGCCGCCGAGACCATCAAGCTGGCGGACGGGCGCGAAGTCGTGGTCGGCGGAAAGCGATTCAGTGGTGAAGGCAAAGGCGGCGGCGAAAACTGAAGTTCGTTTTCCGCGCATTCGAAGAGCGCTTACTGCGATTTTCTTCACAGTGATGCCGAAGGGGAGACGCGTATGAATCGGCGGTTGGCCATTCAAGTTTTCATGGCGATGAGCTTTTTTGCGGTTGGTTATCTCTTTTCCGGTTCGGCGAAGGCGCAGAACGGAGCGGGCCAGGTTTCTGTCGCCGGGTTCGGCAAACCCAACGCCAAGTCTTTGCCGCCGGGGGGACCCGCTCCACGCACCGCCGACGGGCATCCCGATCTCTCGGGTGTGTGGTTCCCCGGCAAGATGGGACGAGAAGATTTAACCGCGGAGGCGAGTCCGGAGCGGCAACAGTTCGATCCCAAAGTAACTCCCGAAGAGAAGCCTCCGTATCAGCCGTGGGCGGCTGACAAGGTCAAGAAGCTGTCGACGCTGGACGCGGAGATACTTCGGCCCTCGGTGAACTGCATGCCGCGCGGCGTTCCTGGCATGTTCATAACCAATCCATATCCAACCGAGCTGGTCCTGACCAAAACGGAGCTGATCCAACTCAACGAGCTAAACAACAATTTTCGCATCATACCGACCGACGGACGCGCACATACCAAGGACCCCGATCCCGCATTTAATGGTGAAGGCGTAGCGCACTGGGAGGGCGATACTCTGGTCATCGACACGATCGCCATCGACGAGAGGACATGGAACAATTTTGTGGGTTGGTTTCATAGCGACCAGGAACACGTCGTTGAGCGCATCTCGCGGCCCAGCATGAATTACCTCACCTACCAGGTCACCATCGAAGACCCAAAGGTTCTGACCAAGCCGTGGACGTCGGCGCGCCGCACGTGGAGCCTGGGACACGAGGCGCTGCAAGAGTACTACTGCACTAACAACAGGGAAGAGGAAGCCTTGAAGGCTCTGCGGGACCTGACGGAAGGCCCCAAGAAATAGATTCACGCAAGCGCAGGCGTTCCAACGAGAGGACGGCTATTCTGTGAAGTCATAGTTCCACACGCGGCATTGGCCACATCTGCGGGTGATCAAAAGCGACGCGACCATTCCTTGGGCCAGCGTTCGATCACGACCTTTTTGTGCGTATAGAACTCAATCGCATCGCGTCCCTGCCCATGTACGGTTCCGAAGAAGCTGTCGCGCCAGCCGCTAAACGGGAAATAGGCCATCGGCGCGGCGACACCGATATTTACTCCAATGTTTCCCGCAGGCACTTCATAGCGGAACTTACGCGCTGCGGCTCCGCTGGTTGTGAAGATCGAGGCCATGTTCCCGTAGGAATTACGCGACATCATCTCGAGCCCCTCTTCCAACGTCTCCGCATGGATGAGACTCAGGACCGGCCCGAAAATCTCCGTGCGCGATAGTGAACTCGAAGGCGGGAGATTATCGAGCAATGTGGGATTCACGAAATTGCCTCCGGAGCGAACGCCGCCTCCATTGCGCCCGTCGAGGAGCAGCGCGGCCCCATCGCGAACGCCTTGACCGATGAGGTTTTCGATGCGCGCCTTACTCTCGCGCGTGATCACCGGGCCCATTTGAACGCCGGGATCGAGTCCGTTCCCCACGCGAATCGATCCGGCCGCATCGACCATCGCGCTCGTAAATTTCTTTTGTGCTTCACCGACCACAACAGCCACGGAAATCGCCAGGCATCGCTGGCCCGCACAGCCGAATGCGCTGTCCGTCACAATGCGAGTGGCTGCCTCCAGGTCTGCATCCGGGAGAATCAGAACGTGATTTTTGGCCCCGCCTTGGCACTGTGCCCGTTTGCCCAGCGCGGCCGCCTTGGCGTAGACGTACTTGGCTACGGGTGTTGACCCCACGAAGCTGATGGCCTGCACTTGCGGATGCTCGAGCAGCGCATCCACGACCGTCTTCCCGCCGTGTATCAGATTAGCCACTCCGGGGGGCAAGGCGAGTTCCTCGATCAATTCGAAGGCGCGCTGCGACGTTAGCGGCACTTTTTCGGAGGGCTTCAAGATAAACGTGTTGCCGCAAGCGATGGCGTAGGGCAAAAACCAAAACGGGATCATGGCCGGAAAATTAAACGGCGTGATGGCGGCAACGACCCCGAGCGGCTGCCGGATCATCATCTCGTCGATGCCGGCCGCGACGTCCTCCAGGTTGTACCCCTGCATGAGCGTGGGTGCGCCGCAGGCGACCTCGACATTTTCAATGGCGCGGCGCAACTCTGCCCGCGACTCGGCCAGAGTTTTCCCATTCTCTTGCGTGCAGATTTGCGCGAGTTCTTCGAGATGGTTTTCCAGAAGCTGCTTCAGCTTGAAGAGATATTGAATGCGCTCCTCGGGCGGGGTGCGCCGCCATTCTGGGAATGCCGAGGACGCCTCCTGTACCGCGAGGTCCACGTCTTCCTTGCTTCCAAGAGGAACGCACCCTAATTTCTCACCGGTAGCGGGATTGGTCACGTCGGAGTATTCCCCGGCGTCAGATGCACGCCAACGTCCGGCATAATTTCGGAGCGGCTGAAGATTTTGGCCCATGTTCTCGATCCTCAAGATATCAAAATTATTCGCCAGCGCCATCTGCAGCGTAGCCCTCGGCCGAGCTTGAATCTGTGAGAAGCTGTGGCTATGATCCTGCCGGCACGAATTTCAGGCGGACAGGCGGTTCAAGGAGGCTGCGATGCCAGAGACCCCACATGACGTGCAACAGGGCGATTCTCCGCGCAAGGAATCTGAGCGCCCGAAATCTGAGCGCCAGGAATCTGCGCGCCCGAAATCCGGGTCATCGAGGCGTTCTTTTCTAGCCGGGCTCGCGACAACGGGCGCTATCGCCGCTTTTTCAAAGCGCACGGCAGCTCTGCAGAATGGCTCGGCAGCTTCCGGCAAAGCATCTCGAATCGATACCCACCATCACTTTACGACTCCCAAACTCTTTGAGCTGAGCACAGCCAAAGGAGTCAATCAGCCAACACTCAAGGGTTGGACTCCCGAAAAATCCATCGAGGAAATGGATCAGGGAGGAGTCGCCACTTCGATCATTTCCATCAGTGATCCCGGCGTGTGGTTCGGGGACAATACCGCCGCGCGTACCCTGGCGCGCGAATGCAACGAGGCTGGGGCGAAGGCGGTGAGGGATTATCCGGGGCGTTTCGGTCAATTCGCGGTGCTGCCGCTGCCTGACGTCGATGGATCGCTGAAGGAAGTTGAGTACGCCATGGACACGCTGAAGATGGACGGCATCGGCGTCTTGTCCAGTTACCAGGGCAAGTACCTAGGCAATCCTTATTACGCTCCGCTCATGGAGGAACTAAACCGGCGCAAAGCCGTTGTGTTCTGCCACCCCTTCTGTGCCGCTTGCGACGCCACGCCAACGCTTACCGATGCACAAAATCGAGGAGTGGAGTTTGTTTTCGACACTACGCGAACCATCCTGAGCTTGCTGAGCACGGGAACGGTAACGCGCTTTCCGGATATCCGCTTCATCTGGTCGCATGGCGGAGGCACGGTACCGTACATTACTACGCGTCTCGCCGGCGCGGCGCAGAAGCTGCCCAACGGCCTGATCCCCGAACTGCAGAAGTTTTACTACGACACGGCGCAGGCGTTTAGCCCCTACACCATGCCTTCGTTCAAGAAGCTCGTTCCCGTTTCGCACATTGTGTTCGGAACCGATTATCCGCTCGGGGGTGGCTCGGCCGCTCAAGTCGCCAAGGGTTTGGCGGATAACGGCGGTTTCACTGAAACTGAGATGCGCGCCATCAACCGCGATAATGCTCTGGAATTGCTTCCCAGGCTGAAAGCATAATCGCAGCGGCCCCGCTGCTGTTTTTTGCGCTCTTGTTGAGAAATCTGGTGAACCGCGACGGCGCTACGGATTCTTAGCCGCGTTGCCTGTGGGCTTGGCAAATTTCGCGGCGTCAATCGAAACGTTCGCCCGCAGTTCGCTCAGCACGATCGTCGATCTTCCGTCCGTCCAAGTCGTCGTCAAGTGATAAGGCATCTTGACGCCGGACACATCGCGATAGTCCCCATAGTCAATTTGCGTGGGGTTCAGCCCGAGCGCGGTATCCGTATAGCGCACCTGGCGCACCAGCAGGCCAGTCTTTTTGTCGAAGTACAACTTCACGGGGCTGTTGTCGGCGCTGCTCCCTTCGACCACGTCCACGTCTTTGTCGTCAATGGTCGTGCTCGGGAAGCCCGTGCGCCAGTTCTTTAGTATCTGCTTAACCTGACCCGGAAATGAAAGACTCGCATCGATCCTGGCGCCTTCGAACTCGCCTCCCGTCAGTGTAAATACGGGTATGGGCAAAAGTGTTCCTGCCGACGTGTTCCACGCATTCCGGCCATCGAAGGTCCTGATGTTATCCCCGGCGCGCAGATGAACGATGGTCGTGCGCTCGTTCGGAGCCTTGGCATAAATTTCCACCGGGAACTTGTCTCCCTCCGTATCGAAGCCCTCGTAAGTCCCCTTGCCCGTAAAGCTGGTGATGCTCGCCAGCTTCTGCGCCCCGCCTAGAGCTTGAATATATTTGTTCAGAACCTGATCGGCCGCAGGCGCTGCCGCATTCGGCGTATCCGGAATTTCGAGTTCATCGGGATCGTCGAGCGGAGGTGTGCCGTATTGTTCCGCCAGACTTGGCGTAACCTTGGGCCGGGCGTCGCTGCGGTGACAGGAGTAGCACGTCACCATTCGCTTGCCGCCGAAATTCGATTTGTTCAGCGCGTTGACCATCAGAATCATCTTGCGCGCGGTCTGTTTCATTGGCGTGTCGTCGGCATACCGTTCCACGCTTCCGGTGTGGTGGCATTCCGAACAGTTCATGCTCAGCGCTGCGGCGATGAAGCCCATCGTGCCCATGAATTGATCCACCGTCAGGCCGCGAAGCACCTGAATATTCTTGAAGATATCGTCCGCCATCAGCGGTTTTTCCGGTGGAGCACTTTGGCCATTTGCCAGCGCCGCAGCCAGCATGCAGACGGCGGCAGTTTGCAATAGCTTGCGCGAACTCAAACCCGCATTCATGATTCCGCTCCTTTATTCCTACGCGGCAAGAGAAGGACTGCAGGCTTGTTATCGTAGCGGAGCCTTTTTTGTCAAGCTAAATGCTCTCCGCCTGAGACGCAAAGGCGAAGCACTGACAGCAACAATTGGCCCCAAAGCTATAGAAGCCCTCCCCGAAATGGCAATGCGTGGACGAACTTCCTGCGCTCGTCTCGTCCTGACGAGCCTTGACAATGACACTTGACCGTGGACCGAGATGGTCTCGTCGTGGACCGAGATGGTCTCGTCTATGTCTGCAACCGAGAGGGATCTCGCATCCAGGTCTACGACAAGATGGGTCAATTCATCAAGAATATCGAGGCCCCATGGAAGCCGGTCACCCCGCCAGCTGACGGGAAACTGAAACAAAGTGGAGGCTCCTCAGTGGCGCTTGCCCTCTCTCGCGACTCCAACGAGACGTTCATGTACCTGATCAACCAGAACAATTCGGAAATCGAAATCCTGGACCGTAAGACCGGCCAAATCCTGTCGAGTTTCGGCCGCCCCGGACACTTCCCGGGGCAGTTCGACCAGGCTCATGGCATCGCGGTGGACTCCAAAGGCAATGTCTACATAGCTGAAAACCGTGGCAAGAGGATCCAGAAGTTCAGGATTGTTGGTCAATAGCCGCCACACTTGGAACACCCGACGGCCCGTGGCATTCAAACCGAGCCCTCGCTGTTTTTACACAAGCAGCTTGACGTCACCCCCGACTCGCCTCCTTCTGAGCCTCTTTACTCGCGCGGTATAATAGATATACGCCCGCTTCAGGTGAACGCGCGGGGCAGGATTTTCGCGAACTCGAGACATTGCGAACTCTCGCTAAAAAATTTATCCCACTCGCCCAACCGCACCTCCAGTTGCCGGTCATTCGAATGCAATGGCAGTCTTTTTCCAGTTCAAAGCTTCAAGCAGTCGGCCGATTTCCAAATCCTTGTGCCTCTAACGTAGCGCCGGGCTTCAGCCCGGCATTTCTTCCGACTTCAGATGGTCGGCACACTAACTCCATTGAAATCAGCACTTATAAAATGTCAAAGCATAAGTATCCTGAAATCAGCACTTGCAGAATGCAAGGTTTAAAGTCATTTAGAATGAAATCTTGCTAGGCTTTCCTCGTGAAGCAAATACAGGCACTTACGGCAATAGTGATCGAGACATCACACCTTTTGCACTGCGATCCTACTGTTGCTGTTAGCGCCTTATAAAATAGGAAAGCACATGGTTCCTGAGAATGTCGTGGTTCCTACCTATAGGGTTATCTCCCGGCACAGTTCCGACTGCCCGGATAAGAGCAAGGGCCAAAATCACATCAAATGCGATTGCAAAAAGCACATCGCCGTCTACGATCCTCGGATCACCAATCCGATAGAGCGCCAATCAACGATCCCGGCGCGAACCCGCGACTGGCAGGTAGCCGAACGGATCGCAGTGGCCTTTCGAGACCAACACGATCCTGATAAGGCGCGGGCAGCAGCGGCAGAAGCCAAGCTAAAATCGATGCAGGAGAAGGCAGAATCTCAGAACGTCACAATCGAAAAAGCCGTCTCGATGTTTATCGCAGCGAAGCGTAAGGAGGGCATCAGCGAGAAGCGCATCGAACGCTACTTGCCGCTACTGGGCGACGTTGATCCTCAGACGCTGGCATTCAAGACTAATCGACGCGGCAACAGAGGGCGACTGGCAACGTGGCTCAATACGCCGAATCCCCGGCCAGTCTACATCTCCGATTTGACGCCAGTTCTTGTCGAAGAATTTCGCAACACCTTCAACTTCAACTCTGATTTGACGGACTTCGGGACGTTCGGTGATCTGAAGCGGTTCTTGCAATACTGCGTTGACAGAGGCTGGTCTGCGCTGATCATCAGCCGTCGTCAGATGGCCGGTATCAATGCTCCGCGAGTAAAAGCGGGCAGTCGTACCACCGCATTCTCTGATGAGCAGTATGACGACATCGTCACGAAGATCAAAAGCCGATATCCCACCGAGATTAAAAATCTGGAAGACCAAAAAAAGCATGATGACACGCACCGGCTGCTGGCCTTCATCGAGCTAATGCGTTGGGGCGGACTGGCACTGGGTGATGCTGTATTCTTCCATCTGAATACAATGTCCGATAACGGGCACGTAAAATATCACCGCCGTAAAATGCGGGGCAAGACTATGCGCTTCGCGATGCCGAAGCTCTTGCCACACGTTGCGGGCTTGCTCAAAACCACTGTTCCAATAGATGGAGACCTGAATCAGCCGTTCTACGATAAGCACATCGCCCCGGATACAAACACCAACTATTGGTCAGCGGAACTCAAGAGTGTATTCGCAGACGCGGGAATCGAAATCGTCCATACCGATATCCGCGACCGTGAACCGCACTCACATATGCTGCGTGACACTTTTGCTGTCGGGCAGATTCGTGCTCAATATGAAAGTGGGTTAGGCTTTAACCCCAAAGTTATCGCAGACGCTCTAGGCGACTCAGTGCCCGTCTTCCTTAAGCACTACGCTCCTTACATCGAAGAATTCGAACGCGCTCACCAAAAGGCGCAGGATCAGATCGTGGATGCACAGGCGGCTAAACTAGCGAAGAAGCAAGCCGATCAGAATAGTAAGGTGACGAACATTGCGGAGGGGCGGAAATGAAAAACAAAACCGCCCTCGAAGCCGTCGAATTCGCCAAGCGGATGCAATCAGGCAAGATGCCGATAACCGACGAGAATATCGATAAGCTATGCAAACTGGCTGGAGTCAAATTGTATCGCAACTGCGACGTTACGCGCCGCAATGGACGAATGGTTCCGACCCGAACACGACGGACGAAAGAAGGCAGCAGCTATTTTTCAGCAAACATGGCGGCCAAATTAGTGGGCTGGAGTCGCGGGTTATTTGTCCGGCACGTTCAAAACAACGTTCCTGAGATGACGCCAGAGCATGGAGTGATTGTACGAAAGCGGAGACGACGGAAAACTGTTTGGGTTTCGAGGGCCCTACTCAAACAACTGTTTCCGGATTCAATCAAAGGCTAGCCTACTAGCCTACCAGGACCGCTACGGCTCCAGTCGTTCCCAGCTGGGGCCGTTTTCATTTTATGCTGGCCTTGCGCTCGGCTCGATGCTTCGCCTTCAAGTAAAATGTGATGGCGGCCCGCAGTACGTAAGCCAGATCCCGATCATCTTCTTCCGCCAGCGATTGAAGCGCATGCCGGGTTCGCGCAGTAACTAGCGTGTCGCGGGGGAGCGTGGTGGTTTTACGCGATGTCAGCCAAGCTTTGTCGATAGGAAGCGGCTGATACTGTGCGCCAGTTTCCGAAAACCCGACTTATCGGGTGTTGGCTCTGCCATCACACTTCCATGTCGGAATCGTTGAAAATGCCAAGCCAACCACCCAGACTTAAGCATGAGCCGAAACCGCAGGTGGATTTATTTGCTTCCCGCTCTTCACCTGTGCGCTTGCTTGATAGGCTTAGTTGGCTATCTACTGCCGAACGTTCAGTTCCTCGGGATGGTGTTTGATTTCGTCTTCGTGGCTGATTATCCGATCTCGTTTATCGCGTGGCTGTTCGCGTGGAATAACCCCTCGTTCATCGTGTTACAGACTGTACTGGGCACTTTGTGGTGGTATCTGCTGAGTCGACGTGTGGAAGCTCTGCTGGTTAGATTTAGGCGGGAAAAAACAACTCTAGCCTGATCAGTACGATTATGCCTTTCCAGGCGACACGATGGAACTCAGTTTCCGAAAAGACGACTTCTCGGGACTTGGCCACAATTGGACGAGACTTCTCGAATGTTCGTAGGTAGCCCGGGACAACTCAGTCTGTGGTCTTTGCCATCGGCTCCAAGCCTATATTGGCTGCCAAGCCCCTGAACTTCTCATCCCAGCGGGTTCTTCCGGTCATCTGCATCACCACAAACAAAGTCAAGATGGAACCGACGGTGATCGCTAGGCCCGTGAAACCCTTGAAGAAAAAGGCGTACGAGAACAGCACCAGGTAGATCAGTTGCGCGAGACCCGCTTCCACCGCTGCGAAACGGATTCCTACGACTAGGCGAAGGTAACTCACTACCAAAAAGATCGAAACGAGTGAACAGATGCCGAAAGCGATATGGATCGAGACGTGGTCCACGAGGTAGGCCAGCAAGAGATGAAATGCAAAGAACGCTGCCGCCAGGAAAAAGTAATTCATCGGGTGCAAATCAATGCCCCTTAGCGTTGTGATGATGAATATCAGGAAGAAAAAGAAGAACAGCGAAACAGGCGCGAAATAGCTGATCTGTCCCGCCAGCGGTCCGGGCTGTAGTTTTGTCGGCAGCACCATTCCGATCTCGTATCCTGAAAGCAGATTCTTGTAGGTCCACGCCAAATCCCAGCCACTGGCCGTTTCCATTTTATACGTCGGCGAAATGGTGTTCTCCGGAAAGTCGATGTCTTTGAAGTTTGTATGCATGTTCAACGTGAAATCGCGGATTTGAGAGACGCCCTCGCCGAATTTGTAACGCCACGTGTCAAGACCTTGCGAGCGATAGCCCACATGTAATACGACGCTTCTTCCTGCGCCAATACGAGCGGTTCCTGTAGCGCTGGTGTTCGTGTTCTTGATCGATAGAGGTCGGTTGTCCACCGAAAGGGCGAGGTCATCATAGATGGCCTGTTGCGAAGGGAATGTAAGCTGGAAAGTCACGTCCTGCTCCTGATCGCTCGGGTTCGTGAAACCGAAATCCCCTCCGAAGATCACCACGTAGGTGCTGTACCAAAGCAGGCCTTTCTGCCGGTGGGTGAGGTCCAGTGCCATATCCATCTTGCTTGTTTGCACCGTTAATGGAACGGCCTCAGTTTCCTTAACCTCGTGGTGCGCGCCTTTCTCGTCCTGCACGGTGCGACTCACCTCATGCTGGTAACTCGCGGTCGGCGGCAATTGGGTTTGTGCCGTGCCCCAACTGGCGGCTACTCGTGATTTTAGGTCGTTCGACAAGGAAGAATAGGTCCGATCAAAAATCGTAGAACCCAGAATGACCCATGCGAGGGACGTACATAGGAAAATGACTACCAGGGCACCAATGCGCTTGGCCACGGATGTTCTCCTCTAAGGCGGCTTGGACATAACGGAGGTTTTGAGCGGCCCTCCGTCGCATACTTTACACCATAAAGTAGATATGCTTTACATCATAAAGTGGGTGCGCTTGTCCGCCATGCTTTCCGATAATCCGAATGATTCTGACAGCTTCGGTTGTAAGTTGGACCTGATCGGAGGGCCAGTTGTTTCTAGGAGACAATCAACCGTTGAATGGTGCCTTCAGGTGTTGAGTGCCTGATAAACGGTGTTTTCGGAAAGTGGGAAATCGGACTCGTTTTCGACGCAAAAAGAAGTTAAGCCGACGGGCCGCTGGCTTTGCTGGGCTTCCTTCAGTTTCCAACTAGTTTCAACGGCCTTAATCGGGGAATGCACGAAGTTCGACACGCGAGATTCGGCCAAACTTAACGGCTTCCCGGTTGAACCAGACCGGGCGGAAATTCGGAGCCGAGCCATGCAACGCTCTCGACGAAACATGGCCCGGCTTATGCGCCGATTAGCTGTCTATCAGACTAATCGAAGCAAACTCTTATGCAGCGCGACGATTCGACCATCCTTGCTCGATTGATTTGATCAAATCATGCGTTCCGTTGAGCACCGAATTCGGAAGATGCTTTTGTTCACAATGACTCCGACTGGAATCTTCCAATTCCACTGAGTCTTCATTCATTCCATGACCATATCCCGCCCAATCGTCGCCAGGGTTCTCGAAAGACCGCAACTTTTCATGCTTGATTTGGCTCGTTAACATGACTCACCTACGAATGTCTGAACGTCGGCGTTTGCGTTTAATAATCGTGAACCCATTGACCGTCGTACGACTGATTTCAATGGGTTCCTCAGCCGCAGGAATTTCCTCCGACTTCGTAGGAGTAACTGTAGGCTGCTGTTCGCTGACCACCATATCGACGGGTTTGTCCATTGTTTCAGCGGCGGGCTTTAGTTCCGGAAAAGCTTGGCTGACAATGGGCGATATGCTCCTTCGTGCGCCGGGCTCCACCGATGATCCAAACTTCTTTTTCAATTCTTCAAGCTGGTTTGTGCTATAGATCATCTGAATCCCCTTCACCCGTGAATCTTCGGAGGCCGATCCTTCTCGACTTCCTCAGCGCACCCCGGCTCGGATCGCCTGCCGGGTGCGTCGAGAATGAACTTCTCGGCACGGCCCGCCACGTTTATCGTGCCGCGCTCCGGTTCAGCTGCGGGTTTCCTGCGAAATGTTAGCGGCGAGTCGTCGCGATGGAAGACTGCGCCCGTAACCGGGTCGATCAAATCAGTGTTGCTCATGTGAATCTCCTCGAAAATGATCGCTCACATTTTCCATTTGCCTTCATGGCCGAATTTGAAGCCCTGATCAGAGGCCTCTTTTACTCTGTCCAGCGGAACATATCCATGCCGACCATCCGGACTGGTCATAGGTATGTGAAAGCCGTGCCCGGTTGCTAGTGGTATGACTAACTCTTCGGGAACATGAAGGATCAGGCCGTCCGAAGGCCGCCGCATTCGGTGAACGCGTCCACTGTTTTGTTTATCTCTTTCAGGCATAAAAACTCCTCGAAGTGACGGGCCACTGCAATCAGGTTCCATTCGATGTCGCCCAGGACGGCAGCAGCCCATCGAACTCTATTTGACGATTGTCGAACCGCCACTGCGAGCACGGTCGATGTGAGCATGCTTTCGATTCGTAGCTTCATCGAGCGCGTCTGTCGCATTCTGCGGCAGAATATCGACGAGTGGATTATCGGCACTGTGTCGAACGCCCACCTGTGCAACCGGAATACGCGAATCCATATCTTCCGGCTCTCTGGGCGGTTCGATGACGTGAGGTTCTTTGACGTGTCTTGTCGACTCCAGCTCACGGCGAGCATCACCGTCGGTGTAATCGTTGTTGCGCACACGAATCGGCGTACGGTTTTCCTGGTCCTTGGCTATAGACATAGTAGTTCTCCTTATTTGCCGCTTATCGCGGCTTTGAAAAATTTGTGGGCCACCATGCTGGTGAGGACACAGTGGCCCTATTTCCGCCAAGGCTGATCTTGGCGGGAAATTACTGTCGCAGGTGAATTTTTGGAACAAATAAATCTGCGGCGAAGCCACGGTCACGACTGATTGGTGCGTCCGGTTCGGGCCGAGGCACCCGACTAAGCGCGAAGCTGCGATCCGTCGATGCCACAACTGCGCGGTCGACCTCTTCAGCGTTGTTCTGCGAGGCCAGCTGCTCGTTCGACAACTGCTCCAGCTGCTCCATCGACATTTCCCGAAGTTCGTCTTCGGTGTACTCATAATCGGGCACGACCTGAGTCTTCCCATGGAATTCGGAATAAGGGGTATGCAAGTGAGAAGCCGAAAAATCTACTCCTATGAAGCGATGTTCCTCCCACAGCTGTTGTGCCGCGAGAGTCAGGCATCGCCGCAGAAGTTCGGCGAATGCTTCGAGCCCTTCGCAAGAATAACTCTGTGGGTAGAGTTCACGGTCGTACTTGCCCCAACAAACAGCAATGGCTCTTTCCATCAGCATGTTCGCGTTTGCGATTCTGATATCGGACTCAGCAATCGGAAACCATGGGTTCTGGCGGACCCACTCCTCTTGAACTCGATTCGAGACTTCCTTGATGACGTTTTCGGCAGCTTGTTTGTTGACCTCCAGGTGGGCCTGCTGAAGTTTTCGTTCATCACGACGGGCATCTGCTTCACCCAAGTTTTTGATGTGTTCGAGAACCTCCTCGGCATCGTGGGTTTCTGCAAATCGTTCGACCTCTTGTTGACTTGCCAAAGACAAGTTGTACTCCGGATACTCTGACATGGTAATTTCCTTTTGGCAGGATTACCTGCCTATTGAATTTTGCAAAACTGCTGCGTTACTCCGTCGGTCGAGCGTTTTGCGATCTCGATTGACGTTTTTGAAACAGAAATCTTTTCGGGGATTTACTTCTTCATCGTCAAACGAGCCGAGGAGCTGACGATTGTGCCGAACTTGTTCGAAATCCGGCAACAGTACAGGTTTTCGTCTGAATATTCGGTGGCTACTGTCGAATAGCTGGGGCGCTTCGAGTGCTCGCCGGGGATCGGCTGCAAACCAGTGAGGCCTCCGCAGACGAGCCATTGGTATTCGAGCGGGCACGATCCCTGTGCGACGACCGAAAATGTAACCAACTCCAGCGGCTCGGCTTCGACCGACTTCGGTTGACTGATGATCGTCGGCGGTATTTCCGGCTCCGCTGGGGCACGGCCCCGCAGATGTTGGTACGCCTCTTCCAGGACGAAGATCGTGATCGCCGGGCTGCCACTACGCTCAATCCAGTGCAACAGTTGATCGCCATGTCTCGGGTTAAATGTAAATTCATGACGCAAGAGAAACTCGACGTAGGCGTCAAGAACCTTCATCTGATTGAAGAATTGCATCCTTCCGACGGCGTCGTTTCCGTTCGAGACGGCGGCTTTCTGCTTTTCCATCTCGGCTTTCAGCTCGACAAGCCGTTCGCGGTTCCTCGCGAAGATCCACTCATTGCTCTTCAAGAGCGAGGGATCTACCGGATGGATCTTTCTCTTTTCTTCTTCACGGCGATCCACTTCGACGCCAGCCTCGGCTTCCGACATGCCCTCCATGACGAGTAAGTTTCGTTCATTCACCCATTGTTGGTTTGTAAGGCCTCTCATGACTTTGCCTCCTGTTGTGTTTGATCGGCTTGCGCCTTCTGTTGTTCAAGAGCGTATCGGAACGCCGCGTCCAGATTGCTCAACGACCACCTAGCGCGGCACACCTTTTTGATATACGAAACTATGTAATCTTCGAGTCCGAATGGCATCGTTATTGCGGGGTGCTGTGGCCGATATTCTTTCGGGCAACGCACTCGGAGCCATCTTTCCCATATGGCCACCTTTCGAGTTCCTCTTCCGGATTTTTTCGGCAAGTTCGAAGCGATTACACGGCCTTGAGAAGCTTGCCATCCACGGAGGATCGCAATCTCAGCTGCTAATTTCAGACGAACATCGGGTGCGAGATCCGGCTTCACCAATTCTGCTTCCAAGATTCTTATGATAGCCGCCCTTGTCATGCGAGCACCTTGGCATCGATCTCGGCCCAGCCTTTACTGGTTTCGTATTTCTCCAAACGAGCACCATTCAGGCTCGGATCGTTGAGACTTGAATACAAAAGCGTGAGATCACCAAACGCTTCAGCGTCAAGCTTGCCTGATTCCAAGTGCCGTCGAATGCGGCCTAAAAATCCTATTCTCTCTGCTCCGCTCATTTTGCTTCTCCTGTTTGGCGTGAACGATGTTCTCGCTTCGCTTCAGTTTTACTCTTGGGGTGCTCCGGAATTTGGCTTGCCGTCCGCGATTTTTCAATCTTCGAATAGCAATCTCGGATGTGCGCCGCCTGACCGACTAGTCGCTTGATCTTTTCATCGGCGGCTTTGTCGTTACTCGGAAATCTTAATTCGGTGCTCATCTTGCTCCTCCCATATTCCCGGTGCGACTTCGATCAGGGTTGCATGCTCCCTACCGGGCGTTATCCAGCCGGTCAGCACGCCGAATTCCTCGCTCTCAACGCGGATTGCATATTCGCGCTTTGTCTTCGCGTCCAGAAAGTGCCGTATCATTGTTGCGTCTCCTCGGCGGTTCGAAT
>Ga0209648_10002318_pt1 | contig 15767 bp, 10 predicted proteins | sample GraSoi2013_115cm_FD_185830 | JGI IMG/M metagenome (GOLD analysis project Ga0209648, IMG submission 185830) | Grasslands soil microbial communities from the Angelo Coastal Reserve, California, USA - Sample 9_17_2013_115cm (SPAdes) (version 2) | ecosystem: Environmental > Terrestrial > Soil >...
TTGAAATTCGCTTCCGCCGAGACTATTTGGATTGCCAAAATCGAGATATCTGCCGGCGAGCGGCACGTAGATGCGAAAATAGGCCGCGCGCAAGACGAGCCCGCCTCCATGGGGCACGGTCCACGCAAAACCGGCGCGGGGCGAGATGTTGTTCCAGGCGATTAGGTCGAATTGCGATGGAAGCGCGCGCACGGGAACGAATGTCCCGGCAGGGCTCGACTGCTGGGGCAGGGAGCCGCGCGCAAAATCTGCGACGCCGCCAAAATCAAGCGACAGCGTCTCTCCCAGAACGATGTGGTCCGCGAACGTCAGCGTGGTGTCTCGGATGATCGAGCGGCTGTCGGCGCGAGTATTGAACTCCACCGCGAACGCAGGAACGCCCTCGGCGGTGATCAGGTTCATATCGGACGGCGTAGTGAAGCGATTTGATGGGGACGAGCTTTCGAAGTCGGCGCCGATCAGGAGTTGATGCCGGGACCTTTTGGCGTGGAACACTGTGGGCTGCCAAGCGGCATTTACCTGCTGGCGCGTCTCTAAAGCGAGATTCGCGAGGGGCGCAGCACCGGTTACACCAGCGCCGAGCAGCTCGATCCGGCTCTGGGAAAGCCCATTGAGCGGAGTGGTATCAAGGTGGGCCACCGAATATTGATAACGCGCCTGCAAAGAGCCGAGCGGTCCATCCGGCGCGATGTGGCTCCACCCGAGCTGAAGGAAATTAAACCGATCCGATTCTCTTTCGTTCTGAAATCCCCATGGGGAAACGAACGAAGGAGCCATGCGCTGTCCGCTGAGGACTTCGAGCCCTGCAGGCATGCCCCAGTTGAATAGATTGAGACGCGAACCGCTGTAGAGCACGTCGAATTGGTCCCGGGGGCTCGCCTGGAGGCGAAGGCGGCTGTCGGCGAAGAGCATTCGGCTGTCCAAGTTATTACCCGGGCTGGCAATGGGGATGGTTTGAGAGGCCCAGTCTCCGGCGGCGGCCAGGAATAAATCGGCCCACTTAGTTAGCGCGCCGCCGGCTTCCACAGAGTCTCGAGTCAGCCAGCGGTAACGCTCGGTCTGCCGAACCGATCCTAGGTCGGCGGCGGGCGGCAGATTGCTTGAGGCAAGGGCGCCAGCCGTATCGGTGGTGGAAAGATCGCCGTGCCACGAGGAGAACGGCTGGGAAGGGAAGAAGCCCACCTCAGTGCCGTAAGCGATTGACGTGGTCTGGGCAAATCCGGAACGCGCAACGATTTCTTCGAGCGAACTCACATCGGGGAGAACCACCGGGCGTCCCGGCTGAAATGAATCCGTGGCATCCATTCCCATGAACTCGAATTTCGTGCCCGTCCACGAAAATCCGCGCTGGGATTGCCAGGCCAAGCGATTATCGCCAAGCCCAACGAAATTGAGGGGCTGGGTAACGGTAGCCGGTTCACCTCCGAGCATCAGGCCGGAGAAATTGAACGTCTCGGGATAGAGTTCTCGCGTCGAAGAGCCGGCCCAGACACCTGGATTGTCGCCCGGCTGCGTTTCGATTCGCAGTTTCCCCGAAGTATCGATGATGAGGCGGATCTCCTGAGTTTGCAGAGGCTCGACATCGACGCTGACAGGCGGGGATCCAGAAAAACGTTGGTCCCGGCTGGTCAGTTCGTAGCGACCGTAGGGCAAGGCAAGAAGAAATGTACCGTGCGCATCTGTATCTACTTCGGTGCGAAATCCTAGTTCAGAGGAAATAGTGATCGCTGTTTGTATTGGCACACCCTCGAGGTCACGCAGATTCCCGGTGATGGTTCCAGTGGCGATTTGCGCGAACGAAGTCCGCGAGGCGAGAACGGTGAGCATTAGAAGCGCGAGCCGAGGGGTGACGAGGCGACGATAGACAGACATGGATCGAGCGATAGTCTAGACTGCATTTCTTACAAACGTAACCGCAGGGTCTGCGCGGAATCAAGGCTAACGTCCAAGTTGCCGCAAAAGTGCTTTTATTGTTTTTGCCGACGGTGGCTCAAGCTCAAATATCGGATCGACGTCAATATCGGGAAAGCCCAGCCGTGTGAGACGGGCGCTGAGTGTCTCGCGGATTTGTCGAGCGCTGGCGCGAGGCATCTTCGCCAACGCCTGAAAAATCACCTCGTGATCGGGATCGGAAAATGGATGTGTGCGAAGGCACTCGAGAATTTCGGCGCGCGTTTGGCGATCGAGATCCGAGACACAGAGCGCGGCGAGGAGTTGCCGCTCGACCTCGGCGGCAGGCGGATAACGCTGGGCTTCATCCATATCGGAAAGAACTATGGGGACGCGTGTCCCGAGAGACGCTGCATGGCCGCGAGGGCCACTGAGTTTTGGGGATCGGTTTCGAGGCCGGCACGGTATTCCTTGATGGCGTCAGCGATCCGGCCTTGCTGCTCATCCAGCATCGCGAGCCCGAAGTCGGCGTGATTATCGATATCATTCAAAGCCAGCGCGGCTTCATAGTCTGCACGGGCCTTTGACCGATCGCCGGAAGCGAGATCCAGATCGCCGAGATTATCGTCGGCCTCCGCATTGGCATCGGCCTCGGCAGAGCGTGCGAATTGCTCTCGCGCTTCCGAGGTGCGCCCCTGCTGCAGAAGGAAATGTCCGTAACTGTTGCGCGCGTTTACGTCGAGGGGCGCGAGCGAGACGGCCTGCCGATATTGGCGATCGGCGTCGTCGAGCCGTCCCATTTCCCCATACATTTCGGCGAGATTTTTGTAAGGAGCCATGTACTTGGGACGGACGCTAATCGCCTGCGCAAAGAGGTCGGCGGCCTCGCTATAGCGCTTCTCGTTCTTGCGAACCAAACCCAGATTATTCAGAGTGACCGCGGAAGGCTTGCCCGGGCCCAAGGCCAGAGTCCATTCGCGTTCGGCATTGGCCCAATCGCCGTGATCGGAATAATATACGCCGAGATTGGTATGAATGACCTGCGCGTCAGGTTGGGCTTCGAGGGTGCGGCGATAAAGCACGTCATCACTGCGCCAATCGCGATTGCGTTGGACTGTGGCGATAGCGTAAAAGCAGGCCACGCCCACGACCCCAGCTGCGAGCGCCTGCCGAGCCAGAGCGCGACCAGAAGACGGCGATCCCGTGCAAGTTTCACGCCAAAGCTTTGCAACAACGGCGCCGACCAACCAGCAAAAACCCACTGAAGGTAAGTAGAGGTAGCGCTCAGCAAAAACCTGCGCCGGCATCCAGCGGGCGTTCAGCACGGGCGCGAGGGTTGCTCCCATCCAAAGAAGCGCAAAAGAGAGGGGGCGCGCATTTCGCCACAGGAATACGAATAATCCTGCGCAGATGATCAGTCCTGCGAGCCCCGCCAAAACACGGGGGTCGCCGATGCTCTGGCTTTCATGGAATACGTAGAAGGCGACAAGGTGAACCGGCCAGATCAATTTGGCGAGATAGCTGCCGGTAAGAGCTACTGCACTGAGCAATACCTCTTTCCATGGCAAGTTTGGCCGCCAGATGGCCGGCGCGAATCCACCCAGCGCAAACAGCCGGAAGGCAATGTAAGCCACAGCAACCAAGCAAAGGGGCAGATAGCGGCGCCATTTCTCGCTGAAGTGACGGGTTGACGCGCCAGGCCGATAGAAATGCTCGTAAACGATAACGAGAGCCGGTAAGACCAGGGCCTGCTCTTTGGAGAGAAGAGCAAGGCCATAAGCGAGGAGCATAAATGTGTACGACAGCCAAGATGGCAGGGTTTGCCGTTCCGTCTCTGGGAGACGCAAATAGAGCAAAAAAGTCAGCAAGAAAAAGAGACTCAACTCCAGATCCGTGATCGCGGCAATCCAAGCGACCGATTCGGTGTGAATCGGGTGCAGTGCGAAAAGGCCGGCGGCGATGAGAGAAAGAAGGCGATCGCCGAAAAGGCGTTCGGTAAGAACGAAGAGAAGCAAGACGACGGCGACGTGCAGAACCAGATTCACCAGATGAAACCCGAAGGCGAGCCGACCAAAGATTTTGTAACTGACGAGATAGGCAAAACTCATCAACGGCCGATAATAGTTGCTTACGCCTTGAGCGCCCTGGAAGGTCCAGACGGTGCTGTCGAAGATCTTTCCGATATATCGGAAGCTGTGGACATAGGGGTTTTCGAGAACTTGGTCGTGATCGTCGTAGACGAAGCTGTTAGCGAGCGCGTTGATGTAAGGCAGAGAGGCCAGCAAGATCAGTATGAGGAAGACGACTGCATCGCGGTCGTCTCGCGACTCCCTGCGCCAGCGACTGAGCATAAAATCATGGTAGCGAAGGGCATGGGAGGAATCTAGGATTCCGGCGAGGGACGTGGCATAGGCCCAAACAGGCGGCGTAGGGAGCTTCTAACGAGCGGCCTTGTCCAGAATATCCCGAATTTTTCTGGCCAAATCTTTTGGTGGATAAGGCTTCTGAAGGAGAAGCGCGCCGCCGCGCGATACCAGAGAACTCAGCATCTCCGATTCTTCCGAATAGCCCGAGGTGAGAATTACAGGGATGGAGGGGTTAATGCCCCGAATTCGCTCGAGCGCACCAGGGCCGTCCAATCTGGGCATCACCACATCCAATACGACCAGGGAAATCTTTCGCGGATTAGCCTCGAATTTCTCAATTGCCTCACGCCCATCCCGCGCAACCAGGATCGAGTATCCCAAAGCGGTAAGAACCTCGTGCGACATCTCGCGCAGACCATCGTGATCTTCCGCGAGAAGGATGGTCTCGGTTCCTCCTCGCACCGGGACTTCCTCGATCTCTCGGCGCGCTTCGACGGCGGCTTCGGTTGCAGGCAGATAAACTCGAAAAACGCTGCCCTTGCCGACCTCACTATAAACCTCGACGTGCCCGAGATGCTGTTTGACGACGCCAAAAACGGTAGCCAAGCCCAGGCCGGTACCTTTGCCTTTCTCCTTCGTGGTGAAGAACGGCTCAAATATTTTTTCTATGGTAGCCGCGTCCATGCCCACACCGTCGTCCGATACGGAAAGGCGAACGTAATGACCAGGGGAGATCGATCCATTTCGGCGGCAATACTCTTCGTCCAGATCGGAATTGCGCGTTTCGATCAGGAGATGACCACCATTGGGCATAGCATCGCGGGCATTGAAGCAAAGGTTCAGCAGGACCTGCTCGATGTGTGCGGGATCCGCCTTTGTCGTGCGAAGATCGGATGCCAACACCGTCTTGATTTCGACTTGCTCGCCAGTTGCGCGCTGCAGCAGTACCATGGCTTCGCCAACGATGTCGTTCAGGCTGAGGTTGCACGGCGTAAGCACTTGGCGGCGCGCATAGGCCAGCAATTGCTGCGTGAGGCGTGCGGCGCGCTCCGACTGCTCCCGAATCTGCAGAAACAACGTGCGGGCGCGGCTTTCCGCGGGCACCTCTTCTTCGCCCATTTCCGCCCAGCCCATGATCGCACCGATGACGTTATTAAAATCGTGGGCGATGCCGCCCGCCAATTTTCCGATGGCTTCGAATTTTTCCAACTGCCGCAGCTTTTGTTCTGCTCGCCTGTGCTCGCGGCGTGCCTCTGCGTCGGCAAGTTCCCGGTGGATGGCGGGCAAGAGGCGAGTCAAATTGCCCTTCAGGACATAGTCGTGCGCGCCGACTCGCATGGCATCAACGGCAACATCTTCGCCAATGGTTCCGGAAACAAAGATGAAGGGCACGTCGGGATCCTTTTCACGTACGAGTTTCAATGCGGCGATGCCGCTGAACCCGGGCATGGAGAAATCCGAGATGACACAATCCCACCGCCGTGCGCGGAGCATGTTCTGGAGCGTTTCAGCCGTATCCACGCGCTCATGTGATACGTCATACCCGCCGTGACGCAGAGTGCGCAGGAGCAGGGCGCAATCCTCTTCCGAATCCTCGATGATCAGCGCGTGTAGCGGTTGAGGCACTTTAATTCTTTCGCCGGACGGGAGGGCGCTCGTTCAAGAGCAGCCAATAGAGGCCGAGTTGCCGGACGGCGTCGACAAACTCGGCAAAATCTACCGGCTTGCGGACGTAGCTATTGGCGCCGAGGCCGTAACCGTCGAGGAGATCGCGCTCTTCATTGGAAGACGTGAGGATCACGACTGGGAGCAGCTTGGTCTGTGGAGCCGCACGCATACGGCGAAGCACTTCGAGACCGTCGACCTTGGGTAGCTTCAAATCAAGGATGACGACTTGCGGCATGATGGTGACGTCACGATTTGCGTAGGTGCCAGTTCCAAAGAGATAGTCCAAGGCTTCAGCACCGTCCCGCGCCACTACCACCTCGTTCGTCACGTTATTTTTCCGAAATGCGCGAAGCGTGAGAGCTTCGTCGTCGGGATTGTCTTCAACCAGCAAGATGGAACTCATCGCCATTGTCGGCCTCCCCTCGAATCTATTTCTGAGATCCCGTGCGAGCGCGGATCACGGGCGTTCTGCTTCCGAATTCATGATGTGAGCCGCACCGTGAAAGTGCTTCGATTCGGCCGTTTCATTTGCTAAACCATCGGGCATCAAGGTGAAAAAGAAGGTTGCACCTTCGTTCACCGCGCTCTTTGCCCACAACCGGCCGCCATGACGGTGAATAACCCGCTGCGCCGAGGCGAGTCCCACTCCCGTGCCGGGGAATTCCGTTGCGCCATGCAGTCGTTGGAACGCGCCAAATAAACGCCCGGCGTAGGCGGGATCGAATCCAGCGCCGTTATCGCGCACAAAAAAAGTGCTTAGGCCATTGGTTTGGGTGAGCCCGAATTCGATTTGAGCCTGCGACTGGCGCGAAGTGAATTTCCAGGCGTTCCCGAGCAGATTCTCCAGGACGGTATGCATCAATGGCGCATCGCCCTCCGCATGCAGCCCGGGCGCGATCACGAACTCAATCTGTCGAGCCGGATCCCGGCCTGAGAGTTCGGCGGCCACCGACCGAGCCATTTCGCTCAAGTCCAGAGGCTCCCTTTGGATTTCCGCGCGAGTGATGCGTGAGAGTTCCAGCAGATCGTCAATCAACGCCGCCATACGCTGCGCGCCGGTGCGCACGCGCTCCAGGTGCTGTTTACCGGTCGCATCCAATCGATCGGAGTAGTCTTCCAGCAGCGCCTGGCTGAAGCCATCGATGCCTCGCAGCGGCGCGCGCAAGTCATGGGAAACGGAATAGCTGAAGGCTTCGAGTTCTTTATTGAGAGCGGTAAGCTCCGTATTGGACCGGGCTAATTCCATTCTCTGGATTTCCAATGCCTCTTCCACCTTTTTGCGGTCCGTGACGTCACGGATGGCGCTGGAGACCAACGTACCTCCCTCCGTTTGCATGGGGCTAAGACTAATTTCCACTGGGAACTCGGTCCCATCCTTGCGAAGGCCGTAGAGCTCGAGGCCAGCACCCATCTCCCGGGTCTTCGGGGAATGGAAGTATCCCTGGCGATGGCCTCCGTGCTGGGTGCGGAATCTCTGCGGCACCAGCATGTCCACGCCCTTTCCGAGAAGCTCTGCCCGCGCGTACCCGAATAGTTTTTCCGTCTGCGCATTGACTAGCTCGATGCGGCCCTCTCGGTTCACGATGACCATCGCATCAGGAGCCGAATCCAGGAGGGCTTTGAATTTCTGCTCGCTCTGCTTGCGCTCAGTGATGTCCTTGAGGATGGCAGTGAAGAAGGTGCCCTCGTGTGTCTTCCAGGTTGATAAGGAGAGTTCGATGGGGAAGTGTGCGCCGTCCTTCCTGAGACCCTCCAGTTCGACTGTCTTACCGATGACCCGGGCCTCGCCGGTCCTCAAGAAAAGATCCAACCCCCTTCGGTGAGCGTCGCGGTACCGCTCGGGCATGAGATCCGTGAGCGGCCTGCCGACGACTTCCTCCGAGGCGTATCCAAAAGTGTGCACAGCGGCACGGTTAAAATAAATGACGTTGCCTTGGGCGTTCGCCGAGATGATGGCGTCACTGGCGGTTTCAGCGAGAGTCCGGAATTTTCGCTCGCTCGCCTGCAAGGCTTCTTCAACTCTCTTCCGTTCGGTAACGTCGGTGGCGACAACCAGGCGGGCCTCTCTGCCGTCAAAAACTATGGGGTGCGAGGTGATTTCGACGGTTATAAGCGTCCCGTCCTTTTTCCGATGTCTCCAAACGCCGGAATTCTCGGCACCTGGAGGTGCTTTCGAGACGCTTTCCAAAAGTGCCGAAATTTCTTCAGACGGGCGAATGTCCTTGATCGTCTTGGAGAGGAATTCTTCTCGTGAATAGCCATAACTCCGGACCGCGGATTGATTCACGTCGAGGAAGGCCAGCGTCGGCATGTCATAGACCCAGACGGGATGGGGATTGCTGTCGAACAGCGAACGAGAGCGGTCCTCCGATCGCTGGAGCGCTTGATTCACCGCCGCGAGCTCAGCGTTGGCGCGGGCCAGTTCGTCCGCTTGGTTGACCAAGGCCAGGTTTACCTGCTCCAGGGTCTTCGGGCTCGGAAGCGCAAGAGCTCTCGGAACCAACTGAACGAGCAGGACCGCCGTGGGGACCGAGGCCAGCGCAGTAATAGCCTTGACAGCTCCTGCCAGCCAGTAATCGGCGTGCCAGATATTCCAAATCTCCATCACGTGCGTGGCTCCGCATGCCACGATAAAAAGCCCGAAGCATCCAAACATCCAATCAAACGGCAAGTCCCGCCGTTTTCGAATGAAATAGATCAGGGTGATGGGGATGGAGAGATAGGACAATGCGATAAGCGTGTCAGAGATCAGGTGCAGCCACACGACGCCGGGATTCCATAAATAACAAAAACCGTGCGGCATGAAGTCGCCGGAAGAGAAAAGTCGCCTCAGCATTTCCATACGATCTCCCGCGCCAATCTGAACTGAACGACTGAAATACAGTTGGAAAGGGCAAAAACGCACGCCACCCTACAGGTTTTAAGCGAGTACAGCAGGGCCGCGGTTAGGAAGGGGAACGACTCCCAGCGATTGTGCTTCAGTTCGGCGCCGCGATGGCCAACGGCGACACTAAAGTGTGCCGTTCTCGTCAACGCTTGGACCGAGACCTGTCACTGAATACTGCGTCAGGGTGCAAAACATCTATGGGTAGCTCCCAGTTGAACGGAAATTAGCGCAGGGAGGGTATCGATTCAAAAGGGCGATCGAATCTTTCAACCTCTCCAGCCATTACATGCCATGTCGTGGTTGGCCAGAGCCACCGTGAGATCGGCCTCAGCGGCGAACTGGAGTTGACCGAGCAGCCAGAAGCGGTGACGCAAAGACGACGCGATTTCGCGGGAAGCTTGCCCCTGCTTCGGCGCAGGTTCATCCTATATGTGTAGAAGGAGTAAGGCAGATGTTGGCGGAACACCTCCAAGTCGCAGCACCGTATTTGATCGAACAGAGATATTCTGAATATTCGCCCGAACAGCATCGGGTGTGGCAGGAATTAGTACGGCGCAGACGGGCGCAAATCGAATCTCATGCCTGCCGGGAATACCTGGACGGATACCAAATTATCGGCCTTCAGGAGGATCGCCTTCCGAACCTTGCCGCGATCACGGCGCAACTGAAGCCCCGAACGGGATGGAGCACTACGCCGGTAAGTGGCTTCCTTCCCGCTCAGGCGTTCTTTGAAATGCTGGCGGCACGGATGTTTCCGACGACCACATGGATACGCAGCGGCGATTCACTCGAGTACATACCCGAACCCGACATCTTTCACGATGTTTTCGGGCACGTGCCTATGCACGCCCATCGTGTGTTCGCGGATTTCTTGCAACATTACGGAAGCGTTTGCGTCCGTCTCAATGACCAGCAACTCCTGGAGCAACTGGGCCGCTTATTCTGGTATACGGTTGAATTCGGGCTGATTCGGCAGGACGGAGCAATCAAGATTTACGGCAGCGGTGTGATCAGCTCACACCGGGAATGCAGCAACGTGATCGATGGCGGTTGTGAAGTCAGAGATTTCGAGCTGGAAGAAGTCCTCAGGACGCCGGTTCGGGTCGACCGCATCCACAGCCTGCTCTTTGCCATCGAGAGCTTTGATCAACTCTATCAAGCCATGCACGCAGCCGAGGAATGGGCCGAGCAGCGCCTGCCGCAATCCCATCCGGGCCGGTAGAGCAGCGATCTCGTCAGCTCAGCAACTTGTGTAGCAACTGATCGAGGCGGACGCGGGCCTCATCCGACATGGCGACAAACTCGATCCCCATCCCCTCTCCGTCACGCGAATGACGCACGACCGCCCGCGCGCTGACTTCGCCGCTGGGAACTTCGAACGAGACATGAACCAGCTCGCCAACGCCCGGCGGTTCGGGCGCCGCAATCGATAACCCACCCGAGCTGATCGTTTGTACCCTGGATACGAGGGATTCTCCTCGGCCGCGCCACGTTATGTCCATCCCTCGGGGCAAGGTAATACGCGGACGTTGGCGTTTTTCGATTCCAAGCTGTTCGTCTTCTTCCGCGGGCAAACGAGTCCAGAATTCCGGCTGGGGAGCGGCGAACTCTACGGCGACTTCGAGTTCCTGCGATTCCCGGCACGAGGTGCGCACGACCCGGCATTCCTGGACTTGCTCGGCCGCCTCGTTAATGAGGAGCAATTTTTGCCCGGCTACAACGGGTACGCGCATCAACAACAAGGCGCCCATCTCACTCGCGTTTAGGATGGAGTTCTCCTCAAAAAAGGGGCTCAAGCCTTGACCATGTCCATAAATTCGAATACGCGCTGCCATGGCCTGTCGATCGCGCTCTCGGCGCTCCACGGGACCCGCTTCGGCTTCTTTCCTCCAGGAACGATCGATGTGAATGGCCTCCGCCCTTCGCAAGGCCTCAAAGATTTGGCTCATTAGGTTCGCTCCCCTCAGAGATCAACGGACCATGATGCCTTAAGCCTGTGTTTTTCAGCAATAGACCTGGCGAACCAACTCGTTTGGTACAAGTGGCCTATACGACCAGGAATGGGCAACAGAGCTTACTGATGCAGGAGCGTTAAGTGTGCATGCCGCGGTCACTTACGGCCATATGGACATGCCTCCGATCCCCACTTTGATACTGTACCCGTATTCCACTGAAATTATTGGCGATATTTACATGCCGGTGATGGGCTCACAAGTGCAGTATGTAACCTCGGAGAACGCAAATGCCAAGCGAACCGTCAAGAGATTTGAAAATGTCAGCCAGCATTATCGGTTTGGCCGCAACTGGAGTACAAAGCAATTCCCGAGAACGGCGCCGACATGCCCGTTACCCATTCACCGGGACCGTCGAGGCCTTCGAGCAGGCATCTGAGGCAAGAATCCCGGGCCGAACTGCCGATTTGAGCGAAGGCGGATGTTACGTCGATACCATGAGTCCGTTTCCGACGCAAACTCGCGTAAGGATACGCATCACCCGGGAGCAGCGATCGTTCGAGAGCCAAGCCACGGTCGTTTACTCAGTGGCAGGTCTGGGCATGGGACTGCAGTTCGAAGCTATCGATGCTAAGCAACTCCTGAGCTTGAGAAAGTGGATCCGCGAACTGAGCGGTGAAACGAGCGCGGAACCGGCGACGGAGCCAAGGTGGGATTCGCCCGCTCGTGTGACCGCCGAGAACTCAGTTTTGAACGACCTAATTATCGAGCTCATGCGGAAAGATGTGCTGGCTGAGGCCACAGGCAGAGGAATGCTTCAGCGATTGGCATCTGCCGCTTGAGAACGCAGGCGTTTGTCACCATCCCGCAATAACCAGCCGAGCACCTGGTGATCATGAAAGCCTTGTCGTTCCTCGCATCGCTGGGACAATAGTTCCTAACACGTTACTGGCTGTACCAGTGGGTTGTTCAAGACGACGATGAAGTTCTTCATCTCCCATCGTGGTGGCAATGCCACGGAATTGTTTCGAGACCATTGGCAAAGCAGTGAGCGGCGCCAATGGTGGCTTTCCTCGTCGGCAATTGCCGTCTCACTGATCCTTACCTCCGGAATCGTGTGCGTTTTATTGCCTTCGATGATTCCGCAACTAGGCCCCACATCCTACGCCTTTGATACTGATATTGCCGTGCACGCTCTGGTGGGCATCATTTTGCTTTTCGACGTTTATGTGGTGTTCCAACAGGTACAACTTTCCCGGTTCCGCAGACGGTTGGCCGAACGAGAGGAGCTCTTCCGCCTCATTAGTGAAAACGCGGCGGACATGATCGCTGTTGTGGATACGAAGGGCCAGCGGCTCTACAACAGTCCTTCCTATCAGAAACTACTTGGTTATTCGCAGGAGGAATTAGGAAAGACGTCGGCCTTTGAGCAAATACATGCCGATGATCGCAGGGCCGTTGTGGATGCCGCGAACGATGCACGCCGGACGGGAATGGGCCGAACCGTAGAGTATCGGATTCGCCATAAAGATGGCCGTTGGCTGACGCTGGAATCGACGGCGAGCGTGGTCCGCAACCGTGATGGAGAGGTGGAGAAGCTGGTGATCGTCAACCGGGACATCACCGAGCGAAAGCAGCTGGAGGAGCAGCTGTATCGTTCGCAGAAGCTCGAGGCTATTGGGAGGTTGTCGGGAGGGGTGGCGCACGACTTCAATAACCTCCTAGGATTGATGATCGGATATAGCGAAGCGCTGCAGGATCGCATCCCGCCGGACGATCCCTACCGGGAAGCGGTGGATGAGATTCAGAACGCCGGCAAGCGCGCGGCCGCGCTCACGCAGCAGCTTTTGGCTTTCAGCCGCAAGCAAGTCCTGGAACCCCGGATTCTCAACCTGAACACGATCATCCTGGACGTCGAGAAGATGCTCCGCCGTTTGCTTGGGGAAGACATCGAGATGCAGCTTGTGCTTTCGCCGAATACTTGTTCGGTGAAAGCCGATCGAAGCCAGATCGAACAGGTAGTCCTCAATCTAGTGGTCAACGCGCGAGACGCGATGCCCGATGGCGGCAAACTGATTATCGAAACCGGAAACTGGGAATTAGATCGTTCCACGGTGCTCCGCCACCCTTACGTAATTCCCGGACCCTACGCCATGTTGAAGGTCACGGACACGGGTTGCGGGATGGATGCCGAGTTACAGTCGCATATTTTTGAACCCTTCTTCACCACGAAGGAAAAGGGAAAAGGCACAGGCCTGGGGCTGGCCACGGCTTACGGGGTAATCAAGCAGAGCGGCGGTTACATTTGGGTGGACAGCGAGGTTGGCAAAGGAACTACATTCAGGATTTATCTACCAGAGGTGAACGCTGTTGCCGACCCTGTGCCCGAAGCGAAGGCCGCAGCGAAAGTTGCGCCTGAGCGGCGCACGATTCTGCTCGTAGAGGATGAACGCTCCTTGCGGAAATTGACCCGCAAAACGCTGAGTGATGCGGGCCACAAAGTCTTCGAGGCAGGCGATGCCTCCGAGGCTTTGGAAGTCTCGAGAAAAACCAAAGACGCGGTCGACCTTCTATTGACTGACGTGATTATGCCCGGAATGAGCGGAAAGAAATTGGCCGAGGTGCTGGTCTCAGAACGGCCGGGCATCGGCGTGCTTTACATGTCCGGGTACCCTGATGGTGAAATCGCCACGCACGGCATTTTGGAGGAGGGGACAGCGATTCTTCGCAAGCCTTTCACCCGGGATGAGCTGATGCGCCGAGTCGAGGATGCTTTGATGGCGGTGGCGACCAAATCATGAGCTCTGGCGGCGCAAACTCTCCGGTCTTGAGGCTGGTCGTCATTGACGACGACCCGAAAAATCTTAAGTTTGTGAGTTTCATTCTGGCCAACGCCGGACTGGAGATCCACTGCGCATCGGATCCACAAGCCGGACTTGATCTCATTCATCGCTTGCGGCCGAAGATCGTTTTGACGGATCTGGTAATGCCGGGCGTGCAAGGAATGGAGCTACTGCAAAAAATTGTGGAGTTCGATCCCGGCATCGACGTCATTTTGATGACTGGCTATTACTCAACCGAATCGGCCGTGGAGGCGATCCAGAAAGGCGCAGCAGACTATTTCACCAAGCCATTCTCGCCCGAAAAGCTTCGCCAGCGGATTGCGCTGATTGTGGACGAAGCGAAGCGACGGCAACGCAGTTCCACGCTGGAAAACGAACTCCTGGAGAATTTTCAGTTCGAGGGCATCATCGGGCGCAGCCCGTTGATGCTCGATCTCTTCTCAAAGATCCGGCGTGTCGCGCCGCATTTTCGCAGCGTTCTGGTTACTGGCCCGACGGGAGCCGGGAAGGAACTGGTGGCCAAGGCGCTCCATCAGTTGAGCGGCTCTGAAAAGCGCTTCGTTGCCGTCAATTGCTCGTCCATTACCGAAAGCCTGGCGGAGAGTGAACTCTTCGGGCATGTCAAGGGAGCATTTACCGGGGCCAATCAGGACAAGGTGGGTGTCTTCGAATATGCCGACGGCGGAACCGCGATGTTGGATGAAATCGGCGAAATGCCACTGGGGATGCAGGCGAAATTGCTGCGTGTTTTGCAGAACCATGAAGTACAGCGGGTGGGCTCGCCGGCTGTCACCAAGGTGGACGTGCGCGTCGTAGCGGCCACCAACCGCGATCTGCAGGAGATGGCCCGCCAAGGCAAGTTCCGCGAAGATCTCTATTTCCGGCTCTCAGCGGTGGAGTTAAAGGTTCCTTCGCTTGCCGAGCGCCCCGAGGATTTGCCCTTGCTTGAGCGTCATTTATTGAAGACTTTCGCAGCTCAATACAATAAACCTGTGGCTGGTTTCACGCGGCGAGCCCAGACCGTGATGGCGCGATATCCATGGCCGGGCAATATCCGCGAGCTCCAAAACGTCATCGAGCATGCCTGCATGATGGCTGAATCGGATGTGATCGACGTGCGCGACCTGCCGGACCGGGTACAGAATCAGGCCGCAGCCGCCCATGCAGATTACGAAGTGTTGATGTCCATCGACCAGCTCGAGCGGCGGCACGCTCAGCGGGTCCTGGATCATGTAGGAGGGAACAAGGTGCGCGCGGCCGAAATCCTCGGGATCAGCCGCACGCATCTTTATCAGCTTCTGAAAGACGCCGCCGAGAAGCAGAAGGAAACTGTTTCGAAGGCGGACGAATAGCTGGGTACTTACCAGCCTCTAACGCCGCTCTTCCCCTTTGCCGCCATTTTCCCTTGGTTCAGGCCGATTGTTCGCTTTAGGAGGGGTGCTCGTGCGAGGCTCGGCCGCATTATTTGGACGGCCTCGCGGCTGCTCAGGTTGAGGTCGCTCAGCCGGCCGCGCGGCGGTTCGTTCGGCCGGTCTTCCAGCGTTGGGCCTGGCATTCCCAGCCGGATTTTCGCCTCGCGGAGCAGGACGGGCTTCGCCACGCGCTGCCGGAGCCGCGATCGCTGGGCGTTCCGGGCCGCGCGCGTTCGGAGCTGTCCCACGGAGATTCGCAGTTGCCCCGCGCGCAGCCACGACGTCGCGTCCGCTAAATACTCCCGGCTTCGGCGTAGCGGCGATGGCGGGCTGCCCATGATTTGCAGAAGCCAGCAGAGCGCGATTCGAACCTGAGGCGTGTTCGTGCTGGGTTTGCTCTGCCGTTGGGGCGAGATGCTGTTCGCGGGCCGCAGCCTCTTCGGCCGGGGAGGGGCGAGCGGCGACGCCGCCCGTGCCGCCGTTGTAGCTCACGCGGTTCACGGTGACATTATTGTTGATGACGGTTTGGTTGTAGGTATTGTGCACCACCGTCACGTTCACATTGGTCACCGAGCGGTTATACACGAAAGCGCCACCGCGCCAATATCCGCCCGCATACCCCGCACCTGTATAACCAAAGCCGTAGTTGATTCCGCCGTAAAATCCGACGTGCGGGCCCCAGTAACCGGGGCGCCAAATGTATACGCCATCACCCCAGCCCCAATAACCAGGAGTCCATAGCCATCCGA
>Ga0209648_10002319_pt1 | contig 15766 bp, 15 predicted proteins | sample GraSoi2013_115cm_FD_185830 | JGI IMG/M metagenome (GOLD analysis project Ga0209648, IMG submission 185830) | Grasslands soil microbial communities from the Angelo Coastal Reserve, California, USA - Sample 9_17_2013_115cm (SPAdes) (version 2) | ecosystem: Environmental > Terrestrial > Soil >...
AGCGGCTCGCCCGCCCTGGCCGGGGCTGACAGTCCGACCAGCAGGCGGCGCAGGCGGCTACTGCTGATCCGGCCCCTGGCCAGGGCGTCATAGACAGAGCCGTGCCGCCGGCGGAACTCCGGCTCCACTGACAGCTCCACCGGTGATCGCACCGGGCCCTGCGCGCACAGCATCGCGTCCGCCAGCTCGAACAGGGCATCCCCGCGCCGGGTGAAGCAGGCATGCAGACCCGCACGGAACCTGGATAACCCGGACAACGCCTCGACGCGGGCAGGAGTGTCTTGCAGACTGTCCATCACGGCCTTCTGGTGCAGCTGATCTCTGGCGAGAACCCAGCGTCACCCGAAGGCCGCTCCCATGTCCGGGGAACAGCAAGACCCAGACCTAAACGATCTTCGCTTCCTTAAATCGCAAGATGAGTAGTGCACCTGAATGTGCGCGAACAGGGCATCGAGCGCACGGCACCAGTCGGCAATGATCTCCGTGTCTGTGCGCTCCGCGGCGCAGGAGAGCGCTCCAGTTCGGTGTATCAGCTCGTGGTCTTCGCTGGTGTGCAGGTATCCGGCGTGGTAGGCGACCTCATAGATCCAGCGCAGCCGGCTGGTCGTCTCGTCGGTGATCGCATCGCCGCGCGCGACGAGGCCCAGTGTTACGGCCGCATCCCGCTGCGCGTGTGCCGAACGCCAGCCGGACTCTGCGTCCACCGGGTGATCCCCGAACCAATCGGCCAGCCGTCGCCCCGCCTGGAGCGGCAAGGACACGCGCGCCGCTGCGGCGAGTTCCTCTTCGGTTGCATTCCGCACGGGGATGATCGCGTGGAAGGTCAGACGGCTCATCTCTGCCTCTCGGGAAGCACGATCGCGAGTCAACAGTGCCAGAAGTCACGGTAGCGCGAGCATCCGAGCACGCGGAGCAGGCAGAGGCCGCCGTGCGCTGTGCGGCACCCGACGCCCGACGCGGAACAGCAGAATGGCTCACGGCGGTAGTGTCCCTGGGTGGACAAGGTAACTTCAGGAGATGATCTTCACGAGGCGGCCCGCCTGGCACGCGAGTGCGCCGTCCTTGAGCGCGCGGTTACGCTAGCGCGCTGGATGGGAACAGGGAAACGGCCGGTGACGTCCGCGCAGGTGCTGCGTAAGGCGGATGTGCCGGCCGCCGGCGCTGCGATCGGGGTGCGAGTGCCGCCGAATACGCGGACGGCCGCCGATGTACCGGATCTGCACGGACCCTGGTCCGTGGCAATCGCGGCGGGTTTGCTGCGGATCAGCGACGGGATGGTCACCAGCGGGCATGCGCTGGAAGGCTGGCCACCGGGCGATGCCGTCCTGCTCGATGCGTGGTTCGCGGGACTTCGTGCCGTCTGCACGGCGCTGGCCGATCCCCGGCAGGAGGACGGCTTCACCGGAATGCTGGTGTTTGCGCTGACGCTGCTCACGGTCCTGGAAGACGAGGAAGTGCCGACGGGCAAAGAGCTATGGCATGCGGTGCTGCAAGAGTCCGATGATCTTTGTGACACCTACGATCTGGACCTGGTGCCAGCCGCGGCGATGCGGCGCGCCGGGCTGGCGGGCCGAAGCCGGCTCGGCGGGCTGGTGGCGTTGCTGGCTGGCTTCGGGGCGGTTACCGGTGACGCGGACAGGCCCGTGATCACCCCGCTGGGCCGCTGGGCGGTACATCGGCTGGAGGACGCCATACCCGGCGCGGCCGACCCGGAGATCTCCGCCGCCGAACTGGTCGCGGAGGTGGCGGAATACGACGACGACGCGCAGCGGCTGGAGGCCGCGTCCGGGTGGCTGGAGCAACACCACCCGAGGGAGATCCTGGAAGCCGCAGAGTCGATGTCGCCCTTGCTACGCAGCGTGGCAGCTGACCTCGTCGGGATGCTGGGCGAGTACGCCATCCCGGCCTGGCGCGAGTTCACGGCGGCGCCGCACGTCGGCCCGCACGCCCGTTACGCGGTGTACGCCTGGGACCAGGGGCCGGAACCGGACGAGAAGGACATTCAGTGGCTCGCCGCCGAATCGGCCGCTGCCGCGCTGGACGGCAAGGGTCCCGACGAGGCGCTGTGCGCGGTCTGGGAGTCCGTGCGCGGAGAAGATCTGGCCGGTCGTCTCGCCGTGGTGCGCGCGACCGGCCATCCTGCGGCCGGGAAACTGGCACGCGCGCTGACCGGGTTCACCGCGTCCGGCGTGCCGCGAAGCATCGACCAGGGGGTTCAGCTCAAGGTGACGCTGAAGCACGTGAAACCGGCGATCTGGCGCAGCGTGCGGTTGCCTGTCATCGCCACCCTGGCCGATCTGCACTGGGTGATCCAGCTCCTGTTCGGCTGGGACGGTGACCACCTGCACGCGTTCCGGGTGCTCGGCAGAGCGTACAGCGACCTGGACTTCGCCCTGGAAGACGCGGCCGACGAGGATGGCATCCGGGTACGTGACGCCTGCCGGCCCGGGGTCAAGGTCGGGTACGAGTACGACTTCGGGGCAAGCTGGCAGCACGAGATCACGGCGCAGAAGGCCTTCATGCTCGACCCGGACCAGTTGTACCCGATCTGCGTGGCGTACCAGGGCGACTCCCCGGTCGAGTACCCATCCGAGGAGAACCCGCAGGGACCCGAGCCGTTCAGCCCCATTGAAGTCAACCGTAAGCTCGCCAAGCTCGGCCGATGAGCCCGATGCTGCCGATCCCGGCGCCCGGGCGCGGATAGGCGACCGCCGGGCGGCCTGGCAGAAGCTATGACGAACCGGAGGCATCCCGTCGGGCGCGGACGGCATCGTGCAGGTCGAGGTAGCCGTGAACCGCGTCCCACAGGTGGCTCTCCGGGTAGATGCCGGAGCCGCGATGCTCGGCGCGCCACTCCCGGTCCCAGTAGCCATCGCGCACCCGGTGCAGGTAGTCCCAGCTCGCCTCAAGCTCGAAGGCAAGCTGCTCGTCTTCCTCCCGTGGATCCGGCGGCGGCAGGCGCAGCGTTTCGGCTGCCCTGCTGGCGAGGGCGCCGAGTGCGGCAGCGTCGACCCCGTCGGGAGACCAGATCCGGAGCGGGCGCACGATCACATGGTTGCTGACCGGCCATACCGCCGGGCGCCAGTACCACTCGACCGGCGCCTTCTCCAGCTCCAGCAAATGCGGCAGGCCCGAGCACGAGGTGGGCCGGGCGCACCAGATCAGCTCCTCGGCCGGGTGGTTGAGCACGAGCGCGATCTGCACCACATCAAGCTGCGCGGGCCCGTCGAGGATCTTGCCGAACGCGTAAGCGCCAGTCAGCGGCGGTGCCTCGTCCCATAGGCCGCTGACCCGCTGGCACCGCTCGGCGATCATCTCCAGCCGCTGTACCGCTTTGCCGTACCGCACGACCCCATTCTCAGCCGTGTCAGGGTCCCGTGCGGCGTGTTCAGGTCCGCGAGGAATGGTAAACGCTTCCAGCAGGCCGACAAGACCGCGGCCTGCTCATCGGCATCAGACGCGGCCTGGGCAGACGCGCGCCGACGGCACCGGCTGTCTCATGCCCAGGTTCAGATGGCGCGTGAGCTCGGCCTGAACCCCAGGAAGCTCGGCAAGCTCGACAACCACCATCAAGAGCCCTGGAAGCAGCCGCTTCCCCAGTTCATTGAGCACCTGTACGGCAAGAGATTCGGCCGGGAGCGGCCCGAGGTTGTCACGCCGATCGAGGAGCAGGCGCGGCAGTTCGTGCAGGCCAAGGCTGGACGCAAAGCGCGCCGGGGGGTGCGCGCACTGACGACGGAGACCCGTGATCATGAGTGAGTACCAGTACTACGAGTTCCTGGCGATAGACCGCCCGCTGGACGAGCGGCAGCGCGCCGAGCTTCGTGCCTTGTCAACGCGGGCGAGGATCACCGCGACCAGCTTTGTCAACGAATACCACTGGGGTGACTTCCGCGGGAGCCCGGCCGCACTGATGGAGCGGTACTTCGATGCCTTCCTCTACCTCGCCAACTGGGGGAGTCGTCGGCTGATGATCCGGCTGCCGCGGGGCCTGCTGGATCTTGGCGTGGCTGAGCGCTACTGCACCAGCGACGCCGCGTCGGTGTGGGCCGCCGGTGACCACGTGATCTTGAGTCTGTCGTCGGAGGATGGGGTCGAGTACTGGGAGGAGGGCGAGGGGCGGCTGGCCTCGATCGCCCTCGTGCGTTCCGAGCTGGCAGCGGGTGACCTGCGCCTGCTCTACCTGTCATGGCTGCTCTCGGTACAGGCAGAGGAGGTCGGCGACGAGGAGGCAGAGCCGCCCCTACCACCGGGCCTGCGGACCCTGAGCGCGCCGTTGCGCGCGGTCGCAGACTTCCTGCGCCTCGATGAGGACCTGCTCGCGGCTGCGGCGACAGCCAGCGCCGAGGTGCAGACGGTCACCGGGTCAGCGGATGAGCTGGGCCGCTGGATCGAAGATCTGCCCGGTGCGGAGAAGGATGCCCTGCTGCTGCAGACGGCGCGGGGGGAAGGCAGCCAGGTGCAGGCGGTCCTGCAGCGCCGCTTCCAGGCTGAACGGTTCCCGGGGAGCACGCCTGCCGATCCCGGAACACGGACAGCCGGGGAGCTGCGGGATGCGGCAGCCGCCGGGCGTGAGGAACGGGAACGGGCCGCGGCGGAGCGGAGGGCTCAGGAACTGGCCCGCCAGGCACGCGCCGCCGCCGCTGCCCGGGAGCAGCGCCTGGATGCCCTGGCGCTCCGGGAGGAGCAAGCCTGGCAGCACGTGGACTCGCTCATCGGCAGCAAAAAACCGCGCGAATACGACGAGGCAGTCGCCATCCTGCTGGACCTGCAGGCACTTGCCGAACGCGGCGGCAACGGCAGCGCGTTCAGCCAGCGATTCCGGCAACTTCGTGAACAGCACCTCCGCAAGGCCAGCCTGATCCAGCGTTTCGACAACGCGGGGCTGGAGCTGAAGCCCAGCGGAGCGGCATGACTCGGATCTGACCGCTGACATCTGTGCCCCATGGCCAGGGAAGATTGGATCATCTGTGATGCCTTCAAGGCAGTACGGTTCCGAACGCTTCCGTACGGTTCATGTGGTACCCTAGCGGCATGACCACGATTAGGGCAGAGGAAGTCCGGATTCCTCGCCGGGCCCGGGAAGCCGTTGCCCGTCACGAGCAGGTAGTAGTGGTCAACCGCGAGCGGCCGGCCTACGTCATCGTTCACCCAGACGATCGTGTCGCGATCTCTCGCCCTGCTCGCCGCGGAAGGCCACTGCGGGAGGCACTGGGGCTGCTGGCCAGCGCGGCCACGCCCGATCCTGGGTTCGCCGAGGACATGGAGGCCGTCCTCGGCGAAGTCGGACCTTCCCCGGACAATCCATGGGCACCCTCCTAGACACCACCGTTTTTATCGAGCTAGAGCGCGGCATCCGCCGCCTGCCCGCAGTGAGCGCGATGGACGAGGTCAGCAAGCGCCTGGAAGAACAACTCGGGCCCACCGAAGAGGTAGGGATCGCTACCATTACGGCGTCGGAACTGCTGCACGGAGTGCACCGGGCAACGCCGGAGCACCGCGCACGCCGGGAAGCCTTCGTCGAGGGGGTGCTGGCCGCGTTTCCCCCCTTCGCCTTCGATCTGCTGGCAGCGCGCGCACACGCGCGGCTTTGGGTAGGGCTGGCCTTGGCGGGGGCAGACGTAGGGGCGCACGACCGGCTCGTCGCGGCTACCGCCATCACCGCTGGATGGCGCGTCGGAACGGCCAACATCCGGCACTTCGAACGCATCCCTGGCTTGGACGTTGTGGTCATCAACATGACGAACTGACGTCGGACCTGCTCCCAAACCTGCGGGGCTTCAAGGTGTGCCGCGGCGGCGCGCGGAGCGCCACCGCAGGACGCTCGGGATCTGGCGGCACCATCCGTCGATCACCCGGTGGGAGACGTACGGCGCACGGGCTCCGGCCACAGACAGGCCACGCAGGCCCAGCCGCTCCCGGCCTACGGCCCAGGGCCACCTGGGTCTACATCGCCGCGTTCGCACCAGACGCGGGTGAGTCGGTCAACACGCTCCTCGCCGGTTTCCCGTCCGACGTGCCCGGGCCGCCGATTCTGCCGCCCAAGGACGGCTTCCTGTTCCTGGACGGGGACAAATTCCACGCCTCGTTCGCCGGTGACCTGCCCGCCGACCTGGCCGCGTTCATGGCCGACTCGCAGGTCCCTGGGGCGTGGACGCCCTGGGCGGGCAGGTCACCCAGCCCGCCTGGCGGACCAAGCCAAGCTGGTACCTGGTCACGACCGACGACAAGATGATCCCCCCGCCCGCCCAGCACACCATGTCCGGGCGGGCTGGCTCGACCACGGTCGAGGTGACGGGCAGCCACTCCATCTACGTGTCGCAACCGGCCGTGGTGGCCGATCTCATCAAACAGGCCGCGTCCGCGGTGGCCGCGCAGCAGTAGCCAATCCCAATGTGTTATCGCTCCGCGACCCGCCCCGATGTGGCAGCGAGGTGGGCGCGTGCGCGAGTCAGTTGTCGTGGCCGTGCTGTGCGTGAGCGTGATGATCGTGCGAGTCGCCCGCATCGTCGGGCGCCCCATCCATCATCGCGAGCATCTGGATGCCGCCGGTGCGGACGAACCGGTAGCACAGGGCCGCGGCGAGCAGCAGAAAAACGATGTTGAGCATGGTGGTGTAGTTCCATTGGATGGATGCCTCTATTACCTTGGCGTGCCGCCCGGCCGGGATGAGGCCAAGCCCGCCGAAGATCAGCTCGATGAGGTATCCGGCGGCGGCCATGGTGGCGTAGAAGGTGGCCAGGATGAACAACATCATTTTCGTGCCGTAGTACTTCCGGTAGATCAGCAGGATCGGCACGATGATCAGGTCGGCGAAGATGAACGCCATGACGCCGCCGAAACTGATCCCGCCGTTCCACAGGACCGCGGCGAGCGGGACGTTGCCAATCGAGCAGACGAAACTCAGCAGGCTGACCACCGGCCCGATCAGCGGTCCCCAGATCTTCGACAGCACCGGATGCCCGGTGATGAACAGGTGTCCCCAGAAACTGTCCGGCACCCAGGCGGCGACCGCCCCCGCGATCAGCAGGCCGCCCACGATGTCGCGGATGACCGCCGCCCACTCCATCACGAAAATATGGGACACCGACGTGAACGCCTGCCGCGACCGCAGCCGCCGCCACAGGCTCCCCTCGCCCTGGATCGTCATGTCCATGGCGGCGTGCCCCTCCATCGATCCGGCCAGGCCCTTGTCCGCCTGGATTCGGGCGGCGTCGAGCAGCCGCTGGCGGAGGAAAAGCCGGAACAGCAGCGCCAGCAGCACGATCATGATCGGCCCGCCGACGAACTCGGCCAGGGTGAACTGCCAGCCGAGGAGCAGGGCCAAGATGATGCCGAGCTCGACGACCAGATTGGTGGAGGCGATCTCGAACGCCATCGCGGCGGTGAAGCTGGCTCCCTTGCGGAACAAGGACCGGGCCAGCGCCACGGCCGCGTACGAACACGATGACGAGGCAGCGCCGAACCCGGTCGCGATGGCCAGCGTTCTGGGCCGGTCATCGCCAAGCAGCCGGATGATCGTGCTGCGGCGCACCACCGCCTGCACCACTGCCGACAGCGTGAAGCCCAGGATCAGCGCCCAGAGAATCTCCCAGGTCATCGACCCGGCGATGGCCAGGGCGTGACCCAGGGCGTGCAGCAACCTCACGACGGGTCAGCTCCCGATGCCGGCCGCTTCGCCGCGGACGTCCCGGCCGGGCCAGCCGCTCCCCGCTTACCGCAGCTCGGCGTCACCATCTCGCTCCCCTCACCGGTGGCCGCTGAGATCGCCGATCCAGCGGCCCACAACACCGGCACACAAGATACCCCCATAGGGTACACAGGAGCCACGTTTCGATCCCGCCACCCCACCGCGCAGCCCGCCACCGCGCAGCCCGCCACCGCGCAGGGCGGCACGCGCCGTTCGATGCCGGCCGCCGCCTGGGTGATCGCGCAGCCAGGGGGCGACGCGCCGGCCGGGTCTATCCGGGCAAGTTTGAGTTCTCCCTGACGGTGCGGCCACTTGGCAGGAAGAATCCAGAGGTGGCCTGCCTGGTGTTTGCTTCAGCCGCCGAAGGAGATCCGGCATGGATACCGCCGCCCTGATCGCCTGGATCATCACCGCGCTGGCCGGACTCTACCTGCTCGCCACGTGGCTCTTCCACGGCGGTATCCGCCAGCGGAAGACCGCGACCACGAGCTTTCCGCCACTGCTGATCTTCGGGCACTTCCTGCTCGCGGCGTCGGGGCTCGTCACCTGGATCGCGTACGTGCTCACCGGGGTGCACACGCTCGCGTGGGCCGCGTCGATCGGCCTGCTGATCATCGCCACTTTCGGCTGCATCATGTTCGTCCGCTGGGGCGGTGAGGCCGAGAAGACCCGCCCCGTACCCATCCCGGCCGCGCCGGCCCCGCCGGACGGCCTGCGCCGCTACCCGGCCGAGGGCTCTGGAATCGCCGCCGCCTTCGGCCAGGGGCGAGGCCACGCCCATGGCCCGGTACATGGCGCCGTGCCCAGCATGAAAAGCCGCGTGACCACCATGGAAGAACGCGCCGGGGAGGAGCCCCCGGCGGAAAGCCACTTCCCGATCGCAGTGGTCGCCTGCCACGGCGCATTTGCCATCTGCACTTTCATTCTCGTACTGCTCGCCACCCTCGGCGTCGGCGGCTGAGACGCCGGGCGTCTGCGGAAGGATTCACGCCGCCCCGCTGACAAGAGCCGACCTCACCGGGGCGACGCGCCACGCGGCAGCCGTTCGGTATCAAGATCCTTAACGGCTGCCGCGCCGGGATCACCCGCGCGGAGCGCGTGCCTCGGCGCGGGCCACCCATTCTGCGACGGAGTCGGCGTACCGGATCGCCAGGCCATCGACCTGCCTGGTGTGCGTTCGCATGATCGCCGCCGGGTTGCTCATGCGGTGCTGCCGTTGCCACCGGCGCCGGCCTGGTTACCCGGAAAGCTCGCGGCGGGCGGCGTCGGCGATATCGGCGCCGGTGTTGGCGTGACCGTTGATACCCCACCCGCCCTCGGGGGACTCGGTGATCAGTACCCAGGTGCGCTCGGCGAGCGTCGCATCGCGGGCCTGGGCGGCGACGATGTCGGTGAGTTCCCTGACGACGCCAAGCTGCTTGTCGCGGTCGAGCACGCCGGCGGGCGTGAGGACCTGCACCCGGACGTAGTTGCCTGCCCCGGCGACGTTGGACAGCGAATCGGGTGCCAGGTCGTGGATGAAGGCGGCCGTGTTGTTCTCGAACAGCGCGATCCGCGGCACCTGCTCCCAGCGCATCACCGCCGCGGCAAGCTGCTGGGCCAGGTCATGATGGTCAGCGAATGTTCCCTTGGCGGCATAGACATCGATCATCGGCATGGCTGTCTCCTGCGCTGCTTCGGCGGGCGCGGCCGGCGCCCGGGCGGACGCCGCGGGCTCCCGTGGCTTCCCATGGTCACCGCCACGCACTGATGTGGGCATCACGAGCCGCACGTAGTCCGCCCGCCCGCCGACCACGTGCCGCACGTGCCGGGCAGGCCAGCGCGTGCGCCCGTGGCAGTAGATTTGCCTCGTGGAGGGCCTGCTCGGACGCATCGAGGAACGCGAGCGGCTCGACCAGATCCTGGCCGGCGCCCGCCGGGGGCTGAGCGGCGTCCTGGTGCTCCGGGGCGAGCCGGGCATGGGCAAGACGGCACTGCTGGATTACGTCCAGGCCGCGGCCGCGGATCTGCGGGTCGTCCGGATCGACGGCGTCGAGACCGAAATGGAGCTCAGCTTCGCGGCCCTGCACCAGTTCCTCCGGCCCTGCCTGGACGGCCTGGATGTCCTCCCGGCACCGCAGCGCACCGCGCTCCGGCTGGCCTTCGGCATGCAGGAGGGCCGGGCGCCGGACCGCTTTCTCGTCAGCCTGGCCGCGCTGGGCCTGCTGGCGGAGCACGCCGCGAGGAAACCGCTGCTGTGCCTGGTCGACGACGCTCACTGCCTGGACCGCGAGTCCGCCGACGCGCTCGCGTTCGTGGCGCGCCGCCTGTACGCCGACCGCATCGCGATCATCTTCGCCGTCCGCGAGCCCGCACCGCGTCCCGGCCTGCTCGACGGGCTGCCGGAAATCCGTATCGCCGGACTGGCCGAGGCCGACGCCCGCGAACTGCTCGCCGCCACCGCCGGGCCTGCGCTGCACCGCCCGGTGGCCGAACGGATCGTCGCCGAGACGGGCGGCAACCCGCTGGCCCTCATCGAAATCGGCCACGAACTCGCATCCGGGCAACTGGCCAGCGACTCACCCCTGCCCGAGCCGGTGCCGCTGGGCCGCCGGCTCGAGCAGCGTTACCTCCGGGAGGTCCAGGGACTTCCGGCCGACACCCAGTCCCTGCTACTCGCCGCCGCCGCCGACCCAACCGGTGATCCCGGCCTGCTGTGGCTGGCCGGTGAGGAACTTGGCTTCACCGTCGAAGCGGCCGCGGCCGCCGAGGCGCGGCAGCTGATCACGATCCGCGACCTGGTCCGCTTCCGCCACCCGCTGATCCGCTCCGCGGTGTATTACGGAGCTTCCTTCGCCCAGCGCCAGCGCGTGCACGCCCGCCTCGCGGAAGCCACGAGCCCGGCCGAGCCGGACCAGCGAGCATGGCACCTGGCCCAGGCCGCGACCGGCCCGGACGAGGCCGTTGCTGACGACCTCGAGCGCGCCGGGGAACGAGCACGCCGCCGTGGCGGCTGGTCGGCCGCGGCGGCTCTCTTCCACCGCTCGGCCACGCTCAGCGCCGCCCACGCGGCGCGGGCCCGCCGGATGCTCAGCGCGGCGGAGGCGAGCTGCAACGCGGGAGCCCTGGGCCGCGCGCAAGCCGAGGTCGACGCGGCCGCCGCCTACCGCGACGATCAGCGCCACCTCGGCCTGGCCCAGCGGGTTCAGGGCCGCATTCACCATGCGCAACGCCAGCCCGCGAAGGCGACCTCGGCCTTGCTCGCCGCGGCCACCACCCTGGGCCCGGTCGACATCCGGCTGGCCCGCGACATACTCGTCGAGGCCGTCGTCGAAGCCCAGATCAACGGCCGGCTCGCGCCCGAGGGGACGACCCGGACTGACGTGGCCCACGTTGCCCAGGCACTTGCGCTGCGCCCGGGGACGGCCGCCACCGTCGGCGACCTGCTACTCGACGCGGACACGACCCTCCAGCTTCGTGGCCTGGACGAGGCAGCGCCGCTGCTTCGCCACGCGATCGACGTCGTGCGGCACGAAGCCGCGGATCCGCCCGAGATGTTCCAGTGGCTCGCCGCCGCCTGCGCGGACGCCACCATCCTCGCCGACGAGCCGCGGCTGCACGAGCTGAGCCGCCGCATGGAAACCGCCGCCAGGGAGCAGGGAGCGATGATCCCCCTGTCGCTGGCGCTCAGCCACGCCGGAGTATCTGGTCTCCTGTCCGGAGATCTGCCCGAGGCGCAGCGGTGCTTTGCCGAGATGACCGCCATCGCGGAAGCACGAGGACAGCCCTGGAGTCTCGGATCACTGCTGCTTTCGGCGTGGCACGGACCGCCGGAGCAGGCCTACGCCCTGCTTGACACGGTGGCCGGCGAGGCCGCCCGCCAGGGCCAGGGATACCAGCTCGTCTTCGCCGACTATGCCCGCTGCATCCTCGAGCTCGGGCACAGCCGCTACGACGCCGCCTACGTCGGCTTCGCGTCCCGCGTCGATGACACTTCACAAGTCAAGTTCGTCCTGCCCGATCTCGTCGAAGCAGCCCAGCGCTCCGGCCACCGCGACGCCGCCGACGGCATGGTCCGCCAGCTGGGCAAGCTGGCCGCCGCCAACCCCGGCCCGGTGACACTCGGGTTCCTGTCCCGCGCCCAGGCCCTCGTCGCAGGCGACGGCGCCGGCGCGGAAGGCCATTACCAGGAGGCCATAAACCAGCACGGCCGCGCCCGCGGACCCGCCCACCTCGCCCGAAGCCACCTCGTCTACGGCGAGTGGCTGCGGCGTGTCAGGCGCCCGCGGGACTCCCGCGAAAGCCTGCGTATCGCATACCGGCTCTTCGAAGACATGGGCGCGCAAGGCTTCGCCGGGCGGGCGCGCCTGGAGCTGTCGGCGGCCGGAGAAAGCGTGCCCGCTCAGGGCGCCGCCGGTCACAGTCACGACCTCACGCCGCAGGAAGCACGGGTGACCCGGCTGGCCGCGGGAGGCGCGACCAACGCGGAGATCGCCGCCCAGCTCTACCTCAGCCCCAACACAGTCGACTACCACCTGCGGAAGGTATTCAGGAAGCTCCGCGTCACCTCGCGCCGTCAGCTCGCCCACGCGCAGCCCGATCTCGTCCCGCGGTCCGGGCTCCAGACCCGTCGCCGGTAGACCGGTTACGATCCCGAACGGCTGCGCGGGCGTCTTCGTCCCGCACCGCACCGGCGCACCACCTGACGGAGGACACTATGGGCGTGAAGAGAAAGCCGAACAAGGCGGTCCTCGCCGCCATTGCCGTGGCGCACGCCGGGGTCACCGCGCTGACGTGGCGGGACCTCCGGCACCGGCCCGCCGAGCAGGTCCGTGGGAACAAGACCTTCTGGCGGGTGGCCAGCGCACTGAACATGACCAACTCGGCCGCGTACTGGCTGTTCGGCCGGCGGTATGCCCGGCGCCACTGAACAGCGGACCGGCCGAATTACGCCCAGCCGAATTACACCCAGTTGATGATCCCGGTATTTTTGGCGAAAATGCTTCGCCGAAAATACCGGGATCATGGAAGAAGAAACCGGGAACAGCGCGCGGCCGCCGCCCGGGTGCGCCGGACGGTAAGCGAGCACTCGGTGCGCGGCCACCGGGCCCGGCGTTACCGTGCGGCCCGGACAACCCGGCGAGCGCCGCACGTGCCTCGGCGAGGGCCTTGTCGAAGCCGGGCAGGAAGCGGGCGCCGAAGGAGGCGCCTGGCTTCCCGGCGTAGATGTCCGGCTCGGCGCGCACAACCGCCGGGTCGTAGACGTACCAGCCCCAGCGGGCGTGCCGCCGCCTGCCGAGCACGTGCCGGCGGGCCGATGGCCAGATCAGCAGGCATGCCCAGCCGCGGCCACAGCGGGCCCAGGCGATCGGCTTGCCGCGCGCCGTGCTGCCGTCGCGAACAGCGACCAGGACGATGCGCCCGGGGTCTGCTGGCCAGGTCGGTGTCCCGGCGGGTGGGGGCGGCAGCTCGGCCGCGACGAGCTGGTCCAGCCAGAGGCCATCTGGACCGTATTCGAGCATGTTGCCGAAAGTACTCGCTGTACCGCGAGTTTTCAGGAGTCTCCACGATCTCCGAGTCCGTATCCCGCGACGGCACCCGGCGCCCTCGCGGGTCCAGCCGGCGGAGTAGACCAGCCGGCGGATGCGCTGCGGTGCGACGGACAACGCGACGTACAGGAGCCCGACCAGGGCGCCAGCCATCGTGGTGCTCCCGACGAAGAAGTTCGTATAGGACGACACATTCGTGATCTTTCCTGGTTTTCCCCCCGGCACGCTACGACTTCGCCGCGTTCGGTGCGCGCATGGGACGATCGCGGCCGGTGCGAGACTTGCGGCATGCCTACTGACCAGACGCGGGCGGGCACGGCCGGCCTGACCGGCACCGCGACCGGCGTCCGCGCGGAACCCATCGACGCCGTGGGGGAACTCGTCGCGGGGCGCCGGCCCGACAGCAGGCGCCTGCGCCGGCTCGTCGCGCTGCTGACCGGTGAGCCGCTCGACGTGGCGGCGCTCGTACAGCGCTCCACCCTGTCCCGGCGGACCGTGCAGGACGTCGTCGACGCCGCGGCCGGCGATCTGGAGCGCCGCGGGACCGCGATGCGGATTCGGCCGGAAAGGGCGGCCGCCTACCGCCGGCGGTTCCGCGCCGACCAGGTGGCGCACACCGAGCCGGCGGATCCCCTCGCGGGCCTCCTCGCCGCCGCGGCACCGACCGTGGCGGCCATGGCCGAGCTTGTCGCCGCGGCGCCTGCGCCGCGCACCGAACTCGATCACGTGCAGGCCACACCAGAGACGGTCGTGCGCCGGGCACTTTGGCTGGACAGCACCTACGACCTGGCCGGCGCGGTCGTGCTGTGCGTGGGCGACCACGACCTGACCTCACTGGCCGTGGGGCAGGTCAACCGCGACGCCACCGTCGTGGTCGTCGACCTCGACGAGCCCACGCTTGAGTTCGTCGACCACCATGCCAGGCGCCTCGGCGTCAAAGTCAGGTGCCTGTTCGGCGACCTGCGTTTCGGGCTTCCCGAACCAGCCATCGGGTGCGCCGACCTCGTCTTTACCGATCCCCCCTACACTCCGGAGGGGGTCGAGCTCTTCGTCGCCCGCGGCCTGCAAGGCCTGGGCAATCACGCGCACGGCCGGGTCATCGTGGCGTACGGGTACGGTGACCGCCAGCCGACGCTCGGCCTGCAGGCCCAGTCCGCCGCGCATCACCTGAACCTCGCCTACGAGGCCGTCCTGCCGCACTTCAACCGCTACGACGGCGCTCAGGCGGTCGGCAGTTCCAGCGACCTGTACGTGTGGCGGCCGACGCCGCGAACCTGGCGCGGCCTCGGCCGCCTCGACGCCGACGGGAGCGCCGGCATCTACACCCGCGGCCCGCAGGCGCTCGAGAAGGGCCCGCCGGTCGATGATCTCGTCCTCGTGGCCGCGCGCCGGGTGACCGCAGAGACCGGGGTTCCGGTCCGGGCGCTCGTCGGCGGTCACTGGCGCGACGACGGCGAGAACGCCGTCCGGCTCCGGCTCGGCACCCTGCTGGCCGGCGGGCTCCCGCCCAACGTCCCGCGCACCGGGTCGTTCGCGGTGGTCGCCGACTTGTCCGAGGATCCAGGGCCGTGGCTGCTTCGCGCGCTGCTCGCGGCCAACGCCGGCCTGGTCTGCGCGCTGGTCCGCGGCAATCATCCGGACCTGGCCAGCGAGGCCACCCGCGCGTCGCTCGCGGGCCTTGTCCGCACCAAGTACCGGCTGCGTTTCCTGCGTGGTCAGCCCGATGCGCGGCACGCGCTCGTCATCGCCGAGGCCGTGGATCCGCGGGCGCTCGGCGGGCCGGACCGGCTGGCACACTGGATCCTGCGGCGGGCCCACGGGAAGGTCGGCAACGTATGGCGCGACGGGCTCGTCCGCGTCAGCCGCGACCTCGCCGATGGGCCGCTCACCAAGCGCGACGCGCGCGACGCGGTGGAGGCCGCGATCGAGGCGGAGGCCGGGGCCGCGGAGGCGGCCGCGGCCCACGGGCAGGTGCTTGACGCCCCACTCATCAGCCTGCCGCGTCACCAGGTCGCGCGGGTGCTCGCCGGCGCGGCCGCGTCGGCGCAAACGGCCGCGTCGGCGCAAACGGCGGCCCCGGCGCAAACGGCGGCCCCGGCGCGGACAGCAGCGCCGGAAGACACGGCGGCCCGGGCCGAAGGGGCCGGCGGCTAGCGGGTGGGGACGAGCCCGCTGACGGAGTTCACCCAGCGGCGGCGAGCACGCTGCGCCGCGGGGCCCCGCACGCCAAGCCGCGGGGCCCGCACGCTACGCCGCGGGGCTCGCACGGCCCGCACGCACCAGGCGCTTGACGGAGTTCACGCGGCGGCGGCGGGCACGCTGCGCCCAGGCGCGCCACGCGGCAGCCGTTCGGGATGGGTCTTGAGGTTTCCGGCGGGCCGCCGAGACGCGCAGCGAGGGGGCCCGGCAGCGATGCCGGGCCCCCCGCGAGCCCCCGCTAGCCTGAGTTTCCGATGATCATGGGTTTCTGAGGCCGGCCCGGCTGCCGGCTCGATGAGTTTTCCCAGGTGACATGGCGGCTGGGCGTTTGACTCCGTGCCCGGATTAG
>Ga0209648_10002321_pt1 | contig 15759 bp, 16 predicted proteins | sample GraSoi2013_115cm_FD_185830 | JGI IMG/M metagenome (GOLD analysis project Ga0209648, IMG submission 185830) | Grasslands soil microbial communities from the Angelo Coastal Reserve, California, USA - Sample 9_17_2013_115cm (SPAdes) (version 2) | ecosystem: Environmental > Terrestrial > Soil >...
GGGACCCTACGGGCATCCGTACAGCGTTGGACACCACCACAAACTCTTGGTCGTCGGCGGCGGGACAGGCCTCGTCCCACTGCTGTCTCTCCTAGTTCACTTTCGGGGCCGCGACGTGACCCTCATCACAGGGGCGCGAACCGCCAGCGAGCTCCTCTTCAAAGACTGGCTGATAGCTGACAGCAAAGAACACCAGTTCAAACTCATCTTCGCGACTGACGACGGAACATACGGAGAGAAGAACCAGGTCCCCAAGGTCGCCGAGACTGTTCTCAGGGCCGGGCACTTCGACGCGATCTACACTTGCGGCCCCGAGCCGATGATGAAGAAAATCTACGACCTCGCAATGGAAACACGTTGCCACATCCAGGTAAGCCTGGAAAGAGTATTCAAGTGCGGAGTAGGAATATGCGCCGCCTGCGTAATCGGCCCCTACCTTGTCTGTCACGACGGACCCGTATTCTCGGAGGCGGAGCTTAGCGGTATGCCTGAATTCGGACACACGAGACGAGACCTCTCGGGCAAGAGAGTTCCACTGGGCGCAGGTCATTGATTGAGACTCGGATACTCCATGACTACTTCCCGATTCGGACGTTGAGAACTTAATGTCTACCAGTCACCCGACCGGAACAATTCGGCACAACGTGCTGATCCCTCTATCCTCCCCCGAGGCGGTCTATCGAGCCTTTGTCTCATCCAAGGAACACACGGAGTTCACGGGGTCCGAAGCCAAGTGCAGTGCCAAAGCTGGAGGAAGGTTCACCGCCTGGGACAAGTACATCTCCGGCAAGAATCTCGAGCTTGTCGAGGGCGAGAAGATCGTTCAGGAATGGAAGACATCTGAATGGCCTCAGGGCTACGATCCGTCGATTCTCAAGATCTCCTTGAAGAAGAAAGGCGAGGGTACCCAGCTGAGCATGATTCAGTCGCGAGTGCCAGCCTCACAAGTCGACCAATACGACAAGGGCTGGTACGAATCTTACTGGGAACCTTTGAAACGATACTTCCGCGCGAAGGCGCAATCGAAATAGTTCAGTTGATGAATGCATCTAGCTCTAGTCTGATCCTTGGAGAGATCGATCACGCCCTACGAAGAAACGAAGCGTTAATTAGAACGACAGCCGATTTCATCATTCAGTAAGGAGATACAGACTTACGCCAACTCACGGCTCACTTACCAAAGCAGGCAAAGTCCGACAGCAGACTCCGAAGATCGTAGCTCTTGACAAGCCTGGCCTCTCACCGCGTGAACGAGTCCGTAGGAACGCGCAGAAGAGATTCGTTCTAGGCAGAAAACCAGGCCAGAACTACATCAGAGTCTAAGCATCAGACGGTCCGATTTTTCCAATCCGTAGCAAGCATACCATAGCTAACAGTATCTACAAAGTGATCGTATAGCCATTCTTTCTGCCGAGAGATTCCTTCGTGCCTAAATCCGAGTCTCTCTGGGACCAGACGACATTTCCTGTTTTCGAAAGCGCAAGAGATCTCGACTCGGTTCAAGCCCAGTTCATTGAATGCTAGGTCAACTAATGCGCTACACGTTCTTGTCATGATCCCTTTTCCTTGGAATGATTTGCCTAGCCAGAAACCGACCAGGGCTGCACGGTTGCTCCAGTCAATATAGTCGTAGGTCACGACGCCGGCAAGCATTTCTCCTACCCAGATGCCCATTGCTAGGCGTTTCGTTCCGCTACTTTCCTTTCGATTTCTCGTGATAAATTGAGTCGCAGATGTGACTGACTGATAATCGTCGACGAAAGGTAGCCATTCTCTAAGATGTGTCCTGTTTGAGTCCACAAGCTTGAACAGATCGAGTGCATGCTTCGGTTCTAGCAAATTGACCCGCACGTCTGGATCAATCTGAAGTGGAAACAATCCCATAGTCACTATGTGACGGGAAGAATCTCCTCTGGCCTTAGTCTGTTTACTAGATTCCTCGAGTCTAGGCAACGAGCATCTAGTCAAACTCTGACCAACTTAATAGCCTAGATTTGAACCGACTCCTCGCAGACAGTAAACCTACTCTCAGGTCCACGTATCATTGTCGCTGACAATCGACGTTTTGCTTGGTATCCAATCACTCTTCATCTTCTTGTTCGCTGGCTACGAATATCGCACCTTGATGCACTTCCCTGTTCTTCCGAACCAGACTGGAACCGGCAGTAACCTGCCTCTGGTTTCCGTAATCTTGCCGGTCAGAAACCAGGCCAGCACCGTCAGTGACTGTGTCAGCTCATTGGTGGGTCTTGAATATCCCAACAGGGAGATCATTGTTGTGGACGGTGGCTCAACCGACGGGACCCGGGAGCTTGTTCAGAAGTTCGCTCATGAGATTACGCTAGTTGACGAGGAGCCTCTGCCAGTAGGCTGGGTGGGAAAGAACTGGGCATGTCATCTTGGCTACAAGAAATCGCGAGGCGAGCTGCTCCTATTCACCGATGGCGATTCGGTTCATACAACAGACAGCTTGGCAAGATCCGTCAGCTATCTTCAGGCGGAGAATGCGGATCTCGTTACACTTGCGCCTGGAACTATCCTGAGGAGCTTTTGGGAGAGGCTCTTGCAACCACCAATCTTTCTTCTGATCATGATTCTCGTCGGCGGAAAATTGGTCAACGATGATCATCGACAAAACGCGATTGGAAATGGGCAGTACATGCTCTTTCGTCGAGAGGCTTACGACAAGATTGGGGGACATTATGCAGTTCGCGACAAGATTATCGAGGACTATTCCCTAGGCAGATTGTTGAAGAAGGCAGGGATGCGTTTGCGGTTTGTCACCGCCTCGGATGCCTTGGGAGTCAGGATGTACGCTAGTCTGGGTGAGATCTGGCGGGGGTGGAGGAAGAACTTCTACACGGTATCGGAGAGGCACATGCTCGCGAGGGCGGTAACTCGTATCGTCCTAATGTTCACTTTCCTCGTACTGCCCTTCGTTGTCCTCGGCTACGGTGTGTTCCTAGCGATTGCTACTCCCCTTAATGCATACCTGATCGCGGGACTGTTCATGTCGGGACTTTTGTGGCTAGGCATAGTCATGCTAGACAATTCCATTGGAGTCAGCTCCCTCTATGCGTTTATGTTCCCACTTGCCATCCTAGTCTACATCCTCATCGGGATCGACTCGACAGTTCGAGGATCGCTTGGCTTCGGCTTCTCGTGGAAGGGACGGGTATATGGGAAGCCGATAGAAAGACAGTTAGAGCCCAGCCCAGTCTAACAGACACCGATTCCAAGGCGTCCCCAAACATGAGCCAGGTTGTCGAACAAATCTCAACCGAGATTCTCGAACGACTCCTAGCTCTCGAAAACCCATCCAAAGAGGACGTCAACAAGGTCAAGATTGAAGTCTGCAGAAAGTACAAGTCACCTTTTGTTCCGCCCAACTCGAGCATCCTCGAACTCTTATCCGATGATCAACGACCGAGACTCCGACCCATCCTAACCGACAAACAGGTGCGCGGAATCAGCGGCGTAATCACCGTTGCAGTGATGCCTAAGCCCTACGGGTGTCCTCACGGAAAGTGCACCTATTGTCCCGGAGGTCCCGACGTAGGCATCCCGCGCGCCTACACTGGAAAAGAGCCCGCAGTCATGAGGGCTCTCGAATCAAAGTACGACCCCTTCCAACAAGTCAGCAGTCGACTGTCGCAGCTACGGCACATGGGTCACTTTGTCGACAAGGTGGAGCTGATTCTGATCGGAGGCACTTTTCCATTCATGCCTCGTCCATATCAGGAGGAATTTGTGAAGAGATGCCTGGACGCTCTCAATGACCAAGAGTCAGGATCGCTTGGCGAGGCCAAGCAAACTGCCGAGAATGCTAAGGTGAAAAATGTCGGAGTTACGGTCGAGACTCGACCTGACTGGTCTCGAAGAGACCACGTAGATCATATGCTCTCGATGGGAGTCACCAGAGTCGAGATAGGAGTTCAGACCCTCTACGACGACGTATACGAAAATATTCATCGCGATCATTCAGTAGCAGACGTTGTCGAAGCCACGCAGACTCTGAAAGAGTCGGGCCTCAAGGTAGGATACCATATGATGCTGGGTCTTCCCGGCTGCGACGAGACACGGGACCTGGAGGCATTTCGAACGATTTTCGAAAACTCAGACTTCAAGCCAGACATGCTCAAGATCTATCCATGTCTAGTGACGCCTGGAACAAAGCTGTACGAACAATGGAAGTCCGGCGAGTACAAGCCCTACTCGACAGCGCAAGCCGCCCGTCTAATCGCGGAGGTCAAGCGGTTCATTCCTTCATGGGTGCGGGTAATGAGAATTCAGCGGGAGATCCCAGTAGACGGAATCGCGGATGGGGTGAAGAATGGAAACCTTCGCCAATTGGTTCAGGAAGAACTGGGTAGTCAAGGAATCAAGTGTCATTGCATAAGGTGTAGGGAAGTCGGACAGCATCTCATGAGAAACGGCTCGAACCCTAATACAGATGATGTCGGGATCCAACGACTAGCGTACGAGGCTTCGGGAGGTACCGAGATCTTTCTATCGTTCGAAGACCCAGCCCGAAGCATTCTGGTTGGGTATGTTCGATTAAGGATTCCTGGCGATGAATCTCATCGTCCCGAAATCAAGGAAGAAAATGCGGCGATCATTCGTGAACTTCATGTCTTCGGTCAGACCGTTCCCGTAGGCGAAAGGTCAGAATCGGCGTTCCAGCACAAAGGCTACGGATCTAGGCTTGTAGCCCAGGCTGAACGCGTTGGACGAATATGACAGGACCAAGATGGTAGTGATAAGTGCCCTCGGGACGAAGAACTACTATTCGCGTTTCAAATATCAACACGACGGACCCTACATGTCCAAATCATTGACTTAGAAGAAAGGCTATGTCAGCTTCGGGACTCGAAGGATACCATGGAGAAATACTACGACGACTCAAGAACGCCAACGCTGACATCGGCAGCATCATTAGAATCACGACAAAATCAGGCGAAGCTTTCGAAGGAACACTGTTCCCAAGATCAGAATACACGGATCCGAACCACATAGTTCTCAAACTCAAGAACGGATACAACATAGGAATCCATTACGACAGAACAGAGAAGATAGAAGTCATAGGCGAAGGCCCGAAACCGCACTTCACAAAACCGCCTTCTCCGCCAAAGCATCCCGGATTGCCAAGAGTGGCGATCATCAGCACAGGAGGCACCATCGCAAGCCGCGTAGACTACCGGACAGGAGCCGTGCAACCTGCACTTACGGCAGCCGATCTTGCAAGTGTTGTGCCGGAGCTTGCGTCAATTGCTGAAGTTGAAGCTCACATTCTGTTCTGCGAGCTAAGCGAGAACGTTACTCCCGCCCAATGGACAACACTGGCAGAGGATGTTGCTAAGAGAATCGGAGATCGGGTCGACGGAGTTGTTGTTAGTCAGGGAACCGACACAATGCATTACACCTCGGCCGCGCTGAGCTTCGCCCTCCAAAATCTTCCAGTTCCCGTACTGCTAGTGGGAGCTCAACGGTCCTCAGATCGCCCAAGCTCCGACGCAGCGACGAACCTGACCGGCGCGGTCGCGCTTGCAGCACGAGCTGATCTAGCAGCGGTGGGAGTGGCGATGCACCAGGACATGTCGGACCGATACATCATTGCGCACAAGGGCACAAGGGTCCGAAAGTGTCACACGAGCCGGCGAGACGCTTTCAAGTCCATCGACTCAAATCACTTGGCAAGATACGACCTGCAGACAGGCCAGATCGAACGATTCGATGACGCACCAAGACGGGAGGTGGGTCGCAACCTTGTCGTAAATCCACACTTCAATCAGCACGCGTACCTCTTGAAGTTCTATCCTGGCTTCAATCCTGAAATGATCACCTCCGCGGTTTCCAATGGCGCACGCGGACTAGTTCTCGAAGGAACAGGACTCGGACACTTCTCGAAATACTGCTATGACGCAATCAAGAAGGCGTTGAAAGAAGACGTCCCCGTCTTCATGACCTCCCAGACCATCTGGGGCAGAGTCGACATGAACGTGTATGTCACCGGACGCGATCTTCTCAATGTCGGCGTCACTCCGTTAGAGGACATGATCTCAGAGACAGCCCTCGTCAAACTCATGTGGGTGTTGGGTCAGACACGATCCCCAGAAAAGATTCGCGAACTCATGCTCCGGACAGTGGCGGGGGAGATAACAGAGAGGACCCCGATAATGGAGGCCGCATAATCGCCGTTCGACTACTCAGCTCTAGGACTCAAAGTTGGCCTTGAGGTTCACAGGCAGCTAGACACTAGCCACAAGCTGTTTTGTGATTGTCCAACTATTCTTTCTACCGAGCCGCCGACTCTGATAGTTGAGCGTAGGCTTAGACCTACCCAGAGCGAACTTGGCCAGATAGACCCCGCGGTACTCTTCGAATTCCACAAGGGCCGCACGATCAAATACGAGGCGGACCCAGAAACTACAGATCTAGTCGAGCTGGACGAGGAGCCTCCGCACCGCCTGAACGAGGAGGCGATAGATATCGCCCTGACAATCACTGCACTATTCAATGCCCGTCCCATGGACGAGATTCACGTGATGCGAAAAGTCGTCATTGACGGGTCTAACACTACAGGATTCCAGCGGACCGCGATAATCTCCCTCGACGGGAGGCTTCAGGTTGATGGAAAGGAAATTCCAATTCAGCAAATAACGCTCGAAGAGGATTCAGGACGGAAAACGGGGGAGAGCAAGAATTCAGTAACGTTCCGACTCGATCGTCTCGGAGTCCCTCTCATCGAAATCTCAACCGGAGCCGACATCAACCATCCAGAAGAGGCTAGCAAAGTAGCCTTCGCAATCGGGAAGTTGCTCCGCGCCACAAAGAGTGTCAAACGCGGTCTCGGAAGCATAAGACAAGACCTCAATGTCTCCATCAAGAGCGGTGCGCTCATCGAAATCAAAGGCGTTCAAGAACTCGAGCTCGTTGCGAAGGTCATAGAACTCGAAGTACAACGCCAAACAATCTTATTACAGATTAGAGACGAACTCCGAACTCGAAATCTCAAACCTGCCGACTTCACCGACAATTTTGTTGATCTGACTGAACAACTTTCATCGTCTCAGTCGAAGGTTATTCAGTCAGCTGTCAAAAACGGCGGTTTAGCTCTAGGCGTCCGTCTTTCGGGCTTCAAGGGTCTTCTCAAACGAGAGCTAATGCCAGGGGTCAGGCTGGGAACTGAATTGGCGAAGAGGGCAGTCTTTTGGGGACGAGTGGGAGGAATCTTCCATTCTGACGAGCTTCCTGGCTACGGGATAACTGAGAGTGAAGTCGATGCGATTTACAAGAGACTCGAATGTGGCTCAGCAGACGCGTTCGCCCTCATCGCTGACTCAAAAGAGAATGCCCTCGATGGGTTGAAGGCAGTCGTAGAAAGGGCAAGGGAAGCTTTAGCGGGAGTGCCAGAGGAGACCCGCACAGCTAACCCTGATGGGACTACTCAATACATGAGACCAAGGCCGGGAGCAGCGAGAATGTATCCTGAGACCGACGTCCCACCTGTCCAGATCAGCCCGGAAAGAATCAAGCGCATCGCCGATAACTTGCCCCGGATGCCTGAGGAACTGGCGAAGGAGCTCGGCTCGAAATACGAGATCGGTCCAAAGCTCGCCGGCCAGCTAGTGAACTCAGACTATCTGGGCACCTTCGAAGAGATCGTTACGAGCGCGAAGGGGGTCTCACCAAGTTTCGTAGCAACGGTGCTCACGGAGTCACTTCGTAGTCTCGCGCGAGAGCAGGTCCGAGTCGAGAATGTGAAAGACTCACATTTGAAGGAAGTCTTCGAATTAGTAGCGGCAGGTAGGACTGCGAAGGAATCGGTTCTGGAAATTCTCAAGTGGCTATCTTCGAATCCCAACGCCAGCGCCGAAGATGCTCTCGCAGCACTGAAACTCAGAATGCTAACGAACGATGAGCTAAGTGGAATCATTTCCAAGGCTCTCGAGTCGAATCGCTCACTTGTCAACGAAAATGGGACGAAGGCGATGGGAAAAATGATGAACCTGGTAATGGGCGAGGTCCGAGGTCGAGCTGACCCGAAGCTAGTAACCGAACTCTTGCGGACCCGGTTGGAACAATTCAAAGAGTGACATCCATTGGTCCGCGAAGGTCCTGAAAAATCATCGATTGTCGAAATGGACGAACTTGATCGGAAGATCCTCCAAGCCTACCTAATGGATGCTCGATTGTCCTACAGGGAATTAGGGCACAAGCTAGGAGTGTCAACGACCACCATTCAGTCCCGTACCAGTAAATTGGAAAAGTCCGGCATCATTCGAGGATACTCCGCAATCTTCGATCACGAGAAGATAGGGTTTCAACTGACAGCCCTCACCGAGGTGTCCGTGGCGAAAGGGAAACTCTTGGAGCTTGAGAAAGAGGTTGCCAAATTCCCGCAGGTATTGGCTGTTTACGATGTAACAGGTCTCACTGATGCGATGGTGATCGCCAAGTTCAAGAGCCGTGAGGAGCTGAGCAAGTTCACGAAGGCGTTGTTGGCGATGCCGTTCGTGGAACGAACAAATACCCACATAGTATTGACCACTGTCAAGGAGGATTTCAGACTCCTATAGAATAGTAGGCGCGGGTCCTACTTTCACTGGATGTACTTCTGAGCAATCAACAGTTCCGCGTTTAGAATCGAGCATCCCGCTCCCCCCCGGACGAGGTTGTGTCCCAAGGCGATGTACTTGATTCCGTTAAGGGCTGAGTCTCTTCGCAATCTGCCAACGCTTACTGTCATGCCGTTGCCTTCATCCACGTCGAGCCTTGTCTGAGGTCGGTCCTCCTCTTTTCGAACGATTATGGGGTGGGGTGGTGCGCTGGGCAGTTTCATCTTCTGCGGCGTCGATTGGAACTCCGACATCGATTCTGCGGCTTCTTCTGGAGAAGCAGGGGCTCTTGTTTTGGCGAAGACGGCTTCAATGTGCCCGTGGATAGTTGGAACTCTTTGGCAGCTGGCCGATACCGTTATGGTTGCTGGTTTGGCCGCGGTGCCAAGAATCTTGTTGGTCTCACGTTCTACCTTCTCCTCTTCGTTTCTGATGAACGGGATGACGTTCTCAAGGATGTCGAGCGACGCTACTCCCGGATACCCCGCTCCGGAGATTGCCTGCATGGTTGAGACGATGACTGTTTCGAGCCCGAAACTGTCGTGGAGCGGCTTCAACGAAAGGCTGAGAATGGCCGTTGTACAATTCGGATTTGCAACTATGAATCCGTCCCATTTCGTCCGACGCTTCTGATCTTCTACAAGTAAGGCGTGATCAGCATTCACTTCTGGATTGAGAAGTGGGACATCATGGTCCATCCTGTGGGATGCTGCGTTTGAGAAGACTGGAAACCCGGCCTTCGCGAAGTCTTCCTCAATCGGTCCTGCTACCTCTGTTGGAAGTGCAGAAAAGACGATGTCCAGGTCGGCAATCGCTCGAGGAGCTGCTTCAACAACTTGCAACTCCCCCAACCCATCCGGGAGGTGTCTCATCATCTGCCCTCCGGTTGAAGCGGCATAGGACTTTCCTACGCTTCTATCACTAGCCGCAACGGCGGACACTTCTAGCCAAGGATGGTTTGCTAGTAGCTGGACAAACTTCTGACCCATCATCCCTGTAGCTCCAAGGACCACGGCTTTCTTCTTCGCCGGCATTTTTTCTCCTTCTATGTTGTTATCTCAGCCTCTAACTCTCTGAGCCAAGTCGACAACCAATTAGCTTGTTATCCCACATCTCGAATATGTCAGTATCGTTTTCGGAGGCCGCTCTCGAGGGTCCATGGCTCCGCTTAGAGCTTTATAGGCTGGGAACGTTCTCTCTGAACGAGATTCTATGCCTCAACGATCAGAAGAATTGACCCAGTCTTCATTGGCGGAAATCTTGGGAAAGATGTCTGAGAAGGGCTACGCTCTAAACTTCGACGTTACCCTGGAGCTCGCAACTCCCACATTGAAGGTTGGGACCGTGAGAGTTCATGGAAAGCTCGAGTCAGCGGCTCTCAAGAAGAGATAAGCTGAGTCAGGTCACGAGCTAGCTCAAACCCTAGCTGTGGTTCAAGATTTGCGTGCACTGTCAAGAATCATCCCAAATACCTGCGAGTCCAGTGTAATCCAATGAGCCAACCATGGATGGGTGGTGCCAACCTTCCCAGAGTAGGAGGAACATCAACGAGCCGCTATGTGGCCCTAGTTGCAGTTTTGACGGCGCTATTCACTGCGTACGGATATGTGTCAAGCGTCGAGCTTCGAGCCATAACCCATTCGGTCGATCTTTTCTTCCTACTTCCGGCTTTCTTTGCTATCCTCATCTCCCTAACAGGCAAGAAGTGGGGCGGAACCATTCTCGCAACAGTTATTGGACTGATCTTCCTTGGCACTCCAAGTGCCGGCAGCAATTTTTCGCCTCACATCACTGCCTCGCTAATCGTGAACGGTCTAGTCTTCGACCTCTACCTGCAACATTCCGGTGGCAGCCTTCTAGACCCATCGAGAAAACATCTCGTAGTAGCCGGCACACTGGGAAACCTTGCGATGGCTCCCACAGGTTTGCTGATTCTCCAGGCGGTCTTCGGGATCTCTGTCTTGGGACCTTCACCTACAGCGACATGGGAGATTGCACTTATTGGTGATACTCTGGTAGGTGCGGCGGGCGCATTCTTCGGAACAATAGTCGTTGAGAGAGTAAAGGGATTACAGGCAAGACGGGTCCTCGAGTCGAAGTCCGCGGTAAGAGTCAGGGTCTAACGCGAGAGGGACAGCTCGAACTAGGTCCGGCATCGGAGCCTCCTCTCTCGCTGTCGAGGTCTTCGGAGTCGTTGCTCTTCTGGCACCTTGCCAGGTGAGGCAATTCTTAATGTCCTGCCTTATCCGATCATAGAATAGTTTACTGGACAAGTGTTAGGCGTTTGTGTGGAATATTCGGCTGCGTCCTTCATGAGGGTTCTCACGCAGCCCCAATCATACATTCTGCGCTCAAGCGCCTCGAATACAGGGGCTACGACTCAGTAGGCGAAGTAACCATTTACAATGACAGGCTGACCGTGAAGAAGGACAGTGGACGACTGGAGGAGGTCCACGCAAAATACAACCTCGACGACCTTCCGGGAGCAGTTGGCGTCGGACACACCCGATGGGCAACGCATGGAAGACCCGTCTACGAAAACTCTCACCCCCTCGTGGACTGCAAATCGCGAATCGCCGTAGTTCACAATGGAATCATCGAAAATTATCTAGAAATCAAGAAGGAGTTGGAAGCGAAGGACCACAAATTCCAATCGAGAACCGACACCGAAGTGGTCCCGCACCTCGTGGAAGACTATCTATCTCATGGGATGAGCCTAGAAGACGCGTTTCGGAAGACCGTGAACCGTCTCGAAGGAGCCTATGCTATCGTCCTTACCAGTACAGAACAGCCGAAGACAATACTATGCGCCCGCCAGGAGAGCCCTCTCGTCCTGGGTCTCGGAGACGGCGAATATTACTGCGCATCAGATTTTGCAGCCTTCCTACCGCTCACCCGGAAAGCTGTGCTTCTCGACGAAGGCGAAATGGCTGTCCTCGATCCTAAAGGAGTGAAAATTCTCAAACTGAAAAATGCCGCCCCTGTAAAACGAGAACCGATCACAATTACTTGGGACCCGGAGTCCGCAAAGAAGCAAGGGTTCCGGCACTTCATGCTAAAAGAAATACACGAACAAGCCCAAGCCCTACGTGATTCTCTCCGAACAGAGCAAATCTACTACGACCAATTCTCACGGAAGATCCTCGAGGCCGACAAGGTCTTCATCGTCGCTTGCGGCACATCCTATCACGCTGGACTCGTGGGTAGCATTGCGCTCGCCAAAATAGCCGGGATCAACGCCCGAGCGGTAATCGCCAGCGAATTCTCTGAGGAAGCATTGGATCTAGTAACTTCGAAGACGGTCATTCTCGCTATCAGCCAATCTGGTGAGACGATGGACACCCTCAACGCCGTTCGAGACGCGAAAGCGAAAGGTGCGACCGTGCTGAGTGTGCTGAACGTGTTGGGCTCTACCTTGATGCGGGTATCCACAGTATACATTGACCAGAACGCCGGACCAGAGGTCGGTGTCGCCTCGACAAAGGCGTTCACCAGTCAGATAGCGGTGCTTCTGCGACTAGCGGCAACGATCGGACGGAAGAAAGGCGAAGTATCTGCGAAAGAGATCAGCGAACTAGAACAAGCCCTCCACAGAACCCCTGCACTCATTCAGAGCATATTGAACACGAGGATCGAAGAAGTCAAGAAGATCGCAGAAGAATGCGACAACGCAACAAGCATCTGTTTCTTGGGACGGGGTATCAACGTCCCAACCGCGCTTGAAGGCCGTTTGAAACTCCTAGAGCTTAGCTACGTTCCCGCGATCGCATATCCAGCGGGGGAGAGCAAACATGGATTCATAGCACTCATCGAAGAAGGATTTCCAGTAATCTTCGTAGCACCCAATGACGATACCCACAAGCGTATCGTCGGAAACATAATGGAGATGAAAGCTCGCGGAGCCCGAATCATCTCAATAATTGAGGAAGGAGACGAGGAGGTCCGAAACCTCTCAGATCGGGTCATCGAAATCTCAGAGTCTCTACCATCACTCGTAACCCCACTCGTGTATGTAGTACCATTGCAGCTGTTGGCATACTACCTGTCGCTGCTGAAGGGGCACGATCCTGACTACCCTCGCAACCTAGCCAAAAGCGTTACCGTCGAATAGGACAACCCCGTTGTCCAAGACCTCTTCTGTCGAACAGAAATCATTGGAATCTAAACTCGAAAAAGCCTTAGACGAGGCATGGTCGAAGATCAACGAAGCCCTCGATAAAGCATCTGAGCCTTCGGCTATTTTCGCCATGGAAATCTGGTTCGCGGCAGAAGCTCTAGAATACAGTAGCCTTCTCTTCAATCTCTCATACGGCTTGGAAGATCTGAACCCCACTGTCAAGCCTCGAAAACACGAGGCGGCCAAGGCTCTCATCAAGGATTCAATGGATCTCTTGAAGCGAGCGCGTGAGGGACGACACAAGTCGGCCGCTGATGCCTACGTCAACCTTAGAACAGCCGCAGACTATCTCAAGACTGCTCACCTCGACCAAGTCAAGAAATTTACAAAGAAATAGGATAGCGTTTAACTAGAGCCTTAGTCCCGGCGAAACGCTCTCGCAGGGTCTCTGCGTGTTTCGCTCGATTACTTGTCTCGCCGGCGGCGTGGGCGCCGCTCGCTTTCTAGACGGCCTCGCGAAGGTATTTCCTGTTGAAAAGATAACCGTAATCGTGAACACTGGAGATGATCTCCAATACTTAGGGTGTCACGTTAGTCCCGATCTCGACATAGTAACCTACACTCTCGCAGGAATCGTGGACAAGACGAAAGGATGGGGCATCAAGAGAGACACATTTGGCTGCATGGAACAGCTAGGGAAATATTCGGCTGAGACATGGTTCAGGATCGGAGACAGAGACTTCGCAACCCACCTTCTGCGCACTGCCTATCTCCAGCAAGGATTCAACCTATCCGAGGTAACCGAGAAGATCAGAAATTCTCTCGGAGTCAAAGTGAAAATCTTACCCATGACGGATCACATGGTCGCCACGAAAATCAAGACCCCTCATGGGGTACTAGAATTCCAGGAATACTTCGTAAAGAGGAAATTCCAGGACAAAGTCGAAGATGTAACATACGAAGGAGCGGCACATGCCACGCCCGCCCCGGGCGTGATTCCAGCGATAGAGAAGACTGATCTCATCATTCTGTGTCCAAGCAACCCGATCTTGAGCATAGGGCCAATGTTGGCGATCCCTGAGATACGAAACGGCCTCGCAAAGACACGAGCGAAGATAGTGGGAATCAGCCCGATTGTCGGGGGCAAGGCGATCAAGGGTCCGCTGGACCAGATGATGGAGAGCTTGGGATTGGAAGTCTCTCCTTTCGGGGTCGCTCAGCTCTACAAAGGTTTGATGAGGGGATACGTTATTGACGACGTGGACCGGGCGATTATCCCGAAGATCTCAAGTCTCGGGATGAGAGTTATCGCGACAAAGACGATAATGGATTCCGAAGAAGCCAAGTCCAAGCTAGCAGAAAACACGTTGAAGTTTGCTGAGACGATATCATGACTGAGAACTGGGCAGTAATCCCCGTAAAGGGTCTCACCGAAAGTAAGACGCGACTTTCAAACTACCTTCAGGGCGATAAAAGGAGGATTCTCGTAGAAGCGTTATTGGATGATGTTCTGTCATCCATTATTCGATCAAGAGTATACGGAACAATCAAGGTAATTTCTCCTGACGAGAACGTCGCTAGCAGAATACGACCGCCAGAAGTCTCATTTCTCAAGCAAACAGGGATCGGTCTGAATCGGGCAGTAGAACAAGCGAATAAACTGGCGACTCTGAGGCATGCGAGGTCCCTAACCACGGTCCTAGCTGATATTCCGTTGGTCGAGCCTGGTGATTTCAAGGAAATTGTTGGTCTGGGCTCTCCTGGTCGAAGAGTCGCCATGGCGCCATCAATGAAAGGAGGAACGAATGTAATGCTCACCTCACCACCAGGCCTTGTTTCCCCCGGTTACGGAAGGTGGAGCTACTCCAAACATCTCCGTAGGGCACAAGTGAGTGGAATAAACGCGTATTCGCTGTCGAATCCACGGCTCGCATTTGACATCGACACGATGGCTGATTTGGTAGAATTGAGACACCGAGATCCTCAAGGAAAGACGGTTTCCGGGAAAGTTGTGTTTGAACTCGGACAGTTTCCGAATGAAGCCAGAGAGTCGATCTCCTCATTCTCTTGAAGCAACATTTACTCATTATTGAGTAGAAACTCTTTTATGAGTAGAAGAAACTCGCGCGCTGACCGGCTTGAACAGAACCCAATCTGTGAGCTCTTTGACCCTCGTCGCTTCAATGGGGGCCCTTGGGAACGTTCTCGGAGTAGTCGCAATCTTCCTTGGACGAGTCCCTGCGGGCGGAGTCGCACAAGTGGCGCTTGACTTCTCCAGCGTTGCAATCGTCATTGTCGCAATCTTCGTCGGTCCGAGACTTGGCGCACTTACAGGTCTCATCTCAGGCATCGGACCCATGGTAATGTTTGGATACGTTTACGGCAGCACGGGCCCCATCACAGTGCTCCTGCCGATCGGCAAAGCGCTCACTGGGTTGTTCGTCGGAATCATTGCCCAGCTGATGGGATCGAACAGGAAGGTTCGAACGCCGTTCATATTGGCAGCAGTTTGGATCGGCTTCATTCCAGAAGCCGTACTAACTTGGTTTTACTTCGTGAACTTGGTCCCGCTATTTGTTCAAGGAGGCAGTTTCTGGGCTCCAGGCTTAGCGCTGACAGTGCTGGTGAAAGGATGGACGGAAATGACAATTATCGCCTTTCTGACCGTTGCCCTTGTCGGCAACGCAGGGTTTCGAGCTTTTCTCGGGCGACTGGTACCCGGTCAGACCTTTCAGTAGCAAGGGTTGCGCTAGAATCGGCGGTAGCGGCCTCTGGCAGGCATGTCTAACTATCTTCTTTGAGAAACCCGCGTTCCGCTGAGACGCGGTGCATTACGAGCGGGTCTTTTGTCTATGATGTCCTTTTCGTCCGGTCCTGTACCCAACAAAGTAACCGGAATATTCGTCTCTCGTTCAACCGTGGATACGAAGGCTCGGGCCTCCTTCGGTAGATTCCCATATTCTCGTACTCTCTCAGCCTTCGGGTACAATACGTCAAGTTTCGTCAGCGCGATTTGTGTAGCTC
>Ga0209648_10002322_pt1 | contig 15755 bp, 16 predicted proteins | sample GraSoi2013_115cm_FD_185830 | JGI IMG/M metagenome (GOLD analysis project Ga0209648, IMG submission 185830) | Grasslands soil microbial communities from the Angelo Coastal Reserve, California, USA - Sample 9_17_2013_115cm (SPAdes) (version 2) | ecosystem: Environmental > Terrestrial > Soil >...
AAGTCCTCGTCGCTCGCTGGTTCCGAGTCCGGCGCGGGCGGGCGATGGGTTACGCGTACCTCGGGCTAGGGCTGGGCGGAGTCATTTCCCCGCTGCTGGTTCATTTCCTGATGCGAAGCTTCGGTTGGCGCCATGCCCTGGAGGTGGTGGGCCTGCTCATCATGGTGGTGCTCTTTCCGGTGGGGATCTGGATTACGCGCTCCACTCCGGCGGAAATGGGTCTTCTGCCTGATGGGGCGGAAGGCAACGGTCTGCCGGAAGAAAAGAACAGCGCCACGGTTTCCCCCGCAAGCGGAGTCGGAGCTGCGGTTCGTACCGCAAATTTCTGGCTCATCCTGGCGGGGTCTACTCTCGTGATGGGTGCCATCGGCGCGGTGATTCAACATTTCATCCTCTTCCTCAAAGATCAGGGCTACTCGGCGGCCACAGCCACTCGATTCTCGACAGCACTGCTGGCGTCAAGCCTCGGCGGCCGGGTAGTAGTGGGCTACCTGGCGGACCGCTTCCGGAAGAAGAACACCATGGCGCTGTTCTACGCATTGCTCAGCGCATCGCTCTTCTTACTCGGCATGGCCCACCAGCCCGTTGCCGTCTGGACCTTCGCCGTGGTTTTCGGCTTCGCCATGGGCGCGGACTATATGCTGATTCCACTCGTCGCAGCCGAGTGCTTCGGGATGGCCTCGCTTGGCAAGCTTCTGGCACTGATCATCATGGGGTATTCCCTCGGTCAGTGGGGAGCGCCCTGGATTGCGGGAAAAATCTTCGATTCGCAGCACAGTTATGAATTGGCATGGAAAATCATGGCCGTGGCGGGCTTGTTCGGAGCCGCCGCCATTTACGCGGTGTCGGACCGGCGAAACGCGAAGCACGTCTAGACCCGCAAGTGTAGCGTTGACTCGATTTCTATCCGTAACTAGACTTCGAGCGAAACCAGGCTGAAGGAGGATCATCCCGATGCTGAGATCTGCGCTTGCTTCTATGTCCTTGGTTGCGACAGCGGTCTGCGCTTTGGCGGGGCAGAACGCGCCGAGTGCCAAAAAAAGCGAGCAGGTCTCTCTAGAGTATCTGGGGGCGGCGTGCTGGAGGATCAGCGACGGGACCACCGTCATTCTGATTGATCCTTATCTTTCGCGAATCCTTGGGCCGCCGCCACCGCTTGCGCCACCGTATACCCGAATGGCAGGTGACACGCGGCCGGTGTACGGCTGGAAAGATGTTGCGGCACCGGACAAGGCGGCGATCGACGCGCACATCCAGCGGGCGGACTTCATCCTGGTTACGCATACGCACTACGACCACATCCTGGATGTTCCGCACATCGCGCTCAAGACGCATGCCACAGTAATCGGAACGGAAAGCACCGGGAATGTCGCGCGGGCTTATAGCGTGCCCGAAGAACAACTTATTACCGTGCGTGGCGGCGAGGATTACGAGTTTGGGGTTTTTTCCGTAAAGGTCATCCCCAGCCTCCACAGCGCCCTGGACCACAAGCGCTATTTCAGTTCAGAAAAAGCACCTGAAGGGATGAAGGCTCCGCTGACGCTGCAGCAAATGCATCCCGAGGGTGGCACGCTGGCGTACCTGATTCGTTTCCACAGCAGTCAGATCCTCGCATTTGGCGGGATGAATTACATCGAACGCGAGATGGAGGGGTTACGGCCGGATGTGGTTCTTGTCGGTGCCGGATCCTCTCGGCGGGAAATCCATGACTATACAGGCCGCCTCATGCGGGCCTTGAATTATCCTCCGTTAGTGCTGCCAACACATTGGGATAATTTCCTGGCTCCCTATGGAGCGACTCAGCAGCCTCCCATCGAGGCAGTGCAATCCTTCGTGCAGGAAGTCAAAGCGGCTTCGCCAAAGACCAAGGTGATTGTGCCCAAGTACTTTGAAACGATTCCGCTGGAACCGGCCACAAAGTGAGTGTGCGGCGATTTCAAGGCATCCTGTGCCAAGGTGTTCTAGTTTCTTGACGAGCCGATGTCCGTCCAGTAGCGTAAAATAGATACGAAGCGGGTGATGAGCGATTCATGAGAATTCTGTTTGTGGCATCGGAAGGGTTGCCGTTTTCGAAGACGGGCGGCCTGGCGGACGTCGTGGAGGCGCTGCCGAAGGCTCTGGTGGTGCAGGGCCACGAAGTAGCGGTGGTGTTGCCGCGGTACCGCGGGACGAAGGCCACTGCAGTGGTGATGCCGAGCCTGACGATTCCAATGGGTGGGACGCGGCTGCGCTTTCCGGCGATAGCCGATGGCACGCAACTGAATGGCGTGCGCTACTACTTCGTGGATGACCAGGACTATTTCGATCGTGCCGGATTGTATGGCGGCAGCAGCGGAGATTATCCGGACAACGCGGAGCGGTACACGGAGTTCTGCCGCGCGGCGATCGAGGTGACGAAGCATGTCTGGCCGGCGGATGTGATTCATTGCCATGACTGGCAAACGGCGCTGGTGCCCGTGCTGCTGCGGACGTCTTACGCCGATGACCCGTTGGTGAAAGATATTCCAGTTGTGTTCACGATTCACAACATGGGTTATCACGGTCTGTTCACCAAGGATGTGCTGGACCGCGTGGGAATTCCGCAAAGCGTTTTTCATCCTGGTGGGATCGAGTTTTACGGGAAGGTGAACCTGTTGAAGGGTGGATTGGTTTATTCGGATTATTTGACGACCGTCAGCAGGAAATATGCGGAAGAGATCCAGACACCGGAAAATGGACACGGACTGGATGGCGTTGCGAGAGGCCGCGCGGACCGGCTGGTGGGAATCCTGAACGGCGTGGATTACGCGGCGTGGAACCCGGAGAAAGACAAACTCATCGCGGCAAGCTACTCGGCGAAGGATTTGAGCGGGAAACAGGTGTGCAAGCAGGAGCTGCTGGAATTGTTCGGATTGTCACACGATCATCTGGAAAGGCCGCTGATCGGGATCGTGTCGCGCTTCGCGGATCAAAAGGGTTTTGATTTGATTGCGGAAAAAGCGCACGAACTGATGCGCGAAGATCTGGTGTTGGTGGTGCTGGGAACGGGCGAGCGCAAATATGAAGATTTGTTCCGGGCGCTGGCGGCGGCCTATCCGGGCCGCGTGGGCGTGAAGATCGCGTACGATAACACGCTGGCGCACAAAGTCGAGGCGGGAGCCGATATGTTCCTGATGCCTTCGCGCTACGAACCCTCGGGGTTGAATCAGATGTATAGCTTGAAGTATGGTACGGTGCCGATCGTGAGAGCCACCGGCGGGTTGGACGACAGCATCGAGCCGTTCGACGTGGAGCACGGCACAGGGACGGGGTTCAAGTTCAAGGAGTATACCGGCGAGGCGCTGTTGTTTGCGATTCGGCAGGCGCTGCATCATTACATGGATGAGCGGATCTGGAAGCGCATCCAGTTGAACGGAATGGCGAAGGATTTTTCGTGGAAGACGCCTGCCGCGGAGTATGCGAAGCTGTATGAGGCCGCGCGAACCCCTCGCGGATTGTCGTCACAGGCACAAAGTTCAGGAAAGGCCGCTCCAGGCGCCGGACAACCGGGCCGGGGGGCGCGGCAGACCCCTCAGGCTACGGGGCAAGGCGCAAGAAACCAAAAGCCTGTTGGAACATCTAATTAAGCTGATTCAGGAGAGAGAGGCGGCGGCCAGATCGGCCAGCCGCTGAGGACAAAGAATATGGCTGACAATACAATTCAAACGGCAACCGATGGAAATTTCGATGCCGAAGTGCTTACGGCCAGTAATTCGCAGCCGGTGATGGTGGACTTCTGGGCGGAATGGTGCCGTCCGTGCCACATGCTCGCGCCGACGGTGGCGGAGATCGCGCACGACTATGCGGGGAAGCTGAAAGTGATGAAGTTGAACGTCGATGAGGCGATGAATTCCGCGGGCCGATATCGCGTTCAGGGAATTCCCACGTTGCTGCTGTTTAAGAACGGACAGGTCGTCGAGCAGATCGTGGGAGCGGTTCCGAAGGAGCAAATCACCAAGGCGCTGGAGCGGCACATCGCGTAAAGCCGGGCGCATACCAAGCTTTTCGATGAAGGCGCGTCCCGACCCGGTCGGGACGCGCCTTTTTGATTGACAGATAAGAGTTCAAGAATGACAGCGCCTGTGATGCGACTGATCTTCGAGCTATGAGCAGAGAACTCTCCAGCCGGCCGCCGCGAGTCCTTTTCTGGTGTGCGGCGGTCGTTGTTGGTCTTATCCAGGTGTGGGCGCACCGTCATAACATCAATCCGGACAGCATCTCCTACATAGAAATTGCGCAGTCGGCCAGGGAAGTCGGCTGGAAGAGTTACGTGAATGGATACTGGAGCCCCCTTTACCCTTTCTTGTTGACGAATGTCTTTCGGGTTTTCGATCCCGGTCCTCTCCGGGAGTCGACGGTTGTCATTTTCGCGAATCTTGCCATCTATCTGGCCAATCTGGCTTGCTTCGAGTGGTTCCTCAAGGAGTTGATTCGGCTGCGGGACGCTTCTGATGGCTCTGCAGAGAGAGGCTTTCCGATTTCCTCTCGTACCCTGTGGATCTGCGGGTACGTCTTTTTTCTGTGGGCCGGGCAGTTTTGGGTGACTCCTGGCTGGGTTTCGCCGGATTTGAGCGCCGCCGGATTGGGCTACCTGGCGACAGCAGCGCTCGTTCGTATTCATCGAGGCCAGGCAAGCTGGGCGACGTTTGTGTTTTTTGGAGCGGTACTTGGGCTCGAGTACCTGGCAAAAGCGCCGATGTTTGCACTGGCCTTTGTCTTTCTAATTTGTGGTTTTCTGGCCGTGAGTTCGGATAGGCGAGCTTGGACCCGTGCAACTCTTGCGGTACTCGTCTTTTTTATAATTGCTGCGCCCTTAGCAGTTTCTTTGTCCAGGGCAAAAGGAAGAATGACGTTTGGAGACAGCGGCAGGATCAACTACGCCGAGTTTGTGAACGACGCTCCGAAATATGTGCACTGGGAAGGCGAGCCTCCCGGCACTGGAATCCCGGCTCATCCGCAGCGAAGGCTTCTGGATGAACCTCCGGTTTACGAGTTCGCTGCGCCAATCGGGGGAAGTTACCCGCTCTGGTACGATCCTTCCTATTGGTATGAAGGAATCAAACCGCACTTTTCCCTCAAGGGACAGCTGATGGCGCTGTACCGCACCACGAGCAGCTATCTGAGGATCTTTTCGGTTACCGGGACTCTCTACGCCGTTTTCGTCACGCTCTATTTTCTCGTGAGGAAGCCTGGAAGCTGGGGCGGAAGATGGAAGAAGGAGAAGTTCGTTTGGATCCCACTGGGTACGGCGTTCGGGATGTTTGCTCTCGTGCATGTGGAGCCGCGCTTTGTCGGAGGATTCGGCCTCATGCTGCTGATGAGACTCCTCGCGGCGGTGAGGTTTGCGAAGCCGGCGGGTCAAAGGGGGCTGAGTGGCCTGGCTTCCGTAATCGTTCTTGCGCCCACATTGGCGATTGTTTTTTCAACGGGGAAAAATTTGCAGGACATGGCGAGGCCCGCGACTTTCGAGCAATGGGAAGTGGCGCGCGGGCTGCACGAAATGGGCATTCCGCAGGGGAGCGATTTGGGATCCATCGGGACGGGGCTTGGTGCGTATTGGGCGCATCTGGCAGGCGCGCGGATCATTGCGGAGATCCCGGACAACGAACAACCGCGTTTCGTGGCTGCGGACGCTGCGCGAAGGCAACAGATTCTCGCGCTGTTTTCCTCCGTTGGGGCTGGAGCCGTCATTACCAGGAATGCTGCGGCCGCCAATCCGGCGGACGGCTGGCGCCAGATTCCGGGAACGCATTATTTTATCTGGCAGCAACCGTGGCTGATCGCGGCGCCGGAGCGAAAGTGAAGAATGTGGTGGGAGGCGAACCACAAAGGTCATGAGGAGAAACCAGCAGATCACCAGAGTGCGTTGTGCCTGGGCGAAAAGCGAGCTGAACATCCCCTATCATGATGAGGAATGGGGCGTGCCCGTGCACGACGAGCACAAATGGTTTGAGTTCCTGGTGCTGGAAGGGGCGCAAGCGGGATTGAGCTGGGACACGATTTTGAGAAAACGCGCGCGGTATCGCGAGGTGCTTGACGGATTCGATCCGGAGAAAGTGGCGCGCTATGACAAGAAGAAGGTGCGCGAACTGCTCCGCGACGCCGGAATCATCCGCAACCGTTTGAAGATCGATGCCACCATCGGCAACGCCCGCGCCTTCCTCGATGTCCAGAAAGAGTTTGGCACCTTTGACGCCTACATCTGGCGCTTCGTCGGCGGCCAGCCCAAACAAAACGCCTGGAAAACCTACAAACGCCTCCCTGCAAAGACCACGGAATCCGACGCCCTCAGCAAAGATCTGCAAAAGCGTGGCTTCCGCTTCGTCGGCTCGACCATTTGTTATGCCCTCATGCAAGCCACTGGATTGGTCAACGATCACCTGGTGAGTTGTTTCCGCTACCGGGATTTGTCGAAATAGGAGTGAGCGCAGGGCTTACTTGCGTATAGGGCACGGCGAGCTTACGATAAGAACCTGCCGTTTCTTAGTGCTTTCCAAAGCAGCAAAGGTGAATTGATGATTGCGACGCGGAAGTGTGGCTGAGGAGAGGACAGAGACAGGCATTGAGGAGAAAGCCTGCATGAAATCGGTCGTCGTGGTGGGCGCGCAGTGGGGCGACGAAGGCAAAGGCAAAGTAGTGGACTATCTTGCGGGATCGTTTGACTACATCGCGCGCGTCGCGGGCGGCCACAACGCGGGGCACACGGTCATCATCGGGAAACACCGCTATGTGCTGCAACTTATTCCGTGCGGAATACTTCGGCCGAAGCAGCAAGCGGTGATCGGAACGGGCACGGTAGTGGATCCGGCAGCGCTGGTTGCGGAAATTGCGACACTCTCCAAGGCCGGGATAGACGTGAAGGGTCGCCTGCACGTCAGCAATCGTGCACACCTGATTTTTCCCTATCACCGGGAGCTGGACAAAGCCGCGGAGGGCGCTCGCGGCGCGAACAAGATTGGCACAACCTCCCGCGGAATCGGCCCGACTTACGAAGACAAAATGGCGCGGCGCGGCCTGCGCATGTGCGATTTGCTGGAGCCGGAGTTGTTTCGAAAGAAAGCGGCGCACGTGGTCGCGGAGAAGAACCGGCTGGCGAAGGGCGCGTACGGCGCGGACATCGACTTTTCGCATGAAGTGGAAGAAACCCTGAAACTGGGCGAAAAAATTCGCCGGTACATTTGCGACACGGCAGAACTTTTGAACCGCGCGCTGGACGAGGGGAAGTCCGTGCTGTTCGAAGGCGCGCAGGGGACGATGCTGGACATCGACCATGGAACGTATCCGTACGTAACTTCTTCAAGCGCGACCTCCGGCGGGGCGGCGACCGGCGTGGGCGTGCCGCCGACGAAGATCAAGCACGTCCTTGGAATTTCGAAAGCGTATACGACGAGAGTGGGTGGCGGACCGTTTCCGACGGAGATGCCCGATCTCGATGCCAAACAAGTGCGTGAGCGTGGAAAAGAATTTGGCGCTGTTACGGGGCGGCCGCGGCGTTGCGGCTGGCTGGATTTGCAGGTTCTGCGGTACGCGAAGATGATCAATGGGATCGATTCGCTGGTAGTCACCAAACTGGATGTTTTCGATACGCAGCGGGAAATTCAAGTGTGTGTGGGGTACAAGTACAAAGGAACGCCGCTGAAGGAAATGCCCGCGCTCGCGGAAGAATACGAGCACGTCACACCGGAATACAAGACGCTGCCAGGGTGGAATGAAACAACGTACGGCGTGAAAGACGCCGCAAAACTCCCAAAAGCTGCGATCGACTATCTGCGCTTCGTTTCGGATTTTCTGCAGGTCGAGATTGGAATGATTTCCACCGGACCCGAACGCGACGCGACGATTGTGCCCGCAGGTACGCTGCTCGCCCGTTGGTTATAGCCAACGCCACAAGATCCACACGATGCTCACCTACGAGCAAGCCCGGAACAAAGTCGTCGAACAAGTTGGGAAGAGGAAAGGACCACGGACAACCGCCGTTGTGAGCGTGTGGGATGCGCTGGGACTGGTGCTGGCCCAGGAAGTTCGGACGGATCGCGAATATCCGCCATTTGACCGCTCGACGCGCGATGGCTACGCGCTTCGTTCGAAAGAAGCTGCGCCGGGCGCGCAACTGAAGTGTATCGGAGAAATCAAAGCCGGCGACACGATGAAGGAAGCACTGGCCGCGGGAACCTGCCTGCAAATCATGACGGGCGCCGCGGTTCCTGCAGGCGCAGACGCGGTCGTGATGATTGAACACACGAGCCGCGAAGGCGATCTCGTGCGATTCAAACGAGCGGCGCAACCCGGGCAGAACATCGTGCCAAGGGGAAGCGAGGCCGCAGCCGCGCAGACTATTTTGACCCCGGGCATGCGGCTAGGCTACGCGGAGCTTGCGCTGGCGGCACAAGTCGGTGCGGTGCGCTTGCAATGCACGCAGCGGCCGCGTGTGGCTATTCTTTCAACCGGGGACGAAGTAGTTTTGATCGACGAAACACCGGGAGAGTTTCAGATTCGAAACAGCAATAGCGTATCGCTTGCCGCGCAGGTTCGAATCGCGGGCGGCGAGCCCGTGGTCCTGGGGAACGCGGCGGACCACATTGAGGATTTAGGAGAGAAAATCGAGCGCGGGCTGAAAGAAGATGCGCTCGTACTGTCGGGCGGCGTCTCGATGGGAAAATACGACCTAGTTGAAAGCGCGCTCAAAGCTATGGGCGCGGAATTCTTCTTCGATGCGGTGGCGATTCGGCCGGGGAAGCCGGCCGTGTTTGGAATGTGCCAGGGCAAGCCGATGTTCGGTTTGCCGGGGAATCCCGTTTCGACGATGGTGACGTTCGAATTGTTTGTGGCGCCCGCGATTGATTTGTTGAGCGGTGCGGAGGCGCGCGCGTTGGCGTTGGTCGAGGCGCGGTTGGCTGAAGCATTGAAGGAAAAGCCAGGGCTGACGCATTTTTTGCCCGCGCGCCTAGAGTGGCGCGGACGGGCGCCGGAAGTGAAGGCGTTAAGGTGGCAAGGCTCGGGCGATATCACGGCGCTGTCGAAGGCGAATTGCTTTCTGGTGGTGCCGGCTGACCGGGAAAAGCTCGAGATTGGCGAGAGCGTGTCTGTGCTACTGAGGAAGGACATAGTCTAGGCCCATCGACATGGCAAAGCTTTCGCATTACGGACGGAAGGGCGAAGTGCGGATGGTCGACGTGTCGGAGAAAGCGGTAACGACGCGAACGGCGGCGGCGCGGGGTTTTGTGAAAATGAAGCCGCGCGTCGTGAGCGCGGTCCGGCGGCTGAAAAACCCGAAGGGGAATCCGCTGGAAGTGGCGCGGATCGCGGGAATCGCGGCCGCAAAGCGGACCGCGGAATGGATACCTCTTTGTCATCCACTGCCGCTGACGCACATTGATGTGACCGCACGGCTGTGCCAAAATGGCGTGGAAGTTCGATCCACAGTGACCACGGCCGCCCAGACGGGCGTGGAGATGGAGGCCCTGGTCGCCGTTACCGCCGCGGCCCTCACAGTTTACGACATGTGCAAAGCCCTCGATAAAGGGATGGAAATCACGGACATCGTTCTCACCGAGAAGACCGGAGGGAAGAGTGGAGACTTCCGTCGGCGGAAGTCTGCGCGGAGGCGCGCGCGTTGAGCACGGCAGCGCACAAAACGGTTAAGCTGCTCCTGGCGGATGATAACCCGCTCGTGCGCGAGTTGATCGTGAAGGGGCTAGAGCCGTTCTGCGAGGTGGAGACCTCCATGGACGGCGCGGACGCCCTTCTGAAGGTCGTCGACGCGCCGCCCGATGTGATTCTCTGCGATTACAAAATGCCCGGCCTGGACGGCAGGCAACTCTTTGAAAAACTGCGCGCACGCGAGTCGACGCGCCACATTCCATTTTTGTTCATGGCCAGCCGGCCGGACATCGAGGAGCGTCTAAGGCCACTGGTGGATGGCGTCGAGGATTTCATCACCAAGCCATTTTTGATTAAAGATCTGGTGCGCATCACGAAAAAAGTTGTGGATCGCTTGCACCTCGAAAAACTGCAGAAAAAAGCGTCACGGCCGGGCGTCATTCAGGGACGGCTGGAAGAGATGAGTATGATCGACCTGATGCAGTCGCTGGAGATGGGGCAGAAGTCGTGCCGGTTGATCGTGCGGCAAAATGGCGCGCAGTGTGAACTGTATTTTGCAAGCGGCCAGTGCCGCAACGCGAAGATCGGTTTGGTGGAAGGGGATGAAGCCGTTTACAAAGTTGTGTTGTGGACGGCGGGGGAATTTGAGATCGATTTCAACGCCGCGAACGCATCGACAAAGACGACCACGACGCGCAACACGACCGGCCTCTTGATGGAAGCGATGCGGCTCATGGACGAGGCCAATCGCGATACGGTAGGAGCGCCGTGAGTCTCCCGAAGAAACCTTCCTGATGCGCGTCGCGGTCCTCACCATCAGCGACTCCGTGACGAAGGGCGAGCGCGAGGATTTGTCCGGCCCGGCCGTTGTAGCATTTTGCCGCGGGCTGGGCTGGGAAGTCACCTCGTCGTTGCGCGTGTCGGACGATCTCGCAAATATCCGCGAGCAGCTGCGCGCCGTGGCGGATTCCGGCCGCGTGGATGTCCTCTTGACGACGGGCGGTACGGGGATCGGACCACGGGATAACACGCCGGAGGCGACCCAAGCGGTGGCCGATCGGATCGTGCCCGGACTTTCCGAAGAGATGCGCCGCAAAGGTCTGGAGCACACGCCGACGGCCGTGCTATCGCGCGGTACGGCTGCCGTGCGAACCAAGACGCTCATCCTCAACCTGCCAGGAAGCCCCAAAGGCGCGGTGGAATCTCTTGAGGCGGTGGCTCACCTGTTGCCGCACGCGGTGAAAGTCCTCCACGGGGCGCGGCACGACTAGAGTTCCATTGGCGCTTGCCGATCTCACCTGGCGCTCGATCCTGACGCGTCTGTTCCATGCGCCCCTAGTTAGCCGTTGAACGGATTCTCTTTTCGGCCCAGCGTTGCAGTACTGCAGCCAGAAATTTCTCTTTGTCCTTTTGTATTACGCGGACAAGCGCTTGGTTACCGGTATCTTCGTGCCCGGCTGCCCAGAGGACCATTTCCGTGAGGACCGGCGCAAGGTCGATTCCTTTCGCTGTCAGCAAGTAAATCAGCTTTCGCCCATCCGATGGATCTCGCTCAGTGGTGATGATTCCATGAGCTACCAGCTTCCGCAGGCGATCTGCCAATATGTTCGTCGCGATTCTTTCGTAAGACTCTAGGAATTCCTTGTAGCTTCGGAATCCCCGGAGCATCATGTCGCGGATGATCAGCAACGACCAGCGATCGCCCAATATCTCCACCGAAGCATTCAGCGGACACCCCGACCGCCGCTTTGCACTCGGCTGCTTCTTTGGCATAATTTGACGGTAACATATTTTCACTTGCATTTCACAAGTAAGATGGGCACACTGCACCTCGTTATGCAGGCAATCCTTAGTCTAGCTTACAAGGAGTAAGTTATGAGCGGAGTACGGGTTCTGGTTGGCACACGCAAGGGCGCCTTCGTCCTGACGTCGGACGGAAAGCGCGAACGCTGGGATGTAAGCGGCCCCCATTTTGCGGGCTGGGAGATGTACCACGTCAAGGGCTCGCCCATCGACCCCAATCGGCTGTATGCGTCGCAATGCAGCGGCTGGTTCGGGCAGATCATTCAGCGGTCCGATGATGGCGGCAAAACTTGGACGCAGCCAGGGACTCCGCCGGGCGAACGGACCACGCCAGAGGGAATGCCGAAAGGCGAGAGCAACAAGTTCGTGTACGACACCTCCGCGCAAACCGGCAAACCCCTCACCACTCATCAGTGGTACGACGGCACACAGCATCCGTGGGAGTTCAAGCGCGTCTGGCATATTGAACCGTCGCCTACCGATCCGGATACGGTCTATGCCGGAGTTGAAGACGCCGGCTTATTCCGTTCGACCGATGGCGGGCAGAACTGGCAAGAACTCGCCGGACTGCGCGGCCATGGCACAGGGCCCAAGTGGCAGCCGGGCGCCGGGGGCATGTGCCTCCATACCGTAATTCTAGATCCCAGCAACCCCAGCCGGATCTACATCGCCATCTCGGCCGCGGGCGCCTTCCGTACCGACGACGCCGGCAAGACCTGGCGGCCGATCAACAAGGGACTGCATTCCCAATATATCCCAGACCCGAATGCCGAGGTCGGCCACTGCGTTCACCACGTCGCCATGCACCGCTCGCGTCCGAACGTGCTCTTCATGCAGAAGCACTGGGACGTGATGCGCAGCGACAACGCCGGCGACTCTTGGCAGGAAGTCAGCGGCAACTTGCCGACCGACTTCGGCTTCGTGATCGACGTGCACGCCCACGAGCCGGAAACCATCTACGTCGTCCCCATCAAGAGCGACGGGGAGCACTTTCCGCTCGATGGCAAGCTGCGCGTGTACCGCAGCCGCACGGGCGGCAACGAGTGGGAGGCCCTCACGAAAGGTCTCCCGCAAAACGACTGCTACGTCAACGTGCTCCGCGATGCCATGGCCGTCGACTCGTTCGATAAATGCGGCGTGTATTTCGGCACCACCGGCGGCCAGGTGTACGCCTCGGCCAACGCCGGAGACTCCTGGACGCCCATCGTTCGTGACCTTCCGGCCGTGCTTTCTGTCGAGGTTCAGACGCTGCCGTGATTCGCGTCATACTCCCCGGACATTTGCGGGCGCTGGCGCGCGTCAGTGCCGAGGTGCAGCTCGACGTCAAGGGTCCCGTCACACAGCGCTCGGTGCTCGACGCCCTCGAGGCCCAGTATCCGATGCTGCGCGGCACGATCCGCGATCATGTCACGCAGGAGCGCCGTCCGTTCCTGCGGTTCTTCGCCTGCGAGGAAGACTATTCTCTTGAGCCGCCGGATACCCCGCTTCCCGATGCCATCGCATCGGGGAAAGAGCCCCTTCTCATCATCGGGGCCATCGCCGGCGGCTAGCCCGGATTTATCACGACGCAAGCGCGTGCTCTCAGGCTGATTCACACCTCGGCGTCGACATACACTGGAAACGATTTCATGCATCTGTTAGTTTTCACGGGTAGACATCTGGAGGAAAAATTCATGCCATCAAGTACTCAATCGGTCTCGAAGACAAGTCTCTGGGCTGGCCGCATCATCAGTACGCTAGTAGTACTGTTCCTGCTCTTCGACGCCGTCGCTAAATTGATGAGAATCGCTCCTGTCCTTGCGGCATTCACCCAGCTAGGATTCTCCACCAGCCTCGCAGTCCCCATCGGAGCCGCCCTGCTCGTCTGCACGATCCTCTACGTGATTCCGCCTACTTCGATCCTCGGCGCCATCTTGCTGACAGCCTACCTTGGCGGTGCAACTGTTACCCACCTGCGCGCCGGTCAACCTTTCTACTTCCCAATCATTTTTGGCGTGCTCGTCTGGGGAGGACTCTACCTCCGCGAAGACCGGCTCCGTGCCCTCATCCCGCTGCGAAGTCCCAACGCGCCCTCGCAAGCGCAATGAACGCATGTGCGCATCAGTGGAGTTTCCTGAGCAGGGCGGCCTGGTCGCAAGTCAGGCACCTACGTATTTAACCTAGACTCCCGAGGTTGCAAGAGACCAGCGAAAATCCCGAAATAATTTCTCTGCGCCACCGGCCAGAATCACGCTACTTCATGCCAGGTTTCCGTGTGCCTGCTGTTGGCGCGCCACAGCTATGCTGTAAGAGTTAGCATAAAATTTAAACTGTCTAATATAGTACAGACACTAATACGCTCCTGTCGTAGGTTTTAGATGCTTAGAATCAAGACATTCACGGGGCCAGCATGGCAATAGGGAGGACTGGCCCCCGTGAATGTTTCCTGGGTCCCAATGGCTTCGACCTGCGATGAAGGCCAAAAAACGCGAGCCTGTTGAGGCAAGGCAGCGCGTTGATAGTCAAACGTAGACGCGCTTTTGCCGAACGGGCGGGTGGGCCAGGCTTTTGAATTGGGTGGCGTCCTTTGGAGTTTGGTTTGACAAAGGGTGCGGTTTTTGACTCTGTTTTTTCCTTGCTTGACACTCAGCGCGCGCTGAGATTCTTCTCGCTTTCCACCCTTGGCTTTCAACTAATGACCTATAACTGAACTGTCTTTGCGCGCCCTGTCGATTTTAGTCGCCGCTGAGGACAGCTGACGGGGCAGATACTGCAGCAGCGGTCCGAGCCCTGGCAGGACCCGTGCGGGCGCGAAGGAGCTCCTGCAATTGCAGGATGACGTCGGCGAAAAGCAGGGAGAAGGCGACGCAAGCCCAAACGACGGTTTCGTCGAAGGCACCGCCGAACTTTTCCAATCCGGTGACGCCAAGGACTACGCGCACTTCGAGAAAGACTAGAGCAACCGCAAAGCTGCGGGTCATCCATTGGCGATGCTGCTGGACTTTTCCCTTGAGAATGAAAGCCAAGGCGATGGCGGTGGTGAGCATCCACAAAATCGCGTCAACTGCGGCGGCAACGCTGAAGGAACGGGCGCCGCCCATGCGCTCCTCGAAGTGCTGGATGTAGAAGCCCAAAGGAGCGGCTACGAAGACGCCCGCGACATAGAAGCGTCCGACGACGCGATGGAACTTGGTGAAGCGGCGGCGGAGCCGTTCCGAGAATTGCATCGGGCCGAGCAAGAGGGCGCAGGCGCCCATCAAGCCGTGCGGCAGAAGCCACCATCTGAAAGGCTGGATGTGCGGCCATTCGGGATCCTTGGCGTCAACGAGGAAGTGCTCGTTATGGCGAAGAACGTAGGCAGCCATGACGCCAATGACTGCGAATAAAATATATTTTGGGCGCAGCCACGCAGGGCGCTGGGGCACCAGTGGGGCGGTCGACATTTTTTGGCTCCTGGACAAGGTGGGAATATGGCGACAGCATACACCGAAAAGGCCTGCCGCAAGAGAAAAAAGCGTGATGCTTCACGCGACAAATGCCGGGTGCGGCACTTGCATCTCGGAGGGTGGGGCAGGCTTTTGAATCGGCTGGCGCACCCTTTGGAGTTTCGTTTTTCAAAGTGCGGTTTCTGACTCTGTTTTTCGTGGTGATTCAATCCCATTCCAGCGGGGCCGCGATATCGGAGATATCCCGAACGTGGTCGGTCACGCCAGCAGCCATTGACGGGGTAGTGCGTAGCCTTTGGTGAATCCGGGAAGTTATAGCAGCGGATTGCAATAATGGAATCTATCTTGGAGGGGAGACAAGCCGCCGACGCTTCAGCACCACAAAGGTGAGTGCTCCTATAATGAGGCCTGATTCAATCCAATACTCAGCTGGATTGCCTCTGAATAAAAAAGCCGCGGCAATGATTGCAATTGCCCAGACAAGTGACCAAACAATGGCCGATGTTCGAAGCCATTTGGAGTTAGATATCATAATAAGTACTGTAGCATGGTCGGGTGCCCCGCACGTCTCCGAAGCCGTAACGTGCTGATGCGCAGGGCGTTTACCCCGACTGGGTCGGGCCATTCCGGTCGCGCACTTTAGAATGCGCAGTTCGAAAAAAAGGTGGGGGTAGGGGACCATGGTTAACCAGGAATCCGATGTGGTGCGGGGGACATTTTGTAGTGGAGGCGGATGATGGTGAGGCCGTGGAAGGAGATGGTGTGCTCGGTGCGGAGAACGGCTTCGTCGTCCACGTAGACGTGGAAAAGCTCGTGGAGCGTCTTGATGTACCGAACGCGCCGGTGGTCGGCGCCGGAGGAAACAACGCGATAGAAGCCGGAGCGGCCCCAGGCGGAGCCGGAAGAGTC
>Ga0209648_10002323_pt1 | contig 15754 bp, 14 predicted proteins | sample GraSoi2013_115cm_FD_185830 | JGI IMG/M metagenome (GOLD analysis project Ga0209648, IMG submission 185830) | Grasslands soil microbial communities from the Angelo Coastal Reserve, California, USA - Sample 9_17_2013_115cm (SPAdes) (version 2) | ecosystem: Environmental > Terrestrial > Soil >...
GATCGAGGTCGCACTCCAGCTCGTCGGCGTCGCTGTCGTGCCGTTGAACTTGACCGTGCTCGTGCCCTGGGTCGCTCCGTAGTTCGTTCCCGTGATCGTCACCGAGGTGCCCGCCACTCCAGAGGTGGGCGACAAGCTGCTGATGCTGGGCGGCGGGATCACCGTGAACGACACCCCGTTGCTCGCTTGCCCGTTCACCGTCACCACCACGTTGCCCGTGGTCGCTCCCGCCGGCACCGGCGCCACGATCGAGGTCGCACTCCAACTCGTCGGCGTCGCTGTCGTGCCGTTGAACTTGACCGTGCTCGTTCCTTGAGTCGCTCCGAAGTTGGTCCCCGTAATCGTCACCGACGCTCCCACCGCTCCAGCGATCGGCGACAGGCTAGCAATACTCGGAGCCGGAACAACCGTGAACAAAACCCCGTTGCTCGCTTTCCCACCTACTTTTACGACGACGTTTCCGGTCGTTGCACCACTCGGCACGGATGAGACGATCGAAGTCGCGCTCCAGCTCGTTGGCGTTGCCGTTGTTCCGTTGAATGTGACCGTGCTTGTGCCCTTGGTTGAGCCGAAGTTGCTGCCCGAAATCGTGACTGATGCACCGATCGCTCCCGAATTCGGAGATAGGCTACTGATCGTCGGAGATGCTGCGTTTACATAGGCGGGCGCGGCCAGAAGAACAACCGGGAAGATAGTTGAGCGGATAAGTCGTCGTAGCAGTGACTTCGTCAAGTTTCCTCCCCGTCAGCTCAGGTCAGGATCGAATTGCGCAGCAATGCGCGCGGATTCGAAAAGCGAGATCGCATCGCTTTTCGACAACCAACTGACCTAAACACCTTGGGGGAGTACGGATGAGAAGTACTGCGTCCCCGAGCCCCTAACTCTTCGCGACTTCTCAACCGAATAGCGCATTAAATTAAGGTATGTACGTCACAATGTCAACACAATAATCAAGAACTTATCGAGCAGTAGATATCTCGGCTAGAATTTCTCGTACGTAACATTTTTCACCTGTTACTAGTGGTGGGCAGCGGCGGTTTTGAGGCCCTGCTGCTAAATGCTCTGTTCGCACCGGCGGGCCGATCCTGCGGATTGCTGCGCCAATCCACAGATCAGCCGTTCGACGCTCAAGCAAGAAAAGGGCCCGAACGGGCCGCTTTTCATGGGCGTTTTTCATGTGTCCTGCGTGCGGAGATCACTCCACGGCCCCGGCTTTCATGAAGTCCGCGAGTTGCCGAGCGAATGCCTGCACGCTCTGGTCGAGCCGTCGAAGATCGTGCTCAATATGCGTATGCAACAGCGTTTTCATGCTGTTGTTGGTGAACTGCACTTTTAGTTCGCCAACCGCGCCCGCGGGATCGCGCAAGATTCGAGCGATTGCCGCGCCCACGCCGGTCTTCGACCTGGCGCCTTCGAGCAGAATGCAATAGAAGATTTCAATCTGATAAAGATGGTCACGCTTGGCTTCGAAGAACTTTCGCCGTTGTTCGATCGCGGCTTCCACAATCGGGTCGTCATATTTTGCGAAGGGTATGTCGGGGCGGTTCGATTTGAAGAGGTGTTGGTAAACATGGAAGCCTGGGCCAAACGCTTTGAGCGCCGCCTCCAACCGCTTGACCGCATACTCCTGCTCCGAGCGGTCAAGACTTTCGTAGTCCACGCCGGGAACGCTGAGAACCATGCCGACATCCCCGCTCTTGGTGAGAAATGCCGTCTCATTCCAGAAGCCATAGAGGTTGATGTGGTCGTTGAGAGCCGCACTCTCTTTCCACGGCTTGATGACCTTATCGACACGCAGCATCACAGCACCTCCACACGGGGAACTTGCTGTTTGGCCGCGTCGTAGCGCGTTCGGACTTTGCCAGGGATGCGGAGAAACGCCGGATCGCTCTTTGTTACCCAATGGCCGAAAGCAAAACCGCCAATGAAGACGGCGATACCGGCCAGGATGGAGTTGAAGAGATTGAAGGATCCCACCGCTCCGACGCAGACAAAGTAGAACAGTGTGCGTTCCACGCCCAAGTAGGTGAGCGGCTTATGCAGGCTCTTGAAGACTCGATTTGTGCGGGCGGTGCTTCTGCCGTGGTTGCTCTGGCATACGTCCTCCGTCTAAAGATGAGTGAAAGGTGGCCGGGAAGTGCTTTATACGCCCCAGAGCCAACTCAGAACATTCACAGCGAGAACAGCAATGCCCGTTCCGGCGGCGACGCCGGCCAGCGCTTTTTTTGCCCCGGGTTCACCGTGGGCGAAGCCATAGCCGCCGATCACGATTGCAACCAGGCTTGCAACCTTCGCAATGGTGCCGGTGAAGAGGGCTTGGATCGCGTTAAAGCCGGTGTCGAACGGTGAACCCTGTGCCATCGCGGCCACCGGCAGGACAAGAACTAGGGTAAGAACGGCGACGGTTGGAGGTGCCCACTTCCACCGAAGAAGGGGCTGGATGGGGCGGACGACGTGGACTTGAAACCGACGTGATGACATTTGCGCCTCCGGTAGCAGCGGAAAGTTGCCGCTTGTGGCGCAAAACTAGCCGCACTCAATCACGATGTCCAATAACGTCTCGTTATAACGTTATTCCCACAGGGGTATAAGAGACAGCACGAGGCCGATTCGTCATGTCGACTTCCCGTTGAACAGGCTGTTTCGCGAGTGCTATCTTTGTGAAAGGGCGGGACTTACGGAGACGATAATCATTCGGCAAAAGCGCCCAAAAAACCTTGAGATAGGGTGGCGCCGGCCTCGTCCGGGTCTTAGTCGGTTGCCATTCAGACCCTTCCCGAGGATCATCCAGAGCATGTGCAGATGAGTGAAGAGTTAGCGAAGTTACGCTGGGTATGCCCTTTGTTGCGAAGTCGATGGAGATTTCTTGTGTTGGCCTCTCCTACGAGTTTATCGATCGAATCACTCTAATTTCCCAGACTTATAACCCCCAGGAATAACGTTATAACGAGAAGTTATTAGACACGCAGGCAGGAATGAGTCAAGTTGGTTGACTATCGCCGGTCCCGTGCGGGCTTGACCCGCGAGGACGGCAGTGGGTGAGCTCCGAACCGCCGTGCCCTTGAGCTGACGTAGGAGCGCATCGCGAGGAGACTCTCGGGAACAAGCGTCTCAAAAGAGGGGAACCAGTCGTGAACCGAGACTTGAAAATCATCTCCGGTACCGAAGAGGTCCAGGATAATGGCCTATACCGCCCGCAATCCGGGACACCAGAGAGGAAGAAAAAAGCGCCTCCCGGCCAACGGATGTTGCGTGTCCGCGAAGCTGCTGAGTACTTGGGATCGAGTCCATGGAAAGTGCGCCAACTAATTGCGAACCGAAGAATCCCGTTCTTACAGGATGGGGATGGACCCTTTCTGCTTGACATCCGCGATTTGGACGGCTTTATTGAGCGAAGCAAGCGAATAGTGTGAAACCTTAAGAAGGGTCAGATATGGCAAGCGAAGAAAAATTACCCGCGGGAGTGTACCGCCGGAAAGACTCGAAGTTCTTGTGGATTCATTACGGCCATCGCGGGCGGGACTACCGTGAGTCAGCCGAGACGAACTCGCCAAAGAAGGCTGCGGCGCTTCGCGAACTTCGGAAGGCAGAACTCAGAATGGGCAAGTTCGTCCAGCCCAATGCCCGTCGTGTGCTGCTCTCAGAGCTGTATGCAGATGTGCTTCAGGATTACCGCATGAACCATTACGCCTCGATCGACGATCTTGAGGATCGTTGGGTTAAACACTTGCAACCGTTCTTCGGCCACATGGCGGCAGCGGAGGTGACGACGGATCTTTGCAAACGTTACATCGTCCAGCGGCAGGAGTCGGGTGTCGCCGATTCAACAATCAATCGAACGCTTGCGGCCCTCAAGCGTATGTTCCACTTGGCCACCGAATGCACACCACCGAAGGTGCAGTTTGTGCCATACATTCCCATGCTCAAAGAGAACAACGTACGAACCGGCTTTGTGGAGACCGAAGCTCGTGTACGACTGGAGCAGGCCTGTGGCAGGATCGGCCTGTGGATGTTGGCAGTGTTCGAAGTTGGTTGTACCTATGGTTGGCGTCACGGATCTCTGCTCAAGATGCGGGTGAAGCAAATCGATGCAAACGCGAATGTCATTCGGTTGGAACCGGGAACGACAAAAAACAAGAAGGGTCTGGAGGTCACAATGCCCCGCCGTGTGCGGGAGTTGCTGATCCAGTGCATCAACGGCAAAAGGCCCGAAGACTACTTATTCACGCGCGAAAATGGCAAGCCGGTGAAAGACTTCCGCGGAAGCTGGGAGAAGGTATGCGATGAGGCAGGTCTGCCAGGGCTACACTTCCACGATCTGCGCCGCACTGCCGCTCGGAACATGCGTCGGGGGCACGTCGCGGAAAAGGTCGCGATGGAGGTCGGAGGCTGGAAAACAACCTCCGTGTTTCACCGCTACGCGATCGTGGATAACCAAGACATAGCCGACGCCATGGATATGTTGGAAAGGAGCCAGGACGAGCAACGGCAACGATTGGAAGTCGGCCTTGTCGCGAAAGGGGAGGGGGCGGTAGCGACCAACGTTGGCTCACAGCAAAGCAGGCATCAGCGCGAAACACCAGCGAGTTCTTCTGGGAGCTCTGCGGTCACATCACGTTTGCATCACGTTGAGGGTTTTGTGGCCATTTCCGGCCGTCTGCACCGCGGAACCACGAGAACTCGTAAACCATTACGAGGCATAGATGTAAAGGTTGGTGCCGGGAGGGGGAGTCGAACCCCCAAGGACCGAAGTCCGGCGGATTTTGAGTCCGCTGCGTCTGCCAGTTCCGCCATCCCGGCTCAGGCCATAGACCGAAGAGAAAACCAGCTTAATTGACGATTTGCGCCTTTGCAACCGCGAGCCCGGTCCGGTCCCCTGTGAGGGGCCGTTGACAAACTGGCGGTTTGCGGCGCGCCAAAGCGAGGCCCGGCTACGAAACCGGAGTTTCAGCAACGTGAGTGCGCGCAAAAGGCCGCTTGCGGGCGGCCTTCACGGTAGTTCTCACTTGCGTTTCTCGTTTTCGAGCGCCTGTGACTACTTGAACACAATCACACCGAACGTTCCAGTCAGATTGTTGTGCGGACCGGCGGTGAAGAAGAGCTGGTTTGTGCGGCCGTTGTTTGTCGTTCCTCCGCCGAATTCAATTCCCCACAACTGGTCGACGACGATATTCTTGCCGTTCGCGTCCCTTATCGTAGCGACGAACTGACCGTTGCCGAGATTAAAGGCGTTGATGGTGCCGTTGTTCGTGTTGTTCGAGATCAGCAGAGTATTGCTCAGCGGTCCAAAATTCGCGGGCGCGACGGCAAAGCCCCAAGGCTGGTTCAAGGGCGCGCCTTGGGTAAAGGGTCTTGCGAGTGTCCCGTCTTCCCGGAAGATGTCGATGAAGCCGCCCGCGCCGCCGGTGACACTGGCAAACGACACGTAGAGCAAACCACCGATGTCCTGAATGCCGAACGCCGCGAAGCCGGCTGGCAGCGTGGTGTCGGTAAAGGAAGTGACGAGGTTGAAGGTTCCGTCATACATCTCGACCTTGTTGTGGGCATTGTCGACGGCATACAGGAAATTCCCCGAAGCCTTGTTGGTAACCGCCAGCCCGGTGTAGACGGCGCCTGAGGCCGAGTTATTCACCGCAATGATGGCGTCATTGAAATTGGATTGCGGCGACCATCCGCTGACCGTCCCGTCCAAAGTCGCGAACAGGAAGAACGTTGGCCATCCCTGCAGTTGAAAGTCTGGCGACCCGTTGAAGACAATTCCCGTCGGCGACCCCGGGCCTGCGCCGGTTGCCGATGGGACTAAGACCCGCAAGCTTTTCGCGACGCCCTGGCCATCGTAGAGTGTCGACCAACCGGAGCCGGCGTCGCTGATCCAGAATGGTGAGCCCGGCCCGTAAACCAGCCCCCAGGCGTTCACGCTTAGCGGATCCGTGTGCCTTGCCGTTGCGAACTGATTCGAAACCAGATTCGTGCGTTGATACTGCGCCAGGGCCGCGTTCGAAACCAACATGACCGCGAGCCCGAGGCAAATTGTGAAAGTAATCTTGCGCTGCTGCATACAGAATCCTCCTTGGATTGTGCGAGGCCGGAGGAGAGGGCGAGCGAGTCGCTGAGTGGCACGACGCTCGAAGGACAATTTCTCAGTCCGGCTGGCCATCGAATGCTAGCTCCGCGGCCTTGGGCGGGTTGTCACGGGGATGTCATCTGTTTGCACAATCCTTGTTGACACCACACGGTCTGGTCGGCCACGCCGGGCGGTCGCCGTGATCCGTTGCCTTCACGGAGGGCCGCGCACGACGCGCAGGACAGGCCCATAAGTCGTTTGTTTCCCGTGGACGGGAAGCCGGGGCAGCCTTAACGTCCACGCATTGCGGTTGGTGTACCTCAACCTGTGAGACTCGGCGATATCGCCAGATTCGCCGGACGCCGAAAATTGTTTGTAACGATTCCCACCCTGTCTGCACTATCCCAATAAGTGGAAGGCATCGCGCGGTACGGCGATGAGCCACAGTTTAGGACCCCCAACCTGGAAACTCCCGGCTGGGATCCGATTAAGTGCCGGAGCCGACGGGGAAGCGGCTCCGGCGCTTTTTGCGCAGCCTTCTCCAGAGGGTGCCGACTCGATCGTCCCGCCCTAAGTGACAGGAGTTTCTCTCTTCCCAATGCATGCCGCCCGCTCCATCTCGCCGACCGGACGCCGCCTTAGCGGCCATACAGGTCCGAAACGTCCGACATCAACTCCAGCTCTGTCGCTCACACTCGTCCCGGAAAACGGCCACGCTTCGCCACCCAGTTCCCCACCCCAAGTGCTACACTGTCTGCCACTCGCGGGTACCCGGGGCAAGCTCTTGCAATTCCACTCCTTTGACGAGGCCTACTTTGAGCGGCTGCGGGCGGGCGACTTCCGCACGCAGGAACATTTTCGCGTTTATTTCACCGCGCTGATCCAGGTGAAATTGCGCTCCCGACTGCAGTCGCGGGAAGCCATCGAGGATGTGCGGCAGGAAACCTTCGTCCGATTTTATGACGCTTTGCGCAGGGGCAAAATCCTACATTCGGAGAGCCTCGGTTCGTACATGAACTCGATGTGCAACAACGTTTTGAAGGAGACCTACCGCGACAACAAGCGCCACAGCTCGGTGGACGACGAGGATGGGCCGGAACTTCCTGCCGCCCCGTTTGACCTGCCGAAGATTCTCGAAGACAAAGAAACGGCACAGAGAGTCCGTCAGATTCTGGAGCAACTCTCCGAACGCGACCGGCGGTTGCTGCGCGAGGTTTTCCTCGAGGAGCGGGACAAGGACCAAGTATGCGATGACTTCGGTGTGGACCGGGAGTATCTGCGAGTGTTGTTGTACCGTGCGAAGCAATCGTTTAAGGCATTGTATTTAAAAAATATGGGAAATGACTCGCCGGAGTTTATTCCCGCGTGATGGTTTGAAACGCCGGGTCGCGCCGGCGCACTATTGATTTATACGAGGGGGCATTCTATGGACCACGATGTGGTGGTTCGTCAACATATGACGGAAAAGTATCTGCTCGACGAACTCGAGCCCCAGGCACGAGACGAATTTGAGGAACATTTTTTCGATTGCCCGGATTGCGCGCTCGACGTCCGCGCGGGTGCCATGTTCGTTGAGCAGAGCAAGATTGCGCTGGCAGAAAAATCTGAGTCGATTCCAGCCGGGTTGCCGGTAAACGCGCCGGTCCCGACCAAAGCGGGATGGCTCGCTGGGCTGGGTGCTGGGTTACGTCCTATGTTGCGTCCTATTTTTGCCGTGCCCGTGCTGGCTTTGTTGGTGGTGGTGACCGGGTATCAGAATCTGGTTACGTATCCGCAACTGACGAGTCAATTGAACAGTCCGCAGGTCTTGCCGTGGGCTTCGGTGAATGTCGGCACCTACGGATCTGAGGGGCCGGTGATTACGGCGCATCAGGGGCAAGGTTTTCTGCTTTTTGTGAGGATCCCGCCTGATGGCGGCTATTCGCATTACACGGCAGAGTTGTATAATCCGGCCGGAAAGCTGGAATGGTCGCTCACGATACCCGTGGCCTCCGGGAAAGAGACATCCGCGCAAGATCAGTGGCCGGTGCAGGTACCGGGAGCGAACCGGGAAGCGGGCAATTACACGTTGACAGTACGAGGCGTTACGGCCGCGGGGGAAAGCAAGGATATCGGTCGTACGTCATTCGAATTGCAAATTCAGAAGTGATCTCAAATGGGGAGGAGCTTACAAAATGGCGACTATGACGGAAACACCAGAAACAACCGCTAAACAGCAAGCATCGCACGAATTCCATGCCGAAGCCCATGTGCTCAGCGGACACTTGCAGCGTCCGATCGAGCAGAAAATCGAGCAGCATGCCCCAGTCGCGTTGAAGGGTCGGCGCAGCGGCCATCTCACGCGATTCACCGAGGACGTTAGCATCGAGGGACTGATTTCATTCAAGAGCGGCCTCACCCGAGTGTCGGGAAGTACGAGCCTGAAGCATCACGGATGGGTGACGCTCTCGACCTCGATCCTGGAAGGTCTGAACGTTTTCGAAGTCATTACCGCAGATCGTATGGTGTCGCAGGTGTCGACGGAGCATCCGCTCGAGAATGGCCACTTTCCGCATGTGACTTTCCTGGGCACGCAATTCAACAATTTGAGAGTCAGTGGCTTCCCAGTCACCCTGAAGCTCAACTTCGGAATCTGCGGGAAGAAACCGGAGGGAGATAGGTCCTATCTGCGGGATGCCGATTTCCTGAAGTCGGTCCGAAAACAGACCGAGTCTATTGCCAAGGCGAACGGTCTTCCCCATGATGTGAAGGATCTGTACGATAAGAGGCTTGCCGAGATCAACGAGCTCATCGGCGGCGGGAATGGTGGGCACGAGCCCAAAGTCATATGCTCAATAGTCGAGAGCATCGGCGAAATTCCGATTCCGGGGATTCGGTCGTTCGGGCATGTCCTGGTGATTCCGGACTTTGGCACCGTGTCGTTGGGCGAGATCGAGGTAGGCGAGAAGAAGTACGATCCCACCGGGAAACCGAGCAATTACTTCGAGCTGACGACCATCAAGATGCAATTGGGCTGTGTGGGGACCGGAACCGTCGTGGCTGGAACGGCCGCTGCCAATGGCACGCACCATCCCTGAGGTTGGCGCTGCTTTTGTTCGCAGCGGTGGCGACGGTCTCCTGTATTGATCGCCATGACTCTGCTCAGATGACCTTTGACCGTGCCGAAAAAGCCCTTCAGCACGGTCAAGTGAGCCAGAGTCAGGATCAGGCCGCTCAAGCGTACCGCCGGTATAGGAGCTCGAATCCGGCGTGGGCTTGGAAATTCCTGATTCTCGAGGCCCAAGCTGCCCTGGAGCGAGGGCTGAACGACGATGTTCTAAAGCTCCTGAAATCAGAACCGCTACCTTCTGACCAACCAGATGTGGCAATCCCAGCATTGATGCTCGCGGGGGTGGCCAATGTTAATAAGCATAATTTCCGCGAAGCCGAGCGCCCCCTTGCCCAAGCAGCGAAGCTCTGTGATACCTCGGTGCTGACAATTTGCGGGTATGTTCTCCAAGCACGTGGTCTCCTGGCCAGCGAGCAGTCCGATTCTCCGTCGGCGGAACGCCTCTATCAACTCAGTCTTTCGTTCGCTCGCGCGCACGGTGATTCTTTCCTCGAATCCAATTCACTTCTCAACCTAGGGGCAGAGTCGCTCGCGCAAGGACGCTACGATGAAGCCATTGACAGGTCGGAAGCTGGATACCATGTCGCCAAGGCTGCGGATGCGGGGATACTCGAACTCGACACCCTGGGCAACATAGGTTGGGCGTACTACAAACTCGGAGATGCGGACAGAGCTCTCGAGCGATTCCTTAATGCCGAGAAGCGAGCGGCCGAGTTCGGAGACGTTGCTGATCAGGGCGTATGGCTCACCAACGCGGGATATGTCTATCTGGACGCTCACAATCCCGCTCTTGCTGAACAACATTTCCGCCGCGCATTGCAGATCGAGCAAGGACCAGGGGTCGATAGCAAAGAAAACATCTACAACGCGCTGCGCGCTCTGGCGCGGGTTGCTGTTCAGACAGGCGACCCGGAGGCGAGCCAATACGCCGAGCGGGCTTTGGCCATCGCACGAGAGAGCGGAAACCAAGTCGATGAACTTTATCCGAGGCTTGTGCAGGGGCAGGTGGCTGCGCGTCGTGGCGATGTTGCTGGAGCCGAGAGTGTCTTTCGCGCAGTCGAGCAGGACAAGATTTGTCCCGTTTTTCTGAAGTGGGAGGCGGAGCACTCGCTGGCTCGACTTTACGAAGACGACAAACGGTCAGATTCTGCAGACCGTGAATATCGCTCCGCGCTCGCCACGTTCGAAGCGGCTCGCGATAGCGTACGGCATGAAGACTCTCAGCTTTCTTTCCTTACCAATGCTTCGCGCATTTACGACGACTACGTTCACTTTCTGGTCGCGCGTGGAAGGACGGACGACGCGCTGCGCTGGGCCGACTACAGCCGCGCTCGCACTCTAGCGGAAGGATTGGGATTGCTGGCAAAGGGATCTTCTAGCGGGCCTCCGCCTTTGAACCCTCGGCAAATCGCACGACGAGCGGAAGGCACAGTTCTCTTTTATTGGCTGGGCGAGAAGCAGTCGTACCTGTGGGCGATCACTCCGCAGAAGACCGGCTTGTTTGCGCTTCCTCCCGGCGCGGAAATTGAAGCGGCCGTGCAACGGTATCGCAAGGTTCTTGGAGGACCGCAAGACGTTCTTGGGGCAGCAGATCAGGACGGCCGCTGGCTCTATCGGACGCTGATCGCGCCCGCGCAGGCGTTGCTCGGAGCGCGGCCCTCAGCGGCTAAAGCCAACCTCGCGGCCCCTAAAGGGGCGTCTGATTCCGAAGCGCTTGCGGTATCGCTAAAGCGATACCCTGATACGAGGCCGAGTGCGAAGGTCTTCGTCATTCCCGATGGCAGCCTGAACAATCTGAACTTCGAAACTCTTCTCGTCTCAGAAGCACAGCCGTCCGAACCGAAGCTGTCCGAACCCAGGCTCTCCGAACCGAAGTTGCACTATTGGATTGAAGACGTGACCATTTCGAATGCCAGTTCGTTACGGGTGCTGGGCGCGGCGCGCGCTAACAAAGAGAAGCGCGATCGCCGCCTGCTGCTCGTCGGCAACAGCGTCGCGCCGAACCCTAGATATCCCGAACTCCCAAAGGCCGCGGCGCAGATGGAAAGCGTTGCCCGGCACTTTCCGGCGGCGCGGCAGCGGATATTGGCACGCGGGCAGGCGACTCCGGCAGCGTATCTGGCCAGCAGCCCAGAGCAGTTTTCTTATATCCATTTTGTTGCGCATGGAACGGCCAGCCGGCTGAGCCCGCTCGACTCGGCGATTGTGCTGTCGAAGATCGCACCATCAAAGACTGCTCTGTCGAAGACTGCCCTATCAAACACTGCGCCCTCGAAGTTCGAATCAACGACGGGCGACGCCCAAACCGACTCCTTCAAGCTCTACGCCCGCGACATCATTCGTCATCCCTTGCGGGCCGATCTGGTCACGATCTCGGCGTGCTATGGCGTAGGCGAACGCGCATATTCGGGCGAGGGACTGGTCGGGCTCTCCTGGGCTTTCCTCAGAGCCGGCGCCCACAATGTGGTCGCCGCCTTGTGGGAAGTGACGGACGCTTCCACCGAGCAACTCATGGATAAGTTTTACGACGAGCTCGACAAGGGAGCGGGCCCGGATGTCGCTCTTCGCGCCGCCAAATTGTCATTGCTTCGAGGCGGCGGATTCCGCAAGCCGTTTTACTGGGCGCCATTTCAACTCTATGCGGGATCGTGATTGGCACAAGCGTCTCTCACAGCATGAGGTCTGGCCCTCAGGTGGCTGGATGCGGTCGTGCCACGATTTCTAGAAGCCCGGCTGAGCCGTGATTCCCTTTGATTCCACGCACTCATAGGCCCGGCCGGCTGCGAGGTTTTTGTATTCTTCCGTTCTTCCGCTGGGCCATTGGATCACCAGACGATCGACCTTGTCCCGCTTCCCCAGTCCGAAGGTTACGGGCAATTCCGATTGCGACAGATAACTGGACCCGCCTTTGACCAGGCGCGACTGGCTCGAGGTTCCATTCGATGATCCGTGAAATATTTTCAACGAAGCCCCGATGGCATCGCGATTGGACTTCGTCCCAACCAGGCGAATCCGGATGCTCCGGTTCCCGGCAGTCTGGTCGGCGCGGTAAAGATAGGCTGGGCCGTTGTTGGTGGTGATCAGCAGATCAAGATCGCCGTCTCGATCGAAATCGCCGTAGGCAAGCCCTCGTCCGACTTTTGGTTGACTGAAGCCGCCACCGATTTCAGCGGCCACTTCAACGAACGTTCCCTTTCCGCTGTTCAGGAAAAGCTGCGGCGGCTGCGCGTAACCGACGCCGCTGACGTTGCGCACCGTGTCGTCGATATGCCCGTTCACGACTGCCAGATCGAGTGCGCCGTCCAGATCGGCGTCGAGAAACACGCATCCGAATCCCAACTTATCTTTCGACGCCAGCCCCACTCCGCTCTGCGTCGCTACGTCAACATAATTGCCGCTATCGGAAAGGCGATAAAGCCCCGTCATCTCGTTGTCGAAATTTGTGATGGCCACGCCCGAGCTTCCTGAATTGTCGAAGTCGGCCACGTCCACGCCCATTCCGGCGCGAGCTCGGCCCTCCGCGGAAAACGCGATGCCGGCATCCACGGCTACGTCTTTGAACGTACCGTTGCCCTGATTCCTATAAAGCTTGTTGGGTTGCGTGTCATTGGTCACCAGCAAATCGGGCCAACCATCGCCATTGTGGTCGAGCATGGCTACGCCGAGTGACTTCGAACTGCTGTCGAAAATTCCGCTCGTGGCCGTGACATCCTCAAAGGTTCCATTACCGCGATTGCGAAATAGCCAGCAGGTCTCTCCGCGGTAGGCTTCGGGCGTGCAATAGGATTTGTGCTTGCCGTCGAGACTGCAAAACACATCATGCTCGGGCGACCACTTGACGTAGTTGCAGACAAACAGATCCAGCAGTCCGTCGCGATCGAAATCGAACCACAAAGCCGACGTGCTCAAAGCCTGCCGCCCACCCAGCCCGCTTGACTTAGTAACATCGATGAAGGTTCCCTTGCCCGTGTTCCTGAACAGCCGGTTCTGGCCAACGCAAGTAATAAGGACGTCAGGATAGCCGTCGTTGTCGTAATCTCCGATCGCAACGCCCATGCCGTACATCTCGACATCGAGCCCAGCGCTGTGAGTCACGTCGGAAAACGTGCCGTTGCGATTGTTGCGGTAGAGCTTCAGCGTGCTCGGCTCCGATTTATGCTCGCGTTTGTGTCCGGGCCACTCTTTATGTCCGGGCCAATCCATGCCGTTCACCAGAAGAATGTCCTGCCAACCGTCGCGGTCGTAGTCGAGGAATGCGCAACCGGCGCCGAGTGTTTCGGGCAGCAGTTTCCCCCCGTAGGCGCCGCTGTTGTGACAAAATTTAATTCCAGACGGCGCAGTCACATCCACCAGACGAAAACCAGGGGCAGGCGGGGAAGCGGCGAACGCGTCCAAGAGCAGGCTTGATGTCGACATCGAAGCCGACGCCAAGCCTGCCATTCCCCAGAGAAACGACCGGCGGCTCAGGGCAACGCGGTTCACCGTAGGGTCATTCACCGAAGATCGTTTCACGGCAGATCAACCAGCCCGTTGCGAATCGCGTAAACGACGAGTTCGGCGGCCTTGTGGATCCCCAAAGTGTCCATCATGTTGGCCCGATGGACGGCGACGGTGTTGGCGCTGAGGTCGAGGGCGGACGCAATCTCCTTGTTGGACTTGCCATCCACGATCATTTGCAGGACTTCGAGTTCGCGCGGAGTGAGCGCGGCGTGGCGCTTGCCTTTGAGTGGCACCGGGCGCTTGAGTTGGGAATCGAGCACAGTTTCGCCGTTCGCGACTCGCCGGATGGCAGTGCCCAGCTCCAGGTCCATGGCGTTTTTCAGGACGTAACCGCGCGCGCCAGCCTCGAGCGCCTGCCGCACCAGAGTTTCCTCCGGATGCATGCTGAGCATGAGCACCAAAGATTGCGGATGCTTGGCAAGAATCTGACGCGTGGCTTCCAATCCGTTCATGCCGGGCATAGCGCAATCCATCACAATCACTTTCGGACGAAGTTCATCCGCGAGTCTGATTGCTTGGACGCCGTCGCCAGCCTCGCCGGCAACAGTAATATCCGGCTCATCCTCCAGAATGCGGCGGAATCCCCGGCGCACCAGGGAATGGTCGTCAACCAGCAGAACTGAAATCTTATCCGGCATGGGAATCAAGCTTCCAGCTTCTCTCTGGGGACTCGTAATCTAACCAGCGTTCCTCTTCCGTCCGCACCTCTTCCGTCCGCATCGCCACTAATCCAATCCCCTGCGTTGCGGCCTGCGCTTCGAAACCTTTACCGTGATCTTCCACTTCGACTTCCAAGGCATGGGGCAGAAATCGCAGCCGCACCCAGGATTCAGTGGCTCCCGAATGCCGGGTCAGGTTATTCAGAGCTTCCTGCACCACGCGATACACATGAATGGCGGCGTTGCCGTTAACAGGAAAGGGGTCGCCCGACTTCTCATAGAATACGTGAATCCCAGCCTGCCTTTCCACCACCGGCAAATACCAGTCGAGCGTGCTCTCGAGTCCGGTTTCTTCGAGCATCACCGGATGCAAAGCCTGCGACAGGCTGCGCACTTTGTCGAGCGTACTCTGCGTAATCTCGCAGACTTCACGTAGTTCGGAACGCAGCTCTGAATTGTCGGGAGCCTGCTTTCCGGCGCGCGTCAGCATGGCCCCCACGGCCGTCAGAATCTGTCCAAACTCATCGTGCAACTCGCGTGAGATGTGGCGCAAGGTGGATTCCTGGGTCGAAATGAGCTTCTGCGCAAGTTCGCTGCGCTGTTCGGAAAGCGCGGCAAGTTGTGCGAACAGTCGCCGATTCGAGCGAATCAGGTAAAGGCTGGTAAAGAGAATGGCACCCAAAGTCGCCGTGAGGAACAGGTAGACCTGCCGTTGCACGCGGTCGTAAATCTGCGCGATTCGTAACGCGGCCTGCTCTTCACTCTCATTGTTCTGCACCAGCAGGCGGGACACGGCCGTGCTCAGCGCTTCCTGCCTGGCCCGCAGCGAGATTCGAATTTGCGTTCTGGCCTCGGTCTGGTTGCTGTCATGCGCCAGCGCAAAGGTCCGATCCGCTGCGTCCCAGAACTGCTCGACCGAATTCTCAAGGTATTGTTCCTGGTCGGGAGTGCGATTCACCGGGGCAACCTGCTGCTCGCGGCGCAGCGCGTCGTCGAGATCCGTGCGAACGCGGTGGAACTGCGCCGACCAAGCCGTCAACGGATAGGGCTCATCGTTGTCCAGCATGTCGCGCATGGCCAGGGCCAGCGAGTTCAAATCGTTCTGGATGCGAAGCAGATGCAACGAGTCTTTCCGGTTGCGGTCCACCAGATTGTTCTGCAGTTCGCGCAGGCCGGAGATCTGCCGCGTGATGTATCCGGAGTAAGCAACCACGGCCGCGAGGGTGATGATCAGCCCTAAAAATAACCCGGGAGTTGGAGTCCGATGGGGCGCAGGAGTACGCAGCACGCCCCGAGAATACAACGGGGACGGCTTAATTTACCAACCTCCTCAGCGCCGCGCGTAACTCTTCCGACTTGAAGCCGAACGGACCCGGCTTGGCCTTACGGGCGACATGCGCACGGTCCCGCGAATACTGCCCG
>Ga0209648_10002324_pt1 | contig 15753 bp, 11 predicted proteins | sample GraSoi2013_115cm_FD_185830 | JGI IMG/M metagenome (GOLD analysis project Ga0209648, IMG submission 185830) | Grasslands soil microbial communities from the Angelo Coastal Reserve, California, USA - Sample 9_17_2013_115cm (SPAdes) (version 2) | ecosystem: Environmental > Terrestrial > Soil >...
GCATAGTGCTGGTGCACTTCCAGTTGCCACGCACCCAGATCCACCGCGCCGGCTTGCAGCGCCCGCTCCAGTCGCACACAGAGTGCCAGCGCGTTATGGTGTTGACGCGAAAGCTGGATCAGGTTCGGGTCACGCAGCATGGACCTATTATCCTCCTTTGCTAAATCCGCCCGCATGTTCAACAATGAATAGTTGCCCCTGGCCGCGGCGGCTCTCCTTCCGGTTCCGCAGGCGCGCCAGAGAAAACGCAAGGAGCCCTCATGCCCGCAACTGGAGAACTTATCCGCCTCATGAATTACATCGACGACATCGCTACCACCCTACGCCGCATCAGCGCCAGCATCCCGGCGATGACCAACGAGGAGTGCGCCCGCTTGGGCGAATACATCCGCAAGTCAGAACCGAGCTATGAGAGCGTCGTTCAGCACCTCGAGTTGGCGGGCAAAGAGAAAGAGAAAGAGAAAGAGCAGGCGGGCAAATAGTGGCCGAAGTCCGGGCTGACGTCCGCACTGAAGTCCGCACGGTTGCCGTGATCGGCGCCGGCATCATGGGCCGGGGCATCGCGCACGCTGCCGCTCTTGGCGGCTATCGCACCATTCTCGAAGACCTTCTTCCGAACGCCCTGCGCAAGGCGGAGACGGAAATCCGCGGCAATCTCGACAAAGCCGTCGAACTCGGCAAGGTCAATGCCACCGATGCCGACGCAGCTTTTTCCCGGCTGGAGTATGCCGGTTCGGTCGATCAAGCTGCGCGCGATGCCGATCTTGTCATCGAAGCCGTTCCCGAGGAGATGGAATCGAAGATCGAAATCTTCACCATGCTCGACAAGATCTGCCGTCCTACAACCATCCTCGCTTCGAACACTTCCTCGCTCAGCGTCACCGAGATCGCAAGCGTTACCTATCGCGCCAAGAAGTGCGTTGGCATGCACTTTTTTAATCCCGTGCACAAGATGAAGCTGCTCGAAATCGTGCGCGCGCTTGAAACCGATGACGATACGCTGGCTGCCGTTGTCGAAGTCGGCAAGCGCATGAGGAAGGAAGTCGTCGTAATTAAAGAAGCGCCTGGATTCATCACCAGCCGCATCAACGCCATGATCGGCAATGAAGCGTTCTACATGCTCCAGGAAGGCATCGCCAGCGCCGAAGACATCGACAAAGCTCTCAAGCTTGGTCTGAATCATCCCATGGGACCGTTCGAACTGGTGGATCTGGTCGGGCTTGATACGCGGCTGCATATCCTCGAATACCTGCATAAATCTCTCGGCGAAAAATTTCGGCCCTGTCCGCTGCTGGTGCAATACGTGAAAGCCGGAAGGCTTGGCCGGAAGTCGGGGCGGGGAGTATTTGAGTATCCGGAATTGTTGACCAACTCTTCAAAGACCTAAAGACAACCTGCGTTCTACTTTCCACTTTGATGTGGGCTACCCGCGCGCTGGGGGCGACGGTGATTTTGTTTCTCGTTCATCTTTTTGAATGGTGAGGTTGAATTTCATCCGCTGGCCCTGTTGTTTTGACTTTGTACCCCCCCCAATTTCCCGCAAACCATTCAATACAAAGGAGTTACTTCCATCATCTACAAAACTAAGGACTTAGCGCCCTAGATCCCGACCTTGAATTGGCTTGCGCTAACGCGCTCCCGTACTGAGGCCGTCACCATTGTCGCGCATGGCTGATTGTGTGTCTGCGACGGACGTCACACTTGTTTGTGATGAAAAAAGCCGACTCGGAGAAGCGGCGAATTTCAGCGACAGGACGTTTCCTGGTGCCTTCACTTAAAACAGAGTGGAACTGTGTCGGCAGTTCGGGAGGCCACTTCTCGAAAAGCGCGAGAAATGGCGCGCCCCCAGTTGTTTCGGTCGATGTCAAAAAACAAACTCGCGCTATACTTCGCCGTTAAAGTGGCCCACCCGCCAGCCAAGTTTGTCCTGTGTCCTCTGTGCCCTCTGTGGTGAAACACTTCTGATCTTCGGGTAGCCCCATTGTGCTAACGTGTGAGCGTCACACGCTGATTTCTTTTCCCGGAAATCAGTCTCCGGAGGAAAGCGCGAATGCCCGGGCGATTGCGGATCTTCATCTCTTCCACCATGGAGGACCTCGAAAACGAGCGCGACATGGTGGTCGACCGTCTCCAGAACGCGAACTTCGAACCGGTGAATGCTGAAGGCTTTACGCCCAACGGCAGCACCTCTTGGGATCGCATTTTGCAGGAGATCGAGACCTGCCACGTCTTTATGTTGTTGAGCGGACTCCGCTATGGCTGGGTTCCCACCACCGGCCCGCTCTCCGAGAAAAGAATCTCCGTCACCCACGGCGAATATCTCGCGGCCCGCGACCAGGGCCTGCCCGTCCTGCCGTTTTTCAAGATTCTGAAATACGGTAGCGACTCCGCGAGTGATGACGCGAAGGCCCGCGATGCTTTCCGCCAACAAGTCGGCGACTGGGACAAAGCCCAGTTTCGCACCGAGTTCATTACGGCCCGCGATCTCGCCGAAAAAGCCGTGGCATCCGTTACTCGCATGCTCACCGATGAATTCCTGCGCGACCAGTTGGCCAAGCGCCGCGAAACGGCGAGCCCTCCGCCTGCGCTCCAGCGATTCGACAAGTGCAGCCCTGCCTATGCGGCTCCCCTGGAATTGCCCGCAGGGCTGACCACCGCTGTCGCCGAAGGGCGCGCCGTTCTGTGGGCCGGATCGGGCATCTCCATGCCCGCCGGGCTCCCGTCCGCCAGCGCTCTCGGCGCCGAGATGGCGCGCTCGATTCAGGAATCGGTCGCCGACTACATCGCGCCGCCGGTTGGCAGCGGCATCGCCAGCGTCGCCAGCGATTTCGAAATGGTCCTGGGCCGACCCTTTCTTCTCGCGCGCTTGCTGGAACTGCTCAACCTTCCCGGCGGCGTGAAGCCCACGCCGCAGCATCTGGCCGCGGTCGCGCTGTTTCCCCGCATTATCACCACGAACTATGACGGATTGTTCGAGTCCGCCGCGCAACAATTGAACTCCGGTCATGCGCTCGTCCTCGGACCAAATCTTCCTGAGCCCGTGCCGGAAAAATTCATCTGGAAAATTCACGGCGATCCCAGCCGCTCCGACGTTCTCGTCGTCAGTGAGGCCGACATCGAGGAGTTCGGCACATTCACCTCTACGCTCGTAGCGAATCTCCGCCCGGTTTTGTCGCGGGGGCCGCTGCTCATCGCCGGCACCAGCCTGCGCGATCCCAGCATCATGCGGCTCTTTCACGAATTGCGCGGAGGATATCAAGGATATTGGCCGGTCCCGGCCGGCAATCCTCTCGCGGTCGCGCGCTGCAAAGCGATGGGACTGCAGCCGCTGCCTCTGCTGCTCGAAGATGTGCTTGGCGCGTTGCGACGGAGGTGGGAATAGCCGTCGTTGAGGCCGGGCGCTTCCACACACAAGAGAAATTTCAAATGGGATTCGCCGACAAGGGCCGGCCGGGTGCGCCACTTCTCGCTTTTGAGAAGTGGCCTGCGGAGAACCGAAACCGCGCCTTGTGGCGACAGCATCGCGGGCCACTTCTCAAAAAGCGTGAGAAGTGGCGCATCCCCAGTTGGTGAGTCCCAAGATCAAAGGCAACCCGCGTTAGACTCTCCACTTTGATGTGGCCCACCCGCCTGCCTCTTCCAGTGTAGCCCGGCCAGAAAATTGCCGGCCAATGCTGGCACGTTGGATTATTGAAGGTTTGCTCGTGATACAGGAGTTTCTCGAATCCGTCGGAAGTCCTGCACCCAGTTAGCGGAAACTCCAGTCTGTTACCCGGTTTCCATGCATGTCCCGTTGCCATTTATACTCGTGAAACGAGGGAATCTCTATGCGCGCATTCCTAAGCCACTCGTCAGTAGACAAGACAATTGTGATCGGTGTCCGTGAAGGATTGGAGGCAGAATCAACATGGCTTGATCGCGCTGAAATCGAGTGGGGAGACATGTTTCTTGAGAAGATAGCCGAGGGAATCACATCGGCTAGCGACTTCGTCTTGTTTTGGAGCAAAAACGCTTCACAAAGCGAGTGGGTCCGGCTTGAAATAAACGTGGCGTTCATACAGGCTCTACGTAGAAAAGCGATAAGGCTTCGAGTCGTATTGCTAGACGATACCCCTTTGCCTGTGTACCTGGAGCCATACCAAAGCTTCTCTGTAGTTGGCTCGACCACCCCTGTACCCGACATTTTAAAGAAGTTGAAACCTCTCCTGAAGGAGACTCCCAAATCGGTAAGATCACGATTCGTAAACCGACATGATGAAACCGGAAAGATTGAAGCCGCCGTTGACGACCCAGAATTCCGGGCGGTATGCGGCTTTGGCTTCACTGGTGTCGGTAAATCGTCGACGATTCAAGAAGCTCTTCAGCGCATCTTCGCGGGTGTGAGCGTCGTTCGGATCGATGTCAGCGAAGGAACAGGATTCGTGGAGCTCGCTCTGGCTCTTTCTGCATCGGTTTTACGCGAATCTCTCCCTGAAAGCCTGAATCAAGAACAGCTCGATGAGCGGATTCGGTTATGCGTCGAAACTATCGTAAAGAACCGACAGTTGCTCCTTTTAGCAAATGTACAGCACTGGTTGGATGAGGATAGCCAACCCCAAGGTCCACTCATCTCTCTCCTAGCGATCATCTCTGACCTGTCGGCCTTGTCAAGTCGTCCTATTTTCATGACCTCAACAAGACGACCGAAACTCGACGTTGCTGTGCAAGATCGCGTAATGCAATTTAGTATTCGCGGGCTCAAAGACGAACATGTAGCGGCATTAGTTAGAAATTGGTATTTTGCGATTTACGATAAAGAATTGTCCGTCGAGGATTCGAACCGACTTGCTCCAAAACTATACGGGCACCCTGTAGCGGCCCGGTTGGTAGCAGGACTGCTCGGCAATCACAGCGTGGATTTTCTTGAAAAGTATCCTGAAGAACTCATCGCCTTGCGAAGAGACTTGGCACGTGTTCTCCTTCAAGATCTTAAGCTGACGACCGCAGCAGAACAATTGATGGAAACGTTAGCACTTGCCGGTATCGGCTTGCCAGCTTCGGTGCTTGTTGCAGCGGGCTCGTCTGAATCTGACTTTCAACAGGCGGTTGCGCAGTGCGCGAATGCAGGACTTATCACAGCCGATAGGGTAATCGAGACCCATCCCTTGTTTCAGGACTTCTTTTGGCATCGTCTGCATCGCAGTGACTATCGACAGCGATCCCTCGATTTGGCCGAAGCTCTAAGGATTCATCTAGATGGCATGGACAAAACAACACTTGAGTTTGCCTCTTTGCTGCCCGTGATATATAGGTCATATGCGCTGGGTGGTGAAATCGGGAAGGCTAACGCACTCCGGCGCGACCTAACCGGTGAGTTAGAAGCGGCGGCACTTACACTTTATAACCGAAGAGACTATCTACTTTCTGATCAGTACATCTCAATAGTACTCGAATCGAATCCCAAAAACTGGAAGATGCGGCTCTATCGAGGTCGAATACGCGTCCGACAGGAGGAGTGGAAAGAAGCAGAACGCATTTTTACTGGTATGTTGCAAGAACGCCCCCGGGATGTCGGTGTCCTTCACGCCATGGGCTGGAGCCAACTCAAACAGCGCAACTGGTCGAAGGCGCTCCAACTGTTCACGGCTATTATTGCTCAGCGTGAACATGTCAGATCCCTTGTAGATGCAGCTGAATGTCTCTACCGATTGAATCGCAACAAAGAAGCTCTAGAGTTTCTCGCGCGGGCAAAGGAACAAGAGTCCGAAAATGCCTATGCCTTAGACCTCGAATCGAGAATACTTGAGGATATTGGAGAGTTGGATGCGGCCTACGTTTCGGCGGAATTGGCTGCAGCTAGAGATCCCTTAAATGGAAGATATCAAAATCGCCTTGGAGTCATCCGCGCTAAGCAAAAGTTTCCCCAACTTGCGATTCCACATTTTAAGAATGCAATAGAGCTAGACCCGGACCGATTCAGCCCTGCCAACTCACTTATTGCCGCATACTTGGAGATTGACGAATGGGAGCTGGCTGACGAACTGCTGCCAGAACTTGAAAAGAAAGCACGTACTCCTTCGGACTTTGCGTTGCTGGCGCATACGAAGGCTCGCGTTGCGTTTTCGAAAGGGCAGCTAAGTGAGAGTAAGGAATTGCTGAAGACGGAAATCGCGGCTTCGCGAAATGTGATTCCAAATCTCGGAGTACTCATAAATGTACTATGCGCCTTGTTTGACAGTAATCTTGTGAGCTTCCCGGCTATAGCTTCAGTCGAGCTCAAAGAGGCCGAGAACGCTCTGAAGAAGATTACGGAGATAGATCCAGACAACGAGTTCCTCGACGGTCTGAAACGGGCTATAACGGACCGGCAAGCAAAGCAAAAGCCAATTCGTCGGCTCTAAATCGGGCTGGGAAATGGGCGGGTGGACCACATCTGGCGGGTGGGCCACTTTAACGGCGAAGTATAACGCGGGTTTGTTTTTTGGGACATCGAGCGAAACAACTGGGGGGTGCGCCATTTCTCGCGCTTTTCGAGAAGTGGCCTGCCACACAGCCGACTCCGGAGTGGGCTCTTGCGCGGCGCGCCATCGATCTTCATCTTGAGAACTGCGAGGTCGCACTTCCTCCCAAGCTGACGCCTAACTTTTTTGTCACAACCATCCGTGACCGAAATAAATTGACTTAAGACCCGCCGCGCGCGAAAATAGAAATCTGATTGGGGCAGTTTCGAAGTCCGTCCACCAAGACGGCCCTGGAAACTGCCCCAAAGCCGTTTCAGCTCTCTTTTAGGAGCTAAGTCCTTATTCCGAAATACTTTGATATAAGTCCTTTCGATTCAAAGACCAAGTCCGAAAATTCCCGCTAACTCTATGATTCCAGGAGACCAGGGGGGAGGGGGGTGGGGTACTAAACTGGTAAACACCTCAAAATATCGATAGGCGGGTGGGTGATGGGATCATCGGTGTACTCGATGGACGAGGCGCTGCACGAGTCAGCGAGAAATCCCACGCGGGCGACGACCGTGGAATCCCACCCTTCAAAAAATGAAGGTCGGGGCATTATTATTCCGTCCCTTTTACGCTCAGCCAACATGTCACCGCTGAAGGTGCGACGCTGCTTGCACCCGCCCCTTGCACAAATCGCAAGGACAAGGAGCGGGCCACCCCGGTTCGTTCCAGGGGTAAGTTCGAGCCTACTGGTTTATATCCTGCTTCGCCTCGAGGCGCTTCACCAAGCCATCCACATAGCTCTTCTGGTTATCCGGAGCTCCTGCAAGCGCCAGCTTCATTTCTTTGGCCGCGTCATCGAATTTGCCTTGCGAGCAGTACATGCGAGCCAGTCCCGAATGCACGAACCATTGGTCGGGATGTTTCTTCGCGTTCTCGCGGAAGATCGCGAACGCCTCATCATTTCGCTTTTCACCCTGCAGTCCGCGAGCGAAAAAATGGATCTGCAAAGGGTTAGCCATATCGAGCGCTTTCTTCTGCGCGGTTGCGGCCTCGTCTTTGCGATTGAGCGCCGTCAGGACTTTCGACTTGGTTAACTCGTTATCGTAGCGGTCTTCATTTTCGATGGACTTGTTTACGTAGATCAGCGCCTCATCTGGAGCGATCTTTTCCGTGAGCAAATAATTCGCGGCTTCGTCCCCGCTCATCCACGTGTACTGCGAAAGATTACGAAGTTGTTTCTTCAGGCTGGCCTGCACCACGTCGTGCACATCGACCGAGACCTTGAATGGGACTGCGATCTTCTCCCACTCCAGTTCGACCACTGCCGAATCTTTCTGCAGTTGATCGAAGTCGTAGGTCAGCGCGTTGTGCATGTCCGCGGCCTTGGGCTTCACCGTCACGCGAAGGGCATCTTCTTTTTCGTCGTAGGTGAAGGATCCCCAGGAAGTCGAGTTCTTCGAAAAAATGATCGTCCATTCGTCGGCGTTCGGGATCATGTGCAGACCGTAAGTTCCTTTGTCGAGCGGCTTGCCTTCGATCTGGACCGGATCGCTGAAGGCGATCGTCGTGTTTTCGTTGGCTCCAGCGCGCCATACCTTGCCGTAGGGAACCAGAGCATCCCAAACTTTGCGATCATTCACCAGCGGCCGGTGATACGCGATGGTGATGTCGGTGATGCCGATGCGTTGTGAAATTTGCGCCCCCTGGCTTTGCAGGGGCAAATCGAGTGTGAACGATTGAGCCGGGCTCACCCCCGGCAGGGCTGCCGTCAGCAGGCAGAACAGGAATGCTCGTAAAGCGGTTCGAAACATAGGGAATGCCTCCTTCAATGTGCAATGTGCACCTAGCGCAATTTTGCTGAAGCGGGCCGTGGATCGCGGCCACCCGTGGTCGGCATCTTAGACGTGCTGCGAGCCCGGCGGTGAGCAGGAGTACAAAGTTTAAATCGCGGGCGAGGGACGGGCGTCTCGCCGTCCGGCGGGTGGGGGCGCCCGGGTCTCCACCACCGTTTTTGGGGAACCGCGGCGCACTCACCCCCGTACTACACAACAGAGTCCTGGGTGCAGGCTTGGTTCGGATATGAGGCCGCCTGCCGTGAACCAACTCATGCGGATGCTCATCGAAATCGTTCGCCAGTCGCTGGCCACCCTCTGGGCGCACAAACTCCGCTCGTTCCTTACGATGTTCGGCATTGCCTGGGGGGTGGGATCGTTGCTCCTGCTGGTCGGCTTGGGCGAAGGCTTCCGCAGTGGCCAGGCGAAGCAACTGAAGAATCTTGGTCAGGACATTATGTTCACCTTCCCCGGGCGTATTCCCGCGGTCGAAGGCAGCACGCTGTCGGGCCGTACCTACCATTTTACGTATGAAGATTACCTCGCCATCCGCAGCGAGGCGCGCTCGCTTAAGTATCTTTCTCCCGTACTCAATCGCGAAGACATTCGCGCCGTCAGCGATTATGGTTCGACCAACGGCCAGGTTTTCGGAGTTGCGCCTGAATACAACCAGATCCGCAATATTCCGGTCGGCCCGGGGCGCTGGTTTAACGACGAGGACAACACCGAAACGCGGCGAGTGGCTGTCGTCGGCTGGGAGCTTCTGAAGAACATATTCCCCGGACGCCCGGCCGTAGGCGCGCCCATTCTGCTGAATGGCGTCCGCTTTGAAATTGTTGGGGTACTCAGCAAAGTGGGGCAGGACGGCAATAACGGCACCAATGCGCGCATCTTCATTCCCATCGAGACGATGCGCAACCTGTTCCGGCTGAAAGAGAAGAACAGCGAAGACGCCATCTCATTCCTGAATTACCGTCCGCTCACGCCCGCTGGGGACTTGGTGGCGAAGCAGGAAGTCCACGACATTCTTGCCCGCCGCCACGGTTTCGATCCGAAGCTTACAGAATCGTTCGAAGACTGGGACACGATCGAGGACAACAAGCGCGTCGACAAGATCTTCAACGGCATGGACTGGTTCCTCGGAGTGGTCGGTGTGATTACGCTCGCGCTCGGCGCCATCGGCATCATTAACATCATGCTCGTTTCCGTTACCGAGCGCACCCGCGAGATCGGGCTGCGCAAGGCGCTCGGAGCCACTCATCGCGCCATCTTGACCCAGTTTTTTGTGGAAGGGGCGTTCCTGACCGCCCTGAGCGGAGGCATCGGGCTCGCTATCACGACGGCATTGGTCACGGTGCTTGCGGCCTTGCCCGCTCCCGAAGGATTTGATACGCCGCGCATTGTTCCGTCGTCAGCGGCCATCGCGATTTTCTCGCTTGCGTTTGCCGGTATCGCCGCGGGACTTTATCCGGCGCGTCAGGCCGCGCTGCTACAACCGGTGGAGGCTTTGCGCCAGGAGTAACTGGATACGGTGGAGTGACGGGCGTCTCGCCCGTCCAGCCGGGCGGGGACGCCCGGCTCTCCACTAGCGGATAGGGACTGACTATGATTCTCGAACTCGGCTGGCAGGCTTACAACGCGCTTAAGCACAACCGCCGCCGCAGCATCCTTACCATGCTTGGCATGGCCTGGGGCATTGCGACGGTCGTGCTGCTGCTCGCCTACGGTTCCGGTTTCGAGCGCGGACTCTGGGTCGCTTTCCGCTCCTGGGGTACGAACCTGGTCTTCATCTTCCCGGGACGCACCTCCATGCAAGCGGGCGGCACCAAAGCGGGCAGCGAGATCAAACTTACCGTCAACGATCTCGATTACCTTCAGGCCGAGGTGCCTCTGCTCAAGCGCATCTCGCCCGAAGCGTTCAAGCAGAGCACCGTCGCTTGGGGAACGCGGAGCGGTAATTACGGCATCAGCGGAGTGTATCCGTACTATTCGCACATGCGGCGCATGGACGTCGAAGACGGCACATTCTTCACCGACCTCGACGAGAACACGCGCAGCCACGTTGCCATCCTCGGCGCCGACGTCAAGAAAAAGCTGTTCTCCGGGCAGAACGCGCTTGGCGAAAAGGTGCGGATCAACGGCATTTCCTACGAGGTCGTCGGCGTGCTAAAACGAATCATTCAGAATGGCGACGACAACATGAACGGCAAAGTGTATGTCCCGTTCAGCGCCATGAGCGACCTTACCAATACCTATTACCTCAATGCGGTTGCCATGGAATACGAAGGCGACCACGAAAAAGTCGCGGCGGCCGTGCGCCGCTCCATGGCCTTTCACCATGAATTCGATCCCAAGGACAAGCGCGCGGTCTTTGTGTTCGACGTCTTTGCCGATCTGCTCGACCTGCGCGTTATTACCACCGGCATCAAGATTCTGCTCGGGTTCATCGGCCTGCTCACGCTCGGCATCGGCGGCGTGGGACTGATGAACATCATGCTCGTCTCGGTTACCCAGCGCACCCGCGAGATCGGCGTCGAGAAAGCCCTTGGCGCGCGGGGTTGGCACATCCTGGTCCAGTTTCTGGCCGAAGCCCTGGCCATCACCCTTCTCGGTGGGATCGCCGGCGTGGTTCTCGCCTACATCGTGTCCTGGTCGGTCGGATCGCTTACGCTGTGGAGCGCGTTCGTGGAGAATGGCAGCGAAGGCGACATCCATCTCACCATCGATTCGACCACCCTGCTGGCGTCCACTATGATTCTTGGATTCGTCGGCGTTATCAGCGGAATGCTGCCCGCCATCAAAGCCTCGCGCCTGGATCCGATCGAGGCGCTGCGGTACGAATAAAGAGCTATGCTCACGTGGGACAGCGGCCCCCAACCCCCTTCTCGTGTGCTATATTGCTCCCCACATTTGCACAGGAGGATTTATGCGTCCACTTGGCGTCACTTTGGTCGGCTTCTACCAGATTCTTCGCGGTGTGCTCGGGCTGGTGTTCGGGATTTCCGTCATGCTATTCAGCGGGCTGGCCGCGAAACTTGCTTCGCTGGCCGCTGAGGGCAACGCCGTGGAAAATCTTCTGCGCAGCTTCGGCCACGCGGCTGGCCTTGGCATCATCGTGTTTGCGGTCGTGCATATGGTCGCCGGCTACGGAGTGCTGCAGATGCAGAACTGGGGACGCCTGCTCACGCTGCTGTTTTCCGCGATTGGACTTGTGCTGCTTCTCCCCGGCGTGCTCCATGCGAATGTCTTCTGTTTGGCCTTCGCAGCGATTAACGCGGCCTGCATCTTCTATCTGGCCATGCCTCCGATCAAGCGCGCCTTCCACGCCGCAGGCGACCCGATGCGAATGGCGGCGTAAACAGGCGCGCATGCTTCGGCCGTCGAGACGCGGCGTGCAGGGAAGCTGCGCATTGTCCGTCCGCGAACAAATCGAGCGCGAAATCCGCCGGGGCGGGCCCATCCCGTTTTCGCGCTACATGCAGGTCTGCCTCTACGATCCTTGCGATGGTTATTATTCCCGCAACGCTGAACAATTCGGCAAAGCGGGAGACTTCTATACCTCGAGCGATGTTCACGCCGTTTTCGGACGCCTGCTCGCGCGCCAGTTTGACGAGATGTGGCGAGCGCTCGACCGTCCTGCACAAATCGAAATCCTCGAACTCGGCCCGGGGCGCGGCTTGTTCGCCCACGATGTGCTCGATTGGTGCAATAAGAAATTCCCCGACTTCTTCGCGGCCCTCACTTACACCTTGCAGGAATCGTCCGCCGCGTTGCGGGCCAAACTGCAAAATACTCTCGAGAACCACATCGCCAGCGGCAGAGCGGTAATCTCCGCGGGATCACTGGAAGGACGGTCAGCGGCCGTGGACATTCATCGTAGCCTTCCTCCCGAAGCGCCGCTGATTGTTTTCGCCAACGAATTCTTCGACGCGCTGCCGGTGGAAATTCTCGGGGCTGCCGGCAAACTCCACATCGCGCTCGAAAACAATCGCCTGCACGAAGTCTGGCTCCCGCCGCCGGACGACGAACTGGAATTCCTCGACCGCTACGGCGTTCATCCCGAGGCCGGCGAGCGGATCGAAGTGCCCATGCTCGCGCAGGATTGGATGGGGAAAATCGCGCGCTCAATCGGACGTGGGAGGCTGCTGGAAATTGTCACTGTCGTTGACTACGGTTACACGCGGAACGAACAACTCGCGGGTCGCTACCGCGGCACGCTCATGGCGTATCGGCGTCATTCCGCTAGCCCCGACCCCTACCAGGCTCCCGGCGAGCAAGATCTCACCGCACACGTCAATTTCACCGCGCTTGCCGGGGCATGCGAGCAAGCGGGCATGCAGGTCGAGAAGCTGCTCACGCAATCGCAATTTCTGATGGGCATTGGCGCGAGAAATCAGTTTGCGAATGCTTTCGAAGATTGCCGCGTCCCGCAGGAACGGGCGAAGGTAGCCCTGCAGCTGAAACATCTGGTCACGCCGGTTGGCATGGGAGAGAATTTTCAGGTGCTGATTGCCAGCCGAGGAGTGGGCCCCGCCGAAATAGCCTCACTTAGCGGCCTTAGCTTTGGGGGCAGTTCTCAGTTTTCAGTTGTCAGTTCTCAGTAAAGGCGATTGTGACGGTCCTCTTGGACCTCGGTTCACTGAGAACTGAGAACTAGGGTAATAGGTACCAAAGGTGTGCACCATTTTCGTTGCATTTAACATTCCTGAAATATCTTTGCGGTAGACTGCAAGTGATGAGCTTGCCTCGGGTCTCTCGTTTTGCTCTGCCCCTGCAGGTCGCTGCCGTCTGCTACCGGCGGGTGGATTCGCATGCCGAGTTTCTGCTGGTCCATACCAACGGCGGCAGCAAGTGGACGTTTCCCAAGGGGGCGCCCGAACCTCGCCTCTCGCACAGCCAGGCGGCTGAACGCGAAGCCAAAGAAGAAGCGGGCGCCATCGGTGTCATCGAGCCTCGCCACTTCCACATCTATGTTCACTCGAAGGGCGTCTTCTGGCAGGCTGGCGGTGTGCAGGAATACGTGGTCAAGGCTTTCTTGATGGAAGTCCGCCAAACTCGCCGTCCCGAGGAAGACTTTCGCAATCCCAGCTGGTTCGACGCAGAAAAGGCGCGCGTTATCCTGGCCAAAGGCCGCGAGGTCAAATACGCGCACGAAGTCCAGACGGTAATCGACCGCGCGGTGGAGCACCTCGGCATCGCGCGGATGGCTGCGGCTCGCTGAAAGCTCCAGTACTGTAACCGCGTGATTGTCACTGCTGTCGATCCAGCTTGCTGGTGGAAAACCGGGCGTCCCCCGCCCGGCTGGACCCTTCGACTCCGCTCAGGGCAGGCTCGCGAGACGCCCGTCGCTCCCTCGTATGACTCATCGCATGGTCGCGGCACTAGTCTTCGTGGCGGGGTGTAGCGTAGTAGCCGCTGCGGGCTTGGATTTTGTAGTCACCCTGTTTGGGCTTGATCTCGACCTTACGGAAAGAGGCGTCGCGGGCGGTGTTGGTTGGCACGTATCCAGCGTTGTACTGGCTGCGGAGTTCCTGGGAAATCTGGTCGAAGGCCTGACGGAGTTTTTCGATCTTGTTGCCGACTTCGATCACGCGGCCGCCGGTTTCCTGGGTGAGTTTGCGCATCTCGCTTCCGCCAAAACCAAGGGTGACGCCACGATCGGCGATCAGCAACACGTAGCAGATGGCATCGGCCTTCTGGGCAGCTTCCATAGCGTCTTTAATCTTTAGCTTGCTACCTTGGTCCTCGCCGTCGGTGAGCAGGATCATCGCCTTGCGGCCGACTTCGTGAGCGAATTCGTCATGCGAGGCGAGATAGACGGCGTCATAGAGCGCGGTGCCGCGTGGGCCGGTGGAAGAGCACGGAATGGGGCCTTGCGGGCCAATCGGGCCGCCAGAACAGCTGACTGCTGCGCTGTTCATCTTGGTTTCGTTCAGCGCGTGTTTGAGCCGGCTGATCGAACTGGTGAAATCTTGCAGAAGCTCGATGTCGGTGCCGAAGCTGATGACGAAGGCCTCGTCCTTTGCGTGCAGCGTGCTCTCCAGGAAGGAACCGCCGACCGTCTTTTCCATGTCGAGGACGCGCAGTTGGCTGTAGCTGGTATCGATGAGGATGCCGAGGGTCAGCGGGAGATCGGATTCGGCCTTGAAGTATTTGATGGTCTGGGGCTGGCCGTCCTCGAACAGGTCGAAGTTGTCCTTGGTGAGGCTGGGGATCAGCGCGCCGTGCTTGTCTTTGACGTTGAAGAACAACTGGACGACTTCGACGTTGACCTTCAGGGTCTCCACGGACTGGTCTTGCGACTGGGCGTCGGAACTGGACGCGGAATTGGAATTAGATGTAGGGCCGGTCGAGGAGGTGGCCGGGGGCGCCGAAGGTGGGGGAGCCGGCAAATTCTGCGCGACGGCGGAAAGCGACAGGGGCGTCACCAGAGCGAGCATGGCCAGTGCGAAGAAACCTGTGGCCAGGCACGGTTTGCAACGTAGTTTAGGCATCAGCGTTTTTATCCCCAGACTTTGCTAGTCTATCCTGTAGAGGACTTGTAACGGTTAGATGCACCAAAGAGGCGCGCTTGGGCATCTGAATTAGTAAAAAGCGGTCAAAAGCAGAGAGAAAGACAGAGGATTCCGGGAATGGTTTCAAAGATTGGCGCGGTACTGATTCTTGGGCTTACATTGTTGCTGGCGGGCGCCCTGGCGGCGCAACAGAAGCCTGAGGACATCCCGGACGCTCCGTCGGCGACGCGTCCGATACCGCCGGCTCAGCCCAATCCGCGTCCTGGGGTGGATGATGAAACCCTGCCAGATACGCCTCCCCCGGATAATTCTGGCGCGGGGGTGACCACCGGGTCGAAGGAGCTTCCCCGAAGCGCTCCGGATTCGGCGGGTGACAAGGCGGATGAGAAGCCAGCCCCGCCGCCGATGCCTCCGGTCGTGACGGTTCCCGCAGGCAGTGTCCCGAAGGATTTGGAAAGCGGGGATGATCTCTACAAGATCAGGGTGACCACAAACCTGGTGCTGGTTCCGGCTACGGTAAAGGACAGCGCCGGTCGGTTGGTCGGCGGCTTGCTGCCCAAGGATTTTTCGGTCCTCGAAAATGGACAGCGGCAGACGTTGAAGTTTTTCACCAGCGACCCGTTTCCGCTCTCGGCGGCGGTGGTTATCGACACAGGTATGCCTGATGTAGGGTTGAAGAAAGTGCAGGAGACCTTGTCGGCGTTGCAGGGAGCCTTCAGCCAGTTCGATGAAGTTGGGATCTATACCTATAGCAGTACGGTAGGCCGGGTGGCAGACTTCACCGGCGTGGGCAAGCAGTTGACGGCAACGCTGAATCAGGTCAGGGGATACAGCGGAGCAAATAATGGACCGCCGGTGACGAGCGGGCCGCTGGGTCCGCAGGGACCGATGATCAACGGGCATCCGCTGGATATCCCGGTGCAACGAGTTTCCACGCCGCCGAAGGTCGCGCGCGTAATGAATGACGCTATCCTGTTG
>Ga0209648_10002327_pt1 | contig 15746 bp, 16 predicted proteins | sample GraSoi2013_115cm_FD_185830 | JGI IMG/M metagenome (GOLD analysis project Ga0209648, IMG submission 185830) | Grasslands soil microbial communities from the Angelo Coastal Reserve, California, USA - Sample 9_17_2013_115cm (SPAdes) (version 2) | ecosystem: Environmental > Terrestrial > Soil >...
CCGCCATTAGCCTGCATGAAAGCGTCGATCTTGTCGGCGATTTCTCCTTTGTAAAAAACGTCGCGACCTCTTTCACCGATCAGTCGCAAAGTTTTTGCGAGGTCTGGATTTTTGAAGATATCGCCTTTGCCGGGAGTGCGGCCTTTGCCGTCGAGCGTGTAAGTTTCGAGAAACGCGCCGGGCAATCCTTTATACAGGCGCGGCCCAAACGCCCAATAATAAGCGATCAATTCCGTGACCGGAAAACCTTCTTCGGCATATAGAATCGCAGGCGCAAGGTCATCACTCAGTTTCAGTTTCCCGAATTTTTCGTGGAGCTCCGCCCATGCGTCCACTGTTCCGGGCACGCTGATCGGCAACATACCGATCGGCGGAATTGTTTCGCGATGCAGCTTTGCCAGCTCAGCCTTCATCTGTTCGTAACTCAGACCGGCTGGCGAACGTCCGCTCCCATTGATTCCGTAAAGTTTGTTTTCCTTCGCGCTGTAAACGATTGCAAAGAGGTCGCCGCCGATCCCGTTGGAGACAGGCTCCATTAAGCCGAGGGTTGCGTTTGCGGCGATTGCCGCATCCACTGCGCTGCCGCCGCGTTTCAAAATGTCGATCCCCACCTCGGTGGCCGCGGGCACGCTCGTGCAAACCATTCCATGTCGCGCTAGAACCTCCGAGCGCGTAGCGAAATTCTTTCCGGTGATGCGATCGATCTGGGCATCCAGTCGAAGACCGACCAACAGAGTCAATAGTGCAAAACTTAGTGGCTTAATCCATCGCACCAGCCACATTAACGCCTTCCATTTAAAGAGTGCACTTGAATTTTAGTCTCTGATTGTATTTGATTGCTCACCGCGAATGAGAATGTCTTCCGATGACCAAAAAGCGATCGGCTTGATACTGATCTGCGTAGGATTTCTTTTCTTTCTGATTGGGCTTGCTGCACAGCTCAAAGAGAGTTTTCAATCCCGCGCCGAAATTTCGACCGCGGGCTTTACCGCCGCCGCGATTGCCGCAGCGCTGGGCATCATCATGTTTTTGTTTTCTTTGAGAAAGAAACAAGGCTGAGATGGAAACGTGGCGCAGACAATCCTGTCTGCGACTTCAACGCTTTTGCAGCAAACCGTCACCAATGCTTGCAGGCTCGCCGCAGCGAGTCCGTCCGGTGGCGGACAGGATTGCCTGCGTCACGAAAGAAACGGCAGCGGCCGTTTCCGGATCGCCGCCGTTCTCCCATCGCTCCCAAAAATTGGGACGGTTATTCCTGCATCGCGGCGTTAAGCTCTTTATGGGCGTTCATCATATCTTGATGCGCCTTCTGAATAGCATCGAGCTTCTTCTGCTGATCAGGATTGAGCAACGGCCGGATCTGCGACAGCGTACTGTCCATTACCGTTTTTGCTTTCTGCATCGCCTCCTGATGAATGGCGCGGATTTGCGGCTTCGCTGCATCAAGGATTGGCTGAACCTGGGTCTGTTGATCAGAAGTCAGGTTCAACTTGTCAGTTAGATGCTGCAGACCAAATGCATGGCCGTGCCCGCCCCCTCCGGGGCCAGGTTGTGCCTGCACAATCACAAAACCGCCAAGGGCGATCGCCCCTGCGGTCACAACTGCTAATACATTTCGTTTCATAGTTTGATGTCTGTTTGTTTTCCTGTGCGCTCTTCGCGCTTTCAGTAGCTAATGACCGGAAGCGCAGAGCAGCGGTTACAAATTTTTGTGTTGTCCGGTGGCGCGCGGCGCTTGTGTCAACCGCCTGCCCAATTTAACAACAGGTGCTTGGCACAAGCACCTCTACACGCAAACTTGTAACCACAACCCACCATTACCGGTCACTGCTAATGGTGTGGATGCGCTATTGACTACATGGATGATTCTGACGCAGGCGCGCTGGTTCAGGCTGCGCTTCAGCATGATGATGAAGCAGCTCGGGCGCTGGTGCGTCGGCTTTATCCGCTGGTCGCGAAAGTGGTTCGGGCGCATCGTCCGCGCCGAACGGCCGAGGAGGACCTTTGCCAAATGATTTTTATCAAAGTTTTCCAAAAATTATCGCAATATTCGGGGAAGGTGCCGCTCGAACACTGGGTCTCGCGTATTGCGGTGAACACTTGCCTCAATCAAATCGAGTCGGAGAAAGTGCGGCCTGAACTTCGCCACGCCGATTTGAGCGTGGAGGAGCAAGCGGTGATCGAAAATCTTACCACCTCGAGCGAGGAACTGGCCCCAGACCGGCGGTTAGCTTCACGACAACTGGTAGAGCATCTTTTGGCTGCGCTGAAACCGGTCGAGCGGCTGGCGATTGATTTGTTATACTTGCAGGGACGTTCGGTGCAGGAGATCCGGAAAATCACTGGCTGGAGCGCTGCGCTGATTAAGGTGCGTGCGTTCCGAGCCCGGCAGAAAATGAAACAACAGTTCGCGAAAATTTCGGCGAAAGAAAAGCAATGAAAAACGAAAGAATCGATCGGTTGCTGCGATCTGCGGCCCAGGCGCGCGAAGAAACCGGCGCTACGATGCCGTTCGGGTTCGACACGCGTGTGGTGGCGCTCTGGCGCGCGGCTGCTCCGAGGCTGAATGGAGTCACGTCGCTTGTCCGGCGCGTCGCTGTGTTGTCGATAGCTGTGATTGTCATATCGACAATCGCGGCCGTGCGTGAAGCGAGTCAAAACCGCGAAATCGGTGAATCTTTTACGAACGAATTCGCCATCGCGGACTCCGCGATTCAGGATGAGTTTTTAAGATGAACCGCGCGTTGCAATGGAAACTCATCGCGGGATTCCTTCTCGTATTTGTCGCCGGGGGAATCAGTGGCGCGTTCGTTGGAGGATTATACGCCCAGCATCATTTTTTTCAGCTCCATCATCCTCAACTGATCGGCGCACGAATGAAGGAAAGACTCCGCACCGAGCTCAACCTGACGCCGGAGCAGGTCGCCAAAATTTCGCCGATCATCGACAAAACAGCGGACCAACTGAGAGAAATTCGGCAAGACACGGCCCGGCGCGTGCATGAGACGATCGCTGAGGCCCACCGGCAGATGGCTGCTAATCTCACAGACGAACAACGCCAAAAATTGCAGCAAATCGAACAGCGACATCGTCGCTGGCATCATCGTCGTTGGCAGGAATTTCCTGCCGAATCGCCATCGGCGACTCCGTAGTGGCGCAGGCAATCGTGCCTGCGAGTGTTCAATCTGCGAGCCACAACCTAGTCGCAGACAGGATTGTCTGTGTCACTACGTCAAAAGCGCAGTCCGTTTTCAAAAGTAATTCGTTCGCGCTCGACATTTGCACCCCGACTCAGGAACAGATCGCGCACCTCTGAGGCGTAGTAATCACCATCGTACTGCGGATTGAGTCCGAAAAAGACTTTTCCGCCCGGGGCGAGGTGCTGCTGCAAATCGCGCAGGAAAAAATCCCATTCTGCCGTCCCCCACCGTTCTTTCGCTGGATGGTATAGATTAAAGTTGACCGAGAATGCCGTGATCCAATCAAACTTTTGCGGGAGATTGGGCAGCGGCTCGAATGCGCTGATTCTCCACACAACCCGCGGAACTCCGAAAAGCTCGAGCAATTCCGTAAAAAGCGCGACGCGTTCCACGTCGAGTCCGACGACTGAATGGCCGAGGTTTTTGAGGATGAACAAGAAAAATCCTCCCCCGCAACCGAGATCGAGCACACGCTTGGGGGCCGAGCGATGCAGTTTCAAATCCTGCACCCGTTCCCGATTCAATCGCAACCATGGTTCGATGTTTGCGTACTTGGCGTATCCCGCAGTGGAATTCGCGTATCGCTGTTGGATTTCGTGGGCGCGTTCGCGATCGATCTGCGCCAACATCGGCTCAAGCGGTACACGGAAAATGGAGCGTTGCGCCCTACGCCAGCCGCGTCGGTACGTGAGCGGCTCGGTAAATTTGAGGATCTTCCGAGAAAGTTTCATGTGTGACGCAGGCAATCCTGCCTGCGAGTACCCGTGACGCAAGTCCCCCCCCAGGACGTGCCTGCCATGGGAGCAAGCATTGAAACCGTACACACAATCCGCCCTGCGGCCTGAAAAAAAGGCGATCACCAGATCGGCAGCGCTGAAGGCGTTTTCTCATCTGTAGCCTGGGCATCGCCCCAGGAACTCGATCGCAACGAAAAAAAGCGCTGCCGCGTTTGAATTTTCACAATCCTGGGGCATCGCCCCAGGCTGACATGAATTCCGCGCTTTGGCCCTAAACAGATGCATAATCGCGCGGCGGCAGGACTGGAGACCGCCGCTCGTTGTCTGCGTCACGCTTCGATGATTTCCCGGAGAAGTTGCGGACCGCGATAAACAAGTCCGGTATAAAGCTGAACGAGTTGCGCGCCGGCCTGAAATTTCTCCCGAGCGGATTCTGCGTCGCAAATTCCACCAGAAGCGATCACCGGAATTGCCGACTTTCCAACAATATCGCACACCAGAGCGGTAGCTCTTTCACGCAGAGGCGCGCCGCTCAAGCCGCCTTCCTCATCGAGCTCCGGCGAAATTGACGAATGATCAAGCGTTGTGTTCGTCGCAATGATGCCTGCCACTCCGGTTTCCGCACATACGTTAAGAATTGCTTCCAATTCGTTTGGCGAGAGATCAGGCGAAATCTTGATGAGCACCGGTTTTGTCGCAGCGCCGGGCTCCTTGCCAATCGCATGCAGTAACCCGGACAGTGCCGCCGGCTCCTGCAAATCGCGCAACCCGGGCGTGTTGGGGGAGCTGACATTCAGTGTGATGTAATCGCCAAAATGGTGAAGCAATCGAAACGAATACAGATAATCGTCGGCGGCCTGTTCGATTGGTGTTGCCCGGGATTTTCCAATGTTGATCCCGACTGGAACCGTTGGCCAACGCCCGCTTTCACGCAGTTTGCGGAGTCGTTGCGCGATCGCGTCCGCCCCGTCGTTGTTGAAACCGAGACGATTGATCAGCGCTTGCTGCTCGGGCAATCGAAAGATGCGCGGCTCAGGATTTCCCGGCTGCGCTTTCGCAGTGACGGTTCCGATTTCGACGAAGCCGAACCCGAGCGCTGCCCATGCCGGAATGGCAACGCCGTTCTTATCCAATCCAGCCGCAAGTCCGATTGGATTTGGAAAGTTCAGGCCGAAGAGCGTTTTCGGTTTTGACGGCGGCTGAAAAGATCTGAGCATGCGCAGCGCCAGATCAAAATGCGAAGCCGCGCGAAGCAACTCGATGGTGAGACGATGCGCGGTCTCGGGTTCCAGTGAAAAGAGAAGCGGCCGGAGAAGTCGCTCGTAAAAGTTTTTCATGTGAACCGCTGTTTCAACGGCTTAACGTTTCAACGGGCGGCCTGTCATTTGCCGATGCAAAACTGACTAAAGACGGAGTCGAGAATCTGTTCCACGTCGACTACGCCAATGACTTCCCCGACCGCGCCTAACGCATCATCGAGATCAACCGCGAGGTACTCCGGCGGTACACCCTGGCCGAGTGCTGTCCATGCCCGGTCGCACGATTCCAAGGCGCGTCGCAGGCAATCGCGATGACGCGTATTGATCGCGATTGCGCTTTCCGGTCTAAGATTTTGTTGCCTGATGCGGGTCAGAATTTCCTTTTGCAGTTCCAGAAGGCCTTCGCCGGTTATGCAGGAAATCCGCAACGCCGCGAAGTTTTTCCAATCGCTGTCCTCAGGTAAATCACTTTTATTTAAGACAACGATCTCATTCGAATCGCCGGACTGGCCGTTAAAATACAACGGCTTGGGCGCACTGCGGTCTGCGATGTGAAGGCGCAGGTCCGCCAATTGCAACGATTTTTCGGTGCGCGCGATTCCTTCGCGCTCCAGTTCGCTTTCTGAAGGGCGCAGACCGGCAGTATCAAGCAACCGGATCGGTACACCCTCCAGGTTAAGCGTCTCTTCGATTGTGTCCCGCGTCGTGCCGTGAGTATCGCTGACGATCACCCTGTCGTAGCCAAGCAGTCGATTGAGCAAACTCGACTTGCCTGCATTGGTTGCTCCGTAAATCACCACGCGCACGCCTTCGCGCAGAACGCGACCCTGATCGGCAGTTGCTAGCAAGGCGGCAATCTCTTCGCGAATGGAATCGAGCCGAGCCGACAATGTCTCACCTTCATCGGGAGCTATGCCTTCATCGGGGAAATCGATTGATGCATTGATGTGCGCGAGCAACGCGATCAATTCATCGCGGATCTTCCTGATCTGATCCCCGAGTCTGCCCTCGAGTTGTTCAGTAGCGGAACGCAGCGCCAGGTCGGTGCGAGCGCGAATCAAATCGATGACCGCCTCGGCTTGGGTGAGGTCCATTTTCCCGTTTAAGAACGCGCGCTCAGTGAATTCGCCGGGCCGCGCCGCTCTCGCCCCTGCTCGCAGGCAGGCTTCCAAAACTTTCGCGGACACCAGCGTGCCACCGTGACAACTGATCTCGACCAAATCTTCGCCCGTATAACTTGCGGGTGCACGATGGACCGAGACCACTGCTTGATCGATCAATTCGTTTTCCGCGCTGAAAATTTCGCCCAGATGCTGAACATGTGATGCAAATCGCGCCGGCAATTCTTTGCCACGAAAAACCTTGTCCGCGATTTCGATCGCATTCGCACCGGAAACGCGGACCAGTGCGATGGCACCTTCCCCCGGCGGCGTCGAGATTGCAGCGATGGTGTCAGAAACAGTCATGCCTGTAGAAGGACATTTTTGCCTTGAGAGCAGGCTACATCAAGGAGCGACGTGGCGGTCGCGCCGCGAGAAAGGATGATAGCCTGCTAGGCTGTCTCGGCCGACACGCAGCTTGCGTGGCGAATCGGCAGGCTGGCAGCCTGCCGGCCGAGTCAGGCAAGCTGCCTAACTTCCGCTCCAAGAATTTCCCTCAACGCTGCGACCCATTTCCGGTTTTCTTCCGCCGTGCTGACTGAAATGCGGACCCACTCGGGTAAGCCATAGCCTTTGAGCGGGCGCACAATGATTTTTCGCCGCAGCAGTTTCTGGAACACCGCACAACCATCGCCCACGTTTACCATCACAAAATTTGCGACGCCTGGGACAAACGGCAGCTTCATTTCCGCAAATTCTTCCTGCAAATAAGCGCGACCTTCGTCGATTACGCGCTTCGTCTCTCGCAGGTGTGCATCATCCTCGAGCGCCGCGAGCGCACCCGCCTGAGCGATGCTGTTCACATTGAACGGCTGCCTCGTCCTGTGAAGCACGTCGATCACGTCCGGCCGGGCAACGGCATAGCCAATGCGCAACCCGGCGAGCCCGTGAATTTTCGAAAATGTTCGCAGCACGACGACGTTTCGATCTTCGCGAACGAATCGAAGCGTGTCGGGCGGATCATTGAGGAATTCAAAATAGGCTTCATCGAAAACGACCATGACGTTCTCCGGAATGCGCGACATGAAGCTGTCGATCGCGCGCTGCGAAATCAATGTGCCAGTGGGATTGTTAGGGTTGGGAATGAAAATGAGACGGGTTCGCGGGGTAACTGCGTCCAGCATCGCCTCCAGATCCTGTTGATAATCCGGACTCGGCACCTCGATCATGCGCGCGCCAAATGAAGTGGCGATCAATTTGTAAACGACAAATGCGTACTGAGAGGCGATGACCTCATCCCGCCGCATGGCGTCGAGAAAAGCGTGACCGAGAAATTCGAGCGCTTCATTGGAACCATTGCCGAGAATGATGTTCTCAGGAGCGAGTCCGAGTTTGGCCGCAATCGCTTTGCACAAATAAAACCCGCTACCGTCGGGATACAGGTGCGCGCTTTCCAATGCAGCGTGCATGGCATGGATCGCCTTGGGAGAAGGCCCCAGCGGGTTCTCATTCGAGGCCAGCTTGATAATTGCGCCGGGATCAATACCGAGTTCGCGCGCGGTTTCCTCGATCGGTTTTCCCGCTTCGTAAACCATGATGTCCCGGAGTTGCGGATTTGCCAGCTTCCAGATGGAAGTCATGCGCGCAACCTATAACACATCCCTCGACCATGGAGCAATGGAGTGGTGGAGTAATGCAGTAACGTGAAAAATCTAACACTCCAATTAATCCGACGCTCCACAGCTACATTTGGAAATCGGCGCACAGAGATTGCATAATAGTAGCGGCTTCACTTACAATCGAACCGCGATGACGGATCAACAGTTCATTTACCTCGATAATAACGCCACCACGCCGCTGGATTCTGCGGTGATCGAGGAAATGCTGCCGTTCCTGACAACATTTTACGGCAATCCTTCCAGCGGCTACGCGTTTGGCGCGCAGGCGCGAAAAGCTGTCGGACTGGCGCGCGAACGGCTGGCAGCGTTGCTCGGATGCGAGCCGTCGGAAATTGTTTTCACCAGTGGCGGCACAGAATCCAACAACGCAGTAATTCATTCCGCGCTCGAGTTTGCACCACTCGGGAAGCACGTCATAGCGAGCGCGGTCGAGCACAGCGCCGTGTTGCGCCCCTGCCAGGACGTCGAAAAACGCTGCTGCAGCGTCACGTTTCTGGGCGTGAATCGGGATGGCAATGTCGATCTCGCCGAATTCGAGGCTGCGATTCGCCCGGAGACTGCGCTGGTTTCGATGATGTGGGCGAACAACGAGACCGGCGTGCTGTTTCCAGTGGAGAAGATCGCTGAAATTTGTCGCCGGAAAGGTGTGCTCTTTCACACCGACGCTGTGCAGGCGCTGGGGAAAATTCCGATTCGGTTGCGCGATACTGCAGTCGATTTTCTTTCACTTTCCGCGCACAAGTTTCATGGACCAAAAGGTGTGGGCGCGCTTTACGTCAACCGACGCACCCGCTTGAGCCCTTTGATTGCAGGGGGCGGTCAGGAAAACGCGAGACGCGGCGGAACTGAAAACGTCGCAGGAATTGTTGGTCTCGGAAAAGCAGCCGAGCTCGCTGCCAAATATCTTGCAGAGGGGAACTGCAGCGTCCGCTCAATGCGCGATCGCTTTGAAAAGGCGATCCTCGAGTCTGTGAGCGGCGCATCGGTGAACGGGGCGGGCGCGCCCCGAATCCCAAACACTTCGAGTTTGTCGTTTGAAGGAATTGAGTCTTCCGCGGTGCTCCTCCTTTTGGATCGACAAGGTATCTGTTGCTCAGCTGGATCTGCCTGTCGGACCGGTTCACAAGAAGCGTCGCATGTGTTACGCGCAATGAATCCTAACGGGGACGGCGCCCGGCGCAGCCTGCGTTTTTCTTTTAGCCGGTTCAACACTGAAGCCGAAATCGATCGCGCCGTTGAAATCGTTCCGAAAGTGATCGAGAAGCTGCGTCAAACCGCGGCGCCGATGCAGCGAGGCGGTTTTTCACCTGTAGCCATGGCTCTGCCTGGCGCGCCGTAGCCTCGGTGAAGGCGGCTGAGCCGTAAGGCTGACCACGGATTACGCTGACGACGCGGATCTGAAATCAGTAATACCTCCGAGTTGTAGCCACGGCTCTCTGGGCCGTCCAGAACTTGCGATGTTAGAGGACGCGCTACAGCCGGCAACTAATCTATTTGATCCCTCTGCGATCACCACGCGGTCGACATGAATAGTCTTGTGCGCAATTATTAACAATCCTTGATGCAGATTTCACACGATCCTTCCGCTTCGCGATACGAGCACGTCGGGAAAGGTCTGCGCCGCGGCGATCTCAATCCCGATCCGATCAAGCAATTCGGGAGTTGGTTTACTGCCGCAATCGAGGCGGGCATCCGTGATGTTAACGCGATGAGCCTCGCCACTGCCGGCCCGGACGCCAAGCCGTCAGTGCGGATTGTGTTGCTGAAGAGCTTCGACCAGGACGGGTTCGTTTTTTTTACCAATTACGAGAGCGAGAAAGGAAAGGAGCTGGAGGCCAATCCGCACGCGGCACTGGCGTTTTACTGGATCGAACTGGACCGACAAATTCGCGTCAGCGGAAAAGTGGAGAAGACCTCGCGCAAAGAATCGCTGACTTATTTTCATTCGCGCCCGACTGGGAGCCAGTTGAGCGCATGGGCCTCACGTCAAAGCGAGGTGCTCGACGGGCGCCGCGTCCTAGACGCGCGCATGGCAGAGATGACGGAGCGCTTCGGCGACAAGCCGATTCCGTTGCCGCCGCACTGGGGCGGTTATCGGCTCAAACCAGACAGGATCGAATTCTGGCAGGGCCGTCGCAACCGTTTGCACGACCGATTTCGTTACACACGAAAGACGGATGGGAGTTGGCAGATCGATCGTCTGGCACCGTGACCGAAGGAAGAAATGGAATCCTGGAGTAATGGAGTAGTGTTTTTTTGACCAACACTCCATTACTCCACTACTCCATTTCGTGCTGAGCATTCACAATCAACTCGGGAGAAGTTCGCATGGGCAAAATTGAAATTCTGCGCGGCGACATCACGAAACTCGAGGTTGACGCGATTGTGAACGCGGCGAACACGACGCTTCTCGGCGGCGGCGGAGTCGATGGCGCGATTCATCGCGCTGCGGGACCGGAGTTGCTCGCGGAATGCCGGACGCTGGCGGGCTGTAAAGCGGGTGAAGTGAAAATCACTCGTGGTTATCGTTTGCCTGCTCGATTCGTCATTCACACGGTCGGACCTGTCTGGCGTGGCGGGAAAGATGGTGAGCCTGCCACGCTGGCAAACTGCTACCGGAATTCGTTGCAGGCTGCGGTGGAAAACGAAATTAAGACCATAGCGTTTCCGGCGATCAGTTGCGGCGCCTATGGCTACCCGCTTCAAGAGGCCGCGCAGATCGCTGTAAAAACCACCCGAGAATTCCTCGAGAGCACCGACAAGATCGACAAAGTGATCTTCGTTCTCTGGAGCGACGACATTTACGACGCATATCGCCGGATCCTGTAGCCGCTTCCCTGTGGGAAGCGCAACGCCCGCGCTGCATGGGACGTTGGCGCCACGTTTCGCACAGCGAAACGGCTACAGAATCGAGAGGCGCAATCAGCACGCCAGTTTCGATTCTTTTTTGTATGATTAATCCGAACGAAAACGATCTTACGAGGGACGAACCGCTTCCGGCGCAGTTTCCGCCGCGCGAAGAAGAAATTGGCTCAACTGGGCGTGAGCAGTTTCGTCGAGCAACAAATAAAATTTCCACGGCAATGAGCCAGACGTGGGACGGAACGAAGGAAAAAGCAGGCCGCGCGCGTGAGCGCACCGAATATTTCGTGCGCGAAAATCCCGTGCCGGCGATCATCGGTGCACTGGGGATCGGCATCGCGATTGGTCTTGCGATCCGCTACGCCTCTCCCACAGAGCGAAAGACAGAAATCGAAGTGAAATCGCCGTTGGGGGATCTGAACTGGAGCGTTCTTTCGCTGCCGTTTCTCTGGCCGTTCTTCAAATCAGCCAGGAAAAAATATGGGGAATCGGCCGATGCGGTGGCCGATGCGATGAAGGACGGCGTCAAACGGCTGAAAAAAATCGATGTGAACCAGTACGCAAAACCGATCCGCAAGCGCTGGAAAGCGTGGACGCGCTGAGGGGTTAGTTCGACGAAAAGGGCGATTCAGCCAACTGCGAGGAAGCAATTGATGAGATCGGCCAGCGGACGGGGGTACTGCGCCATGGAAGCGTGCCCGCCGTGAGGGAATTGAGCCAGCCATGCGTTGGGAATCGCGTTGACAAGTCTTAACGCATTCGAAGGCGGAATGACGACGTCTTCACTGCCGGTGGCGATTAGTACTGGCGTGTTTATTTCTCGTAGCCGGTCGCCAACGCCGTTGCGGTGCCACGCGTCCATCGCCGCAGCCTGGCGGTTGATCAGATCTGGAGATAACCGCGCACGCGCAGCCGCCACGATGTCGCCGAATTTGCGGTAGAAGGACTTAGCGACATCGCTCGGAAAGAGCAATGACAGCAACCGCCTAGCCTGCTCGTGAGGCGTGCCGGAGGTATCAACCAGTTGTGACCATACAGCAGCCGAACCGAGATCTGCATCTGAACCTCCGGGGTCCGTCGATAACACGACGAGCTTGTTCACGCGATCCGGGTGCTGCAAGGCGAGCGTCTGGGCGATGAAGCCGCCCATCGACCACCCGAGGATGCTTATGCGCTCGAAGCCGAGCGTCTCGATCACGCGCTCCGCATCGCTCGCGAGCCGGGCGATGTCGAATGGCTTGCCGTCATCGGTAGAACTGCCGATCCCGCGGTCGTCGAGAAGGATCAGCTCGTTGGAAGACGCGAGGCCATGGATGAACAAAGGATCCCAGTCGCCGCTCATTGCGGCGAATCCGTTCAGGACCAGAAGCGGGCGGCCATTCCCAATGCGGCGATAAGCGATTTGTGTCCCATCGACCTCGAGTTTCTCGGAGGACTCGTTGGCCATCGGCGACGTTAGAAAGTCGCACGGCGACGGTCAAGATGGCTCGTGCACGGCTGTGAGAGTAAAAAGTTTCGCACTGCTCACGGATAGCCTTTTGCAACGCCTTCCATCCTACATTGCTTAGCCGTGGTGGATCGGCTTCTCCGAAGACGATGGGAGACGAATCGCCGAAGGCGCAAGGTTGTTCGCTGGGCGCCGCAGGTATGAAAAGTTTGGCGCTGTCGGCGGATTTATTGCCAACGTGTTGAGGACAACGCGTTCCACCTTGAAGCAAGCATTTTCCTCGTGGAATGTGTCGATCTCGCATGGCCACTTCGAATTCCTCCGAGCAGCCCGCGTGGCAACGCAATTCGATCTTCGAATTTTTTGCGTCACTAAAACTCGCTGTCGTTTTGCTCGCGGTGCTAATCGTCGCAGCGATCGCCGGGACGATTTACGAATCGAGTTTCGACGCGAAAGTTGCGCGAACCTATGTTTACGGCGCGCCGTGGTTCAATCTCTGGCTGGTTTTGCTCGGAGCGAACCTTACGTGTTCCGCGTTGTCGCGCTGGCCCTGGCGTAAACATCATGTTGCATTTCTCATCACTCATCTCGGTATCATCACACTGTTAATCGGTTCGCTCATCGGCAGGATTTGGGGAGTCGAAGGAACAATCACGCTCTTCAAAGGCGAACCGCCAACGAATCGGCTCCTTGTTAACGAGCGCCAGCTGCGCGTGCACGATGTTGATGGAATCGTGAAAGGCTATCCCGCGGAATTCTTGCATCATCCGCCGACGCCGCAGCGTCCACGCGATCTTGGGCAGCTCGCCAGCGGTGCACATTTGCAAATTGTCGATTACGCGCCGGCGATCGAGGGAAAGCTGAATCCAAAGCCCGTGAGCGACGGTGGCGCGCCGGCGCTGCATTTCACAATTGCGACCGCGATGATGAATCAGCATCTCGATGGCTGGCTGCTTGCTGATGATCCAGAGCACGGAAAGTTCTCAATGGGCCTCGCAAATATCGAGCTGAAACACGGCGCGGCGCCAGAGTCAGGTAGGGGCGATTCACCGAATCGCCCGGTTTCGACCGCGAAGAGTGAACCGGTCGATCTCGAGGAATCGATCTTCGCGTTTAGCAAAGCGCCGGACGAACAGATCGGCCACGTTCGCAACGGCGGAAGCACCGGCGCTAAAATCCGATTAAGCGCGCCAGAGAATGGAAACAAAGGGCAGGTCATAGTTTCCATGGGCGAGAAGGAAGCGAAGTTCGATGTTGCAAAGAATCTTGGAAGCGACGTGCCGATCGAGAACACGACGCTCAGCCTGCAGATCGAGAATTATTGGCCCGATTTCCGGATCGAAAACGGCAAACCGAATTCAGTCAGCGATCAACCGAACAATCCGGCAGTGCTCGTCACGATTCGAGGAAAAGGCGTGCCAGCTGCAGAAACAACACCGAATCCACACGGCGCTGCTGAAAAATCAACTACAGACGGCCCGCCGGCGATGCCCGGACCCGGTGAGGAGTCGCCAAATCATCTGACGTTGTTTGTCGCGGACGATGGCGCGATCACTTACGAGCTCGACTCGAGAAAGAACGGCAAATCGAGCGGCAAGATCGATTTAAACAAGCCGCTGACCACGGGTTGGGCCGATTGGCAGCTCGTGGTTGATAAAACAATGCCCAGTGCGCAGCCGCAGATGGATTTCAACCCAGTGAAATCCGACCAGGCATCAGCAGCCTCGTCCGCTGCGGCCGATTTGCCAGATGGTGTGCGTCTGCGCGTTCAACAAAATGGCGAAACGTTTGAACGCTGGGCTCCAGCCGGTTGGCAGATCACAATTCCGATCCGCCAAGCAACGGATCCGGCGTCGCAAACTTCGCGTAGTCCGACAATGGTCGCCTACGGCTGGAAAGTCATCGGACTCCCGGTCGGACTCGAGTTGCTCGATTTTGAAGTTAAGCGGAATGAAGGCAGCGACAGCCCTGCGGGATTCAAAAGTACACTGCGCGTCATCACCGCCGACGGCGAGAGTGCCACGGGCAAATGCTGGATGAATAATCCGTTTAGTTTTCCTAGTAATTGGTGGCGGACGTGGACCGGGTTGACCTACAAAATCTCGCAAGCGTCGTGGAACCCGGAAAATCTTAACCAGAGCACCGTGCAGATTTTGCGCGACCCAGGGTGGCTATTGAAATGGATCGGTTCGTTGCTGGTGGTGATTGGCGTGTTCATGATGTTTTATCTTCAACCGTACCGGAAACAAACCGAAGGCGAACCGATCACCCCTTCAGCTCCATCGCAGAACAAGGAACCGATCAGACAGGAAGCCGTCGCAGAAATCACACGCTAGATTCGTCGGCAACGGCAACCCTCACCGCAATCTTGTCGGCGCTCGCCAGTCGCGATCCCGATTGGGAGGCGGACGTGATATGTGTCTAGCGCCAAAGGCGCAAGAATCACCTGAAGCCTGGGGCAGCGCCCCAGGAATTCGATTGCCGAGCCAATCAAGCGCTGAAAGCGCGACTCAATCCCGTGGTTCGCCCAACTCTTTGGCGCAACACCACAGTCGGCGGCATTGCGAAGCGAACCAGCCTTCGCTCTACTTGTACTCGGTGAACGCGAAGCGCGAAGTGACGGTTGAATCTTCAGAATAACCATTAAAGTTTCACTCTGCCATGGGAAACAGGAGAGTTATTCAATCGTTGGCGTTTTTTGGCGTGATGGCCACCTTGGTCGTGTGCGCGTCGGATCAAGAGCCAGCCGAAGTTTCGGGGGATGAGCAATCCGCCTCGGTCGAGTCCAAATGGGGGTATTTCGATGGCGACCCGGTGACGAAGTGGAATCCGGATGGGCGAACAATGACGCTGTTGACCGAATTGCGTTATACCGATCCGCAGGGCTTTGTCTGGGTCGCCCCGATCGGATCGGTCGTCGATGGCGCCTCCATTCCGCGCTATCTGTGGTCGATCATGGGCGGACCTTTTGAGGGAAAATATCGGAACGCTTCGGTATTGCATGACGTCGCTTATGGCGAACACAACCGGCCGTGGCAGGATTGCGATCGCATGTTCTACTACGCCATGCGTTGCAGCGGGGTGAGCGGCGCTGAAGCGAAGACCATGTTTTACGCGCTCTACAGATTTGGGCATCATTGGAAATTCCCGATCAGACGCGCCAAACCGGTGAAGTATGAGGGCGGACTCGTGGCGAGAGGGGAAGAAATTCCGCGAGCGATTCCAGTGAACGCGGCTCAAATCGACGATGCGCATCATCCCCCTTAGCGGGCCGAGTCTCGTAGCAACTGCATAATTAGCCCATCTCCCGTCACCCTGAGGTGCGAGCGAAGCGGGCCTCGAAGGGCGATGGCCGCAGCGCTCGGGCCGCATCCTTCGAGGGCCGCTTCGCGGCCGCCTCAGGATGACGGTTAACGTTAAATGCCGCTGGTCTCCAGCTTGAAGTCCATCGCGATGCCGTTG
>Ga0209648_10002328_pt1 | contig 15739 bp, 20 predicted proteins | sample GraSoi2013_115cm_FD_185830 | JGI IMG/M metagenome (GOLD analysis project Ga0209648, IMG submission 185830) | Grasslands soil microbial communities from the Angelo Coastal Reserve, California, USA - Sample 9_17_2013_115cm (SPAdes) (version 2) | ecosystem: Environmental > Terrestrial > Soil >...
CCGACGTGTGGATCCACGTCGCCCAGAGCTATTTCCACGACATCAAGCCGACCAGCGAGCTCGGCATCACCCGGGTGTGGGTCAACCGGCAGGGAGAGAAGGACGATCCATCGCTCGCCGATGCGGTCGTCTCAAATTTGACCGAGTTGCCCGAGACGGTGCGGCGGATTTCGGAGGTCAGTCGCTAGACGGAACCGGCGACCCGACTACCTCGATGTCGTGCTTCTCGCCGAGCTTTTTTCGTAGCTCGATTGAGCCCTCTTGCGTCGCGATTTCGCCGAAACCGGCGGCGAGGTCGCGGAAGTATTGCTCCAGGCCGGGCGGGGACACGATGACCAGGACCTTGGCGGGCCGAGCGCCGGCGTTCCAGAAGCTGTGCGCGTGCCCCTTCGGCACGAGGACATGCGCGCCCGGTTTCCCGTATGTCGTGACGCCGTCCAGCACGAAGCCGAAATGCCCCGATATGACATAGAAGCCTTCGTCGTGCTCGTGGTGGATGTGGACCGGAGGCCACTTGGCGCCTGGCTCGATGTCCCATTCGGTCAGCGCGTAGGACGCGCCTTCGTCCATCGGGACGAACGTGACCTTCGCACCGATCAGCTGGACGATGTCGGTGTTTGCCTCGTCCACGCGGCTCCGATCTTAGTCTCGGCCGAAATCGGCGAGGTCGATGGTGGCCCGATAGACCCGGCGCGCCGGGCCCGACTGGACGAGGTTGCCGCCACTCTCGCGGCGGACCGCCAGGTCGCCACCCGGCATCTGGACGGTGACGTGGTCGTCCACCAGGCCCGCTCGCATGCAGGCCGCTGCGACGGCGCTGGCGCTCGTGCCTGAGGCCAGCGTGTAGCCGGCCCCGCGCTCCCAGATCTCCACGCGGACGTGGCCGCGATCAGGAGCTTCGAACAGCTGCACGTTGGTGCGTTCCGGGAAGGCGGCGTGGCGCTCCAGGTAAGGGCCGAGCTGCAGGCAGCGCTCCATGGTGACCGGCTCGCCGAACACGACGCAGTGGGGGTTGCCGACCGAGACGAGCATCGCCTCGACGGAGCCGGCCGGGGTGTCGAGATGAACCCTGTCCGGCTCGCCGTCGAACAGGGCCGGGAGGTCGGCCGCGCGAAACGAGGGGCGGCCGATGTCGACCTCGCTTGTGACCTGGGCGCCATCCCGATTGATGATCCGCACCGGGTTCGGCCCGCCGGGCGTGCGCAGCTCGAAACGTTCGCCCGCCCCGTGCTCGAGCACGGCGTGGGCGGCCGCGATGCGCAGGCCGTTGCCGCTCTTCTGGGCTTCAGAACGGTCGGGGTTGAAGATGCGCACGGTCATCGCCTTCGAGTCGAAGGCCAGCAGGCCGTCCGAACCGAGGCCCCGGTGGCGGTCGCAGATCTCGGGTAGGAGCTCGACCACCGGGTCGAGGGCGGCGGGGAGGTCCAGGACCAGGTAGTCGTTGCCGAGCGCCTGGTATTTAATGAGATCGATTCGCATTAGCGGATCAATCATCCCGGGAATCGGGTCCGGCCGTCGCCTGTTGTCATAAGATGACGTGTCTATGCGGGACCTTACGTGGCCTGCCCAGCGCCTGGTTCACATACCGGCCTGCTTCTGTAGCTAGCCCGGCCGTCTGCTCGCGCCCTTAGGGCGCGCCCATTCGACCGCCGTTCGTCTCTCATCGGTTCGTTTGTCATTTGCATTTTTAGGGAGGTTTGGAATTGAGCTCATCGACGACAACCAAGGTTCTGGTCACCACCGAGTGGGTGGCCGAGCATGGAAAGGAAAAGGGACTTCGCATCATCGAGGTGGACGTAGACCCGTCCGCCTACGACAAGGGACACATCGAAGGCGCCGTGGGCTGGAACTGGCGGAAGCACCTCCAGGACCAGCTGAACCGCGACATCGCCAGCAAGGAGGCGCTCGCCAACCTGCTCGGTCAGAGCGGCGTCACCCCCGACACGACGATCCTGCTCTACGGCGACAACAACAACTGGTTCGCGGCCTACGCGTACTGGGCGCTGAAGTACTACGGCCATGACAAGGTCGCGCTGATCGACGGCGGCCGGGTCAAGTGGGAGAAGGAAGGACGCGAGTACAGCACCGACGTCCCGAGCTTCCCCAACACCGACTACAACTTCCACGGCTCGCCGAAAGAAGACATCCGCGCGTACCGCAGCCACGTGGAGTCAAGGCTCGGCAAGGCCGGCCTTGTGGACGTGCGCTCGCCCAAGGAGTACTCGGGTGAGCTCCTCGCGCCGGAGAACCTGCCGCAAGAGGGCGCTCAGCGCGGCGGCCACATCCCGACCGCGGTCAGCATCCCCTGGGGCACCGCGGTCAATCCCGACGATGGCAGCTTCAAGAGCGTCGAGGAGCTGAAGGCGATCTACGGCGACAAGGGCATCACCTCCAACAAAGAGGTCATCGCCTACTGCCGCATCGGCGAGCGGTCAGCGCACACATGGTTCGTTTTGAAGGAGCTTCTCGGCTACCCCGACGTCCGCAACTACGACGGCTCGTGGACGGAGTGGGGCAGCTCGATCAAGGCCCCGATCGAGAAGTAGGAATGGCTACGCAGGTCGTCGACCACTCGGCGCTCAAGGTCAACCAGACCGGCATCATCGCGACCGTGCTGGTGTCGTTCATCGGCAGCGCCTTCTACCGGCCGTTTCTGGTCCTGATCCCTCTGCTTGCGATCGTGCTGCTGGTCGGCACGTTCGCTCCGCAGTACGCGCTGTTCAAGCAGCTTTATTTCAAGGTCCTCAAGCCGCGCGGAATCGTCAAGCCGCGGCCCGTTCAGGACCGGCCTGAGCCTCACAACTTCGCGCAGGGCCTTGGCGGGGTATTCCTCGCGGTGGCTTCAGCGTTCCTGCTGCCGGTGCCGGTGATTGGCCTGGCGCTGGCGCTTCTCGTCGCGGTGCTCGCATTCGTCAACCTGGCGTTCGGGTACTGCCTGGGCTGCCAGATCTACTTCCAGCTTGGTAAGCGGGGATTGATAAGGGCTTCATGAGCACACAGCTCTGGGCGCTGGCGGTGGTGGGCGTGGTCGTGCTCGCCGCCGCCTGCCTGGAGATCTTCCGTGCGCGTCGTGCTCGAGTGAAGACTCTGGGCGTGAACGCCGCGCCGGCGAGCGACCCCTACATCCTTTACTTCACCGGCGAAGGCTGCACCGTGTGCCGCACGCACCAGGAGCCCGCGCTCGCGAAGCTCGGCGCGGTGCGCATCGACAAGGTCGACGCAGTCGCCGACCGGACATTGGCCGACCGCTTCAACGTGTACACACTTCCGACGACGGTGGTGATGTCGCGAGAGGGGCACGCGCTCCACGTCAACTACGGCTACGCGACCGCTCCGAAGCTCGAGCGCCAACTGGCTGAAGCGCGCGGCGCCGGACTGCAAGCCGCGACGGCTTAACCTCCCGCTTCGGCCTGCCGCTTGAGGTAGGAGGCGCGATCGGTCAGCAATCGCCGCATGTGTCGTTCCACGACGAGGCGATCGGCAAGGCGACCTCCCAGGTGCATCGGAAGCTCGTATTCGAATGTGTCGACCATGAGCGTCGCGCCCTTCTCCGAGACGAATTGATGGACGTGGCGGAAGTTGCCGAGCGGACCGCTGGTGCCCTCGTCGACGAAGACGTGCGGTGGTTCGAAGCGCGTGATCGTCGAGCCCTGGCGCAGGCGGAGCCCGAAGTGCCGAGCTTCCCAGATGACGGAATCGCCGAGCTCGAAAAGGCCTTCCTGCTTCCCGCCGACCACTCGTTCCCTGGTTTTCGCGGTCGACTCGAGGTGGGCCTCCACTGACCGCGCAAGGTCGAAGCACCGATCGATCGGGGCGTTGATCAGCGTGTCCACCCGGATCGATTTCATTGGTTCGATATTCTGGCGGGAGTGAAGCGCATCGCCCTCGCCGTCCTGTTGCTGTTCGCCGCGGCGGCGTGCGGGCAATCCCCGGCGAGTCTGAGTCCCGACCTGGTGCTCGGCGCGATCTACCCGTTGAGCGGCCCGCAGGCGCCGGGCGGCAAGGCGGAGCTCGCCGGGGTGCGCGCCGCGCTCGAGGTGGCGCAGTCGAATGGGACCCTGACGAAGCGTGTGCGTCTCCAGGTCATCGATGCGACAACACCACAAGCCGCGAGCGCAGCCGTGGACACGCTCGTGCACGACTACCACGTGCCGGCGATCCTCGGAACGTACGGAAGCACGCTGTCGGCCGCGGCATCGGCCCGCGCCGAAGAGTTGAAGACCGTCTACTGGGAAACGGGCGCGGTCGCGGATCCGATCACCGCTCAGCGTCGCTACGTGTTTCGCACCGTTGCGACGGGGAGCTCGCTAGGTCGCATGGCCGTCACGTTCACGCATGACGCGCTGACGCCGACGATGAATCTTGCCGCGCCTCGTGCTGTGGTGGTTCGTGTCAACGACATCTACGGGCGCTCGGTCGGAGGCGGTGAGGAAGCGCTCGCCAAGACGATGGGCATCCAGGTCGTGGACGTCATCGAGTATGACCCGAACGCGTTCGTCCCCGACGTCATCGCGGCCCGGCTCGCGGCCGACCGTGCGGATTTCCTGTGGGACGTGAGCTACCTCAACGATGGAGTGGCGATCTGGCGGGCCGTGCTGCGCAACCACGTCGCGCTCAGGGCCGTGATCGGCACCAGCTCCGCGTTCTGCATGCCGGCGTTCGGGCAGCTGCTCGGCGCAGGGTCGATCGGCGTCTACGCAGCGGACAAGCCGGACGCCAAGATCAGCCTGGCCGCGCTGTCGCCGGCCGGGCAGGCGTTGATCGCCAAGGCGCAGCGCGTCTACGGTCAGGAGAACGGCGGAGCGCCGATGGACATACCCGCGGTGGCGGGGTTCGTCGGAGGCTGGACGTTCTTCAATGCGGTGCTTCCGAAGGTTTCAGGGGCTGCTAACGCCGAGACCATCCGGTCCGCTGCTCTTGGGGTGGACGTGGCGATCGGTGACAGCATCAATGGCGGTGGAGTGAAGTTCGGCGCGGACGGGTCACTCGACGAGGGGCAGAACACGCGAGCGGCCGCGGTGATCGGGCAGTGGCAGGCGGTCGGGGTGATGAAGATCGTCTATCCGGCCGCGTACGCGACCGGCAAGCTGATCCTGGGCGCTATGTGACGGTCGCGCGAGCGGATCTTCTGACAACGGCCAGTGGCGGGTCGGTCTATCGCACGTCCCCGGTCCCGAGTCGGTTTGACGTCAGGTGACCACGAAGGTAAGGCGCCACGGATTCGAGCACACGGGGGCCGAGCTCGAGCATCGACCTGCCTGCACATGCGCCGTACCAGCCGAGACGGCCGTAACAGCAGCCTCGAGCATGCTATGCGAGAGGTAGATTGGCTCGACCGCCCATTTCACGACGTTAGGTGAGTCGATGGTCACTGTCCATAATGGGTCGCTCTCGTATGGGGCGGTGAATCGGACGGCCTCGCCCAGCCGGAGCTTGACGGTGTTCAGCTCATAAACGTTGTCGATCGTCGCCTGGGTCTTCGGAAACTGCACTACGTCCACGTCGACCTCATACGAGCACGGATCTGTGGCGGCGTCTGGGCATTTGAGGTAACCAATCGTCAGCCGCGCCGATCCGGCCTTGAAGGCATGAAAGCTGGCGTAAATCTTCTGGAAGATGACAAACGCGACCTTGAGCTTTCCTACCTGACTGATCACCTTAGGATTGCTGCTGGATGCGGTGGCCGGCACCGAGTGGTCCGGTAATTCGACCGTCGCCCACTCGCCGACCGCAAGCCGGACCGTCTTGCCGTTGTCCGCCGCCGTCGTACGCAGGTCGGGGCAGTCTGCGGGCCGGCACGCACAAGCGGATCCTGCGCACGGTTCGCCGCCGCACGAATCGAGCAATGTGAGTGCAAAGGCCGCGCACGCTATGACTGTCCACACACTGTTGCGAGCCATGATCGGGAAACTTGCTTGCAGCGCCATTGGCGGGAAGGGAGGGGTCTTAGCCCTCGAGGGAGCGTTGGACCAGGGTTATGTCCATCCAGCGGTCGAATTTGTGGGCGGCGTTTTTGATGGTGCCCACCACTTCGAAGCCGTGGCGGGTGTGCAGGGCCAGGCCTGCTCGGTTGTCGGTCGCGATGGTCGCGACGATCGTCTTGTAGCCGAGGCCTTGCGCTTCCTTGATCAGCTCCGTCAGGAGCGCGTGGCCGATGCCCTGGCCGTGGTGGACAGGGTCCACGTAGACGAGGTCCTCGACGACATCGAACCCTCTTTGGTTCCACGGAAACAGACGGGCCCAGCCGATGAGGCCGTTCTCGTCCGTGCAGACGATGAGCTTGGAGCGCTTGCCGTGCGCCTCCCACCACGCCGCGGCCTCCTCGGTGTCGAGAGGTTCCGAGTCGATGGTGGCGAACGTCTGGTTCACCGCCCAGTTGTAGAGGCCGACGATCGGACGGAGGTCGTCGTGGGTGGCGGGCCTGATGGAGAACGGCTTGGTGGCCTTCGTGGAGGGCTTGGTCTTCGCCATTACACGGCCATCATTGCACGTGAATTCGTTCGGGCGTGACCTTCACGATGACCCTCGTCTCGGCCGGCCGGAAGCCGAACGGCTTCCCCTCGTAAAGGCGCGAGAGCTTGTCGATGTGCTCGTCGGCGCCTTCCAGGATCATCTCTACTCGACCCTTGATGGCGAGCACCTCGCTGTAGGGCTCGTTGCAGTCGTAGACCACGATCGCGACACGGGGGTCGCGCTGCAGGTTGCGAGCCTTGAGTCGGTGCATCGCGGTGTTGAAGTAGATGTAAGTTCCGTCCGTTTCGATCCAGACCAGGGTGGCTTCCGGGCTCCCGTCTCGCATCACGGTGGCGACCGTGGCGAAGTTCTTTCCGTTCAAAATCTGAACCTGTTCGGCCGTTAGCTTGACCATGGATGTATTTTCACGGGCGTGATCACTGACCGTAAGAAGCCCTTCCTCCAGACCCCCATCCCCGGACCCAAAGCGGCCGCCCTGATCGCCCGCGACGCCCGGGCGATGTCTCCCAGCTTCACGCGCTCATATCCGTTTGTCATGGACAGGGGCGAAGGGTGCTGGGTCACCGACGTGGACGGCAACCGGTTCCTGGATTTCACGGCAGGCATCGCCGTGGTCACGACCGGCCACTCACACCCCAAGGTGGTGGCCGCGGTCGAGGAGCAGGCCCGGCGCTTCCTGCACATGTCGGGCACCGACTTCTACTACCAGTCCGAGATCGAGCTGGCCGAGCGGCTGGAAGCCAAGATCCTGCCCGGGACTCCGGCCAAGGTGTTCTTCACCAACTCAGGCGCGGAGGCGATCGAGGGGGCGATGAAGCTCGCGCGGTTTGCCACCGGCCGGCCGAGCTACATCGCATTCATCGGTGCGTTCCACGGGAGGACCTTCGGGGCGCTTTCGCTCACGGCTTCGAAGGCCAGCCAGCGCAGGCGGTTTGCACCGCTGCTTTCTTCGGTGTTTCACGCGCCTTTTCCGACAGTCGCACGCGGCATCACCACCGACGACACGATGGCGCGCCTGGAGGAGCTTTTCACGACTGTCGCGCCGCCTGAGAGCGTGGCGGCGGTCTTCGTCGAGCCGATCCAGGGTGAGGGCGGATACCTCGTCCCGCCCGATGACTTCCTGCCGCGCCTGCGCGAGCTGACGCTGAAGCACGGCATCTTGATGGTGGCCGACGAGGTTCAGTCGGGCATGGGCCGGACCGGGCATCTATTGAGCATCGAGCACTGGGGCGTCGAGCCGGACATCGTCTGTCTCGCCAAGGGAATTGCCTCGGGCCTCCCGCTGGGCGCTTTCATCGCGCGCGCAGAGCAGATGAACTGGCCGCCGGGCTCGCACGGCAGCACGTTTGGCGGGAATCCTGTCGCGTGTGCCGCTGGGCTCGCGACGCTGGATTTGCTCGAGGACGGGCTGATGGAGAACGCGGCTCGGGTCGGGGCGGTGCTGCAGGATGGGCTGCGCGAGATCGCGTCCACGCGTCCCCAGGTGACGGACGTGCGGGGCCTCGGCTTGATGCTCGCCCTGGAGCTGAAGACGCCTGAGCTGGCGGGGCAGCTTGTGCAGTCGGCTTTCGAACGCGGGTTACTACTTCTGACCGCTGGCACACGTGCGGTGCGCATTAGCCCACCCCTCGTACTCGACGCTGAAGAAGCCGCGACCGGATTGGAGATCATCGCCTCGGCGCTGGATCAGGCCTAGGCGACCTTCTTCCACGCCCCCCACCCCGACCCTCCCCCGCTGGCGCGGGGGAGGGGGTTAGATCTGGTCGGCTATCGATTGCATCGCCGCGGCGGCGGAGCGGTCATCTCCGGCGACGTTTTTGGAGGCCTTAGCGCGCTGATCGTCCATGACCTTCAAGGTCGCGACCACCTGGTCGCGCACGGCCGGCGCCGGAGCATGTGTCAGGGCGGAAAACTGAGAGACGAAGCTGCCGGTGAGCCTCTGCCGGGCGCCCGCATCGCTCGAATTGGAATATGCGAACAGGTCGGCGTCCCTGATTCCCCAAATCCCTGGGAAGCCCGCTCGGCCGTCCGGCCCGAGCAGGAATCCGATGACAGGGGCGAGGTCGGTCCGCACGCCGGCAACCCCGCCCAGCGCGGCTGCGGCTTCGGCGCCTCGCCCCGCGATGCCGGCATCGCTCACCATCGTGGTGAGGTACGAATCCTCCTGCAGCAGGTCGTTGAGCGTGATGCGGGCTTCAACTGCGTTGATGGTGGGATCGCCCGGAAATTTGTCTGGGAACTGCTGCGCCATCCGCACCGCGAGCATGTCCCCGATGCGAGAGCTGTGCCCGTGCGCGAACCGGATGTCTGTGTAGAGCTTCGTGTAGGACTGCGCAGTCTCGTCGTCGACGACCGATTTGAAGGCATCCAGCTGCGCGAGCTCGAGCTGTGTCACAGAGTCGACCGGTAGTTGTGCAACGCTTGCCAACAGTTGCGCGAACTGCGGCGCGAAACCATTGACGAGTCCGGACATGGCGCCGTTTGACTTGGCGTCGTTGTGAGTGACGACTCCAATCGTGTAATCGACCAGGTATCCGTTCTGGATTCCCCACGCCTGAGCGAACTGGTTCGCGGCGGTATTGCCATAGCCGGCTCGCACGACATCGACGAGCGAGTTGGCGTTTGTCGCGAGCAGTGTGAGGTAGCCCGCGTATTCATCCGTGTGATTCGAGGCGGCCACCGCCTGCTTCGCGACCAGCATCGTGTGCTCTCCGAGCAGGAGATCGAGCTGAGTCCGAAGGTCGGCGGCTTTGGAGTCGGCCGGGCGCGCCGTGGGAGCGGGCGAGCCTGAAGGACTCGGCGATGGCCTGGAACCTGTGCTGAGAGGCGTGCACGCGGCGAGGACGAGAATCGCCAGGACCCAGACCAACAGGGGCTTCAAAACCAGCGCCATGGTAGGTCTTACGATGGAGCGGCCTTGCCGGAATGGCTGCTGGTGGACGGCTCGAGCATGATCTTTCGAGCTTTTTACGGCATACCGCAGACCATGCGCGGGCCGGACGGGGCTCTCGTCAACGCCGTGCGGGGCTCGATGGACAACCTGGCTCGCTACATCACCGAGCGCAAGCCGCGCCACGTTGCGGTCACGACCGACGAGGACTGGCGCCCCGACTGGCGGGTGGAGCTGCTCCCCAGCTACAAGGAGCACCGCACCGCAGAGCCAGTTCCCCCTGCGCTGATCCCGCAGATGCCGATCATCATGGAATGCTTCGAGGCGATCGGCGTGGACGCGATCGGTCTGAAGGACTACGAGGCTGAGGACATCATCTCCTCATTGACATCGAAGGTCAGCCCGCCCATCGAGATCGCAAGCGGCGACAGAGACCTGTTCAGCCTCATCCGGGACCGGGAGATCATCGTTCTGTATCCCGAAAAGGGCGGCGTGGCGGAGGTGGACGAGGCGGAGGTGGAACGCCGCTATTCAATCCCGGGCCGCAGCTACGCCGACTTCGCGGTGCTTCGCGGCGATCCGTCAGACGGGTTGCCCGGGGTGGCCGGCTTTGGACCCAAGAAGGCGGCGGACCTCGTCAGGAAATATGGATCGGTGAAAGCCATGATCAAGGCTGGCATCTTCCGCGCCTCGGATGCCGAATACCTCGAGAAGGCGATGCGCGTCGTGGCCCCCGTGAGAGATCTCAAGATCGGGGTGCCCCGCGGCCGGCGAGATCGGTACCCGGAGCATCAAGCTCGTGTCGAGGATCTAGGCAAGCGCTACGGAGTGACGAGTTCGATGGAGCGCCTGATCAAGGCTTTGAGCTCGATGCCCGCCTGAGCTTACAAAGGCCTGATCTCCCGCGAAGGATGATCTGACAATCGCCGGCCAACGTATCCCTTGTCATGACCCTGCTCTGGATCCTCCGCCGGCGCCGTGGATACATGATTGGCAGTCGTGGAAGTCGGGCTGTGCGCGTCATGCAAGCACTCGAGAAGAGTTCCGGGAACCCGGAGCACCTTCGTGATGTGCGAGCGCTCGCTGACCGATCCCTCGTTCCCGCGCTATCCGCGGTTGCCCATCCTCTCGTGCCGCGGCTACGAACGCCCGGCGCAGCCGCCCAAAAAGGAAGGCGGTTCTAAGGAGCCTCCGCCCGCAACAGGCCGATAGGCGATCCGACTGACGGGTTGAAGGTGGCGCCCACCTGGCCATCAGACATTGCGAGCTCGGCGATAGCTCCGTTGTCGCGGAGGGCGTAGACCCGGGTCCCGTCGGGGCTTCCAACGAGGCTCCACACAGTCCACGTTCTGAGCTGCTGGCTGCGCATGCGGAGCGTCGCGGTGTCGATCCAGATCAGGCCCGTCGCGCCGGTCGTGACGAGCGTGGCGCCGTCGTGGCTGAGCACCGCGCCGTTGGCCCCGAGCTCCTTGGCGTCCACGTTCTGCACCAACGCGCCGGCGATCGCTCCTGGGGCGCCGATCTGCTTGGTGCGCGCGATCGAGGGGTTGTAGCCGTCGAGGTTGTCGATCTGCGTGACCGATCCCATCGCGCCGTTGGCGGCGAAGAGGTGCTTGCCATCGGCGGTCAACGCGAGCGACCAGTGGAATGCGTCGGTCGGCGATCCGCTGTCCGGTAGGTCGAGACAGTAGGCGAAAGGCTGGGTCAGGCTCAGGGCGTGCACGAAGGCGCCGCTACCCTGGCGTGCGTACACGCTGTAGAGCCAGTTGCCGTCGGGCGAGAACACGCCGGAGAGGCGCACACCGCTCATCGGGTCGGGCGTTCCATTGCCGCCCTTGTCGATGACCGTGTACGAGCCGAGCCCGGCTCCGACCTCGTAGACGCGGACGCGGTAGTAGCCCTGCGTGATGTTCGTGTACTCGATGAGGTAGAGGCGCGTGCCGGTGTTGTCGATGGCGTCGAACTCGAAGGTGCCGTCGAGGTCGATACGGTTCATTACCTTGAGCTGCGCCGTACTAATCAGCAGCATGTGTGAGGAGGTCTGCGCGCCGGTCGTCCGCAGCACCAACCACTGGCCGTTCTGGGACAGGCCCCCTGGAATTCCACCGAGCGTGGCCGGCGGAAGATCGAAGGAGCCCGGAAGCCGCAGGGTGCGCAGGACCGCCCCGCTGTGGGGATCGACGTCCTGGAGGGTGTTGGAGCTGACGGTGTAAAGGTGAGCGCCGTCCGGTGAGAGGGCGCCCAGCGGGAGGCGGCTCTCGGCCGTCTGGGAGCGGGAGTTGATCACCGCAACCAGCTGCGAGCTGCTGGTCGAAGCGGCCTCGTATAGCCTGAAGTCGCCGGAAGCAAGGGGTGCCAGCGGGACCCTACCGCAGCCCGCCACCAGCACCAGACCACACGCCGCCAGCAGGAGTTGTTTCATGCGCTTCACCTCGCCTTCCATACACCGGCCGGCTGGGCTTCGTTCCCGGCCCCCTCCCCGACCCTCCCCCGCTCCCGCGGGGGAGGGGGACTATGCGAGTGAGGCTGCGATTTCCAGGGCTTGCGCTTTCGTGAGGTTTCCCTCGATGCGGATTACCGTCCCGTTGTAGTCGAGGATCAGGGTGTTGGCGGCCAGGCGGACCGTTTCGCTTCTGAAGCTGCCATTCGCGTCGACGAAGAAGAACTCGTTGAGGGGTCCCGAGATCCAGTAGCCCTGGTGGCCGCCCACCGTGACAGCCTCCAGAGTGGTGTTCGGCCCGATCATCTTGCCGAAGAAGTTCTGGTCTACGGCGCCGCGGGCCTCGGTGATGAGAACGGACACGCTGGTCTGGCCGGCGACAGGGATCCCGGGACGCGTCGCGTAGACCAGCGTCACCTCTCCTTGCGCGGGCGCGTCGGGTGGTGGCTGGAGATAGACCTCGTCGGGCTGGCTGAGCGCGGAGGGGATGGCGATATGCCACGAGATCTGCCTCTGCGCGTCCGCCAGCGTTGCGCGGCCGCCGAGGCCGAGCCGCGTGCCGAGTGGGCCGGGCGGTTGGGGAGATGGCGTGGCCAGGTGGGGGACCTGTCGGAAGATCGTGTGCACGTTGACCCAGCCGGCGATCGCCTGGCGGCTGGGCGGGAAGGCCAGCAGGCCGGCGGCGATGAGGAGCGCCGCGGCGGCGGCGAGTGCAAACCTTCGTTGGTAACCCTTACCGACCGTACCCCCCCACCCGGCCGTGGCCTGCGGCCAGGGCCGACCTCCCCGGCGAGCGGGGAGGTGAATTTGAATTACTCCAGTGAGGTCTGGGGTCGCGGGCCAGTCAAGGGCGCTGCCCAGGGCGGTCAACTGCTGCTCCAGGTCAGGCATTCGGGGCCACCTCGTACCTGGTTCGCAGCCGTGCCAGCGCCCTGGACAGGCGGGACTTTACCGTCCCTTCGGGGATGCCCAGAGCGGCGGCGGTCTCCTCGCTGCCGAGCTCCAGGAAGTAGCGGCTCGAGATCACCAGGCGGTCCTCTTCACCGAGCTCGTTGACCAGGCCGAGCAGCCGGGCCCTTTCCTCGGCCGCGACGGACGCCGCCTCGGGGGATGGGGCCGCATCCCCCGGGCGGAACCCTTCCGCCAAGCGAAGCTCGAGCCCGAGCCTGCGCTGGGTGGAGCGAACCCGATTCCGCGCCTCGTTGGCGACGATGCGCAGGATCCACGGTCGGGGCGGCGCCCCGGGCCTGAAGCGACCGAGCGCGCGGAATGCCTTCACGAAGCCGTCCTGGGCGGCGTCCTCGGCCTCGGCGGCCGAGCCCGTGATCACGTAGGCGGTCCGGAAAGCAATCTGCTGATAGCGGCGCACAATCTCCTCGTAGGCGGCCGTGTCGCCGCGCTGGGCGCGCGCGAACAGCTCGGAATCTTCCTCAGGCCGGCCCTCCATCGGAACGTATCTTCTACACCGTGCGAGGCATGTCGGTTCCGGCCTCTGCAACCGTGGGGGCCGAAGGTGTGTTGTGGTGAGTGATGGACGTCACTGAGCGCCTGTTCGAGCGGATGGTGCACGAGCACCAGGACCGCGTCTTCGCGTTCAGCCTTGCCCTGACCGGCAACCGCCACGACGCGGAAGAGGTGGCGCAGGACACATTCCTACGCGCCTATCGCGCGCTTGTCACCTATCCACCGGACCGCATTCGGGAGTTGAAGCAGAAGCCGTGGCTTCATCGCATCGCGCTGAACGTGGTGCGGAATCGCGCGCGGGGCATGCGACCGCGCCTGGTGGGGCTGAACGGGAGCGAACCAGATCACGCCATCGGTCCCGAGGACGGCGCGCTGTTGAAGATGGAGATGGACGCCCTCGCGCAGCGGGTGGCATGTCTTCCGGCTCGCTTTCGGGACGCGGTCGTCCTGCGCCACGTGCAGGAGCTCTCTTACGAGGAGGCCGCGGACGCGCTGGGACAGCCTGTTGGAACAGTGAAATCTAACGTCCACCGAGGACTCAAATTGCTGAGAGGAGACGACCATGGCGATGCTGACAACTGACCTGAAGCGACTCGGCGAGGTGAAGGCGCCGTTGGGGTTTGCCGACCGCCTGATGGCCCACGTGGGGATGTCTGATTCCTATGCCGCTTTCGAAACCGTGCTGGGAACCGTGTATGTGGCTTGGAATCGCCAGGGCGTTTCGGCTGCGTCGCGATCGGCATCGGCGGCCGAGTTCGAGGACTGGTTTCGCAAGGACGTCGGCCGGCAGGTGGCCCCGGCGGAACCCCCGAAGGATCTCGCGGCGAAGATCGAGGACGAGCTCGAGGGCAAGCGCCGGATGCGGTTCGACCTGCGTGGCCTGACCGAGTTCGAGCAGGCGGTGCTGCGCAAGACGCGCGAGATTCCGCGCGGCGAGGTGCGCCCCTATGGCTGGGTCGCTCGCGAGATCGGCCGGCCCGCGGCGGTGCGCGCGGTGGGAACCGCGCTCGCCAACAATCCGATTCCTTACTTCATCCCGTGCCACCGCGTGGTGCGGATGGACGGGAAGATCGGCAACTATGGCGGGGGCGGGCCCGAGGCCAAGCGCTCGATCCTCTCGATGGAGGGTGTGCGGGTGAAACGCCTGGAGGAGCTGGCTCGTGCGGGGATGCGCTACCAGGGCGTGAAAACGACCGGGATCTTCTGCTACCCGACCTGCCACACCGGGCGGCACGCGCTGGAGAAGAACATCGTGTGGCTGCACGACGAGGCCAGCGCGCGGGCAGCCGGCTTCCGGCCGTGCAAGGTGTGCCGCCCGGCGGCAGTCGCCTAATCCGGTAGCGGCGCCACCGACGCGCCGAGCGGTGAGCGGCGGTGGAACTTGGAGTGAAAGCGGCTGAAGGCGCCGTCGAAGTTGATGGCCTTGCCGCCGTGATAGACCTCGGGCCGCGAGCTGCGATGCGGGTTGTGGCCGAAGACGACGCGGCGGCCGTCCGTCAGCTCGAGCCAGCGATCGAGGCGCAGCGGTTGGGTGGGAAAGATGTTCTTGCCGCTGAGCAGGTCCCACAGTTTTGCCTCGCCGCCGTCGCGCAAGAGGTCGCGCACGCGCGCATTGATCGAGGCGACTGGATCGGGCCTGTCCTTCTCCAGGAGGACCGCGTAGGAATCGCTGCCGCAGTGCTGCACGACCGTGCGGTCGGGGAGCTCGAGCAGGGCGGGGCGCGCGCGCATCCACTGCTGGAGGGCGCCGTCTTTCGCGAGCTCCTTGAGGTCGTGGTCCTGGCCACCCATTCCGATCCAGAAGCCGACGCGGGCGGGATCCCGCAGGGCCCAGAGCATCGCGACCTCGTGGTTGCCGAGCAGCACCGTCGAGTGGGGGCGGTCGCGCGCGTAGCGCAGGGCGCCGACCCCGAAGGGGCCATAGTCGACGAGGTCGCCGAGGAAGATCGTCCGCCACCCAGTCGCCGGGTATGGCTTGAGGGCCTGGAATAGGCGCTCGAGATCGCCGTGGACGTCCCCGACGATCAGGATCGGCAGGTTCTCTGGACCCGGTGGCGGCATCGCACGATGCTAATGGGGGTCGCCAGAGGGGCTCTGGGCGTCGGCTAGAATTCGATTCGGCCGGCCCGCGCGCGCGGCGCGCTTCAGGTCGATAGGGGCGTAGCTCAGTCTGGTCAGAGCATCGGTCTCCAAAACCGAGGGCCCAAGGTTCGAATCCTTGCGCCCCTGCCATTCAATTTTTCGCGGCCGCGCGCCCAAGTATTGCCGCCTCCGCTCCCGTTCCCTCAATAGGGGAATCCAGGTTGCGGATCAAGCAGGAGGCGCTGATGAGCAAGCGGATAACTACGCGGTGGTACATCGGTTCGTGGATCGTCTACATCGTTGCGGTGATCGCGTTCTTCGTGATCGGACGCAACTCGCAGGGGAGCAGCTCGCCGCCGCCGGCCTTGTTCATCCCGTACGCGGTGATG
>Ga0209648_10002330_pt1 | contig 15737 bp, 15 predicted proteins | sample GraSoi2013_115cm_FD_185830 | JGI IMG/M metagenome (GOLD analysis project Ga0209648, IMG submission 185830) | Grasslands soil microbial communities from the Angelo Coastal Reserve, California, USA - Sample 9_17_2013_115cm (SPAdes) (version 2) | ecosystem: Environmental > Terrestrial > Soil >...
AGGCGGACGTCACCCGGCGAGCCTAATGCAATTCCTTCCCGCGATCACTTGAAGTGGCCAACCGGGCCGACAAAATTTGAACGAGCATTTATACGCCGCCCACGTCCCGCCTCAATTTCGGCTCACGTGGCGACCCTGCCGGCCGGAGAGAGTTCGTGAGTTGTCGGCATAGCGTTGGAGAGTGTAGCCATGTTCACACGTCGCAATGTTCTGATGGTGATGGCAGCCGCCGCTGTTGTGGGCGGGGCCGTCGGATCGATGGGCGCGCTTGCCGATGTTCGCGCCATTGCGCAGGCAAATCCGCCGGCGATCGTGCGGCTTGGACTGAAGGGCTACGACCCGGTCGCCTATTTCACGCTCGCCGCACCGACGCCGGGCGTTGCCGAATACGAGGTCGTCTATGACGGCGTACGCTATCGCTTCGCCAACGCGCGGCACCGTGACCTGTTCAAGGCCAATCCGGAGAAATACGCGCCGCAGTTCGGCGGCTCCTGCACCATGAACATGTCGAACGGCGTCCGTCGCGAAGCCGACCCCACCGTCTGGGTGATCTCCAACGGCAACCTCTACGTCTTTGCCGGGGCCGGCGGCGCCGAGCGCTTCCGCCAGGATCCGCAGGTCGCGGCAAGCAAAGCCGCGGCCAACTGGAAGACCCTCAAGAACGCGCCGAGCCAGTAGGCGCTGGCAAAACATAGGCCCTCACCCTGCGGAGCACCGCGAAGCGGTGCGTCTCTAAGGGGTCGGGAACAGTCATGTTGGTGCCCATCCTTCGAGACGCCGCGCGGAGCTTACCTCGAGGTATCCGAGGGGCGCGGCTCCTCAGGATGAGGCCGGTTTTGATTCCAAAGCAGATCAGTTCAGCCCTGCCTTGCGCAGGCTTTCCCCGACCCGGCGCTGCAACGCCGGGTCCTGGAAGCGCGAGCCGAAGCTCGCCAGATCGAAATGCGGATTCTTGCGCTCTCCCTGCTGGACGGCATCCAGCGCATCGCTTGTTCGGCCGAGCTCGGCGTAGGCGGCGGCCAGCGGGAAGTCGAGCAGCGGATGGCTCGGATACCGCGCCCGCGCCGCTTCAAGCAGCCGCACGGCGTCGGCATAGCGGTGGCTCAGCAGGTAGGCGAGGCCGAGATTGAGCGCGGCCTCTGAGCCGATATTGACGTTGAGGCGCATGGCCGCTTCGGCGGTCGCGATCGATTCGTCGATGCGGCCGGTCCACAGCAGCACGGCCGCACGCGTGAGCAGGGCCTCGCTATCGCTCGGATTGATCTGCAGCGCCCGCTCCGATTCGGCGAGGCCGATATCGTACTTCTGGATCGACGTATAGGCGCGGGCGAGGACGCCGTGGGCCAGCACGCATTCCTCGTCGAGCTCGATCGCCTTCCGGGCGAGCCGGATCGCCGTCTCGATATCGGTTTGGGCGAACTCCGACCAGCCGAAGGCGGCGCGCTGGAAATATGTGTCGGCAAGCTGGGCGTAGGCGTCGGCGTAGCCCGGCGCGAGCTGGGTCACCCGCTCGAGCAGCTCGCGCGCTGAACGATTGGCGAGCCGCGTCGGATCGGCCGCGAACGCACGGGCGCGCAGGACCAGGTCGTAGGCATCGAGGTTGTCGGTCGGCTTGCGCAGGCTCTGCTGCAGGGCGATCTGCTGCAGGCTGGAGGCGAGCGTGCCGGCGACACGGCGGGCGATGCGCTCCTGGACGGCGAAGATGTCGCTCAGCTCGTCGTCGTATTGCTCGGACCACAGCTGGGTGCCATTGGCCGCGTCGCTCAGCTGTACGGTCACCCTGACGCGCTGGCCCATGCGGCGCACGCTGCCGCTCACGAGATAGCGCGCGTTCAACGCGCGGCCGATTTCCGACAGCGGCAGCTCCTTGTTGCGGAAGGGCAGCACCGCGCCGTAGGCGATCACCGTGAGTTCCTTGAACCGCCCGAGGGCGCGCGTGATGTCCTCGGTGAGGCCGTCGGAGAAATAATCCTGGGCCGCATCGCCGCTCTGGTTGGCGAACACCAGGACGGCGACCGACAGGCCGCTTTCGGTCGACTGTCGAACGCTTGCCGCAGCCGCCTCCTCGGTCGACGACAGGCGCCCGGTGAAGTAGGCGGCGCCGCCGCCCGCAGCCAGTGCGGTCGCCACGGCGATCGCCGCCAACGCCATCATCCGCCGCCGCGCAGGCGCTGGCCGCATCGCCGCCACGCCGGTCTCCGACAGGGAAGCCGCGTCCAGGGAATAGGTCTGGATCGGCCGGTCGATGTTCTTCAGCGTGCGCGAGCCCTGGGAGCGGAACGGCAAGGCGAGCTTGTCGCGGACCTGCTCGTAGACGCTGGCCGAAAGCACGATCGAGCCCGGCTCCGCCAGTCCCTGCAGGCGCGCCGCGAGGTTGACCGTGTCGCCGAACACGTCGTCGTCCGACACGATGATGTCGCCCAGGTGCAGGCCGATGCGGAAGGCCTGGCGACGCTCGGCGGGCGTGCCGATGTTGCGCTCGACCATGCCGCGCTGCAGCTCGACCGCCGAGCGCACCGCCTCGACGGCGCTGGCGAATTCCACCAGCACGCCGTCGCCCACCGTCTTGACGATGCGGCCATGGAAGCGCTCGACCACAGGGCCGACGAGCTCGGTGAGATGCGCATGCAGATCGTCGAGGGTCCGTTCCTCGTCGGCGCGCATCAGGCGGCTGTAGCCGTCGATGTCGGCGAACAGGATCGTCGCCAGCCGGCGGTTGGTGCCTGGGCTCGGCATCGGCCGGTCGTCAGCCCCCGACAGTGCGCTGCGCGGCGGGGCGGGCAGAAAGACGCGCGACGTAGTCGTCGAACACCTTCTCGCCCTTGACGCCGGGGGCGCCGAACATCATCGCCCACCGAGCCGATATAGACGTCGGCGGCACTGAATGTCTCGCCGAGCAGATAGGGGCCATCGGCGAGCGCCTTCTTGAGCGCCGCCACGACGTCGTCGTAGCTGCCCCAGCCGACGGCGGCTTTCCGCTCGATATCGGGCCGCTTGAACAGCTTGTCGAGAACAGCAGGTTCGACGCAGCCGGCGCCGAAGAACAGCCAGCGATAGTAAGAGCCGCGCGCGGCATCGCCCGGCGGCGGCGCCAGTCCCGCGGCCGGAAAGGTATCGGCGAGGTAGGCGATGATGGCTGCGGTCTCGGTCACGACCACGCCGCGATGGACGATGGTCGGCAGTTTGCCCATGGAGTTCAACGCCAGGAACGCTGGCGTCTTGTGCTCGCCCTTCTCAAGGTCGATCGGCACGATGCGGTAGGGAGCGCCCGCCTCCTCAAGCATCCAGTGCACCATCTGCGCCCGCGAACGCGGGTTGTGATAGAAGACGATCTCTTCTGTCATGACAATGATCCCCCGGATGTCGGAAACGGCGTCTGCTTACACCCCGGCGTCGGGGCTGTCAGGTCGTGTGCTGCGGACAAGCGTCGCTCGACCGCGGGCCCTTACAGGATTCCACTCATTTAGGGAATCCGTGTGGCACCGCCGACCGCTCGTCAATCTGCCTTCATTGCCGATGCCAAATTGCCGACGCTAGATATAGACGGCCTTCATCCCCGCTTCGGGATAGCGCGTGCCCGCAGCCGCGCCGGGCGGCAGCGCGGCCGAGATCCGCGCGACGTCGTCGGCCGACAGCCTGACATCGAGCGCCGCCAGGTTTTCGTCGATGCGCCCGGCCCGCTTGGTGCCGGGGATCGGCACGATGTCCGGGCCCTGCGCCAGCAGCCAGGCGAGCGCCACCTGTCCTGGCTTGACGCCTTTTTCGCGCGCAACGGCTTCGATGGCAGCGACCTGCACCAGGTTGCGCGCCAGGTTCTCGGCGGCGAAGCGCGGATGGCGGCCGCGGCCATCGCCTTCGGGGATGTCGGAGACTTGCCGCACGGCGCCGGTCAGGAGGCTGCGGCCGAGCGGCGAATAGGCGACGAAGGAGATGCCGAGCGCGCGCGTCGTCTTGAGCGTCTCCTCGGCATCGACGCGATAGAGCAGCGAGTACTCGCTCTGCACGGCCGCGAGCGGATGCACCTTGTGCGCGCGGCGGATGGTTTCCGGCTTGGCCTCGCTCAGGCCGAGCGCCCGCACCTTGCCCGCCTTCACCAGCTCGCCCATCGCGCCCACCGTGTCCTCGATCGGCACCGAGGGATCGACACGGTGCTGGTAGTAGAGGTCGATCACATCGACGCCCAGTCGCTTGAGGCTCGCCTCGCAGGCAGCCTTCACGTAGGCCGGGCTGCCGTCGACGCCGTTGGCGCCGCCCGGCCGCTGCGTCTGGCCGAACTTGGTGGCCAGTACGACCTTGGCACGCCGGCCGCCCGACAGCGCCTTGCCGAGCAGGGTCTCATTGTGGCCCCAGCCATACATGTCGGAGCTGTCGAGAAAGTTGACGCCGCGATCGAGCGCGTGATGGATGACGCGGATCGCCTCGGCATCATCGCTCTTGCCGTAGACGCCGGAGAACGACATGCAGCCGAGCCCGATCGGGAAGACGGAGAGCTTACTGTTGCCGAGGGTGCGCGGCTTTGCGTGCGTGATGGCGGTCATGGGTACCTCTTTGCTTAGAGTATAGAAGATCACCACAGGCGCTTCCGGGCAAATGCATGTTGCCGGTTAGACCACCCCATCCTGAGGAGCATCGCGCAGCGATGCGTCTCGAAGGATGGGCAACTCGCCTTGTCGTTGCCCACCCTTCGAGACGGCCCTGCGGGCCTCCTCAGGGTGAGGCGATGCCGTGGAAACGGAACGCATCTAGCACGCAATTTGCTCATTCGTCGTTGATGTTCCCCGTCATTGTCAAATTGCTGCTGCGACGCGCCCTGCTGGCCGTTCCACTTGTCCTGGCCGTGGTGACGCTCACTTTCTTCTTCATCCGCCTGGCGCCCGGCGATCCCGCCGCGATCATGGCCGGCGACGCGCCGACGCCGGAATTCCTCGCCCAGATCCGCAGCGAGTACGGTTTCGACCGGCCGGTCTGGGCGCAGTTCCTGACCTTCCTCGGCAAGGCGGTGAGCGGCGATTTCGGCACCTCCCTCTATACCAAACAGCCGGTGTTCTCGGTGATCCTGGAGCGCTTTCCCGCCACCGTGCTGATGACCGGCACGGCGATGATCGTGGCCTCGTTGATCGGCATCCTGGTCGGCGTGGCCTCGGCCAAGCGGGCCGGCTCGCGTCTCGATACGTTGATCAGCGCCGCCTCGCTGGTCGGCTATTCGGTGCCGGGCTTCTGGGTCGGCCAGCTCTTGATCCTGTTGTTCGCCGTCTCCTTGAACTGGCTGCCGGTCGGCGGCATGGAGGCGGCGCGCGCCAGCTATCACGGCTGGCGCCATGTCCAGGACGTCGCCTGGCACATGGTGCTGCCCGTCGCCACGCTGTCGGTGTTCCTGCTGACGATGATCGCGCGCTTCACCCGCGCCGCCATGATCGATGCGCTCGACCAGGACTATGTGCTGGTGGCGGAGGCCAAGGGTGCGTCGCGCACGCGCATCCTCTGGCATCATGCCTTCCGCAACGCTTCCGTCACCACGATCACGGTGATCGGGCTGGAGTTCGGCGCCGTGCTGGCCGGCGCCGTCGTGGTCGAGATCGTGTTCAGCTGGCCGGGCCTGGGTCGGCTGTTCTACGACGCAATCTACCGTCGGGATTTTCCCCTTTTGACCGGGGCGTTCATGTTCTCCTCGTTCGTCGTCATCGCGGTCAACATGGCGTCCGACGTCGCCTGCACCTTGCTCGATCCGCGGATCAGGCGATGAAGGACGGCATCATCGTCAAGCCAGCGCCGTTCGCCGGGCGGCCGGGATGGGGCATGCGCCTCTTCTCCGGTCTGGCGGCCGCGCGGCGGCTTTCGGCTTCCAGCGTGCTCGGCGTGGCGTTCGTGGTGATCGTGGGCACGGGCACGCTGTTCGCGCCGCTGTTCACCCCCTTCGATCCGCTGGCACTGGGCCCGGACACGTTGCGGGCGCCGGGCTGGGCGCATCCGTTCGGCACGGACGATCTCGGGCGCGACGTGCTGGCGCGCGTGCTGTATGGCGGCCGTGTTTCGCTGAGCGTCGGGCTGTTCAGTGCCGTGCTGAGCGTCGTCCTCGGCATGACCATCGGCATGGTCGCCGGCTTCTTCGGCGGTGCGCTCGACGAGGCGCTGATGCGCCTCACCGAAGCCTTCCAGATCCTGCCCAAGCTGCTGGTTGCCGTGGTCGTGGTGTCCCTGATCGGCAGCGGGCTCACCAACGAGATCCTCGTGATCGGGCTCTTGAGCTGGCCAGCCACGGCCCGGGTGATCCGCGGCCGGGTGCAGGTGATCCGGCACGAGGAGTTCATCGCCGCCGCCGAAATGTCCGGCGCCTCCTGGCTGCGCGTGCTGGCGCGCCATGTGACGCCCAACGTGATGTCGTTCCTGCTGGTCAGTGCCGCCCTGCAGGTCGCCTCGGCCATCATGGCCGAATCCTTCCTGAGCTTTCTCGGCCTCGGCGATCCCGCGCATCCGAGCTGGGGCCTCCTGCTGCAGCAGGGCCAGTTGTTCCTGCAGCAAGCCTGGTGGCTCACCACCTTCCCCGGCATCGCGCTCGCCATGACCATCCTGGGGCTCAATCTGATGGGCGACGGGCTGGGCGGCGGCCGTGCCGGCCCAGGCGCGGGACGGCGATGAGCGAACCCATCCTGTCGATCCGCGATCTCCGCGTCGCCTTTCCGCGCCGCGCCGCGCCGTCGGTGACAGTAGTCGACGGCGTCGCCTTCGACGTCATGCCCGGCGAGATCGTGGGCGTGGTGGGTGAGTCGGGCTCGGGCAAGTCGATGACGGCGCGCTCGGTGCTGCGCCTGTTGCCCAGGACGGCCGAGGTGCAAGGCAGCATCCGCTTTCGCGGCGACGAGGTCCTAAAAATGTCGCCTGGCAGGATTCGCGAGATGCGCGGCGCCCTGGTGTCGATGGTCTTCCAGGACCCGATGACGTCGTTCAACCCGGTGCTGCGGATCGGCGATCAGATCGCCGAGGCGATCGCCATCCACGACCGCACCGGCCGGGCCAGCCTCGGGGAGCGGGTGGCGCGCCTGCTGGCGCGGGTCGGCATTGCCGACCCGAAGGCCAGGGCGCGCGCCTATCCGCATGAATTCTCCGGCGGCATGCGCCAGCGCGCGCTGACGGCGATGGCGGTGGCCAATGGGCCCGCGCTGCTGATCGCCGACGAGCCGACCACGGCGCTCGACGTCACGGTGCAGGACCAGATCCTGCGACTGATGCGCGACCTCAACGAACAATCCGGCACCGCCATCCTGTTGATCACCCACAACATCGCGGTGGTGGCGAGCCTGTGCCGGCGGCTGATCGTGATGTATGCCGGCCGGGTGGTGGAAGACGGGCCGACGGCCGAAGTCCTGTCCGCACCACAGCACCCTTATACGTGGTCGCTGTTGCAATCGGTGCCGCGCATCGATCGCGCCATCGGCCGCCTGACGGCCATCAAGGGACAGCCGCCCGATCCGGCGACGCCGCCGGGCGGCTGCAAGTTCCACCCGCGATGTCCGCGGGCGGAGCGGCGCTGCGCCGAAGAGGAGCCGCCGCTGGAGCAGACAAGCGCGTCGCACGCCGTGCGCTGCTGGCTGCGAATGAGCGAAACCGCGGAGGCGGCCCAATGACGACGGAAGTGACGACGGAAGCCAACCCGCTGGTTCGCGTCGCTTCCTTGCGCAAGCACTTCCCGATGGGTGGCGGGGCGGGTGTCGGGCTCACGATGCGGCGCGAGGTCAACAAGGCGGTCGACGATGTGAGCTTCGACATCCAGGCCGGCGAGACGCTCGGTTTGGTGGGCGAGTCGGGCTCGGGAAAGTCCACTTTGGGCCGCGTCGTCGTCGGGCTGCTGCCCGCGACATCCGGGCAGAGCATCATCGCCGGGCAGTCCGTGGCCAAGCTGCGCGGCAAGGCACGCAAGGCGCTGTGGCGGCACGCCCAGATGGTGTTCCAGGATCCCTACTCGTCGCTCAACCCCCGAATGACGGTGCAGGACGCGCTGGCCGAGCCGCTGCGCAACTTCGGCATCGCCCGGGGCGGCGAAGCCGATCGCCTGGTGCGCGAAGCGCTCGATGCCTGCGGCCTCGGCGCCCGCGCCATGACGCGCTATCCGCGGGAATTCTCCGGCGGCCAGCGCCAGCGCATCGGCATCGCGCGGGCCCTGATCGTCCGCCCGAATTTCATCGTCGCCGACGAGCCGGTCTCGGCCCTCGACGTCTCGATCCAGGCGCAGATCATCAACCTGTTGCAGGATCTGAAGGCGGAGTTCGGGCTGACCTACCTGTTCATCGCCCATGATCTCGCCGTGATACGCCACGTGTCCGACCGGGTGGCGGTGATGTATCGCGGCAAGCTGGTCGAAACGGCACCCGCCGAGGCGCTCTATGCGCGGCCGCTCCATCCCTATACGCAATTGCTGCTGCGCTCGGTGCCGGTGCCGGATACCAAGGCGGAGGCCGAGCGGCGGCGCCTGGCGCAGGGCACCGAAGTGACCAATCCCGAGGCCACCGGCGGCGGCTGCCCGTTCAGCGCGCGCTGTCCGATGGCGCAGTTTCCGATCTGCGCCGAGAAGGCGCCGACGCTCGCGGCGCGATCAGGCGATCATTTCGTCGCCTGCCATTTCGCCGGCGGTTAGCGCAGTTTTTTGGTGGCATCACCCACGACCTCACCCTGAGGAGCCGCGCGAAGCGCGGCGTCTCGAAGGGTGGGAACGAGCACCGTGCGGGCTGCCCATGCTTCGAGACGGTCGCTGCGCGACCTCCTCAGCATGAGGTTGATTGTTGTCCAGAAGATATTTTGATCGGAGGCGATCATGCCCTAAGCCTTGGCCGGCTTGGCGAAGGCGAAGTCCTCGCGGTTGCTCGCTTCGCCGTCGAATATGCCGCTGACGACCTCGCCGTTGAATGCGCCCGGCAGGGTATAGGTGCAGAAGGGAAATACCGGGATGTCGTTCCAGACGATTTCCTGGATGCGATCGTAGATCGCCTTGCGCTTGGCGAAGTCGGTCTGGACGCGCTGCTCGTCGAACAGCTTGTCGACGTCAGGGTTGATGTACTTGCTGTTGTTGACGCCCACGATGTTGAAGATGTTGTTCGAGTTGTAGAAGCGCTCGATGCCGACGTCGGGATCGGGACCCAAGGAGAACGAAGCCGACGTCAGGTCGAACTCGTTGTTGGTGAACGCCACCTGGATCCACGCGCCGCGGTCGAGCGGCCGGGCGATCACCTTGATGCCGACGGCAGCCAGGTTGCGGGACATGATGTCGCCGATCTTGGCCGCCGGCAGGTCGTTGGCGCCGTACACATAGCGCAGCTCGAAACGGCTGCCGTCGGCCTTGCGCGGAAATCCCGCTTCGTCCAGCAGCGCGTTGGCCTTTGCCGGATCGAGGGCGTAGTCGACCAGGGCCTTGTTGTGCAAAGGCGAGGTCGGCGGCACCGGACCGATCATGTTCTCCGACAGGCCGGGGAACACGGTGCTGCGGATGAAGCCGCGGTCGATGGCATGGGCCAGCGCCTGGCGCACGCGGCGGTCGCTGAACGGCGCGTTGCGCATGTTGATATAGGCCTGGTAGCCCGCCGTCTGGACCTTGGTGAATTTGAGCTTGATGCCGCGGAACTTGCCGATGCGCGCCACTTCGGTGGCCGGGATCGCGCTGCTGTAGATCATGTCGACTTCGCCGTTCTGCAGCGCCGCGATCCGCGACCCGGGATCGGGGATGATGCGGAACATCAGCTCGTCGAAGCCGGACTTGTCGGGCAGGAAGTATTTGTCGTTGCGTTTGTAGAGGATATGGTCGCCCGCCACATACTCCACGAACTTGAACGGGCCGGTGCCGATCGGCTGCTTGTTGTGCGGATCGCGCGCGGCATCCTTGCCTTCCCAGATGTGCCTGGGCAGGATGCAGCCGGAAAAATTGCCCAGCGTGCTGATCAGCGACGCCTGCGGATGTTTTAGCCGCAACACGAAAGTGCTGGCGTCGGGCGCCTCGAACGCGGCGATGGCATTCATGGCGCCGTGATAGGGATGCAGCTTCGAATTGACCTGTCCCAGCGAGAACTTCACGTCCTCGGCGGAGAACGCATGGCCGTCGTGCCACACGATGTTCGGGCGCAGCTTGAACGTATAGGTGAGACCGTCCGGCGAGATCTCGAAGCTCTCCGCGAGATCGCCGCCGATCTTGCCGTCGAGACTGAGGCGCGTGAGCGCGCTGTAGCAAGGTGCGCCGGCGACGAAGCTGGAAATGCCGGAGCTTACCGCGGGATTGAAGAAAGGCGGGTCCTCCTCGATCACGCCGATCAGGCGCTTGGGCTCATCGGCGCGGGCGGCACGGGTGCCGGCGAGCGATGTCACGACGAGGCCGGCAAGCGTGTGGCGGCGCGTGATGAGGGGACGCATTTTTCGGGTCACTCCGCCGCCATGCTGGATTTGGCGAAGTGACGGTTCACCGGGATCGCGAGCCCCATCCTCTCGCGCAAGGTGCTGCCCTTGTACTCGGTGCGGAACAGCCCGCGGCGCTGCAGCTCCGGCACCACCAGCTCGACGAAATCGTTCAGGCTGCGCGGCATCACCGGCATGTTGATGTTGAAGCCGTCACAGGCCTTGCTGGTGTACCAATCCTCCATCTCGTCGGCGACCTGCTTGACGCTGCCTTTCATGGTCACATGGCCCATCGACGGCAGGATGCGCTCGTAGGTCTGGCGAACCGTGAGGCTGTCGCGCTTGGCCATGTCGACGATGGTGTTGCGGAAGCTCGCGATGCCCAGGACACTGGTCGACAGATCGGGCATCGGCCCGTCGAGCGGATATTTCGCCATGTCCGTTTCGCAGAGCTTCGACAGGTAGGGCACGCCCAGCTCGGGCGCGATCAGCGACTGCAGCTCGTCATAGAGCTCGTCCGCCTCGCTGGCGGTGCGGCCGACATAGACGGCGCAACCCGGCATGACGCGAATCCGGCGCGCGGCCGTATTTTGCCAGACGGCCCTTCAGGTCGGCATAAAAGGCCTGGCCAGACGGCTTGGTGTTGGTGACGGCGAAGATGCAGTCGGCATGACGGGCGGCAAGCTCGCGCCCGTCTTCGGACTGGCCGGCGGTGAACAGCACGGGATAGCCCTGCGGCATGCGGGCGACGTTGAGCGGGCCTTTCACCGAGAAATGCCTGCCCTTGTGGTTCAGCACGCTGACCCTGCTCGGGTCGAGGAACTGGCCGGTTTCCTTGTTCTGGATGAAGGCGTCCTCGGCCCAGCTGTCCCACAATCCCTTGGTGATATCGATGAACTCCAGCGCGCGGTCGTAGCGCAGATCCTTGGCGACGTGTTCGGTGCGGCTGAAATTGAGCGAGTCGTCCGGGTAGGAGGTGGTGACGATATTCCAGCAGGCGCGGCCCTTGCTGAGATGATCGAGCGACGCGTAGCGGCGGGCGAGCGAGTAAGGCTCGTCATAGGTGGTGGTGGCGGTGGCCAGCAGGCCGATGTTCTTGGTGTACTGCGCCACGGCCGTCAGCAGGGTGATCGGCTCGAAGACGGCGGGACGGTCGGACGGGCTGTTGGCGGCGAACAGCGCGGGCTTGTCCATCTGCCGCACGGCGTTGCCGTCGGCCAGGAACAGCAGATCGAACAGCCCGCGTTCGGCGGTCTGCGCGGTCTCGATCGCGTGCTCGAGGTTCATGACATTGTCGGACCACGCGTCCTTGTGACGCCAGCCGCCAAGATGACCGCCCAGTCCGAGCAGCCCTGTCATCAGGTTCATCATCAAGCAACTCCTTGGTCATCGAGGCGCCTTGAGGGCCGTCGCCAAGCCCAAGGATAATCCCCCATCGACATGCCGCAACATCAAGCAAAACATGGGCCACGGCCGACGCTTCCACATTGGTGGAGACCAACGAGCGATCTAGAGTGCGCTGTGCGAACAAGGACGGCCGGTGCATCAGAACACCGGACCGAGAACAACAATAGGCAAATGAAATTCCCGCGCGCCATCATCCTCGCCCTGCTTTTGGCCGCGACCGTTGGAGCGTTCGCCCACGCGCAGGAGAAACGTCCGTCCCCTTCCTCTGCCAAAGCGTCCGATTGTGTGGCGACCATGGGCGCGCTGCCAAAGCCCTTCGACGGCGTGGCCTTCGCCATCGACGGCAATACGCTGGCCGTCGCCGGCCTCAGGCCTCGCGTCCGGATCTGGGGCATCCAGGCGCCGGAGCTGCGCGACAAGGACAAGCAGGAGACCGTGCCCGGCATGCGCGCCCGTGCCGCGCTCGACGAGCTGCTCGCACCGGCGGGCCACAAGATCCATTGCAATCCCGACAAATGGGACCGCGACTGTCGGATCGTGGCGTTATGCGTGGCGAAGACCACCGACATCGGCGGCCGAATGATCGACAACGGCATGGCCTACGGTTTCGATCTCCACGATGTGGACAAGGCCGACGTCCCGCTGAGCCTGAGCTACGCCGAGTCGGAGGCCGCCGCCCGCAAGGAGATGCGAGGGCTGTGGCCGGAATGGCTGGGCAAGAAGTGAGGCGGCTCTGGCAGGGCGCCACGGATCCTAGTTGCGAGGCCTTACTGTGTGGGGAAACTCACAGATACCTTGGAGCATGCTGCTACCGTACCAAAGGTAGGAGCATCTCATGATGGCAAATTCGGTACTGGCTCACCTTTTCCGTGCCCGCCCGAACATGGGGCAAACCGCAGCGGCGCTTCTCGAGTCCGAGCAACCGATCCGCCTGTCTCCAGCATTGACGGCGGACGACCTGCCGGCGGGGTTCGAGGAAATCCTGGAGGTGCAAGTGTTGGGATACCGCGAACGACTCGCCTCGCTTCAGGGCGGTGGCCGGCAGCGCGTGCTCGATCCCGTGTGGACGCTTATTCCCAAGCTTTAGGTCAGCGCAGCCGCATCGCCCCTTCACCTTCCGCGCGCTCGTTCGACCTCCCTGCGGCCCGTGCCCTCTGTGGCTTTCTGACGCTGTATGCAACGTGTCCGGAGCGTTGTTTCCGGTGGCGGCCACGCTAAATAACCTTGGCTCGAAAACTTGTGCCGTCTGAAACCTATTCGGTGACGCTCTTGGTGTCTCGTCCCCGGGTTTTTTAGGGATGGAATGAACTTCACGGAACTTGTCGAAGGCCATCCCGAGATCATGCGGGATCGGCACGCCCTCTCCTTCTCGCAACAGCGCCGTCCCGCCGAGATCGCGGTCGCCTTCGCGCGGTCTGGCGTCGTCATGTTGAAAGGCGCGCTGGCGCCCGAGACGCTCGCTGCGTGTGCCGAGGCTTTCCGGCGCTTCGTCCATTCGTCCGAAGCCAAGGAAGGCGTGGCCCGCGCAGGGCGGCGGCTCCAAACGGGCGACGGCGAACCCCGTACCGGCAGCTGGCACAACCCCTGGTCGGTGCGGTATCAGGATGGGTTCCCCGCCGCCGCCGTCATATCGGCGCTTCTTGAATCCTGGACATGGGATGTCGTCGAAGAGATCTGCGGCTCTTCGCATATCGCCATCGTGCTCAAGTTCTGCACCGCGCGGCACGGCCTCGACACGCCGCTTGGCGTCGGTGCGCATCAAGACGCAAAAGTCGTGGCTCCTGATATCCCCTTGTCGATCTGGATTCCGCTTCACCAAATCGTGCCCCATCTGAATTCCGGCCTTGGCTTCGTCGTACCGGCGCCCGGCCGCCTGCTGCCGACGCTGCCGCATAACGACGTCGGCGCCGAATATGTTCTGGAGGATCCCGCGAGGCTGTGGATTCCGTCTTACGCCGCCGGGGACCTCACCATTCATTCCAAGTTCTCGCCTCACTTCACAACAGGCTACGGAACACTATCCGATCGCTTCAGCCTCGAAATCCGCGCCATGCCGCGCAGCACCCTCCCGCCGATGCATGAAGATCCGTTAATTTGCGTATCGCGACGAAGCGGCATCCCGACCATCGTGGAAGCGAGAAGTTCGGCCGGCAGCGCCGCTCAAGGGTTTCTCGATTGTGCGGAACTCGGCCGCGCAGCTTCCAAGGACCTGCGCAAAGTCCGTATCTGAGCCGGGAGACTGTGCCCGGCATGCGCGCCCGTGCAGGTTCAGACCGGCGGAATTCACCACCGCGCGGGCGTTGGCAACTGGCGGTCTCAGCTGCGTGACGGTCTTCTCGACCAGAGGCTTAGTGACAAGAGCCGGTTGCGCCTCGCAATGGACGACAACAGGAACAACCATAGAGCAGAGACCGAGGTCGGATTGCGTCTCATGGAACAGCCCTCCCGAGTTAGCTCATAGGCGCTTTCCATGCTTGCGGATGTTCGAATTGGAACACTGCCCGCAATGGGCTGAGCCGCTAACCAAGTCGCTGGCCGCTTCAGGAGCGGGGGTTTACGCTTCGCGGGCGAACGAATGGGCATGCGCTCGGCCTGACCAAACAAGGAGTTCTCGAATGAGAAATCTTTCGGTCGTGGCGATTCTCCTCGGCATTTCCGCTGCGTGCGCCAACCGGCCGGCGGCGACCGTACCTCCTCCTGCAGAGACAGAGTCCACTCCGGCCGCCGGCGTCCCGGCGAGCCCGACGGCTTCCACCGCACCGCACCCGTACGTGCAGTCGCCGTGGTCGCCCGCGGCGCAGACTCCGGTGATGTGGTGATCAGGATCCGCCGACGGGACTAGCCAAGCGGTTAACCGGCCTTCCTGTGTGGGGAAACTCACAGATACCTTGGAGCATGCTGCTACCGTGTCAGGGCAAGGTAGGGGCGCAACATGCTCTGCCAATCCTGGTTCTGGCCTGGCTCCGTGGCGCAACTTGCAGCGCGTCGACTGCTGACGGCGTGCTTCGTCTTGCTTCTTGCCACGTCGCCTCTCTCTGCGGCGGATGACGAGACGAACTGGACTGTCCTCACGGTAGCGCGCAACGGTAACTGGGGAATCGCCAGCGCGAGCACCCAGGGCGAGGCCATTGCCGGCGCCTTGCTCAGATGCCAGGCAATGACGGCCGACGAGAGCGACTGCGGCGCCGAGTTCGTTGCGTTCAGGAGCGGTTTGGCGCTGGCGCTGATGTGCGGCGACCATCGCGTCATTGTAACCGCCAAAGACCCCGAGGAAGCCGATAGCTCTGCCCTCGATCGGCTTTTCGCTTTGAGAGCGCTCTATGGCCCCGATTTTCCGGCGTGCCAGCATCTGCTGCGAATCCACTCCACCGGCGCGCTCACGACGTTCAAGGCGAAGCGGGTCGACAGTGGCTACTCCCTCGCAATGCCGAAAGCACCAGACTAGTTCGATCCAGCTACCGAAGCGGTGGTGCGCCGCATGCTCGCAACGCCGCCTCAACCAGTGGGCGCCCACGCGGTACGAGCCGATCCGGTTTACTTGCAATGCAAATACTTTGAATAGGGAAGGTTCATCTGAATATCGCCAATCATTGAGGTATGGTAGATTTTGCTAAGCGTACCTTAACAGCGTACAGGCCTGTTGTGCCGAATAGACGCCGAGCGCTCTTGGTGAGCGCCAACGATGCCCTCCGCGAGAAATTGATCGACGAGGCGGTGCGACTGCATCTGTCGGTGAAGGCGATCCGGCTGTCGGAAGAATTTGCGGACATGCTGCGGATGTACAAGTTCGACTGGGTCATCCTCGACCTGCAGACGGATGAGGAGGCGCGGCTCGCGATGTTCCGCGCCCTGTCCCGGCAGTCCGCACCGGCGGGCATTGTCCTCGTCAGCCAGGACGAGACTGTGCTGGCCGCGGAGCGCACCAGCGCGGCCGCGAACGGCCTCAAGGTCGTCGGCGT
>Ga0209648_10002335_pt1 | contig 15734 bp, 8 predicted proteins | sample GraSoi2013_115cm_FD_185830 | JGI IMG/M metagenome (GOLD analysis project Ga0209648, IMG submission 185830) | Grasslands soil microbial communities from the Angelo Coastal Reserve, California, USA - Sample 9_17_2013_115cm (SPAdes) (version 2) | ecosystem: Environmental > Terrestrial > Soil >...
GGGCGGCGTAAGGGGAAACAGCAAGCGACCATGCAATCGCAGGGCATCTAGCCAAACATCCAATGGCGCTGTCGCCCCCGCATTCACGTAGATCGCATCGCAAGCTGGCAACGGCGCTTCTGAACCAGAGCGTTCCTGCACGGTGACATTTGAAATATCGCTGAGGTTTCGGATAGCGTTCTGCGCCAGGTCATGCTCGACCTCATAGGCCACAACCGCCCCCGTCTCGCCCGTAAGCCTCGCCAACAGTGCCGTGTAGTAACCGGTTCCGGCCCCCACATGGAGGACCTTCTCCCCTTGTTTCACGTTTAGCGCCGCAAGACTAATTGCGTGAAGACTAGGCTCACCGTTGTTGATTCGGCGTTCCGGCGCAAGAGCCACGACGACGTCTTGGTAGAGGAACGCAGGGTCATCTGTGGGAGTCTCGACGTAATTGCCCCCGGCAAATACTTTCCACGGTCCGATACCGATAAATCGCTCTCTCGGCGTAGATGCAAACGCGTGTTTAAGCCGTTCGTTCTTCGCTGCTCCGGCGCTCGTGGTGACCAACTCTGCGTAGAAGTGCCGATGTGCTTCTAATCGGTTCACGTACTACCCCCCAAACACATTTGCAAATTGTCGGGCCTACTCGCTACGTCAGGAGGATTTTACACCTGACGACGAACAGGAGCGTTAATGGAGTGCGAGACGCTAGGACTCAAGTGGACGTGTAGTCTCCTCTGCCCCTCACGGTCCGGAAACGGGGTTCGCGGAGCTGAGCTGGTGCATAGAAAGCTCATGCTGACCAACACGCTTGGAGTGAACCCCTAGAGTGAGACAGTTTCCTGATGCACAGTTTTGCAGCTTTCCAAACGCGCAGTCCCAAAACGCAGTATTCAAACTGACCCATTAGCGAATCTCTGACGGATGGCGACACCCGGAAGCACAGCCCGGCACGAAAGAAAGACGCCTCAGAAATCGAAAGCCAGCCCGACGGTGGGCGTCGCGGGAATGCCGTCGTTGGTGAAGAGCACAAACTGCTTGGTCGTGGAATTGAAGCCCAGACCCGCAAATCTGCGGTTGTCGTGATTGGTGGCATTCAACAACTCTCCATAGAGGCTCAGCTTCCATTTTCGAAACAGCCAGGACTTGTCGGCGCGCAGATCGAGACGCTCGTAGGGTCCGATTCGCAGGATTGGAGGCGGGAAAGTGTTGACGGGAAATCCGGAGCCATACAGGCCTTTCACGCTGAAACGAACGGTCGGTTTTAAGCGATAGCTGGCAAAGAGATTGACAGTGTGCCGTTGGTCCGCGAACGTTGGAGAATAGGGTGTGTTCTGGCCGAAAGAGCCAAGAGGCGGAGGCAACGGGATCTCATACGTTCTGGATCGCGCGAAGACCAGAGTGTAGCCGAGCCATCCAGAAAGCCGATTCGCGCTACGCCGCTGCAACATGAACTGCAAGCCGCGGGAGTAATCTCGGCCAAAGAGGGCCGATTGTTTGAGCGGTGTAGGGGAAAGAAGAAAAATGTCTTCGCGCTGTTCATTCTGCCGGTCGAACGCCTCGGCGCGAAAGCGCGAACGTTCTCCGAGTCTTTGCTCAACTGCTAGGACATATTGAGAAGACGTCGCAGGTAACTCGGAGATGACCCCGGAGGGAGGCAATTGAGAGTACCGCCCCCAAGGCTTCGAACTGAATCGCGCGCGCTGCCTGATAAGAGAGGGATAATTGGCCGGTGACAGGTTGCACGCGGAGGGTATCCAGCCTGGCCCAGCGCAGGCCACCTTCAAGTTGGAAGCGATTCTTCCAAAGGTGTGAGGAATGCTGGAGATAAGCATCCTGTCGAACATCCGACGAGTGGGCCGAAAAGGACATCGGCGGCTGGCCGCTACTGGAAAAGAAGTTGTCCTCTGAATCCTGGGTGGGGCGACGAAGAGAGTAACCGGCTTGAAGAATCATTCCGCGCCGCCAGTTCCAGGAGACGTTTGTGCCGCTGGACCATTCGCGGTCGAGCGAACGATTAATCAGTTGTGCAGCTGCTTTGTCCTGTTCAAATCCGGTGCGCACGAAAGCGGCATGAGCCTCAACCAGGATATTGGCGGTAGGAATCCAGCGCCAGCCTAAGCGCGCGATCGCCAGATCGTTCGAACCCGTTTTTAGAATGTTTGGGTTATCGATGGGAGGTGGGCTGGGATCGTTGATGCTGATTGGCCTCCCATTGCGAGCAGGCTAAGGGTTTGGGTTGGCGTAATGCTATAGGTGAGCTTGAGGTCGGCGTCATAGAAGCCGTCCTCTGAAAAGCGGGTCCCCGCGAGCAGACGCTCCAGATAGCCGAGGTAGCTCTTGCGGGCATCGAGCAACCAGGTTCCTTTGTGAGCGTGGCCGAAACCGCCTTCGCCGAGGAACTCGCTGTCCGCCACCCCAACGGATCCATGGAAGAGGGGATGGCCGTCACTGCCAGTGCGCGTCCGTATGGCGAGCGCAGCGCCACTGCCATCCGCGTAGCGGACAGGATACGCAACCGGCATGAGGCGAAGTTCTTCGACGTCATTGCCGGTAAGCAGACTGAGAGTGGGTGCATCGGAAACGTTGGCGACCGAATGAAGGAGATTTGGAACCAGGACATCATCCACATAGACTCCGACTTGCTCGTAGGGCGCGCCCATTACAGAGAATTGCGCGAGAAAATCATTGTTGGCCGAAGCGGAGACACCCGGGAGGGCTTGCAGCGAACGGAAGGGGTCATTGGCGAGCACAGTAGAAGTTTGTTGCAACTCGCCGCTCGTTAGCGTCAGATCCCCCACGGCCGGCCAATCCTTGGCCTCGAAAACGTCGCTTCGCACTTCGACCACATCGGTGCGACGGACGTTATCTGGGGCAAGGGTGAGCAGGAATTCCTTGCTCTCGTCTGCTGCCGCGAGCTGAAAGGGGACAGAGAGAGTGCGGTATCCCACACCGCTGATCTGAAGCACATAGGTTCCCGGCGGCACCTGGGAAAAATGAAACTTGCCATCCGCCCCTGTGGCAGCGATGAAGCCGGTTCCGGCAATCGCTACCTGAATTTTGCCGAGTGGTTCGCCGCCTTGGGCATTAGTGACAGTTCCGTGAACGTCGGTTGCGACAGCGGCGCTGGTGGTAAAGACAACCTGCAGGGAGAGTAGTGCCAGGGTTCGCAAGCAATTGAAATTGCGAAAGGTCTGCATATTCATGGCGCGGCCGCTTGGGGAATCCAACGAATGGCAGACTACAGGACAGATTGTTGTCGGCAAAATTCGCGCGATTATAACCTTTTCCGTGGTAAAGGGTTGGTAATTTCCTTGACCGGGCACCTCTCAGTGCCCCGGCCTGCAATCTCTATGAGGTCAGACCGCACTGAAAGGTTGCGTGCCACACGATTTCCACGGGGTGGCCTGGGCTCTGGCGAAACGATGACTATTAGGGACTTGCGTCCGTCGTAGTCCAGAAACGGCGTTCGAGGAGAAGTCAATTCAGCCGCGAAAGCTGGTGGTCAAATGAACGGGAATACGACTAACCGCCCAAGTGGCTGGTTCCCTCAGCGCCGTGGTCGCTTGTGAAATCCTTTGTTCGTATTTTGTCGCCGATCACCAAGTGAGTTTTGCAGCATCATGACGATGCCGTAGTGTGGAAATTGAGAAATGCTCTTCCTTATGCCTCGGCCAACTTGAAAAATGTCCTTTGTCCCAAAATCATATTAATAGCGGAGGGCCGTACTGGTTGCGGCTTAACCCGCAGATGGAGTCGTCGTGAAAGCAGGTCTCCGTTATCAAAACGGCTGTATGTACGAACACCATGGCGCATGGTACGTGCGATATCGCCAGCGAATCTTGCTATCGCTCTTTGGCCCGCTTCGAGGCTTCCATCATTCTGCCAACAGCTGACAACAATAGAGAATTCTCATTGATTCAATCCAAAGATTGATTTTGACTCCACCGCGTGCGCCGGTCTTAATGGCTGCACTCATGTATCTCCGCACTGGTCCTAACTTAAGGAGTGAAATGATAATTAAGAGGATCGTACCGGGCCTCCTCGTGGTGTTCCTAGTCACATGTAGTTCGTATGCACAGTCCACAACATCGTTAAGAGGAGTCATTACTGATTCTTCTGGCGGAGTTATTCCGGAAGCTGCGGTAACCATGACCAGCACGGAAAACGGCGCCGTGCGCACAAGCGTTACCGAAGCGAACGGAGTCTATAATTTCCCTCAGGTTGTCCCAGGAACTTACAAGCTAACTGCGACCAAAACTGGCTTCGCTAAGATGACCCGAAACAACATCACTCTCCTTGTGAATACTCCGAGCACCCTCGACTTGGTCATGGTCATAGGCACTACAGGAGAGGTGGTGAATGTGCAGTCCGATGTCTCGCAGATAAACACTACCGACGCGAGTCTCGGCAACCCATTCAGCGAACTGCAGGTGAGACAAATTCCTTTACAGACGCGCAATGTGGTGGAGCTGCTCAGCGTGCAGCCCGGGGTGACTTCGAATGGAGAAGTGCTTGGAGCGCGCCGCGACCAAAACAACGTCACCCTCGACGGTGCCGACGTAAATAATAACCAGAACTCCGGATTGATCGCGCAAAACACAACCACTGGTCTGGGCGGATATCAGGGATCAAACGCTAATGGGGCAAATATCAATTCCGGGTTTAATGCCGTGCTCCCGATTCCACTGGATTCCGTAGAGGAATTCCGTGTCACCGTGGCTGGCCAGGGCGCGAACATGGGGCGGTCCTCCGGAGGGCAAGTCGCACTCGTGACCAAAAGCGGAACGAACAACCTTCACGGGTCGGTGTACGAATATAACAGGAATTCGGTTACCGCCGCGAATACCTGGTTCAACAATCAGGCTGGTGTTCCCAGGCAGCCGCTGGTGCGCAACCAGTTCGGTGCGTCCGCAGGAGGCAAAATAATTAAAGACCGGGCATTTTTCTTCTTCAACTATGAGCAACGCCAAGATGCCAGCGGCGTCGCCCAAGTTCGCGCCGTGCCATCCGACTCTCTGCGCCAGGGAATCTTCAAATACAGGATGTGCAATAACCCAACCGGTCCCGGTGGTACCTGTGATCCAGTAAGCGACAAGATTTTTGTGCAATCTATCTCCGCGAACGACATTCAAGCGGTGGATCCCCTCGGCAAGGGAGTCGATACCAGCATGCTCCCTATCTTGAACAAGTATCCTAGTGGCAATGCCCCCTCTTTCGGTGAGGATGGCGGGCTAAACTTCAGTGGTTTCCGATTTAATGCGCCGAGTCATCGCAGCGATCACGCCATTGTCGGAAAGATTGATCTTCATCTAGACCGCGCGGGCAAGCATACTGTCAGTTTTCGTGGCACCCTTGCTGACAATACCGACGACCAGATTCTCGCCCAGTTCCCGGGTCAAGCGCCGGCCTCCACTCTTCGCGACAACAGCAAGGGTTTTGCGGCGCAATATACGGCAATTTTGCGGCCCAATCTCGTCAGCGTCCTGAATCTCAGTTACACGCGATTTGGTCAAGCTTTGTCTGGTGTGACGGGGCCTGCTCTCTTCCAGACGAGTCTCGACCCTCTGCAAAATCCTTACGCGCGTCCCCTCTCGCAGCGCCTGCCAACCTTAAATCCAAATGAGGATATCGCCTGGACCAAAGGGCCGCACACCATCACAGCAGGATTTTCCGCCCGCTTCATTCACAACAACACCCGCTCGTTCGCCAATTCGTTCGCCCGCTATGGGTACGGCGCCACGGAACTAATCGGCCTCGGAGCGGATATTGACAATGCGCTCACAAATTTCATGTCCACAGATCCGGTGCGTTTCGGGCCAAACGTCGGGCTGGCAGATCCCGTTTCCGTTACCAATGGCATGGGCGCGATACTCGGTTTGGTGAACGACGATTTTCATACCGATCTGTTTTCGAAGAATGGAACTTCCTTGCCGCAAGGTACGGTGCAAGCCCGCAGGTTTATCGAGCAAGATTATGGGCTTTATGCTGGTGATACGAACCGCGTCTCGCGCGAGTTGACCCTGAGCTTTGGTTTGCGGTGGGAGAACTTCAGGCCTCCATATGAAGCAAACGGATACCAGGTGATGCCCACCGTCCCGCTGAATCAGTATTTTGCGGAACGCAATGCGGGGCAAATGCAAGGTGTGCCGCAGAATGCTTTGCCGAACGCCAGACTGAAGTGGGCCTTGGATGGCCCTGTCAATGGCAAACCGACGTGGTGGAAACCTTCCAATCTAAATTTTGCACCGCGTTTTGGACTTGCCTATTCTCCCTCGGGCCACGGCGGCTGGCTCGGAAAGATGTTCGGGACGGGTGGAGCGTTCCGAGTCGGCGCTAGCATGGTCTATGATCGATTCGGGAGTGACCTCATCACGCAGTACGATCAATTCGGCTCGATCGGCCTCGCCTACAAAGCGAATTTCCCGGATTCCTATAGTTTCAGCACAAGCCCGCGGTACCTGGGTTCTTCCCCCACACTGCCTGCTCCGCCGCAGGAAACCTTCCCTTATCAACCTCCAGACATTGCCGCCATCATCGGCGACTTCGAGGGTATTTCACCGAACCTGAAGCCCCCGTACGCCTACGTTTTCACGGCTAGCTTCGCTCGCGAAATTCCCGGCAAGATGACGTTGGAGATCGGCTATGCCGGGCGCCTCTCTCACCGCCTGCTCATGGAAGGCGATGTCTATACGCCCCTGGAGTATTTCAAGGATCCGAAGTCGGGAATCACTTGGGAACAAAACGCAGCTAAGGTGCGGGCTTTGTTTGATTCGGGTCTGACGCCGGCCCAGGTCAAAGCAAATCCAAGCTTGGTGCCGACGCTTCCGTTCGTCGAGGACATGTGGCCCACGCTCGCGAATGTCGACGTTCCGGGAAGTGCCTCAGCCAACTACTTCATGTGCGTGTATAACGATTACGGCGGCAGCTATCTTGACTGTCTTCACGCCCTCGATCGCAACGTGACGAGTTCTTACAATCCGGGGCAATGTCTCACGGTCACCGGATGTTATACCTTCTTTCCTATCCAGGGTAGCTCACTGCCCACGTGGATGAATTCCGGCACTGCGGCCTATCACGGCCTCACCGTCTCATTACGGAGGAGATTCAGCGGCGGACTCTCCTTTGACTTCAACTACTCGTGGTCGCACTCGGTTGATGACGGCTCGGCCGCCGAATCAGGAGCCGGCGAGCAAGGGGCCGCCATACAAAACATTTACAACACCAAAGAATTCCGCGGCTCCTCGGATTTCGACATGCGGCACAATATCTCCGGCAATGCGCTGTTTGAGCTGCCGGTCGGTCGCGGCAAACCGCTTCTCCAGGATGTCCCGCGTTGGTTAGACATGATCGTTGGCGGCTGGCAGGCCTCCGGCTTGACCCGCTTCCGCGCCGGTTTGCCAACAACTGTGGCGGGAGGGCTGGAGTACAACGCCAACTATTGGCTGAGTTCTCTGGCAATCGTCACCGGGCCCGTCAAGGCGGGCGTGCACATCAATCAGAACGGCAACCCCAGCCTCTTCGCGAATACCAGCACTTCGAACTCCTTCGCCGACGAGCTGCCGGGTCACACCGGCAAGCGCGCCGCTGTTCGCCTTCCTTCGTTTTTCAACACAGATATGGGAGTGACCAAACTGTTCAAGCTGCCTTGGGAAAGCCAGCGAATTCAATTCCGTGCCGAGGCCTTCAACGTCTTTAATAATGTCAATTTCACAAACCCGAGCCTCAGCCTAACCTCGCCAGGTACTTTTGGAGAATTTCAGGGCGTGATGGAGCCGCGGGTAATGCAGTTCGCACTTCGGTACGAATTCTGATCATATCGCGGGAACCTGCCCGATTCGACCTGTGGCACGAGTGCTGGGGGGAGATCCCCCCGCACTTTGCTTCAAAGTCTAGACAGCCTGCTTACTGGAAAGTCAAAACTTATTGGTTCTAAGACAGCACTCGTAGCTAGATCTCGTTCGGCAGTAGATTTCGGGCAGCAGCTAGGTCGTGCGCGCCGGAATCGCCGATGCCCGACGTGAACTCCTCGGGTTCGCGCGTGCTTCCGGCAGCGCTGTCCAGCCGTGCCGCTAGCCGGGAGACCTCATCCGCAGGGCAAGAACTGGGAATCGCAAGGTCCATGGCAACACGCGAACCGTGATTCGGCGTTTCCCGAGCCAGTACAATAACTCTTGTTCCCATCTGAACAGCTTCGTGTGTATTGTGAGTTACAAACAGCAGTGTTACGCCAGTTCCGCGCCACAATTGGCGAATCAAAACTTGCATGTCCCTGCGCGTCCCGGGGTCAAGCGCGCTGAAGGCTTCATCTAAGAGCAAGATCCTGGGGCGATTGACCAGGGCCTGCGCAATGGCGACCCGCTGCTGCATGCCGCCCGAAAGTTGGTCGGGGTATTTGCGGGCATCCGCGTCTTGTAAACCGATCCGGCGGATATACTGCATGGCCTGCTGGCGAAACTCCCGTCGCTGGCGGAAATAGCGCGGGGTCAGGCGCGTGAACAGGTTGAATTCACTGACCTCCGGCCCAAAAGTGATGTTGCCCATCACGGTCTTGTCCGGAAAGAGAGAATATTTTTGTGGCACGTAGCCACAGGTTGGGTCCGGCTGGTTGTGTTCGATGCCGGCAATCAGGACGCGGCCCGCGACAGGTCGTTCCGAACCGAGCACGAGCCGGAGTAAGGTTGATTTTCCGCAACCCGTCTGGCCCAGCAGGCAAACAAACTCGCCCTCTTCGATTTTCAGATCGATGTTGCTCAACACCGGGTGCGACGGCGCACCATAGTTCACGGAAACATTTTCGAATTGAATCATCGCCATATTTGCTATGCCTCTCGGAACCAGGGGTGAAGCTTGCGGTTGATGAGTCGCATCGCTACGTCCACCAGGAAAAGCAGCAACGCCACCCACAGCACGTAAGGGATAATCACGTCCATTCCCATGTGGCGGCGCAGCAAAGCAATGCGATAGGCCAGCCCGTCGGTGGAAGCGATCATTTCCCCCGCAAAGAGGAACAGCATGACGGCCTTCAGGTTCAGCCGAATACTATTCAGCACACGCGGCGCAATCTGCCGGAGGATGACGCGGTAGGCTACGTCGAAATCTCCCGCCCCCAGCGTGAAAGCCTTCACGACCTGCTCTTGCGGCACGCTGCGCGTCAGGTTAAAGGTATCCAGGATGATGGTCGGGGTCACGCCGATGACGATCAGCATGATTTTGGACAGCTCATCGATGCCAAAGGCGATGAACAGAATCGGTAAGAGAGAAAGTGCAATGATCTTGTCGAAGAAGAGCACGAACCGGGAGAAAAACAGTCCCACGTAAGGAAACAGTCCCATATGCAGGCCGAGAAAGACGGCCGGAATCAGCAAGAGCAAACTATACAAAAAGCGCCGCGCACTGGCCTTGGTGTCCTTCCAAAGCATGCTCGCAAGAAAGCGCTGCGGCAGGTTTGCATTATCCCCGATGGTCGATTCGTCGTCTTCCGCCGGTTTGAACGCCGCGTCGTAGGTGCTGTGAAGCATGTGCGGAATGGTGGGCACCACGCGGTCCTCGGCATTTTCCTGATGGCGCTTCTGGGCGGCGTTAACGTAGAGCCCGATTCCCAGCACGAACAAGAACCACGAGAGCAACGCCGTCGCCGAGCGGCTGGGTTTCGCATGGACGAGTTGGAATCCACCGCGCATGTTTTTTAGAGTTTGCCTTGCGCCGCCATCTCCATGAATTGGTTCTCGAATCGCAAACGGACGTGATCTGGCTTTCCCTGTATCGAACCGTCCGGGTAGCGAATCGCTACGTCATCTGCCGTGCCGGTCTTCTCGCCCAGCAGACCGTGGTCAAAACAGAATTGCTTTACCAGAGCCATTTTCTGCTTGAGCACAGGCGAACCGCCGAATTCCGCCGCGGACTGGGGCTCATAGAACATCCGCGTTGTGCTGAGCTGCTCCTTGTACGAGGCCAGGGAATCGGCCGATCCTTCAGCGACGGCCGTCAGCACCTTGTCTGCCGCGGTGCCTTGCGGCGACATGAGTCCCATCATTTCGTACCAGGCGCCTGCTAGCGCTTTCGCAAATTTCTGTCCAGAGCCGTCTGCACGTTCCAGCACGTCCGTGCGCACTACCGTGAGGTCCAGAATTTCGCCCGGTATTTGCGAAGAATTAAACAAGGAGGTCACGCCCTTCTGCTTCAACAACTGCGAAAGCATCGGTTTCCACGTGACCACGGCAGAAGCACTGGAATCGCTGATGAATGCCGACTGAATGTCCGAATCCGAAGTGTTGATTTTCCGTACCTGCTTGATCTCGCCGGTCTTTCCGCTCAGAGTAAAGGCGCGGTCTAACAGGTACTCCGAGACCGTTTTCTCCACCAGCAGCAGTTTTTTACCGGCGAGGTCTTTGATCTGCAGGCCATTTCTTACCAGCAGGGCGTCGTTCCCATTCGAATAATCTCCGATGATCAGCACCGTGGTGGGGACGCCGGAAGCGGCGGGCATATCCAATGCTTCCATGTTGGTCATGGCGCAGGCATCAATGTTGCGAGAGACGAAGGCGTCCAGCGACGGCGCATAGTCGAACCGCTGCACTTTAATGGTGACGCCGTATTTGTCCGCCCATTTCTTGAGGATCCCGGACTTTACCAAGTAGTGGTACGGCGTCCATCCTGCGTAGATGGACCACCCAACCGTAAACGTCGGTTTCTGAGCGGCCGCGGAAGTCGTAAGCAACAAGAAGAGACAAAGAATACGCGCTATCATTCAATCGTCCACAGCATGTACTCCAGGCAGGGACTGGAGTTCGTCATATGCTGAGAAATTTTAGCCCCGCCGCGCGGCCACACCCCCAGTCATTATTTCTATCTCTAGGATTCACTTTTTGGATGATGCCAGGTAGGCGCGCCACCCTCCGAACTGTGTAATTTCAGTGGAGCTGGCTAGCGCGTAAGGCTCACAGATAAAGCTTTTGACAGACTCGCCGGAATCTAGCGTGAGGTTTCCGATTCCGAGAGGCTTGGGGACTTCCGCCGTGAAACTGCCGAACTGGTCCTCCGGTATTGTCCAAACTTCCACTTCAATCCCCGGTCCTTGGAATTCGTCATCGCGCGCCAAGCCGGGCTTGGCTGGCTTGCTACCTGCCAGCGCATAAAGCCGGTAACCCGGTGCGGTTCGGCAGGTCTTTTTCAGGCGCGCGCCGCGCCGGGTTAGCTGCGAATTCAGTGGTTGACCACTGAGATGTGCCCCCACAACGGCCAAATTCGCACACCCGGGCGTTCTTTCAAGCAGTGGAGCCTGTTCGCCCAAGTAGCGATGCGCGAGCGCAAGAAGAGCTTCGTCCGAAAAAGCCGGTCCTATGAAAGAAATTCCAAAGGGCAGGCCATTCGAACGAAATCCCGCCGGAGCTGCGACAGCCGCAAGGTCCATCAGGTTCACAAAATTCGTGTAGTAACCAAGATTTGCATTCATCTTGACGGGGTCTGCGGCCACTTGCTCGTGGGTGTAAATAGTTCCCGTGGTGGGCAAGACAAGAACATCCATTGTGGACCACTGTTTTGCGGCGTCACGGCGCAAATCCAGCAAGCGATACTCGGCCTGGAACGCATCGACAGCAGTGAATCGATTCCCGCCGGCAATAATGCCGCGCACGACCGGGTTCATCTCCGTGGAATGATTCTGGACAAAGAATTGGATGGCTGCGAGACGTTCAGCCACCCACGGCCCTTCGTAAAGTAATTCGGCCGCACTGCGAAAGGTCAAAAAATCAATCTCCACCTTTTGGCCGCCGATTTGCTCAATTCTGCTCACCGCTTTTGCATACAGCGCTTTTGCTTCTTTGTCGCCAAAGAACTCGAGTTGCTCAGTTCGGGGCACGCCAAAGTGAAAAGGGGCATTCAACCAGGGCGCGGCATCTTCACCGGCGCGAGGCTCGCGCGAGAATGGATCGAGTGGATCAAAGCCTTTGACGGCGCTCCAGACTTTGTGAGCGTCGAGACAATTCGATGCCAGGACGGAGACGCAATCGAGCGTGCGGCAGGCTGGAACCACCCCTGAAGTGCTCAGCAGTCCCCGGGTCGGTTTTAGGCCAATCAAATTGTTGAAGGCCGCCGGCACGCGGCCCGAACCTGCCGTATCCGTGCCAAGCGCAAATGTGACAAGACCTTTCGCCACGGCGAGAGCCGAACCGGAGCTTGATCCACCCGAAATATATCGTTCGTCGTACACGCTCGAGCAGGCTCCGAACGGCGAGCGCGTCCCTACCAATCCGGTGGCGAATTGGTCCATGTTGGTTTTGCCGATCGCAATCGCTCCCGCGTTCACCAGTCGCTGCACCACCGTCGCGCTGGACGCCAGGGTGTAGGCGTAAGCCGGACAACCCGCGGTCGTCGGCATCCCCGCGACATCAATGTTGTCCTTCACCGCAAAAGTCATTCCTGCGAGAACGGACATTGGCGAGTTTTCGATTTCGTGTGCTCGCGCCAGCGCATCCGCTCGTGGCACAAGCGAAATCCAAACCGGGTTGAGTGGCTCTCCATCCAAACGGTCATAAATTGCCGCGACCTTTTCCGAAATCTTCATGGGGCCGCCTCCGGACGAAACGCCAGTAATATCTGTCCTGAGGAAACCAGCGATCCCGGCGCACAATGCAATCTCTCAACAGTACCCGCGCTCGGCGCCACTACCGCAATCTCCGTTTTCATTGCTTCGAGCACCAGTAATTTCTGTCCGGCTTCCACTCTTTGCCCCATTTCCACGCCAATCGTCCAGACACTTGCACCAATCGGAGAGCGCACCGGCTTACATCCCTTAGGAGTTTCCAATTCGTTTCGAGATGTCCCGAGCGTTTCCGGAGGCTCGGCGAAGTCAGCGTGGCCAGCGGCGGTCCATCGTTCACGCTCGGCATCAAAAGCCTGCTGCTGCCTCGCTTTGATTCCGGCCGCCTCGGCCTGGATCGATTTCACAAACGCGTGATACTCACGCAGGCGGAATTCCGATTCCTCGATGCGCAGCGAATACCGTCCGCGCGGAAAAGCGTCGCGGATGTCCAGAAGTTCGTTCGCGCTTACCGGGAAAAACCGAATTTGGTCGAAGAAGCGCAGCAACCATGGCGTCCCTGGCGCAAACTCGGCCGTGGATCGAAATGTATTCCACATCTGCACGGTGCGGCCAACGAATTGATAGCCGCCTGGGCCTTCCATGCCGTACACACAGAGGTATGCGCCGCCAATTCCCACGGCATTTTCGGGCGTCCAGGTTCGCGCCGGATTGTATTTCGTAGTGACCAGGCGATGGCGCGGATCAACCGGTGTGGCTACCGGCGCTCCCAGGTAAACGTCGCCCAGCCCCAGCACCAGGTAACTGGCACCATACACGATCCGGTGTACCTCATCGACGGAAGTGAGGCCGTTGATGCGGCGAATAAACTCGATATTGCTGGGACACCAGGGCGCGTCCGGCCGCACGCCCTGCATGTACTTTCGGATGGCCAGCTGAGTAGCCGGATCGTCCCAGGACAGCGGCAGATGAACCACGCGAGAATTCACGGAAATGTTGTCCAAATCCGGGATGCGGCGCTCGCAAAACGCCACGGCCTCGAGCAGACCCTCACGATGCAGGCGGGAATCGTGGTGCACCTGCAGTGAGCGCACTCCCGGAGTGATATCGATGATCCCAGGAAGTTTCAGTTCACGTAATTGTTGTTCCAATCTATGCACGCGAAAGCGCAGATTCAGATCGAGCGCGTTCGGTCCGTATTCTACGAGCAAGTACCTATCGCCATCCGCGCGGCAGACCACCGCCGGTGCGCCGTCCGATTCGAATCGCCGCAGGACCGCATCTTCACGGAAAGGGGTCTCCGGCAGTGATGCCGTCTCTCCGGAGAGCGTTTCTATGTTCATTTCTTGCCCGCGGCTTAACTCCAACGCCCGCTCCAATGACAGTGCGCGAAACCGCACGATGTCACCAGCCTTCAGTTGCCCGATCTTCCAAAGCTCGGCGTCGACGATGGTCGCCGGACACACGAAGCCGCCCAGACTCGGGCCGTCAGGTCCCAGAATCACAGGCATATCGCCGGTGAAGTCGATGGTCCCGACCGCGTAAGCGTTGTCGTGAATGTTAGAAGGATGCAGGCCTGCTTCTCCCCCATCCCTACGTGCCCATCGCGGCTTTGGACCGATGAGTCGCACACCCGTGCGGTCAGAGTTGTAATGAACCTTCCACGCTGTGGTAAAAAATATTTCGATGTCTTCTGGAGTAAAGAAATCCGGCGCGCCATGCGGGCCGTAAAGGACCCCGATTTCCCACTCGTTTCCATATCGCGGGATCAATGGTTCCGGCAATTTAGCGACTTCTAGTGAACTTCTTTCAGAGGCGCCTATGTGTAGAACGTCTCCCGCGCGAAGTGTGCGGCCAGCTTGACCGCCGAATTTTCCAAGAATGAAAGTCGAGCGGCTGCCCAGATACGGCGGAGCTTCAATCCCTCCAGCAACCGCAAAATAAGCGCGTGTCCCCGGTCTTTGCGCTGCTCCCAACTCAAGCACTGCGCCTCTGCGAACGAGTGCGGCCTGCCATAGGGGAATCGGTTGACCGTCTAGCCGCGCGCCGAAATCCGCCCCCGTCAGCGCAACCGTCGCGTCGCAGGAAAAACGCAAGGTCGGTCCAGTAAGTGTCATCTCAAGTCCGGCGGCATCGCTGGCATTGCCCACGAGACGGTTCGCGAAGCGAAATGCCAGCGAATCCATCGGGCCCGAAGGAGGCACGCCAACATGCCAGTACCCCATGCGGCCCGGGAAATCCTGAATGGTCGTTTGCGTGCCCGGCTCAATCACATCAATATTTAGGGGGACGTAAGCGAGATCGCGTAAGAACGAAGTAGTGACACCTCCCCGAGCCAGAGCCGGAGCTTCGCAGATCTGTCGCAAGTACGATAGGTTCGTCTCCAACCCCGACAACTCCGATTGACGTAAGGCTACGCGGAGCTTGTGGAATGCGGCCTCCCGGCTTGGCGCGTGCACTATTAATTTCGCCAGCATGGGATCGTAATACGGAGTTACCTCAGTTCCGGCTTCCACCCAGGTTTCCACGCGCACTTCCGCAGGCCATCTGACGTGCGAAAGTTTGCCCACGCTTGGTTGGAAATTCTTTGCCGCGTCTTCCGCGTAAACTCGCGCCTCGATGGAGCATTCATCGCGCCGCACATTGAATTCCTCAAGCGCGAGGTCCTGCCCCGCTGCTTGCCGAACCATCCACTCAACCAGGTCCACACCGGTCACTTCCTCGGTGACACCATGCTCGACTTGCAGCCGAGTGTTGACCTCCAGGAAATAAGAATCATCTGTCTCGTTATCGTAGATAAACTCCACGGTCCCAGCCGACTGGTATTTCACGGCCTTGCCCAATCGGATTGCCGCACCGATAAGTTGTTCCCTGACTGCGCTCCCTAAGCCAGGTGCCGGCGTCTCCTCGATAACCTTCTGGTTTCGCCGCTGCACGGAGCAATCGCGCTCTCCAAGTGCAGTCACCGAGCCGCGGCCATCCCCGAAAAGTTGCACCTCAATGTGCCGAGCTTGCGAGACGAATTTTTCCAGGTATACTCCGCCGCTTCCAAAATTCGCTCGGCTCAACCGCGCGACCGCGTCAAACGCCTCACGTAGTTCTTCGGCTGACGCGCACAACCGAATGCCGATCCCGCCGCCGCCGGCAGTACTCTTCAGCATCACCGGATAACCGATGCGTTCAGCGGCTTTGATCGCGGCTCGTAGGTCTT
>Ga0209648_10002336_pt1 | contig 15729 bp, 14 predicted proteins | sample GraSoi2013_115cm_FD_185830 | JGI IMG/M metagenome (GOLD analysis project Ga0209648, IMG submission 185830) | Grasslands soil microbial communities from the Angelo Coastal Reserve, California, USA - Sample 9_17_2013_115cm (SPAdes) (version 2) | ecosystem: Environmental > Terrestrial > Soil >...
CCGCCGACCTCGCCGACGCCATGTGGGATCTCTACCTCAAGCGCGACAGGTTCGACCAGGTCTTCGGAGCATGACCCCCGGGAGGCCGACGGCCATGGCCGTCGGCCTCCCGGCACCCAGGCGTCATCGCACAGGGACCGCCCGCGGCGGCGAACGCTGCCCGCCAAATGCTCTCCGCGTGCCGCCAGGACCAAGGCCGAAATCATGCAACCCTGAACCGGCAGGCCAACTGCGGTGCTCCAATCCCAGGGCCGTTACACGCCCCGGCAACATCCCGACGCGGACTTGCCCAGGTGCTCGCGCCCCATGTGGCCAGCTTGCCTGCTCCAGAATGGCCACTTTTGGTGTGAGAGGCTGATGTGCATTGGCCCAGCAGAAAGGTAGGTGAAGTCATGCAGGCGATTGTCGTAGAGAAACTGGGCGGCCCCGAAGAACTGCAGATGCAGGAGTGGCCCGCGCCGTCCCCTGCGCCCGGCGAAATCCGTGTCGATGTCGACGTGGCAGGGGTCAACTTCATGGACGCTGGGGTACGTCGGGCCGGGGCGGCAACTGGCGAGCTGCCTTTCGTTCCGGGCGTGGAGGGGGCGGGCCGGGTCAGCGCCCTCGGCCAGGGGGTAACCGAGCTCGCCGTCGGCGACCGCGTCGCCTGGGTTTACGCCGACGGCTCGTACGCAGAGCAGGTAGTCATGCCCGCTGCTAGTGCGGTACCCGTGCCGGATGACATCCCGGACGAGATTGCGGCGGCCATCATGATGCAGGGCATCACTGCGCACCACTTCACCACCGAAGCCGCACCAGTCCAGCCAGACCAGGTTACGCTGGTCCACGCTGCTGCCGGCGGCCTCGGACAGCTCCTGATTCAGCTCATAAAAGCACGGGGCGGCCGCGTGATCGGGCTGGCATCCACAGCGGCCAAGGCCGAGGCCGCTCGCAAGGTAGGAGCAGATCATGTTGTGGTATCCACAGGAGATACCTTTGTTACTCCTGTCCTGGAGCTCACCGGCGGCGAGGGCGTGCACGCAGTATTTGACGGCGGCGGGCAAGTGACGTTTCGGGCGTCTATGCGGGTGCTGCGCCGACATGGCACTTTGCTGTACTACGGTACATTTATCGGCGAGGTACCCGTAGTCAGCATGCGGGAGCTGCCCAACAGCATCAAGATCTGTTATCCGGTGTTCCGAGACCACATCCCCACTCACGAGGCGCTACTGAGCCGCAGCCAGGAAATCTTCTCCTTGGTCCGGAGCGGGCAGTTGAAAATTCAGATCGGCGGTCGCTACCCGCTCAGCGGCGCCGCACAGGCCCACCGCGACCTCGAGTCGCGCGGGACCACCGGCAAGCTCCTGCTCCTGCCCTGACGCAGCCTGAATAGGGAGCCGGATAATGGCCGCCCAACGAGCCTGCCGTGGTCTGCGCACAGCCGCAGCTCAGTCCCCGGCCGACAGGCCAGCGCAGAGGATTGCTCAGCCAGGTACGGATTGATCATGCTCATCTGTGGCGGTGCTTCGTCGGGCTCAGCCTCTGTACTGGCCGAAGCGCCGCGGCATTCCCCGGTGGCCGTAGGCCATCCAGCCACGGCCCGGACCCGGCGGTAGTGCGCCGCCGACGGGCAGGTCGGCGGGGTCGACGCCCACACCGAGGAGGGTGCGGGTCACTGCCTGTGCCGCGTCGAGCAGGTCGTCGAGCGCGCGGGCCAGATGCACTCCGGTGACGGCGGTGAGCACCGGGTCGTCGTGCAGTGACTCCAGCACGCTGCGCCGGATCAGCTCTTTGAGGAAAGACGCCGTGACGCCGTCGGTGCGCTCGACGGCGAGGTTCACATCCTCGTCTGTCAGCGCCAGGGGCACGTTCTGGCCGTAGAGCGTCAGCAGGCGTTCCCGGGCCGGGGCGTCCGGCAGTGCGATCTCGACTGCGACGTCGACCCGCCCTGGCCGTGCGGCCAGGGCGGGTTCCAGCAGGTCGGCGCGGTTGGTGGTCAGCAGGAATAGCAGATCGGCGTCCGGGGCCGCACCGTCCATGGCGTCGAGCAAGTCAAACAGGACCGGGCTCGACGCCGGGCCGAGCGAGCGCTCCTCGGCGACTAGGTCGACGTCTTCGAGCACGACGACGGCGGGCAGCAGGGCGCGGGCCAGATCGGTGACCGCGCCCACGGCGACCAGGGTGCGGCCGGTCAGGACCAGGCGCGTGTAGCCGGTCATCTGGCCCAGCAGGTAGCGCGTGGTGTGCGTTTTGCCGGTGCCGGGCGGGCCGTATAGCAGCAGGCCGCGCTTGAGGTGCTGCCCGGCGGCCAGCAGCGCCTGCCGGTGGTCGGCTACCCCGAGGGCATGCCGCTCGGCCCGAGCCAGCGTTGTGGCGGGCAGCACGACGTCATCGCGGCCAATGCCGGGCGGGCCGGCGAAGGTGAGGGCGACACCGCCCATCGGAGTCAGCGACACGTCGAGCAGGTGGCCGCGGTAGACGCTAAGTTCAGCGCGTAGCTGGTCCAGCTCGGCGAGCAGGCGCTGAGCCAGGCCGACCGGCAGGCCCGCGACCTCAACCTGCAGGCCAGGCTGATGCTCGTTCGGGGCCTGGATCATGACGACACAGCGGCCGTGCTGATCGGTGACCAGCAGCAGGGCTAGGCGCAGGCACCCCAGAGTCGACCCTGGCCCGTTCGGCAGGTCGGCCAGCGCAGGCGCCGTCAGCCGGAGCGGTGGCAGCGCCTCGCCCGCGACCAGCTGCTGCAGCGACAGGCCCCCGTAGTGCGACGGCAGGGCGATTCCGCGAACCTCCACCGTCCGTCCTGCGCGCGCTGACCACGCGTCGAGGGCGGTCTGCAGGTTAACGTGCTCGAACGGGGGCAGGTCGCGCGTCACCACGGAGTGCTGCGTGCCATCAGGCCCCAGGAAATGACCCACCAGCGCCGAAACCTCATTGCCTTCCCCGGCACCGGCGGCAGGCGAGTGGACCCAGTCCAGGAAATCGCGGAACGCCGCTGCGAACTCGCGGGCCTGATGCTCTGGCGCCTGATCGAGCATGGCCTGGACCTCCAGCTTCAGTGGCGGCTGCCAGCCGCCGGGACACTCCAGCCGCGGATGACGAACCCGGCCTGCTGACGGCGTCGAGACCGTCCGCCAGCTTACCCAGGTCTCGCCCGGACCCGGATCGTCCTGACTGTGCGCTGCTCTTGATCTCGGCGCGTCGAGGGAACAGCCATCGGACCAGTGAGCAGGCTCATGACCCGGCTGATCACGGCGTTCGGCTATACACCAGGGTCGAGGGTGCCGGACGCTGCATGACAGCCCAGTTCCTATCGGTGCCGGGGTAGGGCCCAGAAGAAATGCCACGAAACTGAGACTGATCTTGGTGCCAACGCTGTGAGACAACTGAGAAACCGCAGGTCGCACAAGATCGACATGTCACGGGAGATGAGACCCTACATGTCGTAATCTCACAATGGATGTCGTAACAGATGTCGTATACGACATCGTTATGAGAAACGCCAGGGGCATGCTACGCAGTGTGTAGGGATCAGGTTTGGATGAGCATTCGGGCTCGTACTTGAGCACTACTATGAGTATTGAGCCAGGTACTTGAGCATCTACGCCTTCCCGGTCACTGCCTGTGATTCCCGGAGCAGTCGCGGTTCACGAGAGCAGGCTGCCCGGATCGTGCCGGTCTCCGGGACGTTTCCGATCGCAGCAGGGCCGACTCGCCGCAGGCCACCGGGGCGGCCTTCGCGCGACTCCCAGCGATAGCCGTCACTCGCTAGAAGCTATCTGTCACCTCGTGGAACCGTTGGCCGTGCAACTGCTGGTGGGATCGTGACAGTCGCTGGCCGGCGAGCCGGGCGGTGATGCCGGCGTTGAAGTTGGGGCATTGCGTGATGTCCTCGTGGGGGCAGCGCAGCCCGTGCCTGATGGCCTCGCGGGCGGCCTGCGCCCTGGCGATCTGCTCGTCGAGTTCCGCGAGCTTGCGCTGCATGAGCTGTCTCCGGTCGCCGGGGCGTGCTGGCGCGGGTGGCCATGAGGGCCTTCTGCTCGGCGAGGGTGAATCCCGCGTCGCTGTGGAGCAGGATGGCGGCGACAAGCCGGGCCGCTGATTCGGGATAGCGGCGCCGCCCGGAGATCCTGGCCGGCGCGGGGAGCAGGCCGAGTTCCTCGTAGTACCGCAGGGCCGAGGCGGTGACTCCCGCGCGGCAGGCCAGCTCGCCGATGGTGAGCTGGCCGCCGGGCGCGTTGACTTCAGGGGCACTTGAAGGCGTTGACTGCCGGCCATGGGAACACGACATGAGGGAAGCATGCCACGGGCAGTGAAGCGGGCAGTGACTGCGGCCGTCGAGTACGGGGTCGCGCGTGCCGGGATCGCCGCCGTGCGCGTCCTGGACCACGACGTCATCGGCCAGGCCCATCATCCTCGGGGCGCGGCCGGGCGCGTGACCGCATGGGAGATGGCCCACCGCCCGTCCAACCGGCAGCGCAGCGCCTGGGTGGTCTCGCTGCTCGGTGTGCAGCCCGCCAGCCGGGTCCTTGAGATCGGCTTCGGTCCCGGCCTGGCGATCGCGGAACTGGTCCGCGCCGGCGCAGGTCACGTGACCGGCATCGACCATTCCGGTGTGATGCTCCGGCAGGCATCCAGGCGCAACGCTGCCGCTATCCGGGCCGGGCGGGTCACCCTGATGAGAGCTTCGGTCGATCAGATTCCGCCCGCTCTCGATGGTCCCTTCGACGCCATCCTCGCCGTCAACTCCCTCGGGTTCTGGCCCGCGCCGGCTGAGCGGCTCGCCGAGCTGCGCCGGCGGCTGGCGCCTGGCGGGCGCGTTGCCATCGCGTCCCAGCCCCGCTGCCCCGGGGCCACGGCGGACACGTCCCGCAGCGCCGCCCGCGAAATCGAGGACCTGCTGCGGGGAGCCGGCTTCACGCACCTGAGCACCCAGACCCTCCGTCTCACCCCGCCAGTGGCCTGCGTCCTCGCCGCTAGTCCGGGCCCGTCCGCCTGACCGGCGGTGACGGCACCGCTGGGAATCCGCTCAGATGCCGAGGATCTCCGGGAGATGGTGACACCTGCTGCCGGAGCCAGCCACAAATCACTCGCCCAGTCCCGCGAGAAAGACGCCAGTCACACAACGTAAACATGGCCGCAGCACCCAATGCTCAACTACCCGGACCGGCCTTGCCCGAGCACTGCTCAACTACATGCAAAACCCCAGGTCGCGCTGCTCTATATCCGACCCTGCAAGCAGCTGTTGTAGGGTCTCAGATCCAGTGACCAAATATGACTGTGCGCTGGCGGCAGGGGAGGCTGCCTAAGATGGCTCCGCTTCTTCGCAGGTGGCCCGCCCGCGGTCCGCTAGTTCCCCGACGTGTTGATCGGAACGATGTGCAGCGGGCTGGCCTGTTGCACGAACGACTGGCTGATCGTGAACTGCCACCGCCCGTCCAGCACGATCTTCAGCAGCTGCCCGATCGTGAGCGGCATGCCCTTCGAGGGTCGGCTGCCGGCCGCCTCGGGCAGGCTATGGCCAAGCGCGTCGCGCAGCTTCCGCAGCGCGCGGGCGCTCTGGCTCTTCACGCTTCCGCCCGAGCAGCGCAAGATGGCAGCCACTTGATCGATGCTCTGGTCCTCCCAGTAGCGCAGCACGATGACCGCGCGCGCCTGCGGTGGCAATGCGGCGAGCGCGTTCATCAGCACCACCCTCAACTCCGCGGTGCCTGGCTGGCCGGCGTGGTCGGGCACGCTGCCGACCGGGATCTCACCGGACTTGCGTGTCCGGCGCTGGCTCAGGTAGGCATTCACCAGAGTGCGGTGCGCGTAGGCGTGCGCGTTCTCCTGCCTGCTGATGCGGCGCCAGGCCAGCAGCGTCTTCGTGAGCGCGATCTGGGTCAGGTCCTCGGCCGCATGCCAGTCACCGCACAGCAGATAGGCGGTCCGCCGCAACCTGAGCATCTCAGTCGCGGCGAACTCGGTGAACTCGTCCGGGCACTCCACATCGCTCCCTTTCGTCGCAAGGGGTGGTCACACACCAGATGCCGCGGCACCCGCTGCGGATTGCATCCGGATTCCGTAACTGCCCGCCGGGCCGGAGACCGACCATCGGCCAGACCGTGGAGACGCTGGAACAGCGGCGCTGGGGCCAAGCGGACGAGGACGTCCCCGGACCGGCGGCAGTGTCCCTAGTCCGCAGGTCAGGCGCACCCGATGCAGGGTGGCCGACGACTACAGCCGAAGAAATGCCACGAGTTTGAGACTGATCTTGGTGACATCGTCGTGAGACAACTGAGAAAGCCCAGGTCGTACAAGATCGATGCGTCACGCGCGGTGAGACCCTACGATACGGTCGTAGGTGTCACGTTGCGTGTCGGAATCTCATAATGCCGTGCCCTCGCGCAGGCTCGAAACGGCTCTGGCCAGGCGCATGATGCCGTCTGCAATCGCCCGCTCGTTGAGGTTCGAGTACCCAAAGATGAGGCCGCCACGCGGCGTGGGCGACAGCCGGTAAGGCGACACGCCGGCGACGGCGGCTCCTTCACGGGCCGCCGCCGCGATCACTGTCGCCTCCTCGAGATCCCGGGGCAGCCACGCGACCAGGTGCAGGCCAGCGGCAATCCCGGCCGGTTCCAGTTCGGGCAGATGCTGGGCCAGCGCTGTCAGGAGCGCGTCGCGGCGGGAACGATACATGGGGCGCATGCGCCGTAGATGGCGATCGAACTCGCCCCGGGCGAGGAAGTCAGCAAAGGTCAGCTGGTCCAGGATGGGAGAGCCGCGGTCGGCCAGCAGCTTGGCCTCGGCGAACGGCTCGACGAGCTCGGGCGGCAGGATGAGCCAGCCGAGCCGGAACCCGGGTGCCAGAGTCTTACTGGCGGTCCCCGCGTAAGCGACCCGGTTGGGATCCAGGCCTTGCATGGCGCCGATCGGGGCGCGGTCATAGCGGTATTCGGCGTCGTAGTCGTCCTCGAGGACCACCGCCCCGGTCCGCTGCGCCCACCCGAGCACCGCGGCGCGCGCCTGGGGGGAGAGCACGCCCCCGGTCGGCCATTGGTGCGATGGAGTCAGGATGAGGACGTGGGCATCGAGTTCGGCCACGGCGTCCACGCGCACGCCGTCGTCGCCCACCGGCACGCCGACCACGTTCAGGCCCAGCGCCTGCGCGATGGGGCGGGCATCGTCAGAAGCCGACGGGTCCTCGACGGCCACCGTTCTGGCGCCGCGGGCGGCCAGCACTCCCATCAGCAGCGACACCGCCTGCGCGTAGCCGCTGGTGATGACGATCGTCTCAGGATCGGCGTTGGTCCCCCGCACACGGTTGAGGTAGGCGGCGAGCGCCGAGCGAAGCTCCACGGCCCCATGGCCGTCGAGGTAGCCCAGACGTTCGTCGGCGGCCTCGGTCAGAACGCGGCGCACGGAGCGCAGCCACGCTGCCCGCGGGAAGGCTGCGACGTTGCCGCGGCCGTAGCCGAAGTCGACCACAGGGCGAGGCGGGCGCGACAGAGCGCGCCGCCCAGGCCCCAGCGCGGCGGCTGGCGGTACTGCGGTTGGCGCGGGCGCCACCTGCGTGTAGCCGCCGCTGCGGCTGGTCAGGTACCCCTCGGCCACGAGCTGCGCGTAGGCCTCGACGACGACCCCGCGCGTGACACCCAATTCAGCTGCCAAGGCGCGGGTCGGCGGTAGCGCAACGCCGGCCGGCAGGGCTCCCGAGCGGATCCGCTGGCGGATCGACGCCTCGATCTGGCGGTGCAGCGCGTCCCCGCCCTTGCGCTCCAGGTCGATCGCCAGCTCCGAGACCGGCGACAAATTGGTCCTCAAATATGACACAGAACTGGATCTTATCAAGGGGACCGATTCCTGGAAACCTGCGTGTCATGACCACTACAGCACAGCTCCTCACCACTACCGTTCGCCGTTCCCACTTCGACGGTCACGTCCTCACTCCAGGCACCCGCGGGTACGACTCCGCCCGGTCGGTCTGGAATGGGATGATCGACCACCGCCCGAAGCTGATCGCCCAGTGCGCCTCGGTCGACGACGTCGTCACCGCGGTGGGCATCGCCCGTGAGAGCGACCTGGAGATCGGTGTCCGTTGCGGCGGCCACAACATCGCCGGTCTCGCTGTGCCGCACGGCGGGCTCATGATCGACCTCACTACGCTGGGCCGTGTCACCGTCGATCCGGTCGCACGGCGCGCCCGGGTGCAGGGCGGCGCGATGCTCGGCGCCCTGGACCGTGCCACGCAGCCCTTCGGCCTCGCCACAACGGCCGGCAACGTCTCGCACACCGGCGTCGGCGGGTTGACACTGGGCGGCGGCATGGGCTGGCTGGCGCGCCGGCACGGTCTCTCCTGCGACAACGTCGTGTCCTGCACCGTCGTCACTGCGGACGGCGACGTCGTGCGCGCGTCCGCCGATGAGCACCCCGACTTGTTCTGGGGCCTGCGCGGCGGTGGCGGCAACTTCGGAATCGTCGTCGAGTTCGAGTTCCGGCTGCATCGCGTCGGCACGCGGGCCCTGGTCGCCGAGCTCACCTTCCCGCTCGACCGCGCCGCCGCAGCGCTGCGCGGCTGGCGCGACCTAGCCGAGGAGGCCGCCCGCCAGGCCACGCTGACCGCCGAGATCTCCGGCGACACCGTCACCCTCGGATACGTGTGGGTGGGCGACCCGGAGGCCGGTCGGACGATGCTGCCAGCGCTGCGCTCCGTCGGCGCGCCGGACGGCGAAGTCGTCCGCGAGCTCTCCTACACCGAGCTCCAGACCCGCGACGACAGCATCGAGGGCCACGCGTACCGGCGCTACTGGAAGGGCCACTACCTCCCCGAGCTGTCCGACGGCGCGATCGGGGCGGTCGTGAACCGCGACCCGGCGGACGCCGCCCTGCCGGGCGTCAGCCTCCAGGCTTATGGCGGCGCGATCGCCGACGTCGACGATGACGCGACGGCGTTCAGCCATCGCCGTACACGCTTTGAGTACGTCGCCGCCGTGAAATGGAGCGATCCCGGCGAGGACATCCTGCGGATGGGAGCAGCACGGCGGGCGGCCGCCAAGCTAGATCCGTTCGCCGCGGGCGCCTATGTCAACGCGCTCAGCGACGAGGGCGCGTCGGGCGTGCGCCGCGCCTACTCCGAGGCCAAGCGCGCGCGCCTGACCCAGGTCAAGGACGCCTACGACCCGGACAACGTCTTTCACCTCAACCACAACATCGCCCCCACCGAGCACTGTGACCGGTGAGTTCGGCGCCAGGGTTCGCCTGAACTTGCATCGAGTTCGAAGGCCGCGCCGCCGGCTCGCAGCCGGGCTGGCTGTCAGGGTTCTTTGTGGGCTAGTAGAGACTGGGTAAGCGCGTCCATCGGGACGGTATCGAGCAGGGCGCGGGTCTCGGCGACGACCCGGCTGGCGAAGGCAGGATCGCGGACCTGGGCGGATGCGGCCATCGGCTTGCCATTTTCGTCGTAGTAAACCCCTGTCTGGCCGGGCTCGCCGGTCAGGACCTTGGTGATGACGCGGGCGGCGTGCTTGGGGGTGCTCCAGTACTTGATGAAAGGTGCCAGCTGTGCGAGCACGTACTTCGCGATGAACTGGAGGAAGGCGCTGGCGTCACGTCCGAGGCCGGTGCTGGGGTTGAAACCAGGCTCGACGGCGTTGAAGCGCAGGCGCGGCGTCTCCCGCGCGAGCGCGAAGACCGTTGCGAGCTCGCACTGCTTGGAGGTGGCGTAGGCGTCGAAGCCCGGCCTGGGCGAGCCGCCGGGGGCCCATTCACCGCGAGCGCTGGCTTCTGCGGAGATGTAGCGCCCGCCGCGGAAGCCGGCGGCGACCGCGGGCTTGCGCCCGGGATCCTCAACGCCCGAGCAGATGAACACGACGTTCGCGCCATCGGGCAGATGGGGCATGAGCGCCTCCGTGAACGCGAACGGCCCGAGGTGGTTGGTCGCGAAGGCGAGGTCCCACCCCTGCGCGCTACGGTCGGCATGGTTCGGCATGATGCCCGCATTGTTGAGCAGGCCGGCGATCGGAAGATCGAGCGCGACGATCTCTGCGGCCGCGCGCCGCGCGCTCGGGATGTCGGACAAGTCGCAGACGACCGATACCGCGTGGCCGGCGGGCTGCGCCTCGATCTCGGCCTCGATCTTCCTGAGCTTGCCCGGGTCACGGCCGACCAGCACGACGGTGCCGTGCCTGGCGAGCTCGAGCGCGGTGCGGCGGCCGATCCCGGACGTCGGCCCGGTGATGACCCATGCCCTGGCGGGTGACGCGCTGTGGCCGGTGTTCTGCATGTCGATTCCTTTGCGGTGGTGGTTGAGATCAGGCGGTGGCCGGGACGGTGGGCCCGGCGAGTACCCGCCAGATGGCGTCGAACGCGACGCTGCTGAGGACCTCGGCCTCGGCAGGCTCGCGGATCACCGCGTCGATCGTCGTGTCGGCGATCGCGTTCGTCAGGGCCAGGACGAAGCCGAGTGGCGCATCCCGCATCGGCCCGCTGGCCCGGCTCCGCTCCAGCAGGTCCGCGATGCCGCGGAACGCAGCGCGCACCGTCCGGTGACTGTCGGCGGTGATGTCATCCGCTACTTCGAGCTGTGCGAGTGCCCGCCGCTTCTCCGGGTTGCTCGTGGCCCAGCGCAGCCACTGCGTCCACATGTGGCGGACCTGCTCGCGGGGATCGCCCCCGGCGTCAAGGCCGGCGGTCGCCGCCGCCGCCATCTCGGTCTTCAGGGCGACGTAGAGCTCGTTCAGGAGTGCCGCTTTAGTGTCGAAGTAGACGAACAGCGAACCATTGGAGACGCCCGCCTCCTTCGCGATCGCCGCTGTCGGCGCCGCGAGCCCCTGGGACGCGATGACGCGGGCCCCTGCCGACAAGATCGCGTTACGCCGATCCTCACTTCGTGGTCTAGGCATGACACGATCATATAAAAGAGTGTCTAGTCAGTCAATCTGTGACGTCGCCCACCAGCTGAGGGGGCCGCCCGGTCCTCGTCGCCGCTGCCGGTTCCGCCTAGCTGTTTCGGATCACGGCAACGTGATCGCCTTCCGCACATCTGCAGCCGGCGCCGGCCGGGGCGCCGGGGCCACAAGCTCAGCGGCTCGGGACAACCGCCATTACACCTCGCCCGGACCAGCTACCGGCGGGCGCATGACCGCCGAGGTCGTCCTCGCATGCCTGGTCGCCCTCGGCGCATTCGGCTGGTTCATCTGGCTCATCCGCAGGCAGCGCCGGACATTAGGACCCGGTGAGAACCAGGCCGACATTGGCTACTCCGGCGGCTGCCTGACGGAGGCTCCCCGTTTCCGGCACCTTCCAGCTTCCGGTGACCCGCGACAAAGCCAACAGGCAAACGGGCGGCCACCGGAGCCGGCCGCCTCATACTGACTTTTAGTGGGTGTCCAGCGCCAGGCGCGCGGCGCTGACATCTTCTCGGCCGTGGCCGGCGTCCACGGCCGCCCGCCACTGACGGGACAACGCGGCTAGCAGCGGCAGCGTGTCGCCGCCCGCAACGCCGATCGCCAGGTCCACGTCCTTGAGCGCCCACTCGAGCGGGAACTCGGGCGCGTAGTCGCCTAGCTCCATCTTGTGAAGCTTGGCGTCGGCGATCGGCGCGTCCAGCGGGCCGCCCTCGATGGCCTCGGCCAGGCTGGCAGGGTCAACGCCCAGTCGGCCGGCCAGCTCTAGCGCCTCGGCCACGCCCTCGATGAGGACGGACATGTAAGCGTTGACGACCAGCTTCATCCTGCTGCCCTGGCCCGTCTCACCCAGCCACACGGTCTTGCGGCCGATCGCGGAGAATGCCGGGCTCACGATCGCCTCCGCCGCGGGCGGGCCGGAGGCAAGGATGAGCAACTGGCCGGCCGCGGCGGGGCCCTTGCTGCCCGACACCGGTGCGTCCACGAGCATCACGTCGGGACGGAGCCGGACGAGCCGCCTGGCTGCCTCAGCCGTGGCCGTCGCGCCGATCGTGCCCATCTGCGCCCACACGGCGCCCTCGGCAAAGGCGGCGGCTACGCCACCGTCGAAGATCACCGAGTTCACCACATCGGCGGTCGGCAGCATCGTGATCACTACGCGCGCATCCCGGACCGCCTCCTCCGGCGACGCAACTGCCAGCGCTCCGGCATCGGAGAGCGGCGCCATCGCCGACGGCGACCGGTCCCAGACCGTCGTGCGCATTCCGGCAGCGACCAGGTTGCGGGCCATCGCCGAACCCATGATGCCGATCCCAAGCACCGCCACCGGCGCGTTGTCTCCATTGTTGTCCGTACCAGCCATCCGCATCTCCTCTCTACAGCCAGGTCAGCGGCTCACTGCGAGCGTCCCGGACGGCTCGCCGACCGTCCGCTCACATTGAGACGGCCGCTTGTACAGCACCATCCCCCTGCTCGGCAGGCCGGAACACGCCGATGATGTAACAGTTAACGAGCCTGTCGTCCCGGCAGACTCGGCCCGCTGAGGCCGGCTCATCCAACCCGGGCCAAACGCGATGCGCGTCGGCCTGGCCTCAGCACCGGAAGGGAGCCATCGCGTGCCTGGTCACCTACTTGGCAGTCAGCGCCCTGACGGTCACGCTGATGGGCCGACCCGGTGACGCAGTCACGGCTGTGATAACCACGGCAGTGGTAATGGTCGTGGCCGCCGTGAACCCCCGCAACGCATGGCAGCAGCCCATCCTCCGCTTCGCCGATCCCATCATCGGCGTCGCGGTCGGCGTCGCGGCCGCCTGGATCGGCCTCCGCCTCACCCGCCCGCCGGCTAACCAGGCCAGGTAACTTAAAGCGCGGCCCTCAACTTCGGTAGCCGTACGGCCTGCAAGGCAACCCACCCCGGGCGGTCAGGCATGCGCAGTGAGTGCGGAGGTGCCGTAGACTATCCGCGCGTCTAGCGCTCGTAGCTCAACGGATAGAGCATCTGACTACGGATCAGAAGGCTGGGGGTTCGAGTCCCTCCGAGCGCGCCCAGGTCAGGAGCTACGTAAGGCCCCTGACCCTCCGAGCGCGCCACCGTCTCCGCAGGTCAGGGTCTTGTTCTCAGTCGTGAGCGAGGCCCCGTTCGACCGTCTGAGAGCCTGTCGTCTCACAATTTCTCACAGTTGCTAGGCGATCTTGTGAATCTTGGCGAGCGCGGCGGCCCTGGTGCAGGTCGTCGTCGCTGGCGTGGACGTAGGTCTTCTGGGTGCACGCGGAGTCGTAGTGACCCGCCCACTTGCTGATGATGGAGATCGGGACGCCCGCATGCTCCATGACCGTCAGGGTTGTGTGCCTGCTGTCATGCAGGGTGATCCTGCGCAGTCCGGTCCGCTTGAGCAATCGGCCGAACTCATTCGGAGTACCACTCCGGGCGAACTGGCGTGCCCAACTCGTCGGTGATGACGTACTGGCCGCCGGAGTACCAGTCGAGCAGGGCGAGCCCGGACTGATACGCCGTACCCGCGTTCGCGCTCTCCTCCAACTGGAGCTTGCGCAGCGCCGTGAGCGCGTCATCGGCGGTAGCGTGGGCTTGCTGTTGCGGGACGTCGGCTCCTCGATCCGTACCTTTTACTCGACCAGTACCCGCGCCTGGTTCACGGTTAGAGTCTTGGCCTTCAGATCGATATCCGACCAGCGCAGGCCGAGTTCCCACGAGAACTAGGGTCGAGCCGCGGTGAGGCGTTGCAGGGCCGCGTCTGCTGGCGGTCCCCACGTGGCTTTTCCACCTGGGCGGCCGTGGACTCCGGCATCGCCAATGAGTATGCAGGCGAGTGCCTTACTTACCGCCCAGCCGCGAGCGCGGCGCAGGGTCGCTGCGTCAGCAGCCGACGAGTAGCTCTGATGGAAACGGTCGATGACCCCATCGGGCAGAAGCATCCAGCAGGCAGCCAGGTCACAGGCCGGGTCCCCCGCGCACATGTCGCCAAAGTCGACCACGCCGCAGAAATTGCCGTCTCTTGTCAGAAGATTAGCCGGGTGCAGGTCCCCGTGCAGCCACAGAGACGGACCTGTCCACTCAGGCGCAGCTAGCGCATCATCCCAGACCTCGCGTACGGCGTCCGGCTCGGAAATCAACCCACAATCGGTTGTCTCCTTCAGGAAATGCGCGAAACCTTCGCCGCTATCGGCCAGCGGACCACCTCGGTTGTTCCGGCCAGCAGGCGCGTCGTCAGGCGCGGGCTGATGTAGGGCTGCTAGGAAAGCCGCCAAGGTATCGGCTGCCTCGGCACCGCGAGTCGCAGGGGCGCGGTCAGCAGGTTCACCGGCGACCCAGGTAGTGACAATCCAAGGGCGCGGGAACCGCACGGAAGGCTGGCCTAGACGCTGCGGAACAGGTATCTGCAATGGGAGGCGCGGCGCTATAGCAGGCAGCAAGGTGTGCTCCTTGAGGAGCAGCTCGTCTGCGTCCTGAGTGGCCCACGGCAGCCGGACCGCAAGGTCGTCGCCGAGCCGCCACAACTGATTGTCCCAGCCACGAGCACCAAACGTCAGCGGCAAGTCGGCCAGGTCGGGGTGCTGTTCGCGGAGCAACTCTGCAATCAGATCCGCGGTGATCTCATTTTCAGTGTCCGTCACAGAAGGAACCGTAGCCCTAGCATCGAGAACCGGCCCTTAGTCAGGCCGATTGGGGTGTGGCAAGCGCACCCGTCATCACGGTGAGAGCGGGTGGCGACGACATCCAGGATCGCGGAGCCCGAGCCAGCCGAACGGTGCCGTGGGCAGAGCTGATAAGGAAGCGGTGACCGCTAGCGAGCATGACCGCGCCATAGAAGTCGGAGCACAAGCGATCACGCCCCGGGAAGTGACCAAGATCGAACGGCAGCGGGCAGCCGAGCTCGGAGTCATCTAGCGGATGACGCTCCTCCGGCACCGAGATCGCTGCCATCTCCGCGAAGCTGTGCGTGGTCCTGAGTTTGGCCGTATAACAATGCACAGGCAGGTCAACTCATTACGGGGTCAGCGCTCTGCTCATCGTCCATGTCGTCTGGGCTGGATCTGGCCGGATCAGGGATCCCCATGGCGGTGACTCGCGAGTCACGGCAGATAGAAACCGCCTGCCGTGCTCGTCGAAACTGAGGCGCCCGGCCCGGCAGGTGCGCGGCAGCCGGAGACGTGCTTCTCCTGACGCCCCCCGAACTCGCTGGCGGCGAGCCACATAGCATGATCGCTAGACTGGCCTCCTGGCCGCGTTCGGCGACGTCACCGCGTTGCGCTCAAATCGATTACCGCCCGAGACTGGGAACGACCCCTGGGCCCAGCCGATGAGCGAGGAGGATGCCGTGAGCGAACTCGACCGTCTGGAAGCGGCGGTTGGCGAGTGCCGCGAGATGGTCCGCGAAGCCCACGCCGCCACGAAGGACCTGCGGGCCGCCGTGCGCGAGGCGAAGAGCGAGCTGCGCGCCCTGGCGAAGGACGAGGTTGCCGCCCAGGTCCAGCTCGAGGTATCTCGACAGCTGGAGGAGCTGGGCGAACGGACCCGTGAGGCCGTTACCACGGCCACGCAGAAGGTAATCGCCGAGTTCGACCGGTTCGGTGAGTCGTTGCTGGGCAAGGAGACCTACTGGCAGAAGGCCAGCGGCCGACGCGCGGTCGCGCGCCCCGACACTGATGTGGTGACGCTCGACGTTCAGCCTGACGGGGACGAGGCCTGACGGGGACGAGGCCTGACGGGGACGAGGCCTGACGGGGCCTGACGAGGCCTGACCAGGGTCTGGTCAAAGAGCCGTCGCGAGCTGCCGCACTCTGCGGCCGATACAGCACGAAACCACGGTTATCCGCCACACCGCCGGCTCAGCGGCGCGCGACCGTG
>Ga0209648_10002339_pt1 | contig 15722 bp, 14 predicted proteins | sample GraSoi2013_115cm_FD_185830 | JGI IMG/M metagenome (GOLD analysis project Ga0209648, IMG submission 185830) | Grasslands soil microbial communities from the Angelo Coastal Reserve, California, USA - Sample 9_17_2013_115cm (SPAdes) (version 2) | ecosystem: Environmental > Terrestrial > Soil >...
CGGCATCTACCACTGGCGCGTGCTGCGGGCTGACGCTGCGGCCAGGCCGGCGAGGCCCGCCGCGGCGCCGGCGCCTGCGCCTGCACTTGCACCCGTCGGGGCAGCGTCGCGCGCCGAGACGTCTGGACCGGTGGCGGAGGCCCTCGGCCCGCATGCCCGCAGCTACACCCTCGTCGTCACTGATGCCACCGACGACGACATCCACCAGGCCTTGGCCGAGCTGCCGCCGCACGCAAGCTACAAGCTGACGCCTGCCGAGCACACCGTTGACGGACGCTGAAGCCCAGGCGTACCTCGACCTTGCCGACTGGCGCCGCCGCGTCGGCGACCTGTTCCGGAACTCAGGCCCTGACGTCATCGCGCGATTCCGCCAGGGGCGTGACCAGCTGTTTCGCGACCACCCGCAGTCGCCGATCGAGCCCGATGAACGCGCATCGTTCTCGGGCCTGCATTACTTCGAGCCGGACCCCGCCTATCGCGTCAGCGCGCGACTCGAGCCTGGCGACCAAAGCGAGCTTGTGATCGACACCGGCGGAGACGACGGCGCGGTCACCTACCGGCGCATCGGCCGGCTCGAGTTCACGCTCGCCGGCCAGGAGTGCGCGCTGACGGTGCTCAGCCTTGTCCAGTACGCGGGAGGCCTGTTCGTGCCATTTCGCGATCTCACATCAGGTCACGAGACGTATGGCGGTGGCCGCTACCTCTTCGACACCGCGAAGGACACCGACGGCCTCGTGCTCGAGATCCAAACCGGCTCGCTCGAGGTGACGATCGACTTCAACTACGCCTACAACGCGTCATGCGCCTACAGCCCGCGCTGGGCGTGCCCACTCGCGCCGCCGGAGAACCACCTCCAGGTCGCCGTGCGAGCGGGGGAGCTCATCTACAAAACGTACTAAGCGGTTACGGCGCTGCCGTTGACAGCCTTGATCAGCTCAGCTGCGAGCCCCATCGACTCCTTGGAGGCGAACGCGTTGTTGTTGAAGGTGAACCCGCCGAACCCGGCCGCCATGTAGTCGTCGATCACCTCAACCGCCTGCGGGACCCTGACGACCATCACGATCCCGCGCCGCTCGGGAGGCAGGCTCGCGACGATCGCCGCGCCGTCCTTCTCGTTGTCAACGAGCACAAGCGGCATGCCGACGGTCAGCAGCACCTCGGACGGGTCGCGATCGACCGCGGCGCAGTGCTCTTCGAAGACCTTCTTCTTTCGCTTCAGGTCCTCGAGGTTGCCGCCGAACCAGTGGCCGATGTCGCCGTGCTTGGCGAGGATGCGCAGCGTCCTCTGCTCCCCACCGCCGCCGATCAGGATCTTCGGACCTCCCGGCTGAATCGGTCTCGGCACGTTGAGCGCCCGATCGATCCTGTAGTACTTGCCGTCGAACGAGGGCCGCTCCTCGGTGAACATGAGCCTGGCGATCGTCACCGCCTCCTCGAGGCGGTCCATGCGCTGACCGATCGGCGGAAACTCGAAGCCATACCCGCGGTGCTCGTCCTCGTTCCACGCCGCCCCGATGCCCAGGATCGCTCGGCCCTTCGATATCACGTCGAGCGTGGTGACCTCTTTGGCCAGGAGCGCGGGGTTGCGGTACGTGACGCCCGCGACGAGGGTGCCGAGCTTCACGTGCGACGTTTGCGCCGCCAGCGCGGCGAGCGTCGTGTACGCCTCCATCATCGGCTCGGTCTCGGGACCGACGCCGCGTATCTGATAGAGGTGGTCCATCACCGTGACGAGGTCGAAGCCGGCTTTCTCGGCCGCCTTCGCGTTCTCGACCACGCGGTCGAACAGCTTGTCGTGGGGGACGCCGGGGAACGAGAAGCTCGGCATGTGGAAACCGAAAAATGCAGCCATGCCCATGACAATACCGGCCCCGGGACTACCATTCCGTCTGGTGAGAATCAAGACTGTCGTGGGCGTCGCCGCGGCCTTCTTGCTGCTGGCGATCGGAACGGTCCTGGTGTTCGGAGCGTTCGACCGCAACTCGAACTCCGCCAGCGACACAATCCGCCCCTTCCTGATCACGATGGCGCCGGTGTGGGCGGTCGCGGTCGCGGCGGCCCGGGTGCTTCTCCAGCGCGACCGCAACTGATTCTCCATAGATAGAATTTGTAGCGTCCGGCCGTGGCTATAGAAGAATCCCGTAACGGGAAACCGAGTGGCATCCAGCTCGTCCAGGTGGAGGGCTTCCTCGAGGTGGCGCGCCGGGGGAGCGTCAGCCGGGCTGCCGAGGCGCTCTTCATCACCCAGCCGACGCTGACCGCGCGCCTGCAGGGCCTGGAGCGCGAGCTCGGCACCCCGCTCTTTCTCCGGACCCCTCACGGGATGCGCCTTACCGACGCCGGCCGCGCGTGGATCCCGTTTGCCGAGCGGGCGCTGCGAGCCCTGGTCGACGGGCGCGACGCGCTGGAGCAGGTCATGACCGCGTCCGCCGGGCACCTGATGATCGCCGCCGCCCCGGCCGTGAGCACCTACGTGCTGCCCGAGCTGCTCGAGCAGTTCGTCGCCGCCCATCCGCGCGTCGAGGTGTCCGTCCGGACGGGCCACTCGGAGGACGTTGTCGAGCTCGTGCTGCGCGACGAGGTCCAGGTCGGACTCGGCCGCGCCATCCGTCACCCGGACCTCGAGCTTCGCCCGTTCCACACCGAAGACCTGGTGCTGGTGTGCGCGCCCGACCACGCGTTCACCGGCCGGCCGTCGGTCGCGATGGCCGAGGTCGCGGCCCAGAAGCTGATCATGTTCGACCGCACGTCGAGCTACTACGAGATCACGCAGGGCGCGTTCCTTTCGGCGGGCGTCAGCCTTCGCGGATTGATGGAGCTCGACTCGATCGAGGCCGCCAAGAAGATGGTCGAGCGCGGGCTGGGCGTCGCGCTGCTGCCCGGCACGGCGGTGGCGCGCGAGGTTGCGGGCAAGACGCTGTGCGTGGTCAAGATGAAGGACGCGCCCCCGATGCAGAACTCGATCGTCGCGTTCCGGCGTCGCGACGCCGGCAAGCCGGAGGGGATCGTGTCTGCTTTCCTGGAGCTGCTCGAAACCAGATAGCGCCCGAGCGGCGGATTTCTCACATCGGAATGTTTGATGGGTTCCATCAAATCAATCAATTGGACTTATACCTGCGTGGTTGCTAATTTGGGCGGCATGGACAGCGAGAAGCGCACCGCCGACACAGAGCGCGAGCCCTCCACGCACGAGTGCGAGTGCCCCGAGCCCTGCAACTGCGATCACGACAACGAGTAGTCGCGCCGGCTCTCGGCGTTAGCCACACAAAGCCGATGTCAAGGAGGCTCTGATGGACCTCGTCTCGACGCCCCTCCTCCCCGAGGGCTACAAGGTGCCCGCCTCGCGGAACGACCCGCCGAGCAAGCGGCTCCGCCGCCTGCTGGCCGAAAAGCCGTACGTCTTCGCCCCGGGCGTGTACGACCCGATGGGCGGGCAGCTCGTGATGTACCACGGCTTCGACGCCGTGTACTTCAGCGGCTACTCGTTCGCGATCGGACACCTGGGCACGACCGATATGGACCTGTACTCGTCGGTCGAGATCGCGGACGGCGCGCGGCGCACCGTGAGCGCCCTGCGCAAGTTTCAGCTCACGATGGCGATAGGCGACCCCGAGAAAAATGTCGCACCGATCCACCTCGAGATTCCTCCGGTCGTGGTCGACATGGACGCGGGCTACGGAAACATGTTCAACGTCCAGCGGACGATGGAGCTCTATGTCAACGCCGGCGTCGCCGCGGCGCATCTCGAAGACCAGGTGATGCCGAAGCGATGCGGCCACATCGCGGGCAAGGCGCTCATCTCGGCCGGCGAGTTCGTCGGCAAGCTGAAGATGATGCGCAACGTGGCCGACGACCTCGGCCACAAGGACTTCATCATCATCGCGCGCACCGACGGCGTGTCGGCGACCGAAGCGCCCGAGTCCAGGCGCGGCCTAGAGCTGGCCATAGACCGCGGGCTGCGCTACCTCGACAGCGGCGTGCCCGACCTGTTGTGGTGCGAGTTCCCGACCGCGGAGCGCGGGCCGACAGAGGACTTTTGCACCGAGATCCGAAAGCGATTCCCGGAGGCGCGCTTCGCCTACAACTACTCCTCGTCGTTCAAGTGGTTCAACGAGAAGAGTCCCATCACGTGGGATGAGCTGGGCATGCTCGGCGTGGGATTCATCTTCATCACGCTGGCGCTGCAGCACGCGGCGGGCTACGGCATGTCGATCCTGCTCGACGACCTGAAGCAGTCGAAGGAGAAGGGCTACATGGACCTCCAGCGCAAGGAGTGGGCGGACGGCGCGGATATCCCGACCCGGTCGCACCACCTGTTCACCGGGGTCCCGTACCACCACCACCTCGGCCAGGAGTACGGAGCGTCGCGGCTCAACGGCGCCCTGGACGATCATCTCGAAATTTCAAAGGTGGTCTAGGTCCTCCCCATTCACGGGGAGGTGTGGTCCTCCCCATTCATGGGGAGGCGGCGCGAAGCGCCGGAGGGGCTGACCCTAAACTTGGCCTGAAAAGGCGAGGTTGATTCTCTTTCCGTTCCGCTACCTGTGGTGGCTGGTCTCGAGCATCCGCCGCTCGATCGGCAAGCCGCCCGAATTCGTCATGTTCGTGCTCGAAGAGAACCCGCCCGCGCTCCCGGACCCGCCGCGGCCCCTGTGGCAGCGCTTCGCGGGCGCGCGGTCACGAGTGAGCATCAGGGAGCTCGGCGAACGCTTCGACGCCATCGCCCGCGACACCCGGATCAAGGGCGTCGTCCTCCACCTCCGCCCTGCCGGGATGCCGATGGCGACGCTGCAGGACCTCCGCGAGCTGGTCGCGAAGCTGCGGAAGTCGGGCAAGCGCGTGGTCGCGTGGGCGCCCTCCTACACCACCGGCACCTACTACCTCGCCTGCGCGTGCGACGAGATCCTGATGATGCCGAGCGGCATGATCGGCGCCCTCGGCTTCGCAAGCAGGGGCACGTTCCTCGCCGACGGCCTCGCTCGATTCGGATTGAGCGCGGACTTCATCCAGGTCTCGCCCTACAAGTCGGCGGCCGACCCGCTCACCAAATCAAAGATGTCGAATGAGCTGCGCGAGCAGGTCACTTGGCTGCTCGACTCGCAGCACGGCGAGCTGGTGAGCGCGATCGTCGAGAGCCGGTCGATGGACGAGGCCGGGGCAAAGCAGCTGATCGATTGCTCGCCGTACGACGACGACACCGCCGTCCGTGACCACGTGGTGGATCGCGTCATCGCTGAGGAGGAGCTGCCCTCCCATCTGGCTGCGACGATCGGCACCTGGGAGCGCGCCCAGCGCAAGATTCGCGCCCCCGCTCCGACACTCGGCCGCGGGAAGTACGTCGCGGTGATGCGCATCGAGGGCACCATCATTGACGGGCGCTCTGGCGGTCTCCCGGTCCGGCCGCCCATCGACATTCCGCTGGTGGGCGAGGACCGAGCCGGCGACCTGAGCGTGGTCCAACTGGCCAGGCAGGTCGCCGCCGACAAGCGCGCCGCGGCCGCCGTCCTCTATGTGAACTCCCGCGGCGGATCGACCACCGCCTCCGAGGCGATGCGCCGAGCCCTCGAGGTCGTGGCCTCGCGCAAGCCCCTGGTCGTGGTGATGGGACCCATCGCGGCGTCGGGCGGTTACGACGTCTCGACCCCCGGTGCGTGGATCGTCGCGCGACCCAGCACGCTGACCGGATCGATCGGCGTGCTTGGGGGCAAGATCGTCACGGGTGGTCTCTGGCCCAAGCTCCTGGTGAACCGCGAGACGATCGCGTTCGGCGAGCACGTGACGATGCACAGCGACGATCGGCCGTACACCGACGAGGAGCGGGCGATCGTGGTCAGAGAGATCGACCACCTGTACCGAGGATTTCTGGACGTTGTCGCGAAGGCTCGGAAGATGTCGCTCGACGAGCTGCAGCCCATCGCGCAGGGCAAGGTCTGGACCGGACGCCAGGCGCTGGAGCGCAAGCTGGTCGACGAGCTGGGCGGCCTGGATGCGGGCCTGGCCAAAGCGCGAGCGCTCGCGAGTCTTCCGTCCGGTGCGCGCATGCGCGAGGTCCGCGGCTCTCGACGGATGATCCCGCCCCTGGCCGAGCCGGCCCCCGCGGGCGGATGGTTCGGCTATCTGCTCGAAGGACTGAAGCTGCTCAGCCGCGCGCCGGCCCTCGCGGTCATGCAGTACCTGCCGGGGGAGCTGACCTGAGTGCGGACCCCACTTCCGCCGTTGGCAGCACCGATCTTCTTTTTCGTCGGGCTGCTCGCCATCGTGTGGGCCGTGCTTGCCTTTCGCTCGCAGCAGCGCTTCCTGGGCAGTGCCCTACGCGCAAAGGGCGTGATCCAGAGCCTGAACGTCGAGCGCATGAAAGGATCGACCGTTTACTTTCCGGTCATCCGCTTCACGACCGCCGCCGGCGCCACGATCGTGGCGGCGTCGAAGTCCGGCAGAAGCGGCGGTTATTCAACCGGGCAGACCGTGTCGGTTCTGTACGACCCGAACCAGCCGGACCACCTCGAGATGGACGCGTTCTGGTCCCGCTGGCTTTTCGTGATAGTCGCGGCCTTCCTCGCGCTCCTGGCTTTCGGCATCGGCGCCACCGCGCTGCTGACCCCCGTGGGATAGCGAATGGGTGAATAAGGCGGTTTTGGTGCCAAAAACGCCTTTCGCCGGCCGAATTACACGGTTTTGGCGCCAAAAACGCCAAATCGCCAGGTTGGCAGGTGCGACCTTTGCGGCGCTTACGCTGCTGGCGTCGTGTGGAGAGGGGTGCGGCATGTGCGCTTGCCCACCAGGCGATTGCCCTGATATTTGGACCACGGAAACCAATAACGGCGCCACGGTCGTGATGGAGGTCGGTCAGTGGATCGCGTTGGCGCTGCCCGGCCCGAGCATTGCGGTAACAGCGAGCAGCAACGAGCCGTCGGTCTTGAAGCTGGTCGGACAGGACCGACACGGAAACTTTGGGAGGGGCGACACGGTCTATATGAGCTTCAACGCCGTCAAGGCAGGCTCGGCGCAGTTGACGTTTGGGTACCAGGACTGCGACGCAGCCTCCGCGGGTCGTTGCTCATACGTGGTCAACGTGCGTGTGGTGCAGTTCCCCAAGACCGCAGTCCCGACGGTCTCGCTCGACGACTCTCCGACGCCCGCTATCGAACTACGCGTTGGTCAGTCGGCGCGATTTGGGGGGTGCTGCGAATACAGCGTTGAGGAACTGAATGCGACGATCGACCAGCCGAGTGTCGTGCAATGGGCGGTCGAGCCGTTCGTCACCCTGCAGGGTGTCATCGAAGGCGCGATCACAGCGGCTTCGCCGGGGACGGCGCATGTCCACGGTGTTTACTGCCGGCAGACCTCGGGTTCGTCTTGCCCGAGCGTCTGGTCTCTGACCGTAGTCGTTACGTGACCTGCATCGACCATAGCGCCCAATTTCACCCCGTTGGCGTCAGCGAGGCGTTTCCTCGGCCCAAATTACGCCTCGCTGTATCCAACGGTGCGTTCAGAGCCGGAGTCACGAATCGAGCGGGGGGAACCTCCACGGCTGCCGCTCGCGCACGACCTCGTACACCGCTTCGACGATGCTCTCCCGGTTCGGCTTCGTGAAATAGTCCCCGTCCGGCCCGTACGCCGGCCTGTTCGGCGACGCAGCGAGTGTCCGCGGCGCTGCGTCCAGGTGCCACCACCCCTGCTGCACCTCCAGGATCTGCTGGAGCATGAACGCCGACGCGCCACCCGGAACGTCCTCGTCCACGCAGATCAGGGCGCGCGTCCGGGCGACCGACTGCACCAGCGTCTGGTTGATATCGAACGGGTTCAGCGTCTGCACGTCGATCACCTCGCAAGACACACCGAGGCCTTCGAGCGTCGACGCCGCCTCCAGGGCGATCGCGCAGCACGCGCCGTACGTGACGACCGTCGCGTCGGTGCCCGAGCGCAGCACTTCCGGCACGCCCAGAGGAACGGTGAACGAGCCGATGTTGTCCGGCACCCGCTCCTTCAACCGATACCCGTTGAGCACCTCGATCACGATGCCCGGGTTGTCGCCCTGGAAGAGCGTGTTGTAGAAACCCGCGGCCTGAGTCATGTTGCGCGGCACCGCGATGTAGATGCCTCGCAGCGCGTTGACCAGGACCGACATCGGCGAGCCCGAGTGCCAGATCCCGACAAGGCGGTGGCCCTTGGTGCGGATCACGACCGGCGCCTTCTGCCCGCCGACCGTGCGCCAGTGCAGCGTGGCCAGGTCGTCGGACGCCAGCTCCAGCGCGTACAGGAAATAGTCGAGGTACTGGATGTCGCAGATCGGGCGCAAGCCACGCATCGCCGCACCGATCGACTGCCCCAGGATCGTCGCCTCGCGTATGCCCGTGTCGGTCAGCCGCAGGTCGCCGTACTTGGCCTGCAGCCCCTCGAAGACAAGGTTGACGTCGCCGAGCCGGCCCACGTCCTCGCCGATGACGAAGATCCGGGGATCGCGCGCGAAGTTGGCGTCGAAGTTGCGGACGAGGATCTGCCGCCCGTCCACGGTGGGCGACTTCTCCGAGTACACCGGCGCCACGACGGGCACGTTCAGCGGGGATTCCGGCGAGCGGCTGTAGAGAAATGAGTTGTAGCGCTCGTCGTTCTCGCGCCGGTACTCCTGGACGAACTGAGCGAGCTCGGCCCGCGCCGGGGAATCGATGCCGCGCGTCTGGTGGAGCGCCCGCGCCGCGCTCGACATGACGAGCGCCCGCGTCACCTTGCTCGCCTCGTCGAGCGAGGCGGTGACCTCCGCCACCTCCGGCATGTCGATCCGGCGCAGGATCGCCACCGCTCGGTCACGTTCGGCGCGAATTGGAGCCTGGAACGCGTCCCACGCGAGGTCTCGCGCCGCCTCGACCGCCTCCTTGTCCGCCGCCTCCCAACCCTCGAGCTGGGATTCGCTCGCGACCCCGAACTCGATGATCCAGTCGCGCATCCGGGCGACGCAGTCGTACTCGTTCTCGAACCGCAGGCGCTCCTTCGACTTGTATCGCTCGTGGCTGCCGCTCGTCGAGTGGCCCTGCGGCTGCGTCATCTCGGTCACGTGGATCAGCGCGGGCTTGTGCTCGCGACGCACCTTTTCGATCGCGGTCGCGTACGTCTCGACGAGGCTCATGTAGTCCCAGCCGCGCACGACGTGGATGTCGATCCCCGGCCGGTCGTCCGGCATGAACCCGCGCAGCGCGTCGGAGATCGATGCCTTGGTCGTCTCGGCCGTGATGGGGACCGAGATGCCGTAGCCGTCGTCCCACACCGACATGGCCATCGGCACCTGCAGCACGCCGGCGGCGTTGATCGCCTCCCAGAACAGGCCCTCGCTCGTCGCGGCGTCGCCGATGGTGCCGAAGGCGACCTCGTTCCCGTTGACCGAGAAACCGTCCTGCGCGGCCTTCAGCTGGGCGTTGTCGCGATACAGCTTGGATGCGTAGGCCAGACCGACCAGGCGCGGCATCCAGCCCGCCACGTTCGACACGTCCGCGCTCGAGTTCGGAGTGTCGATCGACCGCGCGAACGCGCCGCTGTCCTCGAGCAATCGGGTGGCGAAGTGGTTGCCCATCTGGCGGCCGCCCGATGACGGGTCCGCCTCCACGTTCGCGTTTCCGTAGAGCTGGGCGAAGAACTGGCGCACGTTGGACATCCGCGTCGCCCACATGAAGGTCTGGTCGCGGTAGTAGCCCGCCCGCCAGTCGCCCGGCCGGAAGGTCTTGGCCATCGCGATCTGGGCGACCTCCTTGCCGTCGCCGAAGATGCCGAAGGTCGCGTTGCCGCGTAGGACTTCAGCGCGACCGATGACGCTTGCCCGGCGGCTGCTGTAGGCGAGCCGGTAGTCGGCGACGATGGCCTCGGCGGTCAGGCTGACCTTGGAGTTGCGGATCGCGCGCGCCATCAACTGCAGGTTAACGCTCGGCCCCGCCAAAAGTCCTCGCCGAGAGTCCGGGCCAGGGCCCCGTCAAGCGCTGCTGACGCGCTCCTCTTCCTGCTCCCGGCGAAGCAGCCCCGGCCGGCTCGCCTGGAGGGCCTCCTTCATGTGCCCGTAGGCCTTGGCGAGCTCGCCTCGCCGCTCGAGGATCTCGGCATAGACGCCGTGGCAGTGCAGCAGTCGCTCGCGCATGCCCAGCGCCTCGAAGCCTCGGATGGCCTGCTCGAATTCCTCATCGACCGCCTTGTGCTCGCCGCGCCTGTCCGCGATGCGGCCCAGCCATACGTGGGCCTCGGCCATGGTCGCGCCCTCCTCCAGCCGCTCGGCCAGCTCGAGCGCCTGCTGCGCGAGTTCCTTTGCGTCGCCGATCTTGTCCTCCAGCATCGAGAGCTCACACAGGCTGAGAAGCACGTGGCTGCGGCCGAACTCGAGGTCCGTCTCGTCACACAGTGCGAGCGCGCGTTCGAGGTGAAGGCGGGCGCCGCCGGTGTCGCCCCGCGCCATCAGCACCAGGGCGAGGTTGTTCTCGGAACGCGCTAGCGCGACACGGTCGCGAAGCACGTCGAGCAGCGCGACCGAACGCATCGCATACCGGGCCGCGGTCTCGACGTCGCCCATCCCGTGGTACGCCATGCCCAGCCCGGTGTAATTTCGCGCGACCCTGCGCAGGTCGAACACCGCGCCGCCCGCCGCGATCGCCTCCTCGTACGCCGCGATCGCTCGATCCCATTCGTGGTTGGCGACGTGGATTCCGGCAAGGACGCCGAGCAGTCGAGCCTCTGTCGGGGCAGGCACCGGGTTGATGCTGCGGCAGACCTCGAGCGCCTTCTCGGCAAGCGCCAGCGCGTCCTTCGACTGGACGACCTTGGCCAGCGCTGCCTGGGCGCCGATGCACTCGGCGAGCATGAGGCCGTCGTTCACGGCCTCGAAATGCGCCCGAGCCTCGTCGAGCAGGGCAGCCGCGCGCTCCGGCTGAGACGACCCGAGATGAGCCTGGGCCAGGAAGTAGCGGATGCGCCCGAGGCGGAACGCGGATGAGCCGCGGTCCAGGAGCGACATGCCCAGCTTCAGGGCCTCCTGGTTGCGCCCGTCGGCAACCAGGGCTTCCAGCTCGATCAGGCTCGCCTGCGTGTCGTCGACGGCGCCTGCAGGCTCGGCCAGGAAGAACTCCACCGGCTTGCCGAGGCGGCGGGCGATGTGCTCGAGCGTCGGCAGCGAGGGCCTGGTCCGGCCGGTCTCCACGAGGTAGATCGCGGGCGCGGTCACGTGGCCTTTCCCCAATTGCGCGAGGCTCAGGCCGGCTTCGGCGCGAGCTTGCTTGACCGAGCCCGGGCGAAGATTGATGCCGGGGAGTCTGCGTCGCTTGGGGAGCGCGTCAGTCGCAACTGGTGCGTCAGTGCGCCCGCTAGCCACCAGCCGTCACTTTATAACAAACCCTTAAGAGATGGAGACACGCCCCCTTGAAACGTTTCTTTCGGATTCATTGGTCGCGGGGGACCCCAGACTCTTAAGACCATCCACACTTAACGTTGTTAAGTTAAACTGCCAGTCGAGCAGGTCGCGGTCAGAGTGCTTCCCGCCGCGCCTGCTCGCCTCCCGTTAGCCTCTCCCTGGGACACACCCTCCAGGGAGAGTTTTTTTGTGGTCCTCCCGAGTCATGGGGAGGTAGTGGGGAGGGATTGGTCCTCCCCATTTATGGGGAGGTGTCGGGCGAAGCCCGACGGAGGGGCTGAACCGAGCCCGATCAGACCGAGGGATACGTCCCGAACAGCTTGATCTCGGCGCTCGCCTCCTCCAGGTCACTCAGCGCCGCCTCGGCGGCCGAGGCTGCGCCGACCGCGCCGTTGATCGAGAAGTCGAGGTAGAACCGGTACTCGAACGGCTGCCCCAGCTGAGGCCGGCTGTCCAGCCGAGTCAGGTTGACCCCGCGGCGGGCGAAGCAGTCGAGCGCGTGGGCAAGGCTGCCGGGCCGGTGGGCGGTGACGAAAGCGATCGACCCCTTCCAGCCTGACTCGGCTTCCCTCGGTCGAGCAGGCGCACCACGCTCGACGACGACAAAGCGCGTCCGATTTTCCGAATCGTCCTGGATCGCCTCGGCGAGCACGTACAGGCCGTACCGCTTGGCGGCGGCCTTGCTCGCGATGGCGGCGGTCCCAGGCTGGCGCTGCTCCGCCACCGCCCGCGCCGCCCCCGCCGTGTCGTGGTAAGCCACCGGGCGAATCTGCCGCGAGTGGAGGTAGCGGTCGCACTGGGCGAGAGCCTGGGGGTGGGAGAGGGCGCGCTCCACCGGGCCGGGCCACCCCAGCAGGCAGTGGCGCACCGGCAGGACGTGCTCCCGCACCACGCGCAGCCCCTGGAGCTCCCACAAAAGGTCCGACACCTCCTGCACGACGCCCGCGCTGCTGTTCTCAACCGGCAGCACCGCCGCGTCGACCGCACCCATCGCGAGCGCGTCGAACGTCAGGCGAAAGGTCGGAGACCCAACCGCCTCCACGTCCGGGAAGAGCGCCGATACAGCCTCGTCCGAGTAGGCGCCCGGCTCTCCTTGATACGCGACCTTCACCCGAAGATCAGATGGCGAAGGGTGTCCGCGACGTGGTTGTGGTCGCTCAGCTGGTCGGTCACCGGCGGGTGCCCGTCGCCCTCGTGCCCGTTGGTCTCCGACATCGCCGCGATCTTGCGCAGGTCCTCGTCGGTCACTTCCTTCTTGGTGTCGGCCAGCTGGAGGAACCGCTGCCACGCGGCGTCGGCCGGGGCGTCCACCAGGTGAATGCCCAGCCGTTCGAGCCGGTGGTGGAAAGCGTGGCGGCCAGAACGGGCGGTGAGCACGATCTTCGAATCGGCCAGGCCTACGTCCTCGGGCTTCATGATCTCGTAGTTCAGGCGGTCCTTCAGCACTCCGTCCTGGTGGATGCCCGAGGCGTGCGCGAAGGCGTTGGCGCCGACCACCGCCTTGTTCGGCTGCACCGGGGTGCCGGTCAGCTCAGAGACCAGGCGCGAGGTTCGCGTGATCTCGGTCGTGTTGACCGCGCACTCGAGCCCCAGCTTGGCCTGCCGCACGCGCAGCAACATCACGACCTCTTCCAGAGAGGTGTTGCCGGCTCGCTCGCCGATGCCGTTGATGGTGCACTCGACCCGTCGCGCGCCCGCCGAAAGGGCGGCCAGCGTGTTCGCGACCGCGAGCCCGAGGTCGTTGTGGCAGTGCACCGAGAAGAGAGCCTTCTCGCTGCCGCGCGCCTCGTTGATGACGCGACGCACCAGCTCACCAAACTCGTAGGGCAGGCAGTAGCCGGTGGTGTCCGGGATGTTGATGACGTTGGCGCCCGCGGCGAGCATCGTCTCGACCGTCTCCACGAGGTAGTCGGGGTCCGCGCGACCCGCGTCCTCGGGCGAGTACTGCACCTTGTCGCACAGCGACCGCGCATACGCGACCATCTCGGCGCCTCGCTTGAGCACGTCCTCGCGCGTCATGCCCAGCTTGCGGTTGATGTGCACGTCGGAGACGGACAGCACGATGTGGATCTGCGGGTCCTCGGCTTCCTTGATCGCGCCCCACACGGCGTCGATGTCCTCACGCACGGCACGCGCCAGCGCGGTCACCGTCACGCCGCGAATCTCGCGCGCGATCCTCCGGCACGCCTCGAAATCGCCTGGCGACGAGATCGGGAAGCCCGCTTCGATCACGTCGACGCCGAGCTTTTCGAGCTGCCGTGCGATTCGCAGCTTGGAGTTCGAGTCCAGGTGGAAGCCTGGCGACTGCTCGCCGTCGCGCAGAGTGGTGTCGAAGATGAATACTCGGTCCGGGCGCGCGTCTTTCATTTCTCTACAGGCTCCAACCAGGTCATCATCGAGCGCAGCTCGCGTCCGACCTGTTCGATCTGGTGGTCCGCGTCCTTGCGGCGCATGGCGAGGAATCCCTCCCTACCGTTTGAGTTCTCGTCGAGCCAGCGCTCGGCGAAGGTGCCGTCCTGGATCTCGTGCAGGACCTGACGCATCGACTGGCGCACGTGGTCGTCTATGACCCGCGGCCCGGAGACGTAGTCGCCGAACTCGGCGGTGTCGGAGACGGAGTAGCGCATGAAGCCAAGCCCGCCGCGATACATGAGATCGACGATGAGCTTCAGCTCGTGCAGGACCTCGAAGTACGCGAGCTCGGGCTGGTAGCCGGCCTCGACAAGCGTCTCGAACCCGGTCTTGACCAGCGACGTGACGCCGCCGCACAGGACTGCCTGCTCGCCGAAGAGGTCGGTCTCCGTCTCCTCTTTGAAGGTCGTCTCGAGGACCCCGGCCCGGCCCGCGCCGAGCGATCGCGCGTAAGCCAGAGCGCGATGCCAGGCGTGACCGGTCGCGTCCTGGTGGACCGCGATCAGGGCGGGCACGCCCTGCCCCGCTACGTAGGTGCTGCGCAGCAGGTGACCCGGACCCTTCGGCGCGATCATCGCCACGTCGATGTCCTGGTTGGGCTTGATCTGGGCGAAGTGGATCGCGAAGCCGTGCGCGAACATCAGCATCGAGCGAGGCTGCAGATGGGCCTCGATCGATTCGCGGAACAGCTTGCCCTGCCCGGCGTCGGGGGTGAGCACCATGACGACCGACGCCTCCGACACCGCCTCCGGGACGGGCACCGCGCGCAGGCCATCCGCCTCGACGCGCTCGATCGACTTGCCGCCCGGATACAGGCCGACGCGGACGTCCTCGCCGCTGTCGTGCAGGTTCAGCGCGTGCGCGCGGCCCTGGCTGCCGTAACCGATCACCGCAACGGGCTCGCCGAGGTTCGGCGGACAGTCGGCGTCGTAGTGGATCTTCATGCCGTTCTCCTCATCACGACGGGGCCGGAACGGACCACGTCGACAATCCCGTGCCGGGTCAGCTCGTCGACGAATTCGCCGACCTCTTCGGCGCCGCCGGAAAACTCGACCGTGGTGCCGTCAGGGCCGCTCGACAGGACCTTGGCACCTCGCTGCAGGAGCGCCTCGACCTCGGAAGCCGCGACCGTGGCCACGACGAGCTCGCGGCTGTGCAGGTCATCGCCGGTCAGGTCTTCGACCTCGAGCACCTCGACCAGCCGCTCGAGCTGCTTGCGCACCTGGTCAGCCTCGGCGTGGCCGTGGTCGATCTCCAGCGTGATGCGCGAACGCCCGGGCTGCCGGCTCGGACCGACCGAGATGCCGCGGACGTGAAACCCGCGGCGGCGAATGACCCCGGTGACCTTGGTCAGCGTGCTCTGCCCATCCTCGACGAGCAAGGAAAGAACTCGGATCCTACTGTCCTCCCCATTTATGGGGAGGTGTCGGGCGGAGCCCGACGGAGGGGCTGGTTTGAATTTCATCTCACGCATATTCGGGAGCCTCCCGGAACTCGTTGAGTCCCTTGCCGAGCGGCACGATCGGATACACGTTCGCCTCGGGGTCGATCCTGAAATCGATGAGGAACGGCCCCTTCGTGCGCTCCGCGGCGTCGAACGAAGGCCCGATGTCCTCGAACTTCTCGACCCGCAGCGCCGGCAGCCCGTACGCCTCGCACAGCTTCACGAAGTCCGGCATGTGCGTCAGGTCGACCTGGGAGCGCACGCCGCCGTAGAAGTCGTCCTGGAACTGGCGGACCATGCCGAGCGAAAAGTTGTTGAGCAGCACGATCTTGACGTCGAGCTGGTGCTCGACCGCGACTGAAAGCTCCTGCGCGGTCATGACGAACCCGCCCTCGCCCGCGACGCACCACACCGGCACGTCAGGCCGGCCGAACTTCGCGCCGATCGCGGCCGGCAGCGCGAAACCCATCGTGCCCGAGCCCCCTG